>Ga0224497_10000022_pt1 | contig 160863 bp, 157 predicted proteins | sample SF_Jul11_sed_USG_4_FD_167970 | JGI IMG/M metagenome (GOLD analysis project Ga0224497, IMG submission 167970) | Sediment microbial communities from San Francisco Bay, California, United States - SF_Jul11_sed_USGS_13 | ecosystem: Environmental > Aquatic > Marine > Sediment | place: USA...
AAAACATTATGATAAGGCCGCCAATAATTTTTCCAGCTTTCTTAGGACTTTTCCTGACTCTCCTTTGGCTGCCAACAGCCAATATTGGTTAGGTGAGTGTTACTATGGGCAGCGTCGGTTCCAGGAAGCCATCGACGAATTTGAACGGGTATTCACCTTTTATCCGTCCAGCCAAAAGGTCCCGGCCTCGCTTCTCAAAATCGGTTATTCGCACCTCGAACTCCAACAGCCGTCCATGGCACGCTCTGTCTTTCAACAACTCGTCCGCACCTATCCGCAAAGTCAAGCAGCCATCAAAGCTCATGGCCGCCTTCAAGAAGTCAACGCCCTCCTTCACAACCCTTCTTGAGAATTTCTCCGTATTGTAGCCCAAGGGCAACCCCACAAAAGTGCTGAGGAGGAGATGAACCAAAGGGTTTGTCACCCTTAATCCCAGTCCATACTTGGGGTCTGCCCAACCTCCGTCTGCTTTTCTTGTGGATGGGGCCCTGTCAAGAGAAAATTTAAGATGTTCCGTATGAAACCCGAATTTCAGATTAGAGTAAACCTAGGTTTCCGTCATTCTCTATTATGTCATTCCCACGAGAACATCTTGAACCCTTAACTGGGTTACGCGGGCTAGCTGCCTTGTGGGTTGTCGTGTTTCATACCTGTTTTGGAGAGGTAAACGGATATCTTCCAGGATTACATGAAAAGATTTATTGGGGAATAGGGCGGAATGTGGTTGTTCAAGGCGTCTATGCTGTCGATATTTTTTTTATATTAAGTGGGTATATTCTCACTTATGTACATCGGCAAGAGTTCAACGTCACTTTGAAATGGCTAGATATCTGGAATTTTTACCTTCTTCGGTTAGCAAGAATTTATCCAGTTCATTTCCTAGTCGTTGTTCTCCTAATCGGAGCCCATGGAACTGGAATTTGGAATCAAAAGGTGCTGGCAGGGGAGGATATGCTACTCAGTTTCTTCCTTTTCAATATGTGGTCAGATCCTTCCATTAACACACCTGCGTGGTCTGTCAGCGCAGAGTGGTTTGCGTATCTCGGCTTCCCCTTCATTGCATTAATCTTATTTCGGATGCAACGGTTGTCTATTCAATGGTTCCTGGCTATTGGATGCATGGTGTTCTACCCACTGGCGGTTATGTATTTCGAATGGACGTGGGAGTGGCATTTTGGTTGGGTAGCGTTATTCCGAGTCTTAAATGGATTTATTTTGGGGTGCGTGATGTACGCGATCCAAGAGCAATGCCTTGAGTTTAGGACTCTCTCTTCTTCTTCAAGATGGAGTGCTTTTCTGGTGGGGATGTTCTTTTTCTTTTTAGTCTTTGGGCTACCAATCATTTTCGTCTATCCTCTCATTCCATTTCTTATTGTCGCCTTGGGTAAATCCAAGTCTGGCGTTGCCCGTCTTTTGAGTAATAAGCTAGTGGTAGTTTTGGGAACCATCTCCTATTCAATTTACATGGTTCATTATCCCATTCTAGAGGTTTTTCGTTATGGACTAAATGATGTGTATGCCACACTGGATCCCAGCACTGACCAAGCGTTTTTGTGGGTTAATCTGTTGGTTATTGTGATGTCGGTGGTTGGATTGTCCGCACTCCTGTATTCCTATGTAGAAAAGCCTTGCCGGGAATATTGCAAACAGAAATTACGTGCTCGTGAACATCAACGGGTAGCTTGCTTGACTCGCGGATAAAAGCTTCAGCAAGGGGTGGGGGAGCAATTTTCTTATACCGATTTCAATTGAATCCCTTGATGGGCAGGAATTTCTGGGGTCAGAGCAAAGGGATGTTGAACCGCTTGCCAGGGTTCCCCACGTTGTTCGATGAAAGTGGAATGAATTGGCCCAAGCCATTGATCGGCTTTTTTAAGATAGGGAATGCGGTAAGGATCGATACCCATGATACGGCAACAAGTCGCATCGACGGCCGGGAAGTTCTTCCCCATCACAACCACTCCTGATTGTACGGGGTCGCCCATGATTGGGCCATCACCTTCCATGCCGATGATGCCATCAATGATGGCCAGGTGAGGTTTGAGTGTGGCGTTAATATCCAAAATGGATTCCGAAATGCCTTCATGATGGAGAACATTTTTGGGCCATCCATAATACATGCCCGGCATCACACCAAAGAGATTTTTCATGGATAGCGTTGCTCCAACCCAATGATGTGTTTTCATTTTGGCTAACGAAACGATCCAATCGACTTCCTTCATCAACCGAGGGAACATCAGGGTCTCCAAATCGGTGTATTGTCCAAGATTTTTCATGGGAATTCCTGTCATGGTATTCAAATCCTGAAAAGGAATCCGGTCTTCATACAAGACATCGGCTAACCCAGAGTCCTCTAGCACTAAAAGCGTGTCATGCCGATGCCCTGGTCCTTCAGCCACCACGACTGACCTGGCTCCTAGATGAAAAAATGCTTCGATGGCACCTCTCACAATCAAGGGATGCGTGTTGATATGGGCGGTAGATTTATGCGGCTCGACGAGATTTGGTTTCAGCAGGATTTGCCTTCCTTTAATTATGGTTTCGGTGATATCAAGTTCACGTAACCCTTGGAGAATTAACGTGGCTAAGTTCGTCTGATAGTCACGAGCTTTCCCAATGAATGTGTGGGCAGTGAGCCGAGGGCCATTGAGGTAACGAAGGAGGGAAAATCCAGAAATTGCCAGACCTCCTCCCACTAATGACGCTTTCAGAAAATCTCGACGAGATAAGGTGGAAGCTTCTGGGGTGGAAACGAGTTTAGACATTTTAGCTTCTTGGTGCCGCAAGAGATCCGACCATGGTCTGCTGTGAATGAGATGTATGAAACAATGAATGGAGCCCTTGAGGAGTATGGGAGGCACAATACAATAAGGCGAGGGAAGGCAGCGAATAGGTTCCATACCGTTTTTGAAGGTCCAGGCTGTCACCGACAAGCGTGTTCGTATTGTGTGGTTTAAGGCCCCATGCGCTTAAGCCTAGAATTGTCCATGCCAGGGAAATTGGTGTACGCAGAAGAGGAAGTTGTTGTAAGAGATAGTCGAGACTCTTATCTATCAGACTCCGATGTATTTTAGTCGATAACGCTTGAAGCGCGACTCCGGTACATTCGGGTAAGGGATGAAGGGTTTTGCCAAAAGCCAAGGTGTTCCCATAGTTCCACCCACCATGGGAAAGTTGTCGGTCGATGAGCATTTCTGCTCCCTGATCTACTCGGGTATGTTGTCCGAGCCCTGCTATTTGTAGAGCGATCATAGCCAAGCCAGTCGGGATGACCCAACTATGAGTATCGGCAATCCAAGGCCATCCAAGAATGGAGGGGTCATGTCCAATAATTGAATTTTCCGATTTAGGAAAATGTCGACCAGAAAACCCTAAAAGGAATTCTATTGAAGATTCTCTCGCCTGTTGAAATCGCAAAGAATCATGCCACGCCATTATGGCTAAGGCTGTTGGCCATGAGGCGGTGGGAAAATTCCGGTCTATGCTGATCCTTCCATCAGAACGTTGCTGAGAAGCCAAGTACGCACTCCCTTTATCATAGGCGGTAGAGTCTGTCTGAGAGGTCGATAAGACGATTAGGGCCCAAGCGGTGGCATCGGGACGCTCTGATTCACCCTGATGACTTGGAAAGCCCCCGGATTGGAGTTGTAAATTCTTGATGTTATCTAAAATAGTAGGCGGGGGCATTGAAAATTATTTCATTGAGAAGATGTCGTTATCATTATTCGAAATGGGTGAGGTCACGCAACATAGGAGTGAATAAGGAAAGAGATAACAACATGGCAAATAATACCAAGAAGTATCGGTTAGTCATCATTGGAAATTAAGGTGGTACCGAACCCATCCAACCCAAGGAAAGCAGTGTGTAACCTACAGGAAAGGCTTTGAAGTATCGCTAAATTATGAAGCTTGTTTGAGATAGATAATGATTAGTGAAAATTGAAGAACGAGGAGACGAAATTCATAGTTTTTTTTAAAAGGCATGAGCAAGTTTTTTGTGAACACGTCGATAATGTGTGCATGAAAATGATCAGTCAACGAAAGCGTCTTGGCAGACTAACTTGGGTTCATGAGCATCTACAGATGACGAATATTCATTCTATTGATCGGGTGCCCCTTCCCGACAAGGGCGAACACGTTGTAAGGCGTGGGCGCAAAGCCGCGGGTCAAGACTGGGTATTGATAGCCGGGCTACCGAAGGCACAAATTGCTAAGGGGCAATGTCGACGACAGTTCATTCCGGGCAAACTGTCGTAATGGCTTTACTTAATCGCCCGATGAGGAGATTTACTATGGTTAACCACATGAAGCGTTTCATTCAAGAGGACGAAGGGGCCACTGCATTGGAATACGGATTGTTGGCTGCCTTGATTGCCGCCGTGATCGTCGGTTCGGTAACGGCCTTAGGTACTACTCTTGACGGTACATTCTCCGGCATTGATGCTTCAATCGGTGCGAGCTAATTCTCGGAGTCGTAGTTGATGTGTGGATCGCCCCGTTTCCTTGTGAGGCGGGGCGATCCCTCTCACGTCTCCTGAGAGGACGGAGGAAGCTATGATTAATGGCGCAGTGATTATACAAGAAATTGAACATACATGTTTAAACGTTATGAAATATTTTCTAGATGATGAGAATGGCGCGACGGCTGTGGAATATGCCCTCATGATTGCCTTAATAGCAGGGACGGTGATGGGCGCTCAACAAGCTCTCGGGAAAACAGTGGAGACCATGTATGTCACGGCCATGGGCCTTATTATGGGTGCAATGGGAAGCTAGGTTAAAACACTCCCGTTAGAGGGGAGGTTGCAAGTAATTAAAAAATTTTTGAGAAAAGCCATTTCTAGTTTTTTATTAAAACAGCGCTGATTGGCAATTGGGAGCTGAAAATTTTATTGAGGGAAGGGGTAATGAACATGCTGCACAAAATACGCCAAGGAAAAACCCTGAATTCGGAAAAGGGGGCCGCTGCAGTTGAGTTTGCGTTATTACTTCCTGTTCTGGCCGCCTTGGTGTTCGGAATGATCGATTTTGGAATTATGCTCTGGCAGCAGGAGGTGTTGGTTAATGCCACACGTGAAGGGGCGAGACAAGGCATCTTATTTGGGTCCGGAAATGGAGTCTCCGACATTCAAGGCGTCGTGACGCAATACGTGAATGATGGGGGCCTGAATGCAGCAGGCTTAAATGTGGCGGTCACTGGTGTTGGTACCGGAGTAGGAAACCCTCTCGTGGTGACCTCCACTCTTCCCTTCCAATTCATCGTGGCTGATAAACTCATTCCTGGCCTGACGACTAATCAGCTAACTGCCGTCGTCACCATGATGAATGAGGGATAGTTAGGAAGTATCTTAATCCACAATGTCGAAGATCCTTTTTTTGGTTTAATACGGGAGCGTTGGCTATGAATATAAAAAAGTCGAAACTTTTCAATCAAAAAGGCGTGACAGCTGTCAATGTGGCCTTGATGGCCGGAGTGCTTGTGGGGATGTCTGCCATCGCCATTGATGTGGGCCATGCTCTTGTGACGCGTACACAATTACAAAGTGTGGCTGATAGCGCGGTGTTGGCAGCAGCACGTCAATTGGGCCTAACGTACATGGGGCTCACGCAGGACGAACAACAAGATATGGGTCGGGCTTTAACGGGTGACGAACAGGCTCAAATTTTAGCGATGGCTAGTGCGACCGCCTATGAAAATGCGGCTTCGGATGTACATAATATGTCTCTTGATACCGGGCAAGATATACAATTTGGGACTTGGGATTTTAATGCTCATACTTTCACCCCTGGGATTACTCGCCCGAATGCGATTCAGTTATCCGCCAGGCGCGACGGGAATCAGAACGGGCCCATTTCAACATTTTTTGCTGGCCTCTTTGGTATCAACACCATGGACGTATCAGCGGTGTCGGTGGCTGCCTTGGGGACGGCTGGAGGTCCTTCTGCACCGGGTGCAGTGAATGCCCCATTTGGGATTTCTGAAGATTGGTTTACGGGAACGGCCGCCTGTGGTTCACAAATTACTTTTTCTCCAACAGGGACTCAAGGAGGTTGTGCAGGTTGGCATCAATTTGATGAACAATCCGGTGGTGGCAATACCCCTCAAAATTGTAATGGCGCTGGCGGCCCCGGTGGCGGTGACGGTGGCGGTGGCGGTGGCAACGGCGGTGCCAATGCGCATATGATGGATCAAGTGATTGAATGTCTTGAAGCCGAAAGTTATGACAGTCCACCAATTGATCCTGGGTACACTCAATTTGAATTCACCGGTGGTGAAGTGGCTTCAGCTTTTCCGGAATTAGAAGATCTCTATGATAGTCAAAAAGATGCGAATGGAGATTGGTACATTTCTGTGCCGGTGTATGAAGCCAATAACTGTGCAAACCCATCTGGTCCGATCACGATTGTGGGTTATGCCAATGTGAAAGTCACGACCGTACAGCCGCCGCAAGGAAATGGTGATGGGTTAATTGAAGCCGAAGTGCAATGCGATACCTATTTTGATGCGGCGCCAGATCCGAATCCCATTGGGGGTGGTGGGGCGCCAACTCCGTTATCTCCCTATCCACGACTTGTCTCCTAAGTCCACAGTTTTGACCGAGAATCATATTCCCCTGGGTAAGTCTCGTAAGAGACCTGCTCAGGGGAATTTTTTTGTTATTTTCTCACCTCCTACTTAAGAAAAACATCTCCTTCTCCGAAACAACAAGAACCATTGGGTATAAAATTCGATTGATGGGCTAAATGATACGTTTCAGCCCCATCGTGGTTATCCTAATTTCTCCCTTTGCTCGTTGAACGAGGACCGAGTTTCTCATTTAGATAAAGCGAAAACACATGGAAACGATCCTGTTAATAGTTGGATTAGCCGTAGGACTCCTGGTGGCAGCATGGGTTGATGTTCGTGCGGGGCGTATCCCGAATTGGCTGACGTTTCCCTTGGCGAGTTTTGGGTTACTCGTTCACACGGTCAACAATGGTTGGGACGGTCTCGTATTTAGTTTCAGCGGACTTTTCCTAGGAATGGGATTTTTAATGTTTTTCTACATCAAGGGTGGCATGGGGGCCGGTGACGTGAAATTGTTGGGAGCCATTGGGGCCATTGTCGGGCCTTTGCATGTCTTTTATGCCTTTGCGTTTGCCGCCATCTTGGGTGGCCTCTATAGCTTAGCCATGATGATGATGCTTGGAGGAATGCGCCAAACGTGGGAGCGAGTCTTGGTACTTTTCACCACGTTAAAAGTGACGAAGTCCATGCCCGCGGCCCCGAATGTCGGAGTTGCTGAACCAAAGCTACGTTATGCCTTGGTGCTTGGCCTGGGAACGGTCATCACACAAACCTTATTTTTTTATGGAATGTTGTAATGGGCCTAAGTTTTGGGCGAAGGCAAGAATTTATTGAAAGGTTCTTGGGTTGCCTATTAAGAATGAAAATTCCTAACCGATATGCAAGGGAGAGTGGTTTCCTACAACAGATATTAATGGTTTGAAATGAACTTGGTTGTTTAGTCAAGAAGAATAAGGGGGAGAAAACGTCATGGGACAAAAACGTCCGCTCATGTTTTTAGGGGTAGCACTTGGGATTGCATTGGTGACGACCATCATGATTTATCGTTGGTTGCAGGGGCAACAGGCGACGGAAGTGGCCGTACCGGAAGTCGTCGTGGAAGGAGTCAATGTGGCCGTGGCCAGTAATGACATTACTTGGGGAACTCCTCTCCTTGATGAAAAGATTAAGATTGTCAACTATCCAGAAGGTGCTGTTCCTGCTGGGTCATTCAAGGATGTCGAGGACCTAAAGGGTCGAGTGATTTTGGCCAACTTGAAAAAAAATGAACCAATTTTAGATTCGAAATTAGCCCCAATAGATATTAAGACCGGTGGTGTGGTGGCCGTCATGGATCCCAATAAACGGGCCATGGCCGTCAAAGTGAATGAAATTGTGGGCCTCCCTGGATTTGTGCAGCCGGGCGATCGGGTTGATGTGATGGCCACATTTGAAGATCCCAAGTCCAAAGATAACAAAGACCATGTCACGAAGGTCGTCTTAGAAAATACTTTGGTGTTGGCCACTGATACGCAAATGGAACGGTCCTATGGCAATGAGGGAGACGAAGAAGAAGAAGACAAGGTGAAGCCTGTCAAAGTCATCACTCTGGAAGTGTCCTTGGAAGAAGCCGAAAAATTGGCTATGGCCGAAAATGGCGGCAAGTTGCGATTGGCCTTACGAAGTCCTCTCAACGTTGATATCAAAAAAACCAAAGGTGCCACTTTCAAGGATCTTTTAGCCTCACATCAATTGAGGATAAAGCCACGGGCTAGGAAAAAACAAGCTGACCAAGTCGAAGTGATCAATGGTACGAAAAAAAGCACCTTAAAATTTTAAATGGATTTTCTTGAGGAAATTGTTATGAAAGGCATGACTATGAAGAAGGTAGACTATTTCGCACTCACAAGCGTGCTGTTGCTGCTTAGCGTATTTGTTGTCGGCGCACACCCGGTTCTGGCCCAGGGACTCACCCATCAAGCCGTGAATGTGAACGAGCCGCAGTTACTCCGTGTGACTGTAGGAGAGTCAAAAATTGTTGAAACCGAAATTCCTTTTAAGCGAGCGTCAGTCGCCAATCCTGACGTGGCCGACCAAATAGTCTTATCCCCAAAGCAACTGTATCTCGCAGGGAAAAAAGTGGGAACAACCACCTTGACTTTATGGGGAAAAGACGGAAAGGTCGCTAATGTGTTTGATATACATATCGCGCCGGATGTAGCTCGTTTGAAAGAACAATTACATACCCTTCTTCCTGCAGAACCAAAGATTCAGGTCCTCAACAGTCATGATCATATTACGTTGACGGGTAGTGTCACGAACATGGAATCCTTAAATAAGGTCTTGGCGCTTGCTGAACCCTATGCGCCAGAAAAAGTGGTCAACTTACTTCAAGTCGGTGGAGTCCAACAGGTGATGATGGAGGTCAAGATTGCAGAAATGCAACGCGGCCTCATGAAGCGGTTGGGAGTGAATTTTCGACGTCAACAAGAAGGACACCGAGATTTTGGAATAGGGCTTCTGAATAATATTGTGGGGGTGGATAATGAGTTTTTTGAAGTTGGGCATCCAAGGGATGGTGCATCCCCAACAAGTGGAATTACCAATTTATACAATCTTTTCCCAGGCCTGACCACGACAGGGATTTTTGGTTTTGGAATTGGCAATGAATTATGGACGATTTTTTTAGACGCCTTAAAAGAAAACGGTCTATCAAAAACCTTGGCTGAGCCGACTCTGATTGCCGAGAGTGGGCAGGCCGCTGAATTTCTTGCTGGTGGTGAGTTCCCTATCCCCATCCCTCAGCAATTTAGTCAGGTCACTATTAAATTTAAGGAATTTGGTGTGGGTTTGAAATTTACTCCGACTGTGTTATCTGAGGGAAGAATTTCAGTAATTGTCAACCCGGAAGTCTCTGAGCTTGATTTTGCCAACGGGATAACTGTAAGTGGGTTCCAGATTCCTTCGTTGACGACTCGCCGTGTCAAAACTGTTGTGGAGTTGGGTGATGGGCAAAGTTTTGCGATTGCCGGACTTCTTCAAGACAATGTTCGAGAAACTGTGGCGAAGTATCCCCTTTTGGGAGACATTCCGGTTCTAGGGGCCCTCTTTAGAAGTACGTCATTCCAAAAAAATGAAACCGAGTTAATTGTTATCGTCACGCCGCATTTGGTGAAACCGTTAAATTTGGTCGACCAAACGTTGCCGACCGATAATTATTTGGAACCAAATGATTTTGAGTTCATGCTGATGGGATATGTCGACGGGGCGTATCCTGAAAAACATGTGGCTCGCCCTGAGAATGCCTATACCCTTACACAGCCGAAAATTGCGAAGAGGATGCCATTTAATAAAGGTGGACGGGATGGAATATTTGGACATTTAGCCCCATAAGCAGCTAATCGATGAAAAAGGAGACTGTCATGCAATCGCAAATTTATATCAAGATATTGGGAGTAGTCAGCCTCATATTGTTAGGGCTCCCAGGTTGTGGAATCTGGCCCGTCATGACCGAAGAGAATGGGCGTCGTCCCCATGCCATGGGTAAAAGCGATCAGGTGCTTTGGCCTTGGGCTCCCCATCCTGTTCATTTGAATGAAGAATATGGTTTGGCCTATAGACAGGCTCTGGAGGGGCAAATCCTCAATCCTGCCTCCGCCAAGAATACGATGCCTGTCCCTGGGGCGGCTGACCCCCGTGCCATTCAATACAGCATGACGCGGTATCAATTAATGTTCGAGAATCCCCCCTTTTCGAACACGAAATTAGAAAGCGGAAAAAAAAATAGTGGGAAGAAGTCCGGATCAGGAGGGAGTAAAAAATGACGGATAAAGCATGGAAACCAAAGCGGGTGAGCGGAGGCTCCTCCGACAATGCTATGAAGGATTTTTCGGTGGAACTCTCGATCAAGGGGGAAGAATGTCGTGCTGCTCTTGAAAAAATAATAGGAAAAATTGATGGCGTACGAGTCAAAGAATCCCAAAGTACCGAACCACCAGCCTTAGTGGTGATGGACCTTGATGATAATCCGGAAGACACGTATTCAGTGATCCGGGAGATGGTGAAAATGACGAAAGGGGTAGAGATATTTTTGACCTCTCCTGTCCTTGATTCTGCGGTCTTGCTAGAGGCGATACGGGCGGGTGCCAAGGAGTATTTGCCCCAACCCATTCAACAAGGAGAAGTGGAAGAGGCTATTAAACGGTTCCTCGGTCGCATGGCCAGTCAAGCCGAACAAGGAGAGGACAAAAAAAAACAAGGAAAAATTTTGGCTTTCTTTGGGGGCAAAGGGGGGGTTGGCACCACGAGTATTGCGGTGAATTTAGCAGCAACACTCAAACAATCTTCTACGAAACCTTCGGTCGTGTTAGTCGATGTCAATCAGCATGGTGGTGATCTCCCTTTATATCTTGACCTCCAGCCGAGCCACAGTTTTAGGGATATTGCTTCAGATTTATCCCGCTTAGACCAAGCCTTCCTTGTCAGGATCTTGACAAAATTTGGGGATGGATTGCAGGTGCTTCCTTCCGGGTATGACGACTTGAGTACCGGGCGTTTAAGTCCTGATTGTGTTGAAGCTACCCTACGACTTCTTCAGGCCAACTTTGATTACATTGTGATTGATTGTGGGCATGTGTTGGATTTAACGACGAAAAAAGCCTTGGAGCTCGCTAACTGGATTTTCGTAACGGCGACATTGATGGTCCCAGTGGTCCATCGAACTAAACGAATTTTAGAGCTTTTGCGTGGTTCTGGGTTTCCGCCGAACAAGATACGATTGATTATGAATCGATATTTGTCAGCCGAACAAGATGTTTTGCAAGAAACAGAAGAGATTCTTAAACAAAAGACTCATTGGCTCTTTCCGAACGACTACCCAACCGTGAGTCAATCGGTGAACAGCGGGAAGCCGATTATTGATGTGGCCTCGAGAACAGCAGTCGCAAAATCATACCGAGAATTTGCCGATAGTTTTGAGAAGGATGTACAGGGTTCTGGGAAAAAAGGCTCATTGTCAAGTTGGTTTCGTCCGTTTAAAGGACGTGGCTCTGAACCATCAGCCTCTCAAGCTTAACGAATAACTGGTAATTAATTTAGAGGCGAAAGACGATATGTATGATTCTAAATGGGATGAAGTAGGGACAGCCACCGGCAGCACTGGGGTGGATTTGAGCCCGTTGATGGAGCAATTGCACCGGCAGGTCATTGATACCCTGGATCTTGCCGTGGTCGCACAATTAGATGAGGAGCTTCTCAAAGTAGAATTGACGAAGCTCGTTCATGAGTTACTGGAGAAAGAATCTGTTCCCCTGAGTATGAGAGAACGGGAACAATTGATTGCTGACATTCAGCATGAGGTGATGGGACTAGGCCCACTCGAGCCTTTGGTGAAAGATCAAACCGTCAACGATATTTTAGTCAATCGGTGTGATCAAATTTATGTGGAGCGAGCTGGGAAACTGCAATTGACTGATATCAAATTTCGTGATGAAGGACATCTCCGGAAAATTATCGAGAAAATTGTTTCTGCAGTAGGCCGGAGAATTGACGAATCATCCCCTATGGTCGATGCGCGGCTGTTGGATGGGTCACGTGTAAATGCGATTATTCCCCCATTGGCCTTGGATGGGTCCTCCATTTCTATTCGTAAATTTTCCAAAGATAAATTGCAAATTTCTGACCTTGTTGAAAAGCGTTCCTTGACTCCTGAAATCGCCGAATTGCTTCGTGGCATTGTCGAAGCCCGGTTGAATGTGCTGATTTCCGGGGGAACCGGTTGTGGAAAAACCACTATCCTCAATATTTTATCGGGCTTTATTCCTTCGGATGAACGTATCGTCACCATTGAGGACTCCGCGGAGTTGCAATTACGTCAGGAACATGTGGTCAGGCTCGAAACCCGACCGCCGAATGTAGAAGGTCGTGGTGAGGTTACCCAACGAGAGCTCGTCAAAAACTGTTTACGTATGCGGCCTGATCGGATCGTGATGGGTGAGGTACGAAGCGGAGAATGTTTAGACATGCTCCAGGCGATGAACACAGGTCATGATGGGTCCTTGACCACGATTCACGCTAATACGCCTCGCGATTGTTTGACCCGTGTTGAAACGTTGGTCGCCATGGCGGGTTTGAATCTGGCGACGAAGGCGTTGCGCCATTATGTGAGTTCCGCCATTGATGTCGTGTTGCAAATGACTCGATTATCTGATGGATCACGAAAAATGACGAGTCTGTCAGAAATCGTCGGCATGGAAGGTGAAACGATTACATTACAGGAAATATTCCTTTTTCAACAAACCGGGCTTGATGATCAACGAAAAGTTCATGGGGTCTTTAAAGCGACCGGTGTTCGCCCAAAGTTTGTGGAACGGTTTAAAGCGCTAGGGATCGATTGTGACCCATCTATTTTCGATCCTGAAAAAATTTATGAAGTGTAAATTTCAGTAAGAACGCCGATAATCACCGATTCAAGAATTCGTATGATCTGTCGGAAAAAGTTTTTGATCATTCTAAGGAATAGGATATGACCATTGCCATTAGTATAGGAATCTTTCTTTCCATAATTTTATTTGTGGAAGGGGGATACTACTGTTATCACCAATTTCTCAGTCCTCAAAGTCGAATGTTAAAACGGCGATTACGCGGAGGTTCCGCGCGCCTTTCCGATTCTAAGGACAAGAGCAAAGAGCTTGAAATCCTCAGGCAACGTAAGTTAAGTGATCTTCCTTGGCTACACGATCTACTACTTACGATGAAGAATCTTGGGGGATTGGAGAAAACCCTTCAGCAAGCCAACAGTCAGATTCCTGTCGGGGTGTTTCTTTTGTTATCCGGTGTTATGGCCGTTGGTGCAGCCCTGGCAGCCGCCATCATGGATTATGGTTTTATGGTTGCATTGGGAAGTGGGGCCATCGGGATGATGCTTCCCTGGGCGAAGATTAAAATGCAAAGGGCAAGCCGGTTTAAGGAATTTGAACGGCAACTTCCTGAAGCCTTGGATTTGATGGCTCGTGCGCTTCGAGCGGGGCATGCCTTTTCAGTGGGTATGAAAATGGTTGGCGATGAATTTCCGGATCCCATTGGGCCTGAATTTAACAGAACAGTAGAAGAAATTTCTTTTGGCATTGATGTTCCAGAAGCCATGAATAATTTGAACGAGCGAGTCGTCAGTACCGACTTGAAATTCTTCGTCACCGCATTAGTGGTTCAACGCGAGACTGGAGGAAATCTGGCTGAAATTATTGAGGCCATTGCTCGATTGATTCGCCAAAGATTTGAATTACTAGGAAGAGTGGCGGCCTTGTCTGCTGAAGGGCGCCTGTCAGCTCTGGTTTTATTCCTTTTACCCATTGTGATGGGAGGGGTTCTGTATGTCATCAATGAAGCGTATATTATGTTGTTGTTTACGGACCCTCTTGGTCAAACGATGCTTATGGGAGCCGGCGCACTTATGGTGTTTGGTGTGATCGTGATGAGAAAATTGGTTAATTTTAAAGTTTAGTTCAAGGATGGAATGATGGATCCAATACTAGTTATTTGCCTATTGGTGTTTTTGGCTGTCATGGTGATTGGGTGGGGTATTTTTGCCTATATGCAATCCCAACAGAAATTGAGTGATTGGAATACCCGAGCCAAAGGAGAATCACTTTCAAAGAAAACCAGCTCGAAGGCGGAAAAGTCTGGAGGGTTAAAAGACGAATTTATCAAAGTCCTAGAAAAATTGGGAAATGCTAATAAACCAAAAGACCAAGTCGCGCAATCTCGCCTGAAGGGCTCCCTGGTTTGTGCCGGATATCGCAACCCTCGAGCTCCAGTTATCTTTATGGGCGCTCGGATTTTCTTAGGGATTCTTCTCGGTGTGCTTTTTTTGGCCTTTGGCTCTGAAGCCACGCAAGGCAAGCATCCTATGCTTTTTCCTGGCCTTCTGATTGGCGCCATGGTTGTGGGATTTTATGCTCCTCAATTGTGGTTGCACTCGGCCATGAGTTCAAGAAAAGAACGATTAGTTGATGGCTTTCCAGATGCCCTTGATCTTATGGTGGTCTGCGTAGAAGCCGGTCTGGGCCTCGATCAAGCCATATCGAAAGTTGGGCAAGAAGTTAAACAGGGGCATCCCGATCTTGGTAGTGAATTTCTCTTGTTGAACTTGGAATTACGGGCTGGGTTATCTCGGGAGCAGGGCTTGAGAAATCTTGTCAGTCGTACCGATTTAGAGGATATTCGAAGTTTGGTTGCCTTATTGATCCAAACTGATCGATTTGGGACAAGTATTGGGCAAGCCCTACGAGTCCATTCGGATTCCATGCGGATGAAACGTCGTCTAAAGGCCGAAGAAAAGGCCGCTCAGTTGCCAGTGAAGCTCATGGTGCCACTTATCCTCTTTATTTTTCCCTGTTTAATGGTTGTGATTGTGGGACCAGGGGCTATTCAGCTGATGCGGAACTTGTTGCCCGCTATGGGAGGAGGATAAGAGATGTCTACAAACTTAGTTAGGGGAAATAGTCGCACTCTCCACTTTTTTGAGAACATTAATCTGAAGAGGTATTTAACTATGAAAGCGAGTATTGTTGGTTTGACGACGATGATAGTGTTAAGTGGAATGGTAGGGTGTGCCAGTAAAGAAAAGCCAATGTTTACCTTAACGGATGAACATTATCAACAAATTTTGGAGAAGCAAAAAGCAGGGATCGATCCACAGCCTGATGTACAAACGGATCTATCGCAAGATTTAACACAAGATGATTATGAGCGCTTAGGGAACTTGCACCTCCAACAAGGTAATCTTCAAATGGCGAAAACTCAATATGAAAAAGTGTTGAACGTGGAGCCTGAACGAGTTCCTACTCGATATAAATTGGCCGTGGTGTATCTTGAGATTGGTCAAACACAAGATGCTTATGATCAATTTCATAAGATCTTGGATTACGATTTAGATTTTGCCCCTGCCTATGAGGGAATGGGCCGAGCGTTGTTGAAAATGGAGAAGGATGTTGAGGCCGAACGAGAATTCCAGGCTGCCTTACTTTACGATTCCGAACTGTGGACGTCCACGAATTATTTAGGCATTGTTGCGGATCGCCGACATGCCCATAAGGACGCCATTCGGATGTATGAGATTGCCTTGGAGAAAAAAGCAGATAATCCGGCCATTTTGAATAATTTGGGTATGGCCTATTATCTTGATCAGCAGTACGAAAATGCGGTCAGATCCTTTCAACAGGCTTTGCAGACAAGTGGGAGCAACCACAAGATTGCCAATAATCTTGGTTTGGCTCTCACGAAATTAGGGCATTATGATTTGGCCTATGATGCCTATACCCGTGGGATGGATCCTGCGAAAGCCTACAATAATTTAGGAGTTGCCTTTCTCGAAAAGGAACAGTTTGCCCGTGCCTCACGTTGTTTTGAGAAAGCGATTGATACTCAACCCACGTTTTATGAAAAGGCGAAAGAAAACCTGGAAATTAGCAAACGAATGTTGTCTAAGCTTTCAATGATTCAACAACAAACATTGATTCGTCAGGAACCGGCTTGTTTGTAAAGGAGTTTGCAGGGATCGAACGGGATATGTCGTGGTTTTTTTGAAATATTTAATGGGGATTCGCAGGAAAATTATTTAAAGACTATTGAGCCAATCGCGTCACCAACGCATTTCCCGTTTTGCTTGCAACGGAGCCGCTCATTTCTATACCCCCCAATCCGCTTCTCTGCCCCAGCCTAGGGGGATTCAATTGGCATCTTTGGATCGCAACCAGGCTGGAGCCGGTTTTGATCCGCCTGGCATCCGCTTTGATCAATGGACTGTTTTGCCATTTGTTTGAGTACAAAGGGACTCAAGGGTCTTGGCAAGATCGACAATTTTGTAGGGTTTGACCAAAATGGCCTGAAATCCATACGACCGGAAATCAGACATGATTGGATCGTCTGAATATCCACTGGTGACAATGGCTTTGACGTGAGGGTCTATTCTTCGGAGATGTTGGATCGCTTCCTTGCCTCCCATCCCGCCGGGAATGGTGAGATCGAGCAATATGGCGTCAAAGGTTTTTCCGCTCCTGAGGGCCTCTGAGTACAAATCAATGGCAGCTTGTCCATCTGCTGCGGCCGTAACTTCATAGCCGAATTGGGTCAGAGCGTCTTCGACCATTCGACGGATGCTTTGTTCATCGTCCATGACCAATATCCGCCCACGTCCCTTTGGAATGGCTTGAGGGTCAACGTCAACTGATGAATACGACGATGGCAGATATACGGTGAATGTTGTGCCTTTTCCTACCTCAGAATGAACACTGATGTGTCCTTGATGTTGTTGAATGATGCTATGTGCGGTGGCCAGCCCTAAGCCGGAAGCGCCGGGTTTGGTGGTGAAGTATGGATCAAAAATATTGGGCAACTCCTGGTCCTTAATTCCCTCCCCCTGATCTTCAAATGAGATTTTGACATAGTTTCCCGTGGACAACGTGGGTGAAGGTAAGCTTGCAAGGGTATGAAGACCAGCATTTTCGACTCGAATCGAAAAGTGGCCGCCGTGGGTCATTGCCTGTCGAGCATTGATCGTGATGTTTTGGATGACTTGTCGCAGTTGGCTGGCATCAGCATCCAAAGGCCAAAGATCATTGGGGATGTCAAAGTGGCAGCTAATTGACGAACCTGATAAAGCAAAAATAGTGCTTTTCCGAAGAAGGTCTCCAAGTGCGATGGATGTCTTAATCGGCGCGCCACCTTTGGCAAACGTCAAAAGTTGCTGAGTGAGTTCTTTGGCTCGGAGACAAGCTTGTTCGGCTTGCTCAAGGTTTTGGGCCAGCGGGTCTTGAGGGACCATCCGTAACTTTGCGACGAACACGTTCCCCAGAATCGTTGTCAGTAAATTATTGAAATCATGGGCAAGACCTCCAGCCAAAACACCCAGAGAGTTTAATTTGCTGATTCGTTGCTGCTCATCTAGCTGCCGGTGTTGATCAGTAATGTCGTGAAAGACAATGACGGTTCCCATTAGGTGGGAACTGTGGTCTCGGATAGGTGTTTCACGCATGGAGATTGTTCGTTGGACCCCATTTTTGGTGAGGAGATATTTCGGGGAACTGGTTTCAGTGAGAGCCGAGGAAGCCGGGGAAAATTGCAAGGCTTCGTCCATTTCGCGGTTAGGAATTTCGTTTGTGAGGCGAAACACGTCTTGAAGAGGTCGGGAAATGGCATCCTGATGGGCCCATTCGGTGATCTGTTCTGCGAGAGGATTGAAAAAGGTGATACGGCCTTCTCGATCCGTGGTAATGATTCCTTCATCCAGGGATTGAAGCGTGGTCACCAAGCGATCTTTTTCTGCCACCAGTGATTGTTCTAGACGTTTCCGATCGGAAATGTCTCGAAGAATAAATCCATAATGCGTATCCAATCCTATTTTCCAGCTTGTTAAAGAAATTTCTAAGGGAAAGGCTTCGCCGGATTGGCGGAGACCCGTCAGCTCCAATGGCTGCTGAATGGGGTGCGCAACCGAGTCTCCATAGCTAATATCTTCTAGTCCTTTTCGATAAATGTCCCGATACCCTTCTTCTAAGAGCATCAGGATAGATTGGCCAATGATCTCTTCCTGCTTGAATCCAAACATGGCCTCGGCGGCTGGATTCCATGAGACGATCGTGCCATGGAGATCGGCTGAAATGATCCCCTCGTGTGCAGAGTCAACCAAAGAGGAATATTGCGACTGAAGTTCGGTCAGGCTATTTCTGACACGGACGTGATTCGTAATGTCCAAACCGTATCCCCGCACAAGACCCTTTTCCTGTATGGGAGAAAATGTCCAATCAAAGTGATGGGTATCGATGATCACGGTCAATCCGCGCTGCGGAATCAAAGATTTCAGACATTCCATCGCAATATGGGTGAGAGCCGGGGGCAAGACTTGTGGTATGCCATCTTCCCTGAATCGATAGGTGTCCAATAATGCGATCATGGCGGGATTGGCATAGGCCAAACGACCTTGTGGGTCTACCTCTACGATAGGATTCGGACTTTCCTCCGGCATTGAAGCCAAGTGTTGATGTTCTTCATGTTGCTGGAGTTGCTGGCTTAAATCACGGAAAATGATTAAGGCCCCAGGGTTATGGGGGTCGGTTAGTTGCGTACACTGGAACTCGACCCAACGCGTCTCTCCGCTGGGTCGTCGCGTCAGTAACTTTGGGGTCCAAATAGATTTCCCTGTTTTGAGGACTTGAGCAATGGGGCAATCTTCTTCTTGAGTGATAGGATCGACATAGACACAGCCGGCCTGTTCATGAAAATTTTGTCCGAGACAAGATTGTTCAGTTCGGTGAAGAATTCGAGCCCCCTCTAGATTCAGAGAGAGAACGTGCCCTTGTGGGTTCACCTGGCAAATCCCAATGTGGATAGAATCCAATAGAGTATGCACAAATGCTTGTGCCGAGCGCAGAGCTTGATTGAGGCTCGGGAGATCCATATGATGCAGTTCTTGAAATGGCTGGTGCGGATTCATTGTTTGAAAGACGCAAAATTGAAAAACGAGTTTTTAATCCTTACCATAACGAGTCAAGGATCTTGTTCATATCCCACCCTGCTTTATGGGGATCGATGGATTCTTGAATCGAGCGTTTCGTTCCGTGGTTCATCTGAGAAGATAAGTCAATGATTTCTTGCTCTTCATAGGGCTGCCCTTTGGCATTTTTGAGCAATTTAATAGTCGGCGTGAGACGGGAATGGCTATGGACCCAGACTACGACGGCCTGCTCTCCGGTGTTCAGGCGAACCAGTGAACCTATCGGGTACACACCTAAAAGATGGATAAGCTGTTGAACCAACGTTGTCGCATATTGTCCGGCAACCGCGGCTCGATATAATTCTGATAATGCTCGGGCGGGTGGGACCGGAGGTTGGCTGCACCGTCCGCTAATCTGGGCATCATACGTATCGGCAATGCTTAAAATTTGTGTCAGTTCAGAAATTTCATTTCCTTTTAATCCCCTGGGATAGCCAGATCCATCTAGGCGTTCATGATGTTGCAGAACCATCTGTTTTGATTCTTGAGGGAAATCTGGGAATTGATTGAGGATGGCCTCACCCATATCACAATGGGCCTGAATCAGTTTGTGGTCTTGAGGTGAATAGGGCTGAACTTTTCTCAAAAGATTGAGTGGTAATCGTAATTGGCCAATATCGTGAACCATGGCAGCAAGTCCCAAAAGCTTAAGGTGTAACGGATCACAGCCATATTCCTGGCCAACGGCCATTGCCAGAACGCTTGTATCGACTCCATGGGTGGCAAGATTTGCATCAAACCGACGCATTTGGATTAATGACACCATCGCGGCCTGATGCTCTAAAAGCCCTTCTAATAATGTGCTGACGACACTTCGCACTTCTAAAAGGTGCTGGGGGGAGGGAGCTTCCATTTGACGAAAAAATACATCTAGGGTTGAAATGGCTTCAGCCCGGAGGAGTCGGGCTGTTTCGATATCCTCGGGTTTTGGCCCATGGTCAAGAGATGGAGGGGAGGGTGGTTTCTCAGAAGAATTCTGAGTTTTAACCTGTTCCTGAATGCTGGATGCTAGGGTTACGTCACACCCCTTTTCTGTATCGATGAAGACATCTTGAATGCCATAGCTCCGTAACAGGGTTACTTCGTCCTCTCGTTTCACCAGCCATTTGTGACGGAGGAAGGGCGTTTGAAACCAGGATTGGTCCATGCCGGCGATATACATACCTGGTCGCAAGTCCTGAATGGCAATGCGTTTTTTCATTGCAAAGGGAATAGCTAGAGGAGATGGAAACCGCACCTAAGACAACTGTCAGATCAAATATAGGAAAAAATCGGAATGATTAAACCCATTCGCACCTTAATAAAATCCCAAATATCGTAAGGTAATTCTGCGAAAAGAGCAATAGAGAGTGGGTGAAACTGGGCTCCTGGACCACAGAAAAGTTCAAATGCCTTTTACCAAAAGATTCTTTTCTGCTGGTGATTTGAATGACTTTTTACGATGATTGATGGAGTAACAGTCATTACGGAACCGACTGTTCAAGACGGGAAATGCGAGTCAAGATTCCTAACGCCTCTTCGTGATGGTCGCTGAGCATAAGTAAGGCATGATAGTGCTTGAGCGTTGGGAGCAATTGGGGGTTCGATTCTCCCCAGGCCTTTTCCCGAATGGCGAGGGCACGTTTGAGGAGTGGCAACGCTACTTTGAGTTGGCTTTTTTCCTCATATAGCGTGGCCAGCTCGGTTAAGGGATCAGCCATGCGGACGTGTTCCGGGCCAAGCGATTGAGCAATGAGGGGCAAGGTCTTCCAATAATAGGATTCAGCTTGACTTATATTTCCTTCCAGACGGGCAATATCTCCAAGCTGAAAGATGACCAGTCCATAACGATCGGTTGGGCCATTATCACGAATGGATGGTAAGATGGTTTGCAGTAGCTCTTTTGCCTCTTGAACGCGACCTTCTTGGAGCATGTCCTGGATGTGTTGCCATTGTTGATCCCATTCGGATGATGTTGGACACCCTGATAGAAGAAAGACTAAAGGAATAAGGGACAATGCCCAAAGGAGCAGCCGGCCCTTTACGATGGATTTGATTGATCTGACCTTCACGACGTGGTTTTCTCTAGGGAAGGGACAAGGCATCGGTTGGTGCTTAGGGGGAAGGATTCATATTGGCAGTTGAGAGCGATGAAAGAGTAGTGAGGGTATATCTAGACTTTCTCTGTGGCTCTTTGTAGTGTAGGGGGGTTGAAAACACATGGCTCACCTTTCAGGATGGAATGAGCAAGGCGGCGTTCCCTGCCTTCGCCGGGCCTACTCCGCCGAAGTGGTCTGAGCTACGAAGACCGGGAGCGGCTTCGCGCAGGCAGGCGAACTTTTTTGAATCGCCCCGAGGCCTCTGATTGGCAACGTGCCTGTGGGCCTATTTGTCCTTGGAAATTATTAATATTCAACACTCCCAGTGTAGCGATCAAGGAAGCCGAGAACAACGTGGAATATGATTGATCGAATCGTACAATTTTGTGAGCATGATGTGTGGGCCCTGGACGTTCGGAAGCTTACCGGGGTCCGCCAGTTTGGTGTGAAAATTTTGCGGCTAGGACTGGTCGCTGCTGCAGAGTTTCGCGAAAGTTTTCTCAGTATTCGCGCTACAAGTCTAGTCTATACCACTCTCCTGTCGCTTGTTCCCTTCCTGGCTGTCACGTTTTCGGTGCTTAAAGCCTTTGGTGTTCATCAACAAATTGAACCCATTCTTTCCCAAGCCTTTGAACCCTTAGGAGACAAAGGCGCAGAGATTACGACGAATATTATCCAATTTGTGGATAATTTAAAAGTTGGTGTACTCGGAGCCGTGGGTGTGGCTGGGCTCTTTTATACCACCTATTCTCTCATCGAAAAAATCGAAGAGGCCCTCAATTCAATTTGGCGAGTGGAAGTCGGGCGTCCGTTGGCGAGACGAATCACTGATTATTTAAGTGTTGTCCTGGTTGGCCCGGTGTTCGTCTTTACGGCCTTCGGTCTGATGGCGTCTTCTCAAAGCCATTGGTTGGTCCAACGAGTGATGGATATTCAGCCATTTGGTTATCTCATCGTGGCACTGACGAATCTTCTACCATTCTTTTTTATGTGCATGCTGTTTACCTTTGTATATAAATTTGTGCCCAATACATCTGTCAATATTAGCTCCGCCTTTGTGGGAGGTCTGACCGCAGGGATTTGCTGGCAGGTCGCCGGGATGGCCTTTGCCGCTTTTGTCGCCAGTTCAGGTCGGTATAGTGCGATTTATTCGAGCTTTGCGATTCTGATCCTTTTTCTTATCTGGCTCTATGTTGGATGGCTTATTGTTCTGGCTGGAGCCCAGGTAGCGTATTATCATCAGCACCCATCCGCGTATTTGCTGCATTTGCGTAGAAAATATCAGACTCCATTATTCCGGGAGTATTTGACTCTTGCCCTCCTTGGGCATATCACCCGCCGTTTTTTATCGGGTAAAACGCCACTCAAAGAAGAACAATTGGCTCGGATACAGCGAGTTCCCCTCACCCTGGTCGAATCATTGACGAGTGACCTTATACAGGCCAACATGCTTCTCCGTACCGAGAAACCTGGAGGGGTTGCCCTTACGCGACCACCGGAAACCATCGCGGTCATTGATGTCCTGAAGGTCGTGCAACATCAATTGCATAATGGGCCTCAAGGATTCACCGTTGGGACGGATAAGATTAGTCAATTGTTACTGCGACGGGATGCAGCCGTCCAGGGAGCCTTAGAGGGTATCACCCTCCGGCATCTGGTAAAGGATCAACCCATCGATCCCGTCTCGGATGAGGAATGGGAGAGGTCAGCTGAAACAGATTCTGAGCGATCTCGGGAAAGAGAACTCATAAAGCCTCATCACTCGTAATCCGGTTGGTTACCCTGTAATGCCATCTTCGGCTTTTCCTAGTCAGGCGCATAACCTTTATTTCCCCTTTTAAAAACCTCAAGACCATGAAGAATCTTTGGATTGTCCCTGGAGCCCCGTTGCCAAAGGGACATGGGTGGGTCATTTGGTGTTCCCGGAAAGGGGAAGCGAGTTTCTTGGCGCCAGAGGCGGTAGTCCGTCTTCAGGGCCAATCCGTCACCGTTCAAACGGAATGGGTCCTTCTCCAGAAAGTGCCAGGACTAGGACGCCGGATGGGTTTGCTAACCGTTAAACTTGCCATTCCCGCACCACCGGAGGGAGCCCAGTTTCACCTCACCTTATCGGCGCACAATCAGAGTCAGGATTTCATTTGGTCAACTTTGCCCTATCAGGTCAGCGTGAAAGGGGTGACCTTTCTCTTTGCCTCCTGTTTTTGGCAAAACAATGATCGAGATGGATTTTACCGGGCTGGCCTTAAAGAGTTGCAATCGCTGTCGAACCCTCAGTTTAAAATGCTCATTGGGGATCAGGTATACCTGGATTGGCCGAAAGAATGGTCTTTTGGTGATAATCCTATCGAATTATTTGGCAGACGATACCGGCAGTATTGGGGAGATGTGTACTATCGAGAAGCGCTACAGACCTGTCCAAACTTTCTCACATGTGATGACCATGAATATTGGAACGACTATCCAGAAAGCCAAATCCACCTTCCTCAAACCTGGCATGCCAGTTACCGAAAAATATTCGGCCCCGGGGCGGATGAACTCTACTATCAATTTCAGCGTTGCCTGAATCCAGGCCAAGCCCGCTGGTATACCGTCACCATTGAGCCGGTATCCTTTTTTGTGACCGACACCCGGTCCGAACGGGAGCCGTGTAACGAGGAGGGCACGACCCATTTTATGTCAGAAGACCAATGGGTAGCCCTCGAGGCTTGGCAAGCGTCTCTGCAAGGTCCAGGGGTGTTAGTGTTGGGGCAACCGCTATTTCAAAAAGATGGGGATTATCGTGATCATTCTCTCTCAAATTTTAGGGGTGATTATGCACGTCTGTGGCGGGTGTTAGAGCGAAGTTTAGGGGGGAAGAATCACCAACAGGTACCCCATGACATCTTAATTCTATCAGGCGATATTCATACCGGACGCTATGCAGAAGCCCATGGGCCCTACCCCAATGCCCCATATGGGATTCCAGAATTTATCGCCTCTCCAGCAGCGATGATTTATCCTGGCAATGATAAACCGGAAAAGCCTCCAAAAAAAATTACAGTCCGTCCTAATGCAAAAGGGGGCGAATCGGTATGGAGAATAGACCGGCAGCAAGATATCGATATCATGACGATAACAAACAATGTAGGGGTGGTGAAGATCTTTCCAGGCGATCAGGTTGGAGGGGCACCTCGCGTCCGTTTTGAATTGGAATTATGGCGTCTTCCCGCGAAGGTTATCCCACCACTTGGGGTGGACGAATACGAGCCAGCGCAAGGAATGGGTAGGCCTCTCAAGCAACTCTTCACCAAAGAATTACTCCTGCGCTAGAAAATATCGGCGTTTATATCAGTATGTAAGATTTTTGAAGAAAGGTAGACCTCATGCGTGATTCTCAAGCCACCACGAGAAATCCAGACATCAAAGATTGGACGAACAAGTATCAAAATCGCACCAACCTGCAGTTTTTCAACGATGCCTTTTCAGCCTTGCGCAGACAGGATATCAGCAATCGGGGCCTCATGACGGTAGGGTTGATAGGAAGCCGTGATTTGCCAGGACACAGTTTGCGCATGGCGCAATGTATGTTGCGATGGGATTTGCGTCCCAGTTACTGGTCACATGTTTTTGTTGTGGCAGAACCCGTGAACTCGCGGACTTCATTAGGTAATCTGGAAATTCTGGAAATTCCGCTTTTTCCGCGCAATGGGCAATTTCCGAAACCAGAACACAATGGGGTCAACGAAGGAACCTTAGGTCAATATGACGATAAAACGGTAGATGCCAATGTGGGTATCTTTGCGGTGACCATGACAGAAGAGGAAGTCAAAAAATTAGTTAAACGCGCCAAAGACTGGAATGCTGATCGAGTGCGATATAATTTTTGGGACATGTTAGGGGCCTGGCAAAGCTATCTTTGGTCGCAAGGCGCCAAAACCAATCCTTTGCGGGAAGGGATTCCGATTGCGGCTTCTTCATACATTGAGTTTATTTTTGAGCGATTGGGAATGGGTGTCACACCAGGAGCTTCTTCGCGCAACAGCGCCCCTGAACATCTTTGGAATGCTGCCTGTTGGTGGCACAAAGCCTTTAAAGAAGACAATCGAAAAATCGCAGGAATGTTTGTCGCAAGGGACTCAGGCTGTGCCATGCTTCGCCCCGGTGAATAACACGTATTTTTCACGCTAAGGAGTTCTGAATAATCAATGAACATTGGTGTCATTCAAATGGCCTGTTCGGCCAATCCCGCTGACAATCTTAATCGTGCAGTGGTCAAAGTAGAAGAGGTAGCGAAGCGTGGCGCACAGATTATTTGCTTGCCTGAATTATTCCGTTCTCAATACTTTTGTCAGCAAGAAGATGCAGCCTTATTTGATTTGGCTGAATCCGTGCCTGGGCCTTCCACGGAGGCCTTCCGCAAAATTGCAAAAGCCCATCGAGTGACGATTTTGGTGTCGGTGTTCGAGCGGCGGACGGCTGGTGTCTATCACAATTCCATTGCCGTCTTGGATGAACGGGGAGAAGTGGCTGGGCTGTACCGCAAAATGCATATTCCGGACGATCCCGCCTATTACGAAAAATTTTATTTCACTCCTGGGGATCGGGGATTTCAGGCGATTAGAACCCCTCAGGCGACTGTTGGGCCATTGATTTGTTGGGATCAATGGTATCCCGAAGCTGCGCGGATGACTGCCCTACAGGGAGCCGAGATTCTTTTTTATCCCACGGCCATTGGCTGGCATCCAAAAGAAAAATTTGAAGAAGGTCAGGCACAGCGGGAAGCCTGGATGACGATTCAACGCAGTCATGCCATTGCCAATGGCGTGTTTGTGGTGGCGGTGAATCGGGTGGGTCATGAGGCGCCCGCTGGCGGGGACGGGTTGGAGTTTTGGGGCAGTTCCTTTGTGTGCGATCCGTTTGGGGTTGTGCTTGCCCAAGCGTCGGTTGAAAAAGAAGAGACATTGATCGTGGACATGGATCTCAAGCGCATTGAAGAGGTGCGCCGCAACTGGCCTTTCCTCCGTGACCGCCGCATCGATGCGTATGAGGGGATGACAAAGAGATTGTTGGATGAGTCTGATTAACCTGGGCTCGGTATAAATTTGATGTGTTGACCCTCACCCTAGCCCTCTCCCTAACAGGGAGAGGTATCTATTTCTCCATTTCATTGCAAACTATGGTGACTTCGGAATTTCGTCTCATGCAGTATCTAAATTTCCTCTCCCCGGAGTGGAGAGGACAAAGGTTTGGGGAGAGATGAAGCGAATTCCACCTGGATTACGATCAACAGTTGTATTTTATATTCGTGGCTATCAACATATTATATGATCCCTCGCCCCATTGTTGGGGAGAGGGCTAGGGTGAGGGGAGAGTTGAAGAGAATTTCACCATCGTTGCGGTCTTTTGCTAAACGTCTTCGAGGTGGGCAGACCGACGCTGAACAGCAGTTATGGATGCGTCTTCGAAATGGGCTCGTTAAAGGATGGAAGTTTCGACGGCAACACCCTATCGGCGGGTTTATTGTTGATTTTTGTTGTTTGGAAGGGATGCTGATTATTGAGCTGGATGGTGGTCAACATCTCGAACAGGAAAAAGCTGATGAGGAGCGCACCAAATATTTGAACTCTGTGGGTTTTCGTGTGCTTCGGTTTTGGAATGATGATGTGCTGATGAAGACTGATGAAGTGTTGGAGGAGATTTTGAGAAGCTTAGAGAGTTCTGGCGGTCTCGACCCTCACCCTAGCCCTCTCCCTCATAGGGAGAGGGGACAAGAAAATTCTCACTCTCGGGATTTTTCTTTTCAAGAGAAAGGCTCTTATGGGGAGAGGGGATCTGAAATAGGGTTGAGGATGCCGGCGGAGTGGGAACAGCATGAGGCGACCTGGATTAGTTGGCCACATAATGCCACTGATTGGCCTGGGAAGATGTCTTCCATTCAATGGGACTATGGGGAAATTGTCCGGCAATTATCAGGTAGTGATCTGGTTCGTATCCTAGTCAATAATAAAGGGCATGAGCTGAAAGCTAGACGGGTATTGGATCGTATTGGGATATTATCGGATCACGTCGAATTTGTGCGAATCGTCACAAACCGAGGATGGACACGTGACTTTGGCCCGATTTTCGTGCAAAACGATTTGCAACCACAAATTAGTATTGCCCGGTTTCAGTTTAATGCGTGGGCACGTTACCCTGATTGGCAAAAGGATAATCGGATTCCCGAACGCATCGCGGAAAAATTCAAAATTTCTCTGGTTCCTGTGACGCAGCAGGGCCGTGCGGTCGTGTTGGAGGGTGGCAGTATTGACGTGAACGGGCAGGGGACTCTACTGACTACTGAGGAATGTTTGCTAGATGAACATATTCAGGTACGCAATCCTGGATTTTCACGCCAGGATTATGAAGAGGTGTTTCGACGATATTTGGGAATTACTCAAGTGTTGTGGTTAGGGAAAGGGATTGCGGGTGATGATACACATGGGCATGTTGATGACCTCTGCCGGTTTGTCGATCCCTATACCGTGGTTATCTGTCAGGAGCCAAATCCCCTGGATGAAAACTATCGCCCGCTTGCTGAGAATCGGGAACGGCTTGAAGGGATGCGTTGCGAAGATGGAAGAAAAATTGGCGTTGTGCCATTACCCATGCCATCTCCTTTATTTTTCGATGGGCAAAGGCTCCCGGCTAGTTATGCGAATTTTTACATCGGCAATTCGGTGGTGGTTATGCCAACTTTTAATGATCCGAATGATCGGGTGGCCTTAGGGATTTTGTCCGAACTGTTCCCGGACCGAACGGTGGTCGGTCTGCACGCTGTGGATTTGGTGTGGGGATTGGGGACCATCCATTGTCTCACGCAACAACAACCTGCTCTTTAATGGATCATTCTTCACGAAGCATGTTTTCTCCATGACTACCCCACCTCTCACCCCCTGCGTGCTTCCATCGCCAGTTCGTCTTGGATGGATTGGTACTGGAGTGATGGGTGGATCCATGTGCGGACATCTTCTTCGTGCCGGATATGACCTGACGGTCACTACGCGCACAGCTTCTAAGGCTCAACCGTTATTAAATCAAGGAGCTTTGTGGGCGGAATCTCCGGCAGTTTTGCTAGAGAAGGCTGATGTGATCTGTACCATGGTGGGGTTTCCGAAGGACGTTCGAGACATCTATTTGAGTCAGGAGGGGTTGCTGTCAAAAGCCAGACCTGGACAGGTGTTTGTCGATTTTACGACATCCGAACCTAGCCTCGCACAAGAGATTGCCAAAGTTGCGAGTGAACAACGTATCTTTGTCCTGGATGCTCCCGTCTCTGGAGGTGATGTGGGAGCGAAACAAGGGACCTTATCCATCATGGTGGGAGGCGAACCTTCTGTCTTTGAAGCCCTTAGGCCTATTCTCAGTGTTTTTGGAAAAGTTTTGGTGCATCAAGGAGCGGCGGGTTGTGGGCAGCATGCCAAATTGTGCAATCAGATCACGATTGCCGGAACGATGATTGGCGTGTGTGAAGCACTGGTATATGCCCGTCAAGCTGGACTTGCCGGGGAGAAACTCTTGTCATCCCTTCGTCAGGGGGCGGCGGGCTGCTGGACGCTGGAGAATCTAGCGCCTAAAATTTTGGAACGAGATTTTGCCCCAGGATTTTTTGTGGAGCATTTCATTAAAGATATGGGAATCGCATTGGCTGAAGCTAATCGCATGGGATTACTCCTCCCAGGACTTGCTATAGTTCACAAGCTTTATCAGGCTGTTGAAGCCCATGGTCATGGCCGCTCAGGTACGCATGCCCTATTATTGGCCTTGGAAAGTATGTCGCCTATGCATTTTTCGGAAAATCAACCCGCATTGCATTCTTCACTGGCAGTCTCGAAATAAAGTATCCGCTTAGCCTCCATCAATATTTCAATAGACAGTTGGCAAGGTTAAAAAGCTATAGAAGCTCTCCCCGGAGCTCCCCCCTTGTTGAGCTGTCCTAAGCGAAAACGCGACGTCCGAAATCGTTAGCTGGTTTTTCTGTCACTGATCGGCATTAGGGAAATTATGGGAGATCAAGAAGATTTAAAACGGCGGGGAATTCACCATTTTTTAGACAGGTTGATGAGATCAGACGCGTTAGCTTTCCTCGGCTAATATTCCCAAGAATAAGATGGCTAACCCCATTCTTTTCTTTTCCGGGTTTTTATCTTCTACCTTTTTCAAGGCTGGGACCTTGGCTTTCTCTTCCCGGCTTGCTTTACCGCCTGACAAATGTCCGGTCATCAGCGATTCTGAAGAAGTCTGGCGTGGATTCAAGGTGGTGGTTTCCAAAGATTGATTCACTGCTGGGGGAGAATACGTCCGAGCTTGACCTTCCTCAAGAAGAACGCAGCCAATAAGAATCAGGCCAATCAATCCGCTGAGCGACCAATTTCTTGTAATTGGGTCATGAAGAATTGATTTCATCTGTGCATCCTCCAGCCCGGAGTTGAGGTAGTTGAACAACCAGTCCGCTACTGGCCTCTATTTATCGCCATCTCTCCTAAAATCTTGCACGATGCGGAGTTGATCGTTCTTTTTACTCAATATTGCTAGTTTTGGGGAAATGTTTATGCCGAGAAATGAGGAAATGTTTCAAGAAAGGTGGTATTGAGTAATACCAAAAGCTGACTTTGAGGATATTGAAAGAGGTTAGGATTTCAGACAGATCATAGCGTGACCCAATCTTCCAGGGCGACATCTAGTTGGATGCCGGCTTCCTCCGGCATCAATATTTTAACGATTTCCGGGCCAGGGTTTTCTTCCCCTAGTACAGAAAAATTAAATGGAATAGGTTCAGATAACGGCTGGTGAGAGGCATCCTGTATGAGCAATATGGTGGGATGGAGTAGGTTTTCTTTCGAGTTGGCGGTCACAATTCCACGCTCTCCTGTGCTGAGTTCAACTAGGCTATATGTGGGATAAATTCCGATGAGATTGATGAATTTGCCAACCAAATCTGCATCCAACGCCCCTTTCTTGCCCTGTTGATACAAGGTTTGAAGCGCGCCTCGTACTGTCTGCGGTTTTCCACTTTGGTGTCCACTTAAGAGCTCATCATATTCATCAACCAAGCGCAGAATGCGGCTGCCCAGTTGGATTGTGTCTGGATTTATATTTGCAGGATATCCAGACCCATCTAAAGCCACATGATGTTCCAAAATAAACGTTTGGATCTGTTCGGGCAATGTAGATTGCTGCATCAAAAAATCAAGGCCACGTTTTGGGTGAGTGTGAAAGATTCCCAACTCTGATGCGGATAATTCATGTAGCGGACGAAGGAGCGTTTGGGGAATTTTTGCCAGACCGGCATCGTGAAGAAGTCCAGCGGTTGCTAGATCTTGGCATTCAGAGTTTTCCAACCCGACGGCACGGCCCAATAGCACAGATAAGGTACTCACCGCTAGCGAATGATCATAAAGAGCCGGCGAAAACTCTCTTGTGCGGATGAGGGCGATATAGGCTTCTTCATGGTCAAGAGTATCTGCCATGATGGATTGAGTGACGTGATTGACCTGCTCAATGGCGAGCCCTCCTGTTTTTGTTAGCATTTCCAAAATATCCTGCACCCCTTGCAGCATGTATTGCCGGGTTTGTGTAATCGAGGTGAATTCTCCCGCCAAGGATTTTCCCTGGACCGTTTGGGGAAGATTTTGGATTCGTTGGACTTCAGGAGGGACGATAGTCTTGGTTTTTACTCGAGGTGGAACGAGTGGAGGCGTGTCAGGGGCGTCATCATGGTTTGTGGTCTCTATTGTGGATATGTCGTCCAGTCCGCGTTCAGTATCTATGGTGATTTCTTGGATTCCACATTGAAGTAACTTGGCAAGATCTTCGGGTGTTCGGATGAGAAAACGATGTCTGAGAAATGGGGTATCCAGCCAGGATCGGTCAATCCCGCAGAGATACATACCAACTTTCACCGAAGAAATAGGGATTCGTTTTTTTGCCATGGTAATTATTTCTGAGAAAGATAATAGCCTATGAATACGCTATTTGCGGGGGCACTTGTTTTTATCGGCCCGTCCGGTTTCGTTCTTAAAAATTGTTGGCAGATTGATACTTTATCGTAGGGGAAAAATGAATCTTGATTGGGGCCCTAGCTCGTTGGCTGGGAAAAATTCCCACAGACGAGAAGAATAAATCCAAGTTATTGCTTGATCTTCAAGAAAAAGGACGAAAGCCAGGAGTACTCAACCACGTGAGACTTAAGTTTCCATTTTGCCGAACCGAAAGGAACCAAATAGTCAATATGGAGGACTGTAATGGTGGGGTTCCCGGCATCGTCCTACAAACATTCCCTTCGGTTCCGTGTAGCTTTCTTAAAACTACCTCTCTATCGTTCTCCTTCCGATTGGATTCATTCTCCCCTTTCTGTTTTGATGGGGCTGGTCATCGTTGCAGGATTATTGCTGAGTTGGCCATCGAATAGTGGAGCGGCTTCTGGCTCTGATAGGTACTTGAAGCACATACGAAAGGCTATTCCAATACTGGGCACTACCATGAATGAAGAGGCAGAGCCCATGGGAATTGTAGCGGAAATTCGGTTGGAATTTCTGCAACGTCGAGATCACGATGGGGTGAAGCTCGAATTTCAAACAACCCCTGGAAAGTTTTCCCCTTTTGCGCAACAGTCGATTATTCAAGCCTTATATAGGGTTGTGAAGGTTGCTGCCTTGAACCCGGACTCGTGGACCCTTCGCTTTCAATTGCCATATCCCGGTGTGACATTATATGGGGAAAGTTTGTCAGCCATGGCTGCATTGACGATTGTTGCTCTCGCCAAAGATGAGCCGATTGATGAGGAAACTATTTTGACGGGCACGGTGACCGCTGATGGACATGTGGGAACAGTCGGTGGGGTGCCATTAAAAATTCTAGCCGCTCATGAACAACATTTTCGGACAGTCCTCATTCCTGAAGAACCAGATGTTGCCGATGGAGACTGGGAAACTCCCTTCCTCATGGATGTTCGACCTGTGAGCTCCATTAGTAAGGCCTATTTGGCTTTGACGAATCGACCTCTGCGCACGCCCCTAAGTAAACACCCGATCACTGCAGCTTTGACTCACTGATAAGCCAAGGTTTTTCCTTTCAGTTAGGCCTTTCCGCTTTCTCCTCATTCATAACCATGTATCGTTATCCGGTTTCCGGATGTTCCTCGGAGGAAATGTTGTAGAATGCTTGATTCTTAACACACAATATTTCTATGGTGGGGGAACGTCTATGAAAACTAGTCAACATACCGATTTATTGTCTGATTTGCCTCTTTTGTTCGTCTTGAGAATTATCTCTTCATGAAACCCGATCCCCGACCCTGCTTTGCGGTTGATATTGATAATGTGTTAGGTGGAGCTGAGCCCGTCGTTCAGCGGTTGTTCCAGGAAATTACTCAGACTCCCTGGCCTGTTGGAAAATATGGTAGTGCCGGCGGATTAGATTCTAGTGAATATGATCGTTCACTGATTGAAGAAATTTTCCTCCGCTTTCACGAAGAATCTATATCTCAATTGCCCCTGTACCCGGGAGCCAAGTATGCCCTAAAAACCATTCATCGGACATGTCGAATCATCATTGTGACCGCCAGGCGACCCTACTCACGCCCCCAGACATTGGAATGGTTGACCGCTCATTGTATTCCGTTCGACGCCCTGTACCATACCGAGAATAAAACTGAAATTCCGGAATCCATTACGGTCGCCATTGATGATCATCCAGAACATATCCAAAGTTACCAGGCAGCGGGAGCACGAGTATTTGTCATGGATCAACCTTGGAATCGTCTTGTTGTTGATCCGAATGTGGTTCGTGTTCGTGGGTGGGATGCTTTGTTGCAGTGGTGGCATTTTCGGCACATTTCTTCATGGCCCAACCGTCTGAAAGAATCCCCTGCTCCTCACCGTCTGTGGAATCGCTTTCCGATTCCGGCTTAAGAAAATAGGGCTGGATTTTCTCTGGTACCTCCCTAGTCTGATTCTAATACAAGATTTCCCCAGCATTCGCCGATAAGAACAAAAATGACGTTCGTCTCATTCGTGGTCTGTCAATCCAGCATGTTAGGTCCTAAAATTTTTAATGGACCTTTTTAGAGGGTGTTGAATAATAGAATTTATCAAGGTCAAAAATGTTCATGGGCACGTTGCCCAGCAGAGGCCGCGGGACTTTCAAAAAAGTTCGTCCAGCAAGCCTGCAGCCAGTTTTGCGCGCAGAGCGTACTTCCAGTATGTGAGCACGGAAAAATAGCGAGAATGCCGCTGGCGGCTTTTTTCAACAGCCCCTTTTAGTAAGGGCGAAAGAATTATGGTTTATCCACCTATTCAAACAATATTGTTAGCTGATGATAATGAAGATGATTGTGAACTGATCCAGGAAGCTTGGGCAGAGGCTCCAATTGGGGACCGCTTGCGGTTGGTCCATAATGGAGTGGAGCTTTTGGATTATTTGTGCCGACGGGGGGCGTTTCTGCCTCCAGAAGTCTCACCACGTCCAAGTGTGATTTTGTTGGATTTGAATATGCCTTGCATGACTGGCACCGAGGTGCTCATGGAAATCAAAGCCGTTTCCAGCCTGGCCTGTATTCCTATCGTGGTCTTGACGACATCAAAAGCTCCTAAGGATATTGTTCAAACTGCTGGGTTAGGGGTAAATGGCTATATACAAAAACCCAACACCTATGGCGGGTATCTTCAGATTTTTGCCAATCTCCGGGAGCATTGGGCCGAAATTCTAGATCGGCCTCTTTCTGGCGGGGGGACAGAATGGAGTGGAAATTTTGCCTGGTGTTAATCAGGGCACATTTGGTCATGGCCCTTTTATCATTGAACAATTTGCTAGTAAACCAAATTTCTAGTTTAGTCTCCTAAAAAAATTATTCTCTTACTCTAAAGTTCTTCTAACAATAACCGACAGTATTGTATACAGATTGATGAGAGGTGGTGTTGAGATTCGCCAAGGACATGTATTTGGGCAATCTCGATTCATTTCCAACGATTAGGAACCAAGAGGACAACGAGAACTGTTATGAAAACACATCTTATTTTAATTGGCACCGTGTCATTGTTGGGAACATCGCTACTGACCACAAGCTTTGCAGCAAATACTTCTGAGTACTTGCATTTTACACGGCATCGCGATTCCAATGGCAACTTGCTTGCCGGGCCTACCCAACATCAAGCTGAGCCTTCAGTCATGCAAAAAACGATGATGCCGTCCCAGCCAAAGACGTTTGAAAATCGGAGCACAGATTGGGGAATGAGTGTCCAGGAAGTGAAAGAGAATGAACCGGTCCAGTCCTCATGGGAATTACAGGCTCCGGTGTTGGCCGACCTTGAACAGCGAGTGGCCTATCATACGCAAATCGAAGGGATTGAGGCTGCCTTGACCTATACATTTTACCAAGATGAATTAGGTCAAGCGAAGTATGTGTTTGAACCTCAGCATGAAGATGCGCTGGAATTTGTGAATGATTTCAATACAGTGAAAAATTGGATAAGCCAAAGTTATGGTCAACCTACATCTGTTCAGGAGATTTGGTTAGATAATCTCTATCAATATGACAAGAGTTTGTGGGGACAAGCCGTCAAGCGTGGTCATTTGGTGATGGTTGCCGAATGGAAAAATCCAGGGACTGATATTGTTCTGGTATTGGACGGAGGAAATGATGAGGTCGGTCTAGTTGGTGATTTTACGAGTACCAATTTTGCGGTGCCAGTGGTGTTTGACATGGAGAGTCAGACAGAAGGTGTCGAGGCGATGATAGAAGAAGGCGCTATTCAGGAGACGCTTCCAACCGAACAGACGGCAGATCCCATGGTTGAAGATTTGTCTGTAAAAGATATGGCACATGAAAACGTGGAGGGGAGTGAATCTCCGGCTGAAACCGAAATCGCTTCTCAGGTGCCGATGAGTGAAAGCGAGGAATTAGAAGAAATAGAAAAAATGCTTAACGAAGAATATCCAGTAATCGACTCGGTCGAGCCTGCTATGGAAGGCGGTTCAATGGACAGCAGTATGAAAGAACCTACGATTGAGCCTTCGGTTGACCTTCAAGCCCCAGAAGAACAAAGCATAGAAATATCAGAAGCCATGCCCTTGGAACCTTCTAGGCCAGCGTCACCATCTTCAGAAACCCAGTTGTCGGACGACCAGGGGGATTCGCCTGCCATGGAAGAACCTGCTGCTGATCATGCTGACGATCATGCCATGGAAGCAGAAACAGAATTAGCCCCTCAGCACTTATGAGTGGCCTGATTCCGAACGTGTAAATCCACATCCACTATTATCAGCACATTTATTTGCTAGGAGAATGGCCACATTCTCCTAGCATTTTTTTCCCGACTTATTACGCTTCTCCTACCGGGCCATTCTCCTATAGGTTCCATTGCTTTCCAGGGATCAAGCCGTCTTCTCCTTTGCATATTGCGGTATTTTCAAGCGCTCTTTTTTACCAATACCAATAAGGATAGTGTCCGTAGAAACGACCTCGTGGGCCCCAAAATGGATAGGCATAGGGATATGGGCCCCAATATGGATATGGTTGGCTATAATGGGGGTAGTCTAATTGAGTCGGCCAAACTTTGAACTGTTTGATGGTCAGAGTGGGGTAGGTATAGTCGGTTTCATCGAGTTTTTGAATGACCGTTCCAGTTAGTTCGCCTACAAGCGTGATTCTAGTTCCGGAAGGAACGGTGGCGGGGTCTAAGAACTTCTTTTGGTACGCAATAAACCGACCTTGAGAATGGGTTAATTCTGTCGAGGGCTCCCGTTGTTGGATCAGTGGTAAATGAAGGATGACCAGTTCCGTCGAATCCGGCAGCCGTTTGGCTGAAAGGATTTGTCCTCCAATAATGACCAGTTTCCCTTTATGTTCATCTGGAAATGCTTTGATTTGAGGAAACGACAACGAGTCGTTGATCTGGTTCGTCAAATCAGGTGGAAGGCTTGCCTTATAGGGTTGACCGCAGCCAGCAAGAAAAGTAAAGAAACCAAAGGTCAGTGCCAGGCAAATCAACAAAAACGGAATTTTCCTGCGAAAGGTCAAATCATCAATCATAGGTTAGCCCTATCTTATGAAAAAATCCTCCTTAAGGCTTTTTCTTGGGAGTGGCAAAGGTGATTTCAGTGGCCACCCAGTCCCGATTCTGAGGCAGTCCCTTCTTAGTGACTTCGGCGACCAATCGGTCACCTACTTGTGGACGGATATCTTTCTGATGGATGCCATTTTTTTGGAAAATGGTTTGAGGTTGAAACGCCAGAGAAAAAGATTCACCTTTGGTCGTTTTCACGACAACATGATCGGCTTCCATTGCCGTCACCGTACCCATCACATGGGCGGCATCTCCATGCCCCCAGGCTATTACGGGAAGAATGAGGATGAAGGGTAGCATCAGTACGCGACATAGTGGTTTCATAGCCATTCTCCTTGGATAAACGAATTAATGATGATGTGGGGTGGCAGGTTCCACATCTTCCTCCAATAAAAATCGATCAAGCATCTCTTGCTGGTCTCGTTCAGCACGAGTCAGAGGATTATCTTTTTTCATCTCCGCGATTTCTTCCGGTGTAATAGTCGGCAAGTGCCGAATGAACCACACCAACTTCCAGCTTTCATCATCTTCCTCTGGAGGTCCTTTCCCCCAAGCTGGCATCCCTGTAAATCGGATGCCATGGTGAATCACGTAAAAGATCTCTCCATCTTGCATTGATTGAATGACAGGATCTCGGAGATCAGGCACTGGCGGATAAAAATTTGGGCCCATGTGTGTTTTGCCGCTTCCATCATTGGCATGGCAGGTCGCGCAATGGTCAGCAAAATGATGGCGGGCTTCTGCTAAAATCTCAGGAGAGAAGGGGATCGGATTCGACATTTTAAGAAAATGACTGGGAGTCGCCATATGTCGAATAAAGCGGGCAATTTTAATTTCCCAATCGGGAGGAGTAGCTTTGGCGGTAAACATGCCAGGAAGCAACCACAAGGAAGCGAGGATTCCCCCAACCAGAAAAAGAACGCACAAAAAGAAGAGCCATTTAATTCTTCTTAGCATAAAATACCCATATGAAAGAGTGTACCTGGTCGGTGATTTTCGTTACAAGCTGAATGTGGTGAGAAGAAGCAAATGATAGGTTGCTATGGAGGACCAAGGCAATATTTGCGATTATTAAGGAGAAAAAACCCTTTGGAAGTTCTGATGTCAGGCTAGGGTATTTTCATGGATGATTACTATGGATGAGATATCTGAATCATGGGTTCAGGGCTTGAATAACATCGAGTGTTATCCTCACCCTGTTGCTCAGATAAGACTGGTAGAAACTCATATTTCTTGGGTCATTTTAACTGGTTTCTATGCCTATAAAATCAAAAAGCCCGTGAAGTATTCGTTTGTGGATTTTTCAACTCTGGAAAAACGTCGGTGGTTTTGTGAGGAAGAAGTACGCCTGAATCAGCGGTTGGCCCCTGATGTATACCTGGGGATTGTGCCAATTACGGGTTCTCCTACTCAGCCCTATATTGATGGTCAAGGGGTTCCTTTTGAATTTGCGGTCAAAATGAAGCAATTCTCTGGGGACCAAGACATCGATCACATCCTGGGTGACCGGAATAAGGGAGAAGTTTTTGTGGTCCAATTAGCTGAGCGAATTGCCATGTTTCATGGGCGCATTGAAAAGGCTGAAGACCGTTCAGCTTATGGGAATCCTGACAAGGTTTGGCAACCGATAAAAGAATGTCTTGAGGAAATTCCCCTTCATGTACTCACTTCATCTAATCAAAATTACGTAACATCAATCCATAAATGGTTGAAAAACGAATGGCAAAATTTGTCCGACATCTTTCGGCATCGGAAGAGAGAAGGTTTTATTCGAGAATGTCATGGAGATCTTCATTTGGGAAATATCGCGATGTTCGAAGGAAGCGTCTGTGTGTTTGATGCGTTGGAATTTGAGCCACGTCTTCGCTGGATTGATGTCATGAGTGAAGTTGCTTTTCTGGTCATGGATCTCGAAAAACATGGCCGCCGTGACTTAGCCTTTGTGTTGTTGAATCGATATCTGGAATTGACGGGAGACTACGAAGGACTGAAGGTTTTTCGGTTGTATCAAGTCTATAGGGCCTTAGTTCGGGCGAAAGTGGCTGGGTTGCGATTGGCACAATTGCCGGAAAGTGGGGTGGAAGAAGAAAAGGTCAAATGTGAATTAACGGAATACGTTGAGCTGGCCCATCGTTTTATTAATGGGGATTCCCTAGCTTTCATCCTGATGCATGGGGTCTCGGGAACAGGCAAAACGACCGTGTCCACAGAAATAGTCAAAGCCATTGGTGCCATACGTGTACGATCTGATGTGGAACGAAAACGGCTGTTTGCGGAAACATTGCAGTCCCAGGCTGGAGGTCCTCAAGATGCCAGTCTTTACCACCCCAATATGACAGCGCACACTTACGCGCGATTGCAAGATTTGGCACGAACACTGATCCAGGCCAAGTTTTTCGTCGTCATTGATGCCACATTTTTACGACACCATCAGCGGGAGTTATTCAGACAATTGGCAGAAGAGCAGGGATGTAAATGGGTCATCGTGGATGTCTTTGCTCCAGAGGCGGTTCTAACGGAGAGGATCGAACGCCGATATCGTGAAGGGCAGGATGCGTCAGATGCAACCGTTGAGGTGATGAAGCGCCAGCAGGAAACCGACGAATCCTTCACTTCAGAAGAACGAAGTCATGTAATAAGAGTAGACTCAACAAACATTCAGGCCATTATTTCTGCGATGAGAAAAATCAAGGAGAAGGTGGAAATTTAAGAGAGGGTTTTATAAAGGATGTTCAAAATTTTATTTCATTAATTCCTGAATCCGATTGTCGGTTCCTCCTAAGTACAAATAATTTTGGTAATGCTGCTTGGCTTTTTGTAAATCTGCTTTGTAGAATTCGTAAAACGCCCCGACATTGAACTGTCCCTCCAAAGATTGAGGATATAATTCTAGGCCTTTTTGATACGCTTCCTCTGCCCGGTCGAATTGTTGTTGGGCGACCAACAGCACACCCAAATTAAAATAGGCTTCAGCATCGGTGGGCTGTAATTCAGTGACCCGCTGATAATGTTCAATAGCTTGTTGGGGTTGGTTGTTCTGTTGATAGAGGAATCCTAAATTGTAGTGGGCTTCTGCGTGGTCTGGAACGATTTGTAAGACGTGATGATAGGCCTCCAGAGCTTGATCAAATTGCTGTCCTTGTTCGGAAAGACGTCCAAGCAAATACCAACCATCAGAATGTTGTGAATCGTGTGTGGTGAGGCGAGTAAGGAGTTCTTGGGCACGATCCTTTTGATTTCTTTGCATCGAATGATAGGCCAGGTGAAACAGTGCTTCTACGGCCAAGGGCTCTTCCTTGAGGACCGTTTCGTACTCTTGAATGGCCTTGTCGGTGGCACCGGTTTGATCAAATGTTTTGGCCAACGTGAGCCGGGCTTCCCAAAACCCTGGGTAAATAATGATGGCCTGTTGAAGGGTCTGTTGTGCCTCTTCCATCTTTTCTAGGTTGATTAATAACAACCCCAAGTCATAATGAGCTTGGACCAAGTTAGGATTCAGTTTTACGGCCTGCTTGAGTGACGGAATTGCCAGGGTTGCATCCTGGGCGCGCTGATATTGCACGAGCCCCAGAAGATGATGGGCTTCAGCATAACCTGGGAATTCCGTGATGGTCTGTTGGAGAAGCGATTCAGCCTGTTGAAAATCTTGTTCTTCAATGGCGGAAATGGCTTGTTGATACGAGTCTCCGGCTCGATGACTCAAAGCTGGAATTGGCCAAAACGTGAAAAGGACAATGATTGTGACATATATCTTGAAGGGAAGAGGACAATCCCGCATTGAATAACCCCTGTGGCGTCATGGCTCGGAGGAAGGTTGCGTCGCGATCCCCATACTGGTAATGCCGCTTAGGCGAATAAGGTCCATGACCTTAATGACTCGGCCATGTGGGACCCGTTCGTCAGCATTGATCAATAAAGAAGGATCAGACGAGGTTTTCCGGAGGTTCATTAACCGCCTTTCGAGTTCTGGTAACGTAATGGCCTCTTTATTGTAATAAAGCGCACCCTCTTGGGTTAACGTGAGTGACACATGCTCGGCAATCTTATCTGTTGAAGATTCAGCGGTAGGAAGTGAAACTGGCATGCCATGCTGAATGGTCATGGACAATGTGGCAATCATGAAAAACACCAGTAAGAAAAACATGGTGTCGATCATTGGAATGATTTCGATGCGAGGTTTTTTTTTGCTGGTGACCGGGAGTCTCATGGTTTGGTTGTGTCGACAATGCGTTGGAGGGCGGCCTCAGTTTTTGTCGCATAATGTTCGATTTTTTCGGTTTCTTGTTCTATGCGTGCTAAGAAAAAGTTGTAGGGGATCAGGGTTGTCACTGCGACAAAAATCCCGGCGGCTGTGCAGATCAACGCTTCCGCGACTCCTCCGGTCACTGCATGAGGATTGCCCAAGCCAGATTCGGACATGATGCCGAATGAATCAATCATGCCAATGATGGTTCCCAATAATCCCAGAAGTGGGCCTAGAGTAATCACGGTATCGAGTGTGGAAAGTCCACGCTTCATTTTTGTGAGTTCAAGAATAGCAGCGGCTTCCATGGCCTTAGTCGGAGAACTGCCGCGTTGGTGAATTCCCGCAGACATCACTCGCAGCACCGGACTGGGTGTATGCTCCGCCACAGCCAGGGCATCCGTAAATTTCTCTTGCTCGACCAGCGAAAGCATCTTGAGTGCGAAGCGGCTTGCCCCAAAATTTTTAAAATAGATCAATCGTTCGATGCTGATGGTGAGGGCGAAGAAGGAGCAGGCGATGATCGGAATCATCATCCAGCCGCCCTTCATAAGTATGTTGAGGAATTCCATTCAGATGTCTTTCTTGGTGTCGATGAATAGTTAACTGTTGAGCTCGAACTTAATGGGAATATCCACCCATTTGGTAATGGGAATGTTCCCATCCTTGGCGGGTTGAAAGGTCCAGAATTTTACTGCGTCTTGTGCAGCTTGATCCAATGTAGGATGCCCACAGCTTTTGCGAATCTTCACCTGACTTGGGACGCCGTTCGTGTCGATAAGTGTACGAACAATGACGGTTCCTTCCCATCCGGATTCTCGCGCCACCCGTGGATAGATCGGTCTGGATGATGAAATGATGGTTGGACGAGTCATTGTCGATCCTGTTTGAGAAGGTGGAGTGGCGGTGAGTGTTCGTGGTGTCGTCGACGTCGGTGGAGCTGGCAATGGCCGAGACGCCGAGCGTTCTTTCCTCACCTTCGGCATTGGTGGCAAGGAACGTTTTGCAGGATCGGTTTGAGTATTCACCGTTGGCAAGAAAGGTGATGTTCGTTGAGTTTGCGACGGCACCCGCATCTTCATCATTTCTCTGGCTTTCAGGGCTTGTGAGGCTCGTGTATCTTTCAAGATCGGTTTCGCTGGTACAGGTGGTGTCAAAGGGGAACGCTTCATGGGCAGTGATGGCGTCAGTATGGCCTGCAACGGGGGCGGCTGTGACCGATTGGGTTGTGTGAAAGGCATAGGCGGTGGAGGCGTTTTTGATTTAACGGTACGTGGTGGCAGAGGTGGCGACGGAGTTTGTGGTGTCTGAAGAACTCTTGGCGACGGGAATAAAGTGACTCGGACGGTTGGAGTGTCATTCTCGATGATCGTGGTATTTGGCATATAGGCCAAGCTGGCCATTAGTAGCCCATGCAGCAGTAGGCTACCCAATGCACTGAACACAAAGATTCGAGTATCCGACTGTTGTTCCGGAAATGGCGACGTCACGACCCGGCTCGTTTCAGGAGTTTGGCCACACGTTCATCTTGCCCCCCCAGTTTGACATATTCTTTATAGTATTCCAGGGCTTTTTGGGGAACATTATGATGAAATTCATAAAGCAAACCCAAGTTGTAATGGGCTTCTGATAAACGAGGATTAAGGGCTAATGCGGCCTGGTACTGCTCTTCCGCTTGCTTCAGTTTGGATAGGGCCGTATAGACCACTCCTAAGTTGATATGGGCTTCGGGATTATTCTGATCCAGGCGGAGAACGTTTTCAAATGCCTGAGCCGCTTCTGTGTATTGCTTTTGTTGTTGGTATAGGATGCCCAGATTGAAATACGGGTCTGCAAGTTGTTGTTGGAGGGCTATAACTCGTTGATAGGCCGCGACGGCTTTCTCCGGCTGGTTCGTTTGTTGTGCTAAAGAACCTGTCATGAGCCATCCATTCACATGTTTGGGATTCTGGGCGGTCAACTGTTCAGCATATGGCTGTGCCTTTTCAGGATTTCCTTGTTGAAGGAACCAAAAAGCTAGGCTATACAGAGAGTCAGCTTTATGTGGGTCTAATTCTAGAACTTTCTGATGTGCGTCAATGGCCTTAGCCCCTTGTTGCCGTTGGTCATAGAGAGCCGCGAGAGCGGTCCAACTCTCTAAATAATTCGGGTAGATGGTTGAGGCCTGAAGAAAAGCCTGCTCCGCCTGTTCGAATTGTTCTTGATCTTGAAAGACAAAACCTAAATCCACGTAGGCTTGAGCAAATGAGGGATAGGCGTTGACCGCTTGTTGCAACGCGGTAATGGCTTGTTCGGGTTGGTCTAATTGCGTCAAGACTAACCCAAGGAGATGATGCGCTTCAGCATAGTTGGGATAGAGATGGATCGCACGCTCCAAGGGGGTTTTGGCGGAGGTCCATTGATTGTGCTGATAGGCGGAATAAGCTTGGGTTAAAAGATCTTGAGCTTCTCCTCCATAACTGAACGGTTTTGGGCTACAGATAGAAATCAGGACACAGAACAAGAAGAGGAATATTTTCCGAGGAGAATTCATCTGTACGTCCTTTTGAGTCGGTCTGTGCAGTATTACGGTACCAAATCAAATTGAATGGGGATATTGACCGTGGTGGCCACGGGAAATCCCCCATTTTTAGCTGGTTCAAATGTCCATTGTGTCGCAGCCTTGAGGGCATTGTCATCCAGTAGTTGATGGCCAGAACTTTGGTGAATGGTACCAGATTGTACCCTCCCGTTAGGCAAAATTTCCAAACGCACGATGACTCGACCGTGCCAGCCCTGTTCACGAGCTCGTCGTGGGTACGGGGGACGTTCTGTTTTCAATGGCTTGACAGGAGTATGGAGTTTTCTGGTCTTGGCTGTTTGATCTAGAAGGATTTGTGCATGAAAAGGGATTGACTTGGTAAGCTCCAGCTTTGGTCCAGACAGATTCTTGGTTGGGTCCAAAGGCATGAATGCTTGAATTTTAGGTACGGGGAAATTCAGGGCTCTTGGTCTTTCATTTACAATTGAGCCAGTAATTTCAATGACATCTAGCGTTTCAATTTCTTCTTCCATGAAAGCCTCATTGCCGTGGGCCAACGGAAGTGGGGCAAAGAGGAGGAGCCCCATGCCCCAAGGAATGAAGCTGGAGCATAGGGACATTTGTAGAAACGATTTGAAAGGATTGAATGAGAACATGTTTCCGTCGTTGAGTCTGCTTAGGTTGTTCCGGGTATTGTAAAGAATTTAACAAATCCTGTTAGAAAACTGACCCCCTGCTCTAACCCGCCATTAAAGTCTTGGACCAGAGGAATTTGGGAGTAAAAATACCAACTTGTGCTCTCATTGAAGTTGACCGTAACCCCAGGAGAAAATAACAAATTGGTGGAACCTGTATTGTTAACTAGTCGGGTTTGAAGGGTGTCATCAATATCCGTTTCGCCAGCCAGACCGGTTCCGATTCCTCCAGCTTGTTCCAATGCACTTCTGAAGCGGTCATGAACATTGTAGATCCAATTGACTTGGCCTGAAAAGGCAATGGCCGAGGTCAGATTATAAATCAGCCCTCCTGTCACAATATGGGTATCTCCAAATTGGTAGTCAAATTTATTTTTGAACGTGTGGCGATAGGTATAGGAGAAAAATTGGTTAAGAGTATGTGGAATGAGTTCATAGGCTTGATAGACCTGTCCAACTACTCCATAGTCGCCTCGTCCCAATTGTAACGTCGGTTCTTGAATCTTCCCTTCTGAATTTCTGGCCTCGAATTCTCCAGTTGGGAATTCTACTCCCGCTCCAAAAACCACAAGACTGCGGAGAGAAGGAAGAATGCCATATTTGGCCATGAGCCGAATATCTCCAAGTCCCGCCGTATCGAAATTTTCGAATTCTCCCGCACCCTCGTTAGGCCCAGAATCGGGTTCAACCCCGACTTCAATACGGTGATCATGGTCACGAAAGATGACGGGTACCGTGACTTGGAGAGTGAAATTATCCGTAATACCGTAATTCACATTGAGGCGGAGCTGTTGGTTGAGTGTCTCAAATTCCTGGTGCTCATCGAGAATTTGTTCTTTGCCTTCAATATTCACTGCGGCCACCCGATTTTCCGGGCTTTTCTGGGGAACATACGCATAGGAGAGATCGACTCTGGCCGTTCCCGCAGGCTGGACACTGGGTTGATTGCCGACGTTGAGAAAACATGAAGCCGACCCACAGCTGGCATGAGCAAAAGTAAAGGGGAAAATAATGCTCGATACGGGCAGTAGGATAAGGCCTAAAATGACATGAATGTTAACCAATTTGATATGCATGGATTACATTCCTTTGAGGAAACAAATGGATAAATTCTGGAAATTATCAAAGCGACACACCACAATTCCGGTCTTTTGCGAACGAAATCGCTGGAAATCGCAGGCTCAAAACACCTGAGAGACGTTAGAAATTGAAGAATGACGAAATTCGCTTGGGTGGGCCACGAGCAAGGAGGGGAGAGGTAAAAATCTCGAGATGAGAAATAAAGGTTGGGGATTCCAGATTGAAAACGAAGCTTTGCGTAAACTTTGGAGTAGGGTCTTCCATCTGTGCCATTTGGCCGGCACTACAAAGCAAGGTGCATAGTGGAGAGGCATGGGTAGCGGCTTGATGATGGGCATGAGTCTGAGCATGGCCCATCATTTGAACCGGGAGCCAGACACTCATCCCTAAAATGGTGCCAACAAGGGCAATGGCGACACGATAGATAATCAGACGGTTCACGGTAGTTGGGCTATTGTTTGGAGACGGTGGCTTCTTGTAGTAAAGGGTAAACGGTTTCTGTGATGGACTGTTCGGTGAGTAGCCCACCTTTCACGATCTTTCGCACATGTCCCGTTTTGTCAATAAAAATACTGACGGGAAGACCGACCACCCCAAATTGATTGGCCACATGATTATCCGGATCAAGAAGCACCTCAAAGGTATGTTGGTGCTCGGCAATGTGCTCACGAACTTTTGGGACGTCTTCTAATTCGTTAATGGCTAACACCACAAATCCTTGGTCACGTAGGGCATCATAGGCAGCCTGCATGGCAGGCATTTCTTTGGTGCAGGGTTGGCACCAGGTTGCCCAAAAATTCAATAACACGACTTTCCCTCGATATTGTTCCAGTGAATGAGCTGGTCCAGCTAGGCTATTGAGCTGAAATGTAGGCGCAGAACTTCCAAGGAGCGGAGGACGACTGGCCATTCCCCAAGATAAAGACAGGCTTAAGCTCAGACAGAGAAGTGCTGTGGTCAGACAAATAAGGGGTTTTCCCATTTTCTTTTGCATAACAAGTTTTCCTCAATCCTCTAAAAGCCAAAGTGCAAAAAATTTGCTCATGGGATCTCCATCTACTGGAGATTTCTTACGTAAATAACTCATGGTATTCAGGGGGGTATGACCCTGAATCACCAAGGTAATGGGGCACTTTTTGAAAAAGGATTAGATAGGAGGTGCTCGACTGGGAAGGAAAGTTTGACGAAGAGTGGGAATCAACGTCATGTGAACTGGCTGAAGAATATCTAATCGTGAAAATTCTGGGGAGATTATCTGAGAATCTGTGGAAATCGTTTGTGCGGCTGCGCACATCCAGGCACAGATTCCAGTGGTATGGGTTTGCGCTGAATGATGTTGATGGTCAAGGGCATGCGAAGCCAGGCTGACTTCGATCGAGCCCATGATAAAAAGGACCACGAGGGTGAGCCCCAGAGAAAGTGTTTTATGAAATCGCATCATTTGGAGAATTCGGGGTTACACGAGCCCAACTTATAGCATAAAACTAGGGAAAAATCCTATGAAACTCTACGACATCCTGTCAAGACAACGTATTGACGATTTGTCATGATTTTGAGGATCACAATTTCCCAGGCTTTCTCAAGATTATTGGTTGGTCTGAGTTGATTCCCATACATATTTCGGTATACTAAGGGCAGTCAAGAAGGCAGAAGGCTTTCCAGCCACTAATTCCTATCTTTGTATTGCGTCGTTCCACATCCATTTTCTTGTTCAAGGTAATCTAGTCTTATGTTTGTACGTCTCCTGAATATTTTATTTGGCAGCAAGAATGATCGAGAGCTCAAAAGGCTTCAGCCTCAAATTGATAAAGCCAATGACCTTGAGGCCTCCCTCAAACCATTGGACGATCAAGGATTAGCCGAGAAAACGGAAACCTTTAAGAAGCGGTTGGAAGCAGGGGAGACGCTGGATGACATCCTCCCTGAGGCGTTTGCCGTTTGCCGGGAAATGTCCAAACGAAAATTGGGGATGCGTCATTTTGATGTTCAATTGCTCGGTGGGATGGTTCTCCACCAGGGCCGTATTGCTGAAATGCGGACGGGTGAAGGGAAAACCTTAGTGGCCACGCTCCCCATCTATTTGAATGCGCTAGAAGGCAAGGGCGCACACCTAGTGACGGTGAATGATTATTTGGCCAAACGCGATGCGCAATGGATGGGCCCGCTCTACCATAGCTTAGGGTTGTCGGTTGGTATTATTCAGCACGAGGCGTCCTTCCTGTTTGATCCTACCTATGATGCCCCAGACAAACGGTTGCAGTTTCTTCGGCCCTGTTCGCGGCAAGAAGCGTATGGTGCTGATATTACGTATGGCACCAATAACGAATTTGGCTTTGATTATCTTCGGGATAATTTAATTGTGACTGATGCGGAACAGGGTGTTCAGCGCGAACCCAATTATGCCATCGTGGACGAAGTCGATAGCATTCTTATCGACGAAGCCCGCACGCCGTTGATCATTTCGGGGCCAACCGAACAAAGCACCGATCTGTATTATCAAATCGATCACATTATTCCCAAACTGAAACGGGACGAGGATTTTACGATCGAAGAAAAAACTAAAACGGTGTCATTGACGGATGAGGGCAATGTCAAAGTTGAAAAATTACTCGGTGTAGACAACCTGTATGATTTGAAACATTTGAGTTTGGTTCATCATGTCGTCAAAGGCTTGCAAGCGCATGCCCTCTATAAACGAGACGTGGAATATGTGGTAAAGGATGGCGAGGTGGTAATTGTCGACGAGTTTACCGGGCGGATGATGCCGGGTCGTCGCTGGAGCGATGGGCTCCATCAAGCGGTGGAAGCAAAAGAAGGGGTGAAAATTGCCAACGAAAATCAAACGTTGGCCTCGGTGACCTTTCAAAACTACTTTCGAATGTATAAGAAGCTTGGTGGGATGACGGGAACAGCCGATACCGAAGCCTCAGAGTTTGCCAAGATTTATAACCTAGAAGTGAATGTCATTCCCACCAATCGATCAATGGTTCGTATCGACTATCCCGATGTGGTCTATCGCACGGAAAAAGAAAAATTCGTGGCCATCGCCGATGATATTAAAGAGCATCATGAAAATGGCCAACCCGTGTTGATTGGGACGGTGTCCATTGAAAAATCAGAGCGGCTATCGGCTTTGCTGAATCAACGAGGCGTCAAACACAATGTCTTAAATGCGAAATTTCATGAGAAAGAAGCGGAAATCATTGCACAAGCCGGGCAGAAGGGCGCCGTCACCATTGCGACCAATATGGCAGGTCGCGGAACGGATATTTTATTAGGTGGTAATTTCGAGGCCCTTTTTAAACAGCAATTTATCTACAAGGGTGAAGAGTTGAGTGAGGAGGAGCAGGCGAAGGCTTTCGAAACTCTGAAGGCTTCGTGCGAGGCCAATAAAGAAGAAGTGTTGGCAGCTGGAGGTTTGCATATTGTCGGAACGGAACGACATGAAAGTCGCCGTATCGATAACCAGCTACGGGGTCGAGCCGGTCGGCAAGGGGATCCCGGATCTTCACGCTTTTTCCTCTCGTTAGAAGATGACCTTCTGCGGATTTTCGCGTCCGAGCGGGTATCCAATTTGATGCTGAAGTTAGGCATGGAAGAAGGGGTACCCATCGAGCATCGTATGGTCACCAAATCCATTGAAAATGCCCAAAAGAAAGTGGAAGGGCATAATTTTGAAATTCGAAAACATCTGCTTGAATATGATGACGTCATGAATAAACAACGTGAGGTAATTTATAGGCATCGCCAAAACGTGTTGAAAGCGACGGATGTCAGCGAAGAAGTTATGGATATGCTTGATGGTATTGGGGAAGGGTTAGTGGCGACCTACTGCCCTGAAGAACAATATGCCGAAGAATGGGATGTTGCCGGTTTGGTCGAAGCCGTGCATGGGCAATTTGGCATCGATACTCTCAAAGTCAATGAACTACAAGAGCTGGGCCGCGAGGCGCTTATTGAAGATATTCCAGAGAAACTCAAACAAGCCTATCGAGATAAAGTCACAAATTTGGTGCAGGAGCATGGAGCCAGCGAAGAGTTGATTCATTATATAGAACGGACCATCTTATTACAGATGATCGATCAGCATTGGAAAGATCATTTATGGGGCATGGATCAACTGAAAGATGGCATTGGTCTACGCGGGTATGGCCAAAAAGATCCCCTCGCTGAATACAAACGCGAAGGCTATGACATGTTTGCGGGCATGATGGACCGCATCAAAAGCGACACTCTGGAACGCCTCTTTAAATTCCAACTGGTGCGTGGTGAACGTCCTCAAGAAGAGGTAGAAGCAACCCGTCCACCACAAATAAGTCTGAACCGCGGAGAAGCCGCGACGGCTCCGAAGCAACCCGTCCACCGCACCGAAGAAAAAGTCGGTCGCAACGATCCCTGCCCCTGCGGCAGCGGCAAAAAATACAAAAAATGCCACGGGGCCTAACCCTTCCATTTTTTCAAAACGTTAACAGTGAAGAGTCAATTCCTTGTGGGGGATAAACTCTGAGTAATCCCTAATATATATCATTGCAGGATCTGACACCCAATCGGCGCACTAAGTAGTCAACAAAATATTTGGCCTTTATTTTCGTGATTTTTGATACGACACTAAATGTAAAGTCAAGCAATGACCCCGATTTAGATTCGAAGATTCGGGGTCAAATCTGTTGTTTATTGTTGCTATATGCAAACAGTGATATTTTTTGCCGCTGTTCCCCTTCTAGGGACTTCCCATTGGAAGTGCGAGGTCTTTGCTAACGTCTCACGCTGTTCCGGTCTATGGTGACAGTATTGTGAAAAATTCTGGTTGTTAATGGGTTATCTCCTTGTGCTCGGTTGAACAAACCACTGTGTGCTCCTAATTCGAAAATCGAAATGCCCTGCCAGAGTTGCCCTCTCTTCCCACTAGGATCATGGTCCTGGATCCGGTACACTGTCCCCTTTAATACCACGTAATCTCAACATAATCCAAATATTCTATTATTCATTTGGAGGTGCGTCATGAAGTGGCTTCTGTTCTTCTTGTCAGGGGTGGTTCTTTTGAATGGGTTTGTTTCTCCCGATGTTGGGGAGGCTCAAATTGTTTCCCTTTTGGTCGATTCAGAATCAAAACACGATGCTGAGGCGATGAAGAAAACTTTAAAGAACTTATTGAAAGCAGAAGGCTATGACGTAAAAGAAATCACGAGCGGGGAAGGCTTTTTTCTCTATGTTCAATTTATGCCGATAAAAACTGCGCGAGAACAAATGAAATTAAGAGGGTATGTGGGAAATGTTTTTATCGGGTCCCAGGCCTGGACAAAAGTCGTGGATTCTTTCATGCCTGCCAATTGCAATACCGCGAAGTATCGGAAAATGAAAAATAACGTGGGTATGGAAATGGTTCTTTTAGATTCACAAATTTTCACAGATTCCAGCGTTGAGGGTCTGGCCGAAATAATGAGTTTACGAACCAATCGAATCATTCGAGGGAAAAGTTCAGAAATGACTGCCCTAATGATGCAGCTCGCTGAATAATATGGCAAAGATAGAAACCTGACTTTTTGATTAACGTTCTAAAGAAACATTCGATTGTTTTTTATTTTCTATGGTTGATGTTTTTTAGTTGTTGAACTATTGCACAAATAAAGGTACACTACGTTCACCTTTCTCTTCACGAAACATACTCGTATGAGGGGTACCCTCCGATTAGTATTGGTTCTGCAAGCGGGCATGATGCCTAAACCAAAAACCGAAAATTCACCCTTTTCTTTTTGACTATTCCCTTTCATGTCATCACATGGCCTATGAAGCCTTTCATGGTATCTTGCTAAGCAGGATTTGGTGATGCAACTCCTTCCCCTTTTTCTCTCGGTCTTTGGTTTGTTGTTTCTGCACCCTTCCCCCACTTTCCCTGAACCATATAACCCCTCCTGTGGGACTGCACTTGAAAAGGTTTATAAGGCTAGAAAAGCGTTAATGCCGTATCAACGAATCATGGAATTGGCTCGGGCTCGTGAACGGAAGGCGTATGGAGAATTAACGATCTGTACGGGAGGAGGAATCTTCAGTATAAATAAAGCCGTTCGCTGCAATGAAGTCACCTGGCAGGCCCCAGAACAGACAAGGAAAGCGGTTGACGCGGAAGATCAATATCTTCAAGGGAAGAAAGTCTTTGAAGAATTATTTGAAGTGGCAAGACAAGAGTGCCTTCTTGAACCATAAGTCATTTTCGTGATCGAGTTTTTTGCCTCTGGCCGTAGTGGTACCTTTTCCTCTCCCTTAGGTGTCTGGCTCCCGTAAATCTTATCCCTAATAAACGTATCTAGTTGTCTCTCCCTTTCCTATAGCCAGGGGAGAGGTTGTCCCTTGCCGATCGTGGATATTTCAAGGCCATGAGCGACATGTCGTGGTATTTCATGGAGGAATCATTCACCCCTTACCTGGTATAGGTTTTTAGCTGGGCCTAACGGGGTTGATTGGGAGGCGATTGTCTGAAGGATGCACCATTTTCCTCTACTCGAAGAAATTAATGGCGATACAGGGTCTGTTGAAAAAAGCCGCCAGCGGCGTTCTCGCCATTTTTCCGTGCTCACGTACTATGAGTACGCTCCGCGCCCCAAAAAAGCTGTGGCCTTGCTGGACGGACTTTTTTAAACCGCCCCGAGGCTTCTGATAGGCAACGCGACCCTGGCCATATTTGCCATTGAAAATCTCAATTATTCAACACTCTCATACATGAAAAGAAGAAGGATCAAGAACACGCCAGTTGTTATCTGTGGGCACAACATCTCCTCCTTGCCGGTTTTTGAGGAGGATGATTTCTTCCATGAATAGGCTGGTTAAAGCTCCAACCTTTAAGGCTTTTTGTTTTCACACCGAAAAAAAGAATGACAGTGTTGGTTGGGTCGCCGTAACCGTCACCAGCTATTTCATCCTTCATCTTTTCTTGCACCATGAGACTTCTTGTTGGAATTGTTATTCTTTGTGGGGCTTTGGGTGGGTTCTATTGCCTGGGGTTTATGGGGACTCCGTCTGCTTCCCTAGATCCTGAAGAGATTCGCTACCTTGAGTCTGTTCCCCTTGAACCCATTAAACAATCAATGAATGTGGATCAAGCCTATCGAGCAATTCCCCATCATCAAGTCACTTTTCGTTCCCGTGCCTCGATCCTCGAAAGGACAGAGGCCGAATATTTGGAAAAGGCATTTTCCCTGGTGGATCTTGCGGTTGTTGAGCGAATTCACCTGTTACGCAACATTCAGTCCGAAGACCCCAAGCCTATTCCTTTAAAGAATTATGATCAAATTCTCAAGCGGCTTATGGAGCTTCATGCCCCTGAAGGGTTAAACTATTTTCATCATCAGGTGATGGCGGCGATTATTGAAGAAAAACAATTTTATCAAGGGCTAGAGGATCATCCCTCGATTGGTACCCTGAATACATGGCATCCCCTCATTCGCCGGCCACATCGCCGCCTGGTGGCCTCCTACCAGTTTTTGGCCTCACGCTATCCGCAGGAATCTCCAAAAAATAAACAGGCTTTTTACGAACATCTGTGTGCCTTGGATTTTATCTAGTCGTTCTCACCCAAATACCAAAAATCTGAAGAAGTCGTATTACTAGGCTAAATCGATAAAGTAGAGGTCTCTCGCTCTGACCTTGGGACTCCTAGCTTCCGTGCAAGCACAAGTTGTCGGTTTGGTTCTCAAGCGTATGCCAAGAGGGTGGGAACAACTTCAGGTGAGGGGTCTCATATTTGACCATCGTTTTTTGTTTTAAGGGGCAATTGACCATGCCAAGGCATGGGTTTCTTAGGATGACTTTAACAACGGACGGACCATGGGGAGGAGCTCGCGGTAGAGGTCGTGTTGAGGGGAATGTCCTGTAACATCGGCTCGGAGGATAAAGTCCCGATCCACTAATTGGAAGCCGGGAATCATATTTGCCGTTGCGCGTCCTTGAAAGGCACGAGGGGCGGCGAAGACTAAATAATTGTCGGAGCGTTTCATGCGAAATTGGCGAGTCCATTCTTTCACGTCTTGGGCCGTGGGTGCGTTCATGCTCATGTCATAAAACAGTATTTGAATGAATCGAATGCGGGAATTTCTGAGAGAAAGGCCCTTGGTGTATTGGGGAAAGAGTTTTTCGAATGATGGCAAACCTTTTTGAGGATTCACTCCTCCAAGGGCTCCATACTTGTGGGCTCCAGAAAACGCCTGGCATGCGGGCCACGTCATTCCAATGGGTTCAATGAGGAGAACTGAACCTTTGAAAGAAGAGAGCTTGACCGGGTTTCCTTCCTGGTCAATGAACGTCCCATCCGGGTAGGGGGCTCCGACTACCGGAGGCCAGGAGGTTCCCGACGCCATGAGTTGAAGGGCGGGTGGCCAGGGAACGAGACATTGGTCCCCCGAGCAGAGCAAGCCTTCCTCGCTCCAACCATATTCGTATATCCCAATTCCCAGAATGGCAACGAAGAATCCTATTCCAAGACCCAGAGAGAGAAAGTGTTTTGAATTCATATGATTTGTGTAGTCCTTTGAAATCTCCTTATCCTCTTCAGATGAGAAAAGGGGAAGAACATTGTGGGTGCTTCCCTCTTTTGTTCGGCCTGAACGGGAGTTGGCTAAATTGGGTTTCAGGAAAAGGAGCAATAATCAATAGAGATCTGTAGCAAAGCAGCCAAACTCCATGAAACCCGGAAGGTGAGGAAAAAGAATTTTTTGTCCTTCAACAAGATGAAGGGACGATCCAATCCGAATGGTGGATCAATTAGAAAGGTTGTTCCTCAATCGACCTAGGAGTGTCTTTGACGGTGTCGTCTAATGGGCCTTTTGGCGGTGGCCGTATAGAAGGGTCACGTTGATTCGGCGGCATTCGTAGGTGTCTTGAAATTCGATGACATCGGTTTCGTGAAAGAGGTTGGAATTGAAAATGATGGCTCGATTTTGGCGGTGGGGCACGGTGATGGGTTTGGCCCCGCTTTCTTCCAAAAAAGCTAGAATCTTATATTTGTTCTTGTCGTTATTATATTCGGCAAAGTCCCAACCATCGGGCGCTTCCTTATCCCACACCACTAGCCCTCCTGATTCTGGATTGCGATTGGCCTCGTTCGGGGTGATCCAGAAATTCACATTGACAGCGGCCGCATCCGCATGCATGTTCAACCCCCGCAACGCGCTGTCATGTTTAAAGGCCCAGGCTTGTTGCAATTGATGGTGCTGGAAAATTTTTGGGAATCGGGTGCGGAGTTCCTCCGCAATTTGCAGGAGCAGGGGGCAGGCAAAACCATTGGCCAAGAAGGTGCCGATATAGCCGTTTTGATAATCACGTTTCCAGATAGTGGATTCCAGACAAAAGGTCCGAATGTCGTCAAGGGCCTGTTGGGTCAGTAGGTCATCCACAAACATAGCCTCGGGTTTTGTAGAAAAATATCGAGTTTCAATGGCTGATACTTCCAGCTTCGGGTTGACGGCCGGGGTGTCCAGTCGTGGGGTGTGCCGGACATACAAAAGCCGATTGAAGGAAGGGGCGATCTGGCTTTGTTCTTGCGGGGTGAGTTTCAGGAAAATAGAATCCCATGACGATTGGGATAACCGCTGAAACAAGGTTGTCAATGCGGTTCGATACTCAGGGGGAATGGACAAGCTGGGAACGTGTTCGGCTAGATAGTGCAGTTGCTCGTACTCATGTTTCACGCGGGCTTTGGTGACAAAGGAGGGGGCCAAGCCATGGCCATGGTTAAAGGTCAAATCTGCCGAACGGTGGAAGCAGGCCAAGGCCTCCTGATCGTTTCCTTGCCAGAGACGAACCAGACCCAAATGATAATGGGCATTGGCGTATCCGGGCTTTAAGGCCAAGGCTTGTTGAAAGGCCTCGGCAGCTTCCGCCAATTTTCCCTGATCCTGTAGTACCACGCCTTTATTATTCAGGGCTTCGGCATGTTGTGGTGAAATTTCAAGGGCCCGTTGATACTGTGTCAGGGCTTGATCGAGATCACCCTTTTCCTTATATACCACACCCAAATTATTCCGTAGATCAGCGGATTGCGGTTTGAGCTGTCTGGCCTTTTCATATGCAGCAATGGCTTTTGCCCACTGGCGTTGCCGTCGATAAACATTTCCGACATTACTGAAGGCTTCGACATAGTGAGGGTTGAGCCGAATCGCTTCTTGGTAGGCGGAGACTGCCTCTTCCCAACGTTCCTCCTTTTCCAGTACTAAGGCACGGTTAAACAGATAATGGGGTTTCTTATTATCAAGGGAAATAGCCTGCTGAATGAGTTGCTGGGCAAGGCCATACTGTCCTTGTTGATAAGCGAGGAGTCCTCGAAGATGCAAGGAATCTGGATGCCTGGGAAATTGACGTAAAATGTGGTCATAACCAGTTTCCGCTTGTTGAAAACGTTTGGCTTGGTGATGACTCACGGCTTCTTGGAACAGGCGATGAGCTTCCACGGAAAGACTCTGCGTGCGTGATGTTGATTGGGTTTTTTCTGCCTGGCGGCGGGATGAACGGTTCATGTGAATCGCCCTGTTTTTTGTTGGAAGAAATTCTACAGATGGCCTCAGAAAAGCCTTTGTCGGACACACGATAACAGTAAAGCGGAGAGCGATTGCAAGTGTTGTTGGCGGAATACCAAAAACCCACTAAGAAATTAATCGTGCCGGAAAGAAAAGACAGGAAGGGCTAGCGCCATCGGGCCCACTCTCAACACTAATGAGATGAAGATGAAGCGTCCAATTGATGAAGGCTCCAATTCAGGGCATCGCGTAATGCTTCCATGTCAGGGTGAGTAGAGGGGTTAGACCAGGCTTGGATGTTAAGAGTTTCTAGCAGGGGTATGGCCTGTAAATCGCCTATGGACCCCAACCCTCGGACGGCAATGGATTGCATGCGGGGGTCTTTGGCTTGTAATTGTTGGGCAAAAAGATCATAAAGAATAGGCGTTGCGCTGTGTGTGGCGATTGCCCCGAGGCCTTTAAGGGCTGTGAGTTGGTGATCTGGATTTTGGGACGTATTCAAGATATTGGCCAATATGGGGACGGCCACTTCACCCTGGTCCCCAAGAGCGGCAATAGCCGCCACACCCAGTTCGGGATTGGTGGTGGCCTCTTTTATGGTGGCAAGACCAGCCGGGGAAGTCAGAGTGCCGAGTAATTGAAGAATGAGGCGACGACGCTCAAGTTTATCCGTTTCTTGTTGATATAGAGAGATTAATCGATCAACTTGTCCCCATTCTGCGGCTAAATAGAGGGGAAAGTCATCCTGTGCTAATTGTGCCTGTAGCTCTTGTAATGCATAGAGCCCACTATTGGTGGCGCCTGCGGCTTTGGCAGCTTCCCGGGGATCTTCGAATGGCGTTCGTACCTCCCAACTCCAAAGCGCAGGTTTGCCCTGATAACGATAAGAAATATGGCAGGCCGGTCCCTTCCAGAGTCGAGAAGCCACTGCCGAGGGATGACTACCTTTACGGTGTTTGCTCGGTCCTGCCCAGGTCTTCCGTTCCTCGCATTTGACTCGCACGATGATATCGTGAGGCGCATTGGCATCTGAGACAGGAGTGAAACCTGCCCGGGCCAACCTTTCGCCCACAACTTTTTGGATTGCGGTCGAATCCTGTAAACCCCGTTCCGTGAGGCTGAGAGTTTCCACCAATACCCGTTGGACCTGTTCGAGGGGAATGGCTGAAGGGTTTAGGGTGGCCGGAGGCTCGGCCGATAGAGTAATGGATATTCCAAGTAATCCCCACAATCCACAAGCGAAGGTTGTGCAAATAACGAATGGTGACAAAATTCGATATGTTCGTGAGGGCATAAAATTAGCTCCTGGGCAAAATAGTCCGTTATCATACCGAGGTCGTTCCTGAAAAAAAACCTATTTTCCAAGAAAAGACAGAGGTACGCAGTGTTTGTGAATTCAGAAGGGAAAGCAGAGCATTTCAGAATCAGAAGGATGGTCTCCTTGTCTCAGTGGCTGAGAATCTTTGTGTGGAGTGCGTTGGTGATGAGTAGCTTCGGAATCTGCGAAGCCTCAATGGTCATCGAAACGAATTTTGAGAATAATGGGCTTGTTCCCTGGAAAAGGTTTGTGACCCCCAATGGGACGGTAGGGGAGGTCGGGTGGCCTACAGTGGTGTCATTTGAGACGGCTCAAGAAGGACACGGTTCAAAGGCGCTTATCTTCAAAGTGGGCCAAGTACTTTATGACCCGGAGATCACACGTGAACAGGGTGGAGGTTTGGAGACGCAGCTCAGGACTGAAGCTGGGGCGTTACATCTTTCGGCACAAATTGCTGTGGCCTATCATTCACCCAAAGACAAGCGCAATTTAGCAGGTGGCCTTTTTCAATGGATCGTAGACGATCACGTCATTGTCAGTCACGATATGGGAGCCGTCCTCAATGGTGGGGTTCTCCGGCATCATCTTCAGGGGCAACATTTTGTTCATGCTGGTGCTCATACCATTCGCTTGCGCATTACCCGCCCATTTGTGAGCCACCCAGGGCAGCATGCCCCTTTACAGTACCTTGATAACCTGCGCATTCGATTTTTGCCTCAAGAGTAGCAATTGACTGACCAATTATCCCCGGCTCTGACTCTCTTTCAACGGTAAAGTGTGCTCAGTCTAAGGCCGATAAACAGGGGGAAAAGAAGGAACTGAATGAGGAAGGTATGGTGGTGTCCGAACATCGTCTTAGTCAACATACGTTGGTAGAAACATTTGTAGGGCGTTTTGACCAACATGCCAGGCAAGACTTTAAATGGCGGATTGATCATGCCATTACCGAAGGCTATCGGTTTGTGGTGCTCAATATGGTGGCTGTGTCGTTTATTGATAGTGCGGCTTTGGGATGGCTCGTGTTAGCCCAACGACGTTTTCAGCGAATAGGCGGCAAGCTGGGAATCATCGCTCCCAGGGGATTTGTACGGGATATTCTTGAGTTGACAGAAATAAATGAATGGATTCCCATATTTCAGAATGATGAAGAAGCTCGAAAGACATTTGAATCGACAGAAGCGGAAGCCTTGGATTCGTAGCCATGCGAAGTGTCTCTCTTATTCAAACTGATTCCCGTCGGCCTACTCCTGTGCCTCAGAAGGATCGACGAACCGTCCGGCGCCTGTCAATCGCGCCGCAGCAAGTGTTGCCGGTAGCGATTCGTTGTGGGCAAGGCACCGTGTGCAAAGGTCGGGTCCTTAATGTCAGTGCTCAGGGCATGCTCGTCGAATTTTCGAAAGATCAAATTCCACCAGTGGGGGAGAATGCCAAGGTGGACGTCAAATTGCATTATCTTGGGGATAGTATTTGGTTGCCGGGTCTTGTCCGTCATCGCATGGGGAAAAAGATGGGCTTTCATTTTCCCGCCCTGGCCAATCAACCCAAACGTAACGTCAAGCACCCCCTGACTGTCGTGCTCCATTCCCTCTCCCGTGCCGTCGTCTCCTCATAATTTTTTTATACTTTTTCTATTTAGGGGTCAGACTTGAATAAATATTGTCAAGTTGCAGGCTGAATAGAGGGATTATTAAATCGAGTCTGACCCCTAATTGAATAGAGGTGTCTCTGGCGAATGATTTGCCTGGGACGAGGCTAGTCTGCTGTTGGGACAGACGTGAGGCGTTTGCGAGGGGCTTTGGGTGCAAGTGGCTGGTGGAGGGTGAGAGTGCATTCCATTCTGGGGCGGGCAGCGTCTGAATCCTTGTGCAGATGAATTTCCGTGATGCGGTTGTCATTGAGGCTGATCGCTTGGCAAATCGCATCTTGGGCGATTTTGAGGCCGCCATCCAAATCCCGCCTTAATGCCGTTTTAAAATAAAAACGAATAGAAAGGCTAAGTGCCTGCGTGCCTAGGCCTTCAAAAAACTCAGCCCGGTGTGGGGATTGGTGGACAAGAGCCGAGAGGTGTTTCCCAACCGTGCATTTATAGTGTCGTCCAATGGAAGACAGCACCCGACGCCCGTTGACGGTGGCATATTGATGATTGATACTGGGAGGCAACGGCAAGACCACGAAGAGCTCTTGGGGATTGAGGGTATCTCCGCCTAGATTGGTCCATTCCTGGTTTCTGGCATTGGTTCTGGGTCGCCGGGGAGGTCGGGAGACGAGTACTAAGCCGCCTTTCCCTTTGGTTTGCTGAAGGTGGGGAAAGGAACGGATTCGAATCGGTCTCAACGTCAACCTCAGTGTATGGTGCCAATGATGTCGGACAGATGGTGCGAAATGAGCTGAAATGCTTGAGGCTTAGAGGATGCCCTGAATTTTACCGAGGTTTTGTTCGTAGGCCTCTTCGTTCTTTCGAGCAAACAACCGCCATTCTGAAGGATTCCAGACTTCTAAACGATGGAACATGCCGACAATGACGACCTCCTGGTCTTCATCGACCGGGATGAGTTTTCGTAGGCGGCTGGGAATGAGGATACGACCGGCTCGGTCCATTTCCGATGGGGTGGCTTCCGAGACCATGTGGTACATGAAGAGTCGGCGTTGGTCTTCATCGAGGGTGCTCTTGGCTTCTTGGAGGCGGTTCTCCCATTCTGGTTTGGTATAGGCCAAGACAGGCATATCTTGGCTTTTTAAGAACATGAGGCTATTGCCGTTGGCTTCGATGTCTTCCCTGACATGAGTGGGGACAACGAAACGCCCTTTTTCGTCAATCTTGCAGTAATATTGTCCGGCGAACATGCTCATGACTTGGTGATGAATGTCCCTAGAAAGGTGTTTCCGAGAATTTGAGTGTAGCTTACTCAAAGATCGAGAAATGTCAAGTCATATCCTGTGTCTTGGGTGTTCCTTTTGCAAACACCCCTGTCTGTAGTATTTGGGAATGTCTAAAACATAGGCGCGCGCGCTTCCTGGAAGGGCGAAGCGGAAGGGCGTTCTCTGAAATTGTAAGGGGTGAATCGTGAGTATTTAGAATTCCTAGGAAGGAAATTCATAGATGCTTTCCTCGTTTTGCCTCTCCTTACGCCTAACCCCTGACTCCTTACGATTTCTTAATCTACGTCAGGGAGACTCATGCTATCTTCTTCCAGCCCTCCCCCTTCCATCGATTCCATGGCTTCGTCAAAATCTTCTCCGAGGTCTTCCCCCATTTCCTTTCCCATCTTTTTCATGAAGCGCGCCATGCTCTTAGGGTCATTTTCATCGATGTCGCCAAAGTTGCTGGGGTCAGCGAGGGCTTCCATGCGGGCTTCTTCCGATTTGGGAGACGCAAAGCGAGACATAATGCGTTCAAGGTGTGTTCCCTTGCAATGTTTACAGGATAGGGTGGAGGTGTGACCCTGAAGAATTAAATAGGTATTGTATTTGCGGCAGTCTTCACAACGATATTCGTAAATGGGCATAACCAACCGTCTCCCTTCGGCGAGAATATTCCTGTATATAGCGCAAAACCAGACGTTTGAAAAGAGGCGACTAATCGGTTAGACCATGCGAGCCAGCGTCAACCCATAGATGGGACCGGCGCCAGCTTTCCGAAGAGTTTTGGCGCATTCATGAAGGGTGGTGCCGGTGGTAAATACATCGTCGATCAATAGAATCCGTTGGCCCTTGATGCGAGTGGCATCATTGACAGCAAATGCACGATGCAAATTGGTCAGACGTTTTTTTTTCGAGAGTGATGTTTGGGGCAGTGTCGGCCTGATCCGTTGGAGACACGAGAGAAGCAGGGGAATCTTGAGGTGGTGACTGAGCCCATGTGCCAATAAATGTGATTGGTTATATTCACGTTCTCGCAACCGCTCTGCATGGAGAGGGACCGGGATGAGGGCATCCAAGGGTGGCAGGGTTGGCAATACCGGTATCATAGCCTGAAGGAAAGGTTTGGTCAGTGAACGTTTCCCACGATATTTAAATAAAATGATGGCTTCTCTGAGTGGGGCTTGGTAGGGGAACAGACTCCAGGTTTGAGTATAGGCAGGGGGGTTGGCTCGACAAGCTCCACATTCATGAGTTGGACTGTGTTGTAAGGTCACTGGCGAGGCAAAGGGGCCGCCACAATGTGGGCAGTATGGTTTGGGGATAGGGGCTATGGTCTTCCAGCAGGCTTGGCACACGAACGGAACTGGGTCATCCAATAATGGCGTGTCGCAAGCAGCGCAGGTTGCCGGGAAAAGGAGGTGAAGGAATTTGCGGAGAAGGGAGGAGGCCAAGGAGAGTTGTTTCATGGCACCTATGCGATTGAATGAAATTGAAATTGCTATATGTGGTGGCCCGTCCTTGGACCGGCTCCTCAATTATGATATACGAACAAGACTGTGGTTGTCTTGAGTGTTTATGGTCTTCCCGTTTGGATGTGAAAATCTCGATGGCATGATCCAATTTCAGCATGTGTGTAAGGAATATCGGCGAAGTGCCATGCCAGTCTTGGCCTTACAAGATCTGTGTATGACGATTCCGCAGGGTGAATTTTGTGCCTTGATGGGTCCAAGCGGGAGCGGAAAAAGTACGTTGTTGCATTTAGTTGCTGGGCTGGATTGGGTGACCTCTGGCGAGATCCTGCTGGATGGTCGCTCGTGTTTGGCCTTTGGGGACCGTGATTGGACGCAGTGGCGTCGGGAAAAAATCGGGATGATATTTCAGGCGTTTCATCTCATTCCTGGGTTAACCATCGAGGACAATGTGGCGTTGCCGTTACGCTTGCGAGGCGAATCGTCTCATGCGGTTCATACACAGGCTGTCGAAATGTTAGAGAAAGTTGGCATGAGTCATCGACTTGGGCATCGCTCGCATGAGTTGTCGGGTGGTGAGCAGCAACGTGTTGCGATTGCCAGGGCGTTTGTCCATCGTCCCCGTGTCATTGTGGCGGATGAACCCACAGGAAATTTGGATGAGACGACGGGCAGGCACATTGTGTCGTTGCTCCGGGAATGCGCTCAGGAATTTGGGCAAACGGTACTCCTTGCGACGCATTCCTTGAACGCTGCACAAGAGGCTGATCGAGTGTTGACTATTCGAGACGGACAATTGGAGTAATATCTCATGGATCTTTCAACTAGTATTGCAGGTGCGTCATTTCATGTGGCCTTGATGAATGCCTCGGGGGCTTTGTGTGTAACACAGGCTGAATTGGAGGTCTTAGGCGAGTCGGATTCGGGAGCAATTGTGACCAAGTCGATGACGCCATTAGCGCGGGAAGGCAATCCTCACCCACGGTATGTAGCCATTGAGGGAGGGTCAATCAATTCTATGGGCCTCCCTAATTTGGGGTATCCGGCTTATGCGAAACTGATTCCTGAGTTGAAGCGTTTCAAGAAGCCGGTGGTCGCCAGCTTAGCCGGTCTGCATCCCCATGATTTTTTGGAGGGGGCCAAAGCGCTCAATGCTGCGGGGCCGGATTTAGTGGAAGTAAATTTGTCCTGTCCCAATATTCCCGGGAAACCACAGATTGGGTATGACTTTGAGGAATCGGAGCGGTTGCTGGTGGCCATTCGAGAGATTTTCTCCATTCCTTTTGGCGTGAAGCTCCCTCCCTATTTCGATCCCATTCACCATCAAAAAATTGCTGACGTTCTTCAGCGAATTGGAGTGGCCTTTGTCACCGTCATCAATTCCGTGGGGAATACCTTGGTGGTGGATCCAGAGCTGGAACGGGTCGTGATTAAACCGAAAGGCGGGTTTGGCGGGCTTGGTGGGCGGATCATTAAACCGGTGGCCTTGGCCAACGTGCGAGCGTTTTGGAAAATTTGGGGCGATCGTATTCCCATAATTGGTACCGGTGGGGTTGAAACAGGTACCGACATTTTTGAACATCTCCTGTGTGGCGCGTCAGCGGTTCAGATTGGAACGATTCTGGTGGAAGAGGGTGTTGGCGTCTTTACTCGACTGGCAAGGGAGGTTACCGAGTGCCTGGAGCGAAAAGGCTATCCGTCGTTAATAGCCTGCCGAGGAAAGCTTCAGGAGATTGATTAAGGGAATTTTGAAAAGAATTTGCCCATTTAAATCGGTAAGGGGTGAAAGGTAAGGAGTTAGGAGCAAGCGGAAAGCAATTCATCGCGGTCTTTCTTTCCCGTTTTGTTGTTCCCCTCACCCCACGCCTCACGATTCTATAACGGAATTTTTTGACGATTCTAACCCATCCAGTATGATAGCCTTCTCGAATTGATGCAGGGCGAATTGGGGGGATGTATTCATCAAAAGAGCCCTGGATTCGCGGGACGAATGACTGCCTAAGCAATTCAGATCTTGGTGAGTGTAGGTGGGCCCTTGGGAATGATCTTCAGGGCAATGGCCTGGCGGAGTAGTTGGGCGACATTTCGGACGCGCAGCCGACGCATGAGGTTAAAGCGGTGAACCTCTACGGTTCGGACACTGATATCGAGCCGTTGTCCAATTTCTCGGTTCGTACAGCCTTGGGCCACTAAGCGGAGAATTTCTTTTTGTCTCGCGGTGAGGGCTTGACCTTGCGGGGCTTCCTCAGGCGAAGCAGAGGACATACCTGCCTCTTCAACGTTTTCGTTAGACATCTCGATTTCCCATTCCACGCATAATTGATTAGTTGTTTTAACATAGGCCTTGCTTCTGGGACAACCGCATCTATGTTCAGAATTTTTTTTCTCTTCGTGATCGAACACCTACGCCATCGGCCTCTTCGCGTCCTATTAACATTGGTTGGCGTGGCGGTCGGAGTATCAGCCTGGCTGGCGATTCGAGTGGTCAATGGTGAAGTTTATCAATCTTTTGAAGAATCCGTAGAATCCGTGGTTGGGCAAGCCTCAGTCACCATAACTGGCGGAACTGATGGCATGGATGAACAAATTTTGTCAATTATTCAAGCTCATCCAGGGGTTCGGTCGGTCAGTCCCGTTCTCAAAATTGAGGGTGAGATTCAGGCCGGTCCTTTTTCGGGGCGCCCTCTTCTTATTTGGGGGATGGATCTCTTGGAACAGGGGAAGGATTGGGAAGCGGAGGGTTTTACCGGGGCCTTGCAACCAGAGGATTTGGAACAACTTTTTGCCCCCACAACGGTTTTTCTGGAAGAAGAATTGGCCAACAAACTTGGACTGTTTCAGGGGCAAAGTCTCCCTGTGAAGATAAACGGGGAAGTTCATGCCCTGGTTGTGGGAAGAGTGTTGAAATCTTTTGGTCTTCACGGGGGTGTCGAACAGCAGGTGTTGATGGATATCGCCTCTGCTCAATGGCAGTTTGGATGGTTGGGGCGGCTTCACCACGTGGGTTTGGTTCCTAAATCTAACGTGGCTGTTCCACAACTGCTCCAGGACCTCCGATCACTTCTGCCAGAGGATATTCAAGTGCGGCAGTCTTCTCGACGCAGTCGGCAGGTGGAATCCATGCTACGAGCGTTTCAAATGAATCTCACCATGCTCAGTGGGATCAGTTTGTTGGTTGGGATTTTTCTCGTTTATAACGCCATCGCGTTTTCGGTGGTCCATCATCGCCAGGAGATTGGGATTCTCCGGTCGCTCGGGATGGAGCGACAATCCATCACCATTGTGTTTCTTTTGGAAGCCGGTGTACTGGGTGCTGCAGGTGGTCTCTTGGGATGTTGGATGGGGGTTATGCTTGCGCGGTGGTTAACAGTCCTGATTGGACAGAATGTCGGTGAGTTATATGGCATAACCTCGTTATTGGCCCTGCCAATTCCCATTCATCTGTTGGGAGAAGCTCTATGTTTGGGTATTGGCGTTTCGTTGCTGGGGGCCCTTTCTCCAGCTTGGGTGGCGAGTACGATGGCTCCTGTTCATGCTCTTGCTGATGGACAGTCTGAGGTTGAAGACGATCAGGATGCCCGAGGAATAAGGTGGGTGGTTGTGGGGGCCTTGATTGGGGCAGGGGTTTTTAGCCAGGTGCCTTCTGTGCAGGGCATTTCGGTCGGAGGCTATGCGGCAGCCTTTTGTTTGTTGCTAGGAGGTGCGGCGGCTGGACCTGTCTTGTCCCAATGGTTCACTTGGTGGAGTCAGCGGAGTTTGGGGCACCAAGGCGGACTGTTGCCTGTTCTGGCTGCTGAACAAATAGGGCGCAATCCGCGACGAACGAGTGTCACCATGGCGGCAATCGTGGTGGGTCTCGCCATATTGGTTGGTGTGGGCATTATGATTCAGAGTTTTCGGCAGACCGTAGAGCTATGGATTGAGCAAACGTTGATGGCAGATATCATTATCGCACCCACATCGTGGTTGGGAGGGCCTGAGACTTTAGAACAGAATCAAGGATTGCCACGATTGCTTATCAAGGATGTTTTGACCATTCCTGGAATTGAAGCGGTCGATCCCTATGGGGAAACGAGCGTGGAGACTGCCGGACAAACTGTCGCGCTGGTGTCACGCGATGTGCGTCTTCATGCTGTGCGCAGTCAGTATTTGTTTCTCCAGGGGAAATCCTCCGAAATATTATCTCAAACTGTTGATGATCGGGGGGTGATTGTTTCTGAAGTGTTAGCAAAACGATTAGGGCTTCGTGTGGATGACCAATTGTCATTAAGGACGCCGGACGGCATAGAACCATTTTCTGTCAAAGGGGTGTTTTATGATTACGCCACTGACGGTGGGAAAGTGGTCATGGACCAGGGACTTTTTGCAGAGAAATGGGGTGAACGAGATGCCACGGTGTTTGCTGTGTATGTAAAAGAGGGGAAGGAAATTTCCATTGTTCGCCAAGAGATCGAAGAAACTTTGGGAAATAACCGGCCAATCATTACAATCAGCAACGGCGAACTGAAGCGAGAGATTTTGGAAATATTTGATCGAACCTTTCGCGTGACCTATGTGTTGGAATTGATTGCCTTAAGTGTCGCCGTACTGGGCATTATGAATACGCTTTTCACCGGCATTCTGGAACGCCGACGGGAGCTGGCAACCCTGAGAGCCATAGGTGCCAGCGGCCGGCAAATTCAGGGGTTGATTATGTGGGAGTCATGTTACTTGGCTGGACTGGGTGCAATGATTGGCATCGTAGTAGGCATGGCGTTGTCAGTGGTGTTGATCAAGGTCATTAATAAACAATCCTTTGGCTGGACTATTCAATATACCCTTGCCTGGGAGACCATTGGCACGGCCGTGTTGGTTGCATTGGCCGCGGCATTGATTGGAGCCTGGGCCCCAGCCCGCTGGGCCAACCGCCAGACCATTGCTGAAGATTTACGATACGAATGATTCTTTATTACTTTTCCAGCCCGCTTGTCGGAATAGCATTTAATGTGTATGATTTAATAAATTAATACACAAAAGAGGAGTTGTGCCATGCGAACAAACATTGTCATTGATGATCAATTAATCACTGATGTTCAAAAGATTACAGGCATAAAAACAAAAAAAGGCGCGGTGGAAGAAGGCCTGAAGCTTCTCCTTCGCCTCAAACGCCAAGAGATGGTGAAAAGTAGACGAGGAAAGCTCAAATGGACAGAAAATCTTGAAACAATGAGACTCGATAAAAAGGCATGATTATCGTCGACACATCAGTATGGATAGATTACTTCAATGGAAAACTCTCCAAAGAAACGGATAACTTGGATGCCATTCTCGGCAACCAAGAAATCCTCCTGGGAGATCTTATCCTGACCGAAATTCTTCAAGGATTTCAGGAAGATCGTTTTTTTCGGGAGGCCCAGAAGATGCTTGAGAATTTCCCCGTTGTGTCAATGCTTGGGGTGCCGCTCGCCATCAAAAGTGCAACAAACTATCGTTCACTTCGAAAACGTGGAGCCACGGTCCGAAAGACCATTGATGTTATGATCGGTACCTACTGCATCGAAAAACACATCCCTTTACTCTTTGCGGATCGAGATTTTGACCCGATGGTTCGACATTTGGGGCTCCAGTCTGTTTTGTAAGGTTCATTTACACCTTACCTATTTCCCTCGTTGGCATTCTCGACAATTTTTATTGAGAATACATTGAACAGAGGGGTTTTAATAGTGTTGATGGCAAAGGAATCATCTCATTCGAGAGTCTTGGAAGCCTTGAAATATGTAGTCGAATACATCATCGTGTTGCATGGACTATTCAGTATCACAACATTTCAACAGACAATTTTTGGTTATGTGTAAATAATGATGAATGAAATGGATCGGCTTGTTTCAGAGAAGGTCTCTGCCCGCTTGAAGGAGCTCTGGAAAATGAAATCTGCAGCGTTACGTACTTTACCTTCATATTCGGAAGAACAATTCGATGCAAACGGAAAAACTCAGCGATTAGGTATTTATCGCGAAACCAAATCAAATGGAGAAACACTGATTGCAGTCCAGTGTAAGAATACACATTTCCTAGGTTTCGGAAAGATGTATGCAGAGGGCTTTGTTGTGGATAATTTAGATCAACATAGGGAAGCAAACGAGGAAGACTTGTGGCAGTATTTGTAAACGCAGAAAACAAAACAGCTATAATATGGCCTTCATGAAAATGTTACTGAATACCCTGTTCTGTTACATTGATGAGTGATTTGAGCCCTTTCCAAGATCCTTAGAGCTACTTCAATATCCTACTTACCTCTCTTCTTCAATTCTCCGTTTGGATCTGGCCAACGATAAGAACTTTTTTCTCTAGATGCCCTCGATATCATCAACACGCGCAGGTCTTTAGGATTGTGGTAGCCTTTGTTCGAGCAAAGTGAGTTTGGCTGTCTCCCTTCCTATGGATCGTACGGTATTCAAATTTTTCCCCTGTGCAAGATTTCCGACGCCTTCTATTCGGCCCTATGGGCGGACGCTCCTCAAGCATCGGCGGGCCTTGTCTGAGCATAGCGAGTTGGCTCGCCTTCCCATTTCTTGTGTCCGCCTAATCAGGTGAGGCCGAATAGGGCGTCACTGGATTTGGCACCTTTGCCCGTAACCAAAGTTGCTCGGCTGCCGGGCCGAAACCCGGCTACTCTTGTACTTTAAAATTTTTCCCAATTATTGGAATGTTGTTAACGTTGGTTCGGAAAATAATTGTTGTCGGGAAGGGATTAGGCGGAGCAGGTTTCGGTTTGGGGGTTTTCTGTGCCTTGGTATTTCACCTCGACGGTGAAGCCCATGTCTTCGATCATGTCCCAGACTTCTTTGTGGGCGAGGCCTGGGGTGGTGAGATAGCCATCGACGAAGAGGGAATCCGCAACGTACAAGGCTAATGGTTGGAGTGATCGGAGATTTTTTTCTCGTCCGCCTGCGGCGCGAATTTCTGTTTGTGGATGCAGGAAACGGAATAGGCATAAGATGGTGAGGCACCGTGCCGGTGTTAAATTATTCTTTTCACCGAAGGGTGTGCCATCCACGGGATAGAGCATATTGAGGGGAATGGAATCTGGCTGAATCTCTTTCAACGACAGCGCTAAATCCACCAGGTCTTCATCGCGCTCGCCCATCCCCACAATTCCCCCGCTGCAGAGTTCCAAGCCGGCGGCTCGGGCATGCTTCAGCGTATCCAAACGATCCTGATAGGTGTGGGTGGTGCAAATGGACGGATGAAAAGCTTCACTGGTGTTGAGGTTGTGATTAATCCGGTCTACCCCAGCGTCTTTTAATTGACTGGCTTGCTCGCCATTGAGGAGCCCTAGTGAGCAACAGATTTGAATGGGAATTTCGTTTTTGATTTTTTTGACTGCACTGGATATTTGGGTAATTTCCGATTGCAGAGGGGAGCGGCCGCTGATGACAATGCAATACCGCTGGGCTTTCGCGTCTGCGGCCCGGCGTGCGCCTTCCATCATTTTTTCCGGTGACAACAACGCATAGCGATCAATGGGGGCATCGGAAATCGTTGATTGGGAGCAATAATGGCAATCTTCTTGGCAGGCCCCACTTTTGGCATTTAAGAGCATTTGCAATCGGACGGTGTTGCCAAAATATCGTGATCGAATCGTATAAGCGGCATTGACTAAATCCAAGAGTTTCTTTTGAGGTGTTGCCAATATTTCTAAGGCTTCTTCCCTGGTGGGAGTGGCACCCTCAAGCACTCGTTCTGCTAACTCTTGATAGCCAGTCATGTGGTTTCTCCTCGTTGAGATATCTTTTTATCCGCTTACTAATTGCTTGGGTGCAAGCGGACGTTCAGAGCCTGGAATCGTGATCCTAGGGGCATCGGCCCACATTTTTTCTAAGGCGTAGTACTGCCTGATATCCGAACGAAAAATATGAACAATAATGTCCCCATAGTCTAGCAATATCCAATTTGCGGTTTCTTTACCCTCAACAACCGGCTTAGTGTGATATCGCATGGCTATTTCTTTTTCAATATATGACGCGAGTCCCCGCACCTGACGTTCCGATTCACCAGAGGCAAAAATGAAAAAGTCAGCGATGGAGGTTAGATCTCCGACTTCTAGCACCAACACGTCTTCGGCTTTTTTATCGATGGCCGCTTGCGCGATAACGAGGGCCTGTTCGTGAGAACGCGATGATTTTGGTGGGGTCGTGCGGGTCATTGATATACTTGGTGTTGAATTATATAGGACTCCACAGAGGGCGGCAACCAATCTTCAACTGGACGGTGAAGAGCGATCTGCTCACGAATGTGTGAGGCCGACACTTCACAAGGGGGAACTGATAAAAGAGTTGCTGAACTTCCTGAAGGGAGGGCTATATCTAACCGTTGAGTCTCTTGTTCGTCGAGTTTGTGGGTGTCCGATGGCGAAATTGGAGGAAGAATTGACAGGGATTGGAGCTGTGTGAATGTGACTCCAGGCCTGGAACAGACAATCACATGGCACATATCCAGTAATTGCCTGGCTTGTTTCCAACTCTGAATCTCTACAAAGGCATCTAACCCAATAATAAAACCCAACTCTGTTCCAATCGGGAATTCCTTTTTAAGTTGTGCGACCGTGTCGATACTATAGGATATCCTCGATGACCGGGCCTCTCGATCATCCACGATAAAATTTTTCTGCCCTTTGATTGCCAGTTTGACCATGGCCAATCGATGGTGAGCTGGAGCCAGGGACGTTGCTGGTTTGTGGGGGGGATCGCCGGTAGGTATAAAGATGACTTGATCCAAGGCAAGTGCGTTGTACACATAGGTTGCGATGTGCAGATGACCGTTGTGGATGGGATTAAAGCTACCGCCAAGGAGGCCAATGAACATGGGTTTTGGTTTTCTTAGGGGGGTATGTTGAACTAAACCGCAAGCAGCATCTTTTTGGCCGCTCATACGATGGGTAAAAGTAAGGAGGAAATAGTAAGGGGTAAGGAGTGAAGAAAAAATAAATGGATCAGCAGAGAATTTCGGTTATTTTCTTAATTAGCTTCCCTCGTTTTACGCCTAACCCTTCACGCCTTCCTTTCCTTTTCGCACATTTTACGGTGTCAGAGCCAGATTATCTCGATGAATGACTTCTTTGTATTCCAAGGTTCCCAGGAGTTTTTGAATTTCTGACGTTTGCTTGCCTTTGATGCGCTGGAGGGTTTCCGCAGAATAGTTGCTGAGACCTTGGGCAAAAATAATCCCTTCTTCGGTTGTGCAGCTGACCGGGTCCCCATTGAGGAAGTTGCCTGTAACCTTGAGGATCCCCGAGGCCAATAAACTTTTTCCTCGGAGGACGAGGGCTTCGACGGCCCCTTGATCCAACATGATTTCCCCCTTTGGCCTTAGCGTAAAAGCGAGCCACTGCTTGCGATTTGTGAGGGAGGATTGGTTGGACGCGAAAAAGGTCCCGCTGGATTTTCCTTCCAATGCCTGGCTTAGTGCGTTGGGCGTTTCTCCATTTAACAAAAGCATCGGCACCCCAAACCGTCCAGCCTGTTTGGCTGCTTGGATTTTTGTGACCATTCCCCCACGACTAGCTTGGGTTCTGGATGTTCCGGCTAGATTTTCTATCTGTTTGGTAATAGATGGGACAAAAGGAATGAGTTTGGCCGAAGGATTAAGGTGAGGATCTTCTTCGTAGAGCCCATTGACATCCGACAAAATCACCAGTAAGTCCGCGTCGATCAGGTGGGCGATTTGTCCTGCTAGAGTATCATTATCGCCAAATCGAATTTCTTCAATCGAGACAGTATCATTTTCGTTGATGATAGGAATGACTCCAAGTTGGAGCAAGGTGCTGAGCGTGTGACGGGCATTGAGAAATCGCCGCCGGTCTGCCAAGTCTTGATGCGTTAAGAGAATTTGGGCAATTTTATGTCCGGATTCCTCAAAGGCTAATTCGTAAGCTCGCAAGAGACGACTTTGTCCGACAGCCGCGGCAGCTTGTTGAAGGGGCAATTCCTGGGGATAGCTTTTTAAGGCTAAATGGGAAATGCCGGCGACGATGGCTCCTGACGAGACCAGTACGAGTTGCCGGTTTTTGGATTGCAGGGCACTGAATTCCTTGGCGAGTTGGGCGATTCGGTCTCGTTGGAGACCGCCGTTGGAAGATGCCACGAGGCTGCTGCCAATTTTCACGACCACCCGCTTGCAGGTGGTTAACAGGTGCTGGTGCATAAGGCTTTATTCTCTAGGACCGCCTGCCCAAGATATGTGATCAATGAAGGGAGCCCGTCCCTGGTGATGGCCGAAATTGGAAAGCATGGATACTGATGTTCGACGCAATAGGCTTGAAGGGTCTTGAGATGTTGTCCTTCACCTTGGGAATCGATCTTTGTGGCAGCAATGGCAAATGGACGTTCAAGCAAAGTTGAGTCGAAGGCTTGTAGTTCTTTTCTTAGGGTTTCAACGGTTGTGATAGGATCTTCTTCAATCCATTCGGTAATATCAATCAGATAGAGCAATAAGGCCGTTCGCTGAATATGTTTGAGAAATTGAATGCCGAGGCCTTTACCTTCATGGGCGCCTTCAATTAATCCAGGAATATCAGCGACCACAAATGAAGTATCTTCGGTCCATTCTACGACTCCAAGATGTGGGCGTAGGGTGGTAAAAGGGTAACTCCCAATTTCCGGGTGAGCGGAAGAGATCGCCGAGATAAGCGTTGATTTGCCTGCATTGGGAAAACCGACAAGTCCTACATCGGCTAAGAGCTTTAATTCTAAATTGAGCCATCGTTCGATGCCCGATGTCCCTGGTTCAAATTCTCGTGGCGCTCGATTGGTGGAGGTGGCGTAACGGGCATTACCCTTTCCACCTTTCCCTCCCTCGGCTACGATTGCGGTTTGGCCATCAGCGATAAGGTCGACAATTGGTTCACCGGTCTCTTCATCCTTGACGAGGGTCCCGACGGGGACCTGAATGACCACATTCGCTCCATTTGATCCGTGCTGGTTGGACTTTAAGCCGCGTTCCCCGGATTGGGCCTCGTAGTGGCGTTGATATCGCAAGTCTAAAAGAGTGGAGACGCGATTTGATGCCTCGAAAATGACGTGTCCGCCATTGCCGCCGTCGCCACCATTTGGTCCCCCACGAGGGACAAATTTTTCCCGACGGAAACTACAATGACCGGATCCGCCCTTTCCTGCTTTGACAAAAATGCGTGCGTGATCGATGAACATAGTGGTCCTATCTTACCCGGATTTTAGAAAGAAACTGAAGTGAATTCGGCGAAAGGAGGGAGGAATGGGAGGAACGGTTAGGCGGAAGGATACACGCTGACCTTACGGCGGGCCGCGCCTCCTTCAAACTTTACGGTGCCGGAAACCTTGGCAAATAGGGTATAGTCTTTCCCCAATCCCACGTTGGTGCCTGGAAAAAATTTGGTCCCACGTTGCCGGACTAATATACTACCACCAGGAACAGTTTCTCCGGCATAGGCTTTGATGCCCAAGTATTGTGGGTTACTGTCACGTCCGTTTCGAGATGAACCGCCACCTTTTTTATGTGCCATGAATTATTTCTCCAGCGCTTAAGAACGGTTGATTAAGGGGTTACAATTTCCGTAATACGAACCTGGGTAAAACTCTGCCGGTGTCCCTTGGTTCGACGATACCCCTTTCGGCGTTTCTTTTTAAAGACCCTAATAGATCGTGTCCGAGCATGTCGCACAATCTCTCCCCTGACCACCGCCTGGGCAATTGTTGGAGTACCAACAATTGGGTCTTGGTCCGTCTGGACAAATCGTACAGAGTCAAATTCAATGGTAGACCCTACATCGCCTTCCAGGGACTCAATTTGTAGAAGACCCTGAGGTTCGGCGCGGTATTGTTTCCCGCCTGTTTCGATTATCGCATACATGGTATAGTTGCTCCTCACAAAACATTCATTGTGCCAGTATGTTTACATTTAAGTCAAGATTTTAGTATATCATTTGCTTCACTAAGCATATGCGTTTTTTTCATTATCTTCAAAATTGGCAAAGTGGTAAAAATGCAGTTATTTGGCAGAAAAAAATAGGAAACAATGCGTCTAATGGTCACTGCATCAAAGAAAATTTGGATGGATGGAACTTTTGTCGATTGGGACGAGGCCAAGATTCATGTATTGACCCATTCTCTGCATTATGGCCTGGCGGCCTTTGAGGGTATTCGATGCTATGAAGGCAAAAATGGATCGGCTATTTTTCGACTACAGGAACATGTGGATCGCTTGTTTGAATCTGCTCACATCATCCTGATGCCCATGCCGTTTAATAAAAAAGAGGTTGCCGAGGCTGTTGTCGAAACGGTTCGGGTGAATGAGCTAGCTTCTTGTTATATCAGACCCATTGCCTACATAGGATTTGGAGCGATGGGCGTCTATCCGGGTGATAATCCAACCCGTTTGTCTATTGCGGCCTGGCCATGGGGTTCATATTTGGGTGAGGAGGCTCTAGCTAAAGGGATACGAGCAAAAATTTCTTCTTTTACCCGGCACCATGTGAATGTGTCGATGACGCGGGCCAAGGTCTCGGGCTATTACGTGAATTCCATTCTAGCGAAATGGGAGGCCAAAAAATCTGGCTATGAGGAATGTATTCTTCTTGATCCAGAGGGGTATGTCGCGGAAGGCACGGGCGAAAATGTATTTATTGTGACCAAAGGAGTCCTGAAAACGACACCGTTAACATCGATTCTCGATGGAATTACCCGTAACTCGATACTCCAATTGGCTCGGGCCAAAAATATTCCTGTGGTTGAAGAACGGTTTACTCGAGATGCCATGTATGTTGCCGATGAAGTGTTTTTCACGGGAACAGCAGCAGAAGTCACCCCAGTCCGCGAATTAGATGATCGAACGATTGGTAGCGGCAAACCTGGACCAATCACTCAATCTTTACAGAGTGATTTTTTTAAGATCGTTCGTGGGGAAGATCCTACCTACGCCAATTGGCTCACTCCTCTTTAGCTATTCTTAACGATCTATCTGGGGCCATAATTCAGGCCTCAATTTTTCAAGAAACACGTGTTTGAGTAGGGCCTCTACAAAGGCAAAAAACCTTACGGTTCGCTTGGGCTGGCAGGTGTTGTTTCCGGAGTCGCCTCTGAGGAAGCTTCTGGCGCTGGCGTAGATGAGGTTTCAGGTGCGGCAGAAGGGGTAACTGTAGTTGAGGATTCGGTGGTTGTAGCCGAGGATTCGTGGTGAGTGGTTGGGTGGAGATCAATAACGGTTGAGGACGTATTCGCTTGCTTTGAGAGGAGAGCCAAGCTCAATGAGGACATCATGAACACCATTGCTGTTCCCACGGTGACCTTACTCAGAAAGGTCCCCGGACCGCGGCTTCCAAATACGGTTTGAGAAGATCCGCCAAAGGATGCCCCGATTTCCGCTCCCTTGCCGGCTTGTAACAAAATGGAGGCAATCATGAGGAAACAGACGATGAGATGAATTGAGACGGCTAATGTGTACATATTTTCTATAGTCCTTCGGAAGCTAATTCATGAATCTAAAGAGGCATGCTGATATATCTTAACAAAGGATTCCGAATTCAAACAAGCTTTCCCCACCAAAGCCCCATTAATCTGAGTAGATTGGAAGAGGGCCTGGGCGTTGTCGGCTGTCACGCTGCCTCCATAAAGAATCCTCAGGTGTTCTGCATCCAGTTTCCAGTGAGTGGCTACAGATGATCGAATAGCCGCATGAACCTCAGCCGCTTGCTCTACGGTCGCAGCCTTTCCAGTTCCAATTGCCCAGACGGGTTCATAGGCAATAGTGATGTGCCCTATGTCTTTGGGCTGCAGGCCAGTCAACCCTGTTTGTAACTGATGCTGAATCACAGAATGAGTCTGGCCAGCTTCTCGTTCTTCTAATCGTTCCCCAATGCAGAATATGGGTTGAAGGCCATGCTGCAGTACAGCATGGATTTTCTCATTGATGACCCGATCATTTTCTCCAAAGAGGTGTCGGCGTTCGGAATGCCCGATGATGACATAATGACAGCCCAGCTCTTTTAACATTGGAGGTGAAATCTCACCGGTAAAGGCGCCTTCGTCTTTCGCGCAAACATTTTGTGCTGCGAGTTTAATGGGTGTGTCAGCCAGAAGTTGGGACACAGATTGAAGTGCAACAAACGGAGGGGCCACGGCCAGTTCCACAGATGGATTGGATTGATAGATTGCTAGAATATCCTGAATCAAGGTATTGGCCTGGGAAATGGTGTTGTGCATTTTCCAGTTACCGACAATGAAGCGATTGGGCATAGGGCAGGTGAACTTTCAGATAAGGAAGTGAAGGCCGATGTATTGCTTAATAGGGACGGTCAGGTAACGCGGCAAGCCCCGGCATGTGTTTGCCCTCAAGAAGTTGGAGGGCGGCCCCACCACCGGTCGAAATAAAGGACATGCTTTCAGATTCTCCAGCTCGGTGAACGGCTAAAGCGGTATCTCCTCCACCGACAATGGTTTTGGCGTAGGCGTTGGCCACGGAATGAGCGAGTGCAAAGGTCCCACGGGAAAAGGCATCTCGCTCAAACACCCCCATCGGACCGTTCCATAGGATGGTTTTCGCGTTTTGGACCGCTTCGGCAAAAAGCCTGACAGAGGCTGGCCCGATATCCATCCCATACCAATCTGGGGGAATTTCCTGAATGGTGACAATCATTGTCTCAGCATCGGGTTCCATGCTGTCTGCGACCACGCAGTCCACTGGTAGGTAAAACTTGATCTTTTGCGCCATGGCTTGTTCCAAGGTTTGTTTGGCTAGTTCCAACATGTCGTCTTCTACTAATGATTTCCCGATTTCGAAACCCAGGGCCTTGATGAATGTATACGCCATGCCGCCACCGATGATGACTTTGTCCACCTTACCGGCCAGGTTTTTTATGACCCCTATTTTTCCTGAAACTTTCGCTCCCCCTAAAATAGCCACAAAGGGACGAACCGGATTCTCGACGGTTCCTTCTAAAGCTTCAACCTCACGTTTCATGAGAAACCCTGCGGCGGAAACCTTCACGTATTTGGTGATGCCGACGGTTGAGGAATGGGATCGATGGGCTGTCCCAAAGGCTTCGTTGATAAAGACATCAGCTATAGAAGCGAGTTGGGATGAAAATTGGTCGTCATTTTTTTCTTCGCCTGGATGAAAACGTAAGTTTTCTAGCAGAATGACGTCTCCAGGTTTAGCCTGCATCACGGCACTTTCTACTTCTGGGCCAATACAGTTGGGGACGAAGACCACGGGCTTGTTCAGAAGGCGATGAAGTCGTTTGGCGACCGGGGCGAGACTGAGGCTTGGGTTGGGGATACCGTTAGGTCGGCCTAGGTGTGAACAGAGGATGATGATGGCATCTTCGTCAATGGCTCGATTAATGGTTGGTAACGCAGCCCGTATCCGTGAATCGTCTGAAATTTCACTGGCATCATCTAAGGGGACATTGAAATCTACCCGAATGAGGACCCGTTTGTGACGGAGGTCAACTTGGTCGATGGTTTGTTTGGTGAGGTTCATGACTCTTTCTGTCCTCCACAAGAGATGGAGTTTGGTGAGGCAACAACCATGAAGACCCTCGGGCAAGTCATTGATTATTTCTGTTGTGCAAGAAACTTCACAAGGTCACGTAAACGACACGAATAACCCCATTCATTGTCATACCAGGCAAAGACTTTCACCAGACGTTTATCCATCACGGAAGTGAGGGGCGCATCCAGGGTTGCGGAAAAGGGACATCCATTAAGATCGGTCGAGACAATGGGTGCCTCAGAAACTTGCAAATATCCCTTTAAAGACCCTTGGGAAGCTTTCGTAAAGGCCGCATTGACGGTTGCGGCATCGCAATCCTTTTCCACTTCGGCTGAGAGATCAATGAGGGAAACATTTGGTGTTGGAACACGGATTGCCATGCCGTCAATTTTTCCCTTCAATTCAGGAATGACGAGATGCAGGGCCTTAGCAGCACCGGTTGACGTTGGGATCATGGACAAGCTGGCCGCTCTAGCGCGACGCAAATCCTTATGAGGCAGATCGAGAAGCTGTTGATCGTTGGTATAGGAATGTATCGTGGTCATAAAAGCATGTTTGATGCCGAATTCCTGCAACAGGACTTTGGAGAGGGGGGCTAGGCAATTCGTGGTGCATGAGGCATTCGAGATGATCTTATGCGTTTGTGGATTGTAAGTAGATTCGTTGACCCCCAGTACGATCGTGTTGTCAGGGTCTTTGGCCGGTGCCGAAATAATGACTCGAGCGGCTCCAGCCTCCAGATGTTGCCCCGCACTTTGGCGGTCGGTGAAACGGCCAGTCGATTCAATAACAAAATCAACCTCCAGTTCTTTCCATGGCAGGGCTTTAGGATCTCTGATAGCAAAAATACGAACTGATTTACCGTTGATGATCAGTGAGTCTGGCGTGTGTTCGACCTTTGCCTGAAAGGTTCCGTGTACCGAATCGTAGGTCAAAAGATGGGCGAGTGTGTGTGAATCGGTTAAGTCATTGAGGGCAACAATTTCAATGTCCGGATCCTGATAACTGGCCCGGAAAAAATTTCGCCCGATACGCCCAAATCCGTTGATGGCAACGCGAATACTCATAGCAATTCTACATCCCTGTCATAATAGTGTATTGGTCGTGGAAATAGTCGTCGATACTAGCGGGGAGGGTATGAAGTGTCAAGAAATGTCTCATGAAGCCCAGCTCAGATTTTCATCGCTTCTTTGACTTCTCTCATTGTCTCATTGGCAACAACCGAAGCACGTTGTCGGCCTTCTTCAACCACCTCTTGGGTTTGCGTAGGTTTGGCGGTCACCGCCGCCCGGGTTTCCCACATTGGAGAAAATCGCTTGACCATGGCATCGCCTACCTGTTTTTTGCAGTCAATACATCCAATGGCCGCTGTTCGACAATCGATGTCTATCTGTTGAATGGTTGAATCATCAGAAAATATTTTGTGGAAATCAAAGACCGGACATAATTCAGGATTACCTTTGTCTGTCCGTCTGACTCTCGCAGGGTCGGTGACCATGGTTTTGAGTTTTTGCCGAACGGTGGGTTCGGTATCCGACAGATTAATCGTGTTGTGATAGCTCTTACTCATTTTTCGCCCGTCGATCCCTAAAACCTTAGGAAATTGAGTTAAAAATTCTTTAGGTTCGGGAAAAACCGGCGTATAGAGGCTATTGAACCGGCGGCCGACTTCCCGCGTCAGCTCTAAATGTGGGAGTTGATCTTTTCCGACAGGTACAAGATCTGGCTTATACAAAAGAATGTCTGCAGCTTGAAGCACCGGATAGCCTAAAAACCCATAGGTGGAAAGATCCTTTTCCTTGATCTCATCCTGTTTTTCCTTGTACGTGGGGTTTCGCTCCAGCCAGGGAATCGGAATAATCATGGAAAATAGTAGATGCAAAATGGCATGTTCAGGGACCTGAGATTGGATGAAAACGGTGGCTTTTTCAGTGTCGATTCCCGCAGCAAGCCAATCGATGAGCAGTTCTTGGGTATATTCCTTCACACGACTGGTATCCGCATAGTTAGTTGAAAGGGCATGCCAATCGGCCACGAAGAAGTAACAGTCATGTTCGGCTTGGAGGGTTTTCCAATTTTCTAATGCACCAAGCAGGTTGCCTAAATGCATAAGTCCGCTCGGTTGCATGCCGCTGAGAACGCGTGGTGCCATATGACCTCGTTAATGAATTGGATTATGACAAAAATTCTGAAAGAAAAACACGAAAAAAGGCTTCTTGGATAGAGCCAATATATACACTCAATATAGGAATGTGCGAATTAATCATTAACAGTCCTAAAACAACAAGCATGCCATAGGGCTCAAGTCGGCTCAAGGATATGGCCTGTTTGGGTGGAAGAACACTGACAAGAACTCGACTCCCATCCAGGGGTGGAATAGGCAACAGGTTAAAGGCGAAGAGGACAATATTGATAAGCATCGAAAATAATGCCATGGCCGTGAGTGGGACAAGGAGCATACCCAACAGGTCCCCTCGTGGTTCCACGCCAGGTTGAGGAGGCCAATTTTCCTGCAGAGTCGGATCAATATGAAGGAAAAGGGCAAGGAGTAATCCACTAACGATGGCTAGGAAGAAATTCGTTAAAGGGCCGGCGATGGCCACAAAGGCCATATCGCGTTTGGGTTTATGTAGTTTCGCGGCATTGATTGGAACTGGTTTGGCCCAACCAAAGATGAATCCACCAGGTAGCAGAAATAAAACAAGGGGAACAATAATGCTCCCATACAAATCAATGTGGGAAATAGGATTCAACGTAAGCCGGCCAAGGGCTTTTGCGGTAGGATCTCCGAAAAAATAGGCGACCCGACCATGAGCATATTCATGGAGAACTATCGCGGCCATCAATGGGACCAACATGAAGGAAAGATTGTAAAGAAATGAACTGAGTGATTCCATCGAGTTAATTCAGTTGGGTAAAGGTGCGATTGTTGACCTCAAGCAGATAGAGTCGGCGATTGAGGATGCCGGCTGAGCTAAACGAAGCAAATCCACTTAAGGCTGGCAGGTCTGACCGTCGAACGAGTTGATCCCAAACATCTTGTCCTGATTGAGCGCCCTTGCGAATTGTTTCCAGCACGACGGTGGCTGCATCGTAGGCTTGGACAGCAAAAAGCGAAGGTTCTTTGTGAAATTGGTTGCGATAGCGTTGAATAAACATCTGGACTGAAGGGTCGGGGCTGTTGAGAAAAAATCCATCCACAAAAATACTGCCATTTAAATCTTGTTTGGCCCATCGAAACAGTTCGGGATTATGCCAGCTATTGCCTCCAAGGATGGGAACATTCATATCAAAAAACGCCAACTGCGCAGCAATGATAGCCAAATGGACGGGTTGTCCCGGGAGAAAGACGGCATCAAAGCCGGGTGTATACACCAGACGTTCCTCACCTGTTCGCGTTTCCTCGGTTTCTTCAAGCCCATATTGTTCGAGATCTTTGGCTTTGATGCGGCGTAATTGTTCGCCGATGTCCGTTTGAGCTTCGGTATATTCTTCAACGGCGATCACCTCTCCACCTGAATGGATCACTTCCTTCGCAAACATATCGGCTAATTCCCTTCCATAGGCCGTTTTCGGATAGATAATGCAAAACCGATGATATCCGAGTTTCAAAATGGCATATTCCACGAGGCGTTTCGCTTGAACGGAAGACGTCATCGCCGTATTAAACCAATATGAGCCATACTGCCGCACATTGAGGAGGGTGGAGGAGGGTGTGAGAAACGGCGTATCATAATCATCCGGTAGATGAGCTAAGCTTCGAATTTCTCTGGACAGCAGGGGGCCAATGACTGCCTGAGGTCGGAATTCATCAAGCAGTTGTTGTATTTCCACCCGCAGTGGAGCGGTGAGTGTTGTCGTGTCTTTGACGACGAGCCCCACTGAGGACAAGCCCCATTGTTCTTTGGCGATGTCAAAAGCTAACCGAATGCCATTGAGTAAATCAGTTCCGTACGGTTTCATGGGGCCGGAGAACGGCAAGGCCACTCCCAAGATATGTGGGTGTACTTTAATTTTGCTAATGAAGGATTGAAGAAGCGCCATAGCCGTTTGGGCATATGGATGAGTAGGGAACCGTTTGAGAAAGCTACGAATGTCCCTTTCAGCTAAGACCTCATCCCCGCGCCCAGTATGAAGTTCAATCAGGCGGATCGTGGCGATATCCCCGGGATAGCGAGTGGAATAGCCTTCTATGAGTTCTTGAAGGTCCTCTTCATCCATGTCTTGCAGAATGAGTGCTTGTGTAATTTGCTCGAGCTCAAGCCGTTCGGAAGGGTCGACCAGCATCATTTCATTGAGTGCGGCTTTGACAGCGCCGAGGGGGTTGCCATTTTCCTGCTCAGCCTGCCTGATAAGTTGGAGGACCGTTCGTCGTGATGTCTGATCGGTCGTGTAATCTAATGCGAGGTATAATTGGCTGAGTGCCTGCGTATAGTCCTTGGTCTCAATAGACAGTTCCGCTAACAAGATTCGAGCAGAATTTGTGACTGGAGAGTAGGGAAATTCTTCCAAGAGTTGTTGTAACACGCTCAAGGCTTCAGGAATGAGTTTTTCCTGTCTTAGTGCCGTGGCTTGTAAGAGGTAGGCTTCTTGAAGTACGGCAGCAGGAGGAACTGAATCAATCAATTCTTCAAGGATTTCGACAGCTTTGGTCGACGTTCCGGCCTCTACTAGGGCTTTGGCTTGTTCCAGAGGAGCCGATTTTGAATCTGGAGCGGCAATCGTGAAATTGGGAATGGCCATGGTCCCGAAATATCCCCAGAAGAAAAGGAGGACCATGGTGTGCCAGATGCACGCAAATATCGGTGATTGATTTCGAAATACGTGAATCATGCTGTTTGGAGGAACCCCGATGAATTTGGGAAATACACGCGGTAGTGGATCAAGATAGTTAGTCGAAGAGGGTGCGTAGATGGCTCTTTCAGATTATTATATCAGGAAGTGCGCTTACCTAAATAGGAGAACACCATAAATTCTGTCAAGTGGAAGAAGAGCTGGAAGGCCATAATTTAAAGATAAGTTCTGGAGAATTGGGCGCGTCAAGGATTGTATGCAAGAATTAATGGACGAATATCTCACGATGTTGCAAGTGGAAAGTGGCTGTGCCACCAACACCTTGGCAGCCTATCGCCGGGATTTGCGAAAACTCGCAGATTTTTTTCAGCAGGAGGGCCTCACAGATCTTCAGGCGTTGACCAAACCTTTGTGGATCCAATTTCTCGGTAGCTTGAAAACCGATGGGTTGTCTGCTTCATCAATAGCTAGATGTCTGGCGGCTGTTCGAGGTTTCTACAAGCACATGGCACGAAGTCAGGGCAATCATGCTTTAGAGAGCGTATTAAAAGGGACTCCGAAGCAATGGATGCAACTCCCGAAAGTGCTGAGTGAGGCCGAAGTGCTTCGGCTTCTGAATCTTCCCATTCTGAATACGTCCGAAGATCGCCGTGATGCCGCCATGGTTGAACTGCTGTATGCGACGGGGCTGCGCGTCACGGAATTGGTGGGGCTGGAAATGGGAAATCTCAATCTCGAAGTGGGGTTTTTGCAGGCCACGGGGAAGCGCGACAAACAGCGGATAGTCCCCATCGGGGATAAGGCTCGTGAGCTCGTCAAGAATTATCTGGAGCATGCTCGCCCAGCATTTGTCAAAAAACGAATTTCTTCTGCTTTGTTCCTCACACGGTTAGGTCGAGCCATGAGTCGGCAATGTTTTTGGAATATTTTAAAGGGTCGTGCCATCCGGGCTGGCATCACTAAACCCATTTCACCTCACATGCTCCGGCATTCCTTTGCCACGCACCTCCTGGACCATGGCGCCGACCTCAGGTCGGTCCAAATGATGCTTGGCCATGCCAGCATCGCCACGACCCAAATCTATACCCACGTCGAACACACCCGCCTCAAAACCATCCACGACACCTACTTCCCCCGCAAACAGAAGCGTCCATGAGTTTTAAGTTCTATTTAAGGTGTCAGGAACCTATTATTTATAAACTTAATAGGTAGTCCTTTCATGTTCACAGGTGACCTGCCTGGATCCTTAGAAATTTCTGACATCCCTATTCCGAAGGACGAAATTCTCGGGGCAGGGTTTCTTCTGAATGAATATTAAGGGAGTAAGTCAACTATGCCTATTGGTTGTTGAGGAGCTCGAAGAGGAACGATGGTTTCTGACGCAGTTTTTACTTCAGGGTTTTGGTAGGAAAGTGTTGAGGACTGCCCAGCAGTTGGTTGGCGATAGACTTCGAGCTGTCGATCTACGAGATTGAGAATCCAGAATTCTTGAATGCCCGCTTGTGCGTAAAGGGCGGTCTTTTTTGTTCGGTCATAGGATAATGTCGCGTCAGCAATTTCCACTACCAATTCAGCTGTGTTGGGATGTTCGTCACGATAATCTCGAGGGGTCCCTACAACAATCGCAATATCCGGCTCTGGTTCAGAATCCGGGCTTATCGCCAGAGGCATTTGAACCCTTATGACATAATTTTTACCAAAGACTGTTTTGAGCGCATTCTCCACAAGCGTGACAGCTGTTGCATGTTGACTTCCTTGTGGGCTCATTTGAATGATTTCCCCTTTTATTAATTCCAGGCGTTCCTCGGGATGAAACATTCCCGCTGCTATGAGACGGTCGTATTCTTCTCGGGACCAAAGGCGGTTTTGAACGGCCACTTCAGACATTTGCGGGGCTCATGATAGGTATTAAAAATAATCGTAATCCAAAGTGTATCAAGGCCATTACCACCTGCCAAGTTGAATGGGGGGATATTCTCTGTCGTCTGCCCGTCAAAACGGCGTTCTGCGGGTTGAACGCTACAGAAGTTGCAATTGGGAAAAGGGCTGTGGCAGGCTAGGGATGGGTATTTATTTTATTTTTTTGAGGGGGTTTGTGATGAAGTATAAGAAGCAAGTGCATTATGTGAAGGGGGTCTTTGCGTGCCCCAAATGTCATCAGCATTTTGTGCAAGAGAGGTGGCTTGAGGAATTTCGGGTGCGGTGTCATAAGTGTGATTATCGTGGAGCGTTGACGCATGTGTCGGTGGAAGAGCAGATTGATGAGGAAATCGGGAGGCAGTAAGGCTTCCCTGTTTGGTCACTCTTAAACCCCTTCACGGGGCATTATTCAGCAGGCATTTTCTTACCTTTTGAGTTTCCCGAATCCCGATGATTGTGCAACCTGCTGTGCGTCTGCTTTTGGGAATCCTCTTCCTTTGTGTCGGGTGTTCGCAGGTCGCGGCACAGATCCAAACTCAGCCAGAGGCCATTCAGGTTCTCGTGGCCTATCATTCCTTGTCGGGCAATACCAAAACGATGGCTCAGAGCGTGGTTGAGGGAGCCCAGGCCATTCCGGGCACTCGCGTGTTGCTCTATACGGTGGAAGAGGTGACGGCGGATTTGTTATTTGGCAGTGATGCGGTAGTTGTGGGATCTCCGGTGTATTGGTCGAATATGTCGGGAGAAGTGAAGACTTTTTTTGATCGCTGGCAATTTGAATTTGGGGTCTTTCCCGAATTCAAAATGCGCAATAAAGTGGGGGCGGCCTTCGCTACAGGGGGGCAAGTTTCCAGTGGGAAAGAAGTGACGATGTTAACGATTTTGGCTGCCATGTTGGGTAATCAAATGATTGTGGTGAGCGATGGCGGGGCCTTCGGGGCATCGGCTACGACCGAAGGTGATAGTCCTGGTATTGATGACCAAGAAAAATCGGATGCGAGGGCTTTGGGCAAACGAGTGGCTGAAGTGGCTTGGATGGTGAAACGAGGGCGATTGGCTGAATGAAGGAAACATTGTTCTGAAAATATTCTCCAACTAGTGGTGGAAGGGTTGAGAGTACTTGGGGTAGGACTCAGGTTTGGCAGTGGCTGCGGTTAGCATCTGAATATACATGTAATACGGTCATCCCCGCGATGAGTTGTTGGGGATCTATTGGAGAAGTTTTTTTCTACAGACAAGATGAAAGATAGATTCCGGCCACAAACCTGCCGAAATGAAGAAGAAAAATATGGGCCACAACAATAGAGAATACTCTTGTCATCATGCCGGCAGCATTAGCTTGCCCCTGCAAGTTGTTGACAGGGGCCAGGCATCTTTTCTCTTTATTTGCTAAAAGAGAGATTCCTGCTAAAGGTCAGTAGGAATGACCAAACCTTTAAGGGTAAGAATTTTTTCCCGTAGGATGACAGTTATGGAGGAGTTACCCGGCAGTACCAATCAGAAGTGGGTGATGTATTGGGAGCGGGAATATTCCACGGCGTTTGCTCCGGAACGGTTGAAAATGGATTTTCATCCGCACCGGCCTTTAATGACTGGAATGGCTCTGCCGGAACAACGCGATCTAGCCGCTAGCGGGTATAAGGTGATTCCAGACGATTGTGGCCCCGTGCGCTTTGTGGGGCAGTATGGGTGGCTCATTCGCTCTCCAGCGGATTGTCGGATTCGACGAGCTGGCAAAGGGTTTGAGTGGCAATCGCCACCCATTCTTCCGGAAGAACGGCTATTAGGGTATAAATCGTTTTCGGGTATGTATGTGGATACTATCCTCAACAGTGGATTTCCCAAGCTCTGTTGCGGCATTCGTTTTTATTATCCTAAACAATTGGGCATGATGATGAAGGATGTGCCGAATCATTTTTATCATTTTCCCCAACGCCCCTTTTCCATTTGGGAAGGGATAAAAACCCAAGAGTATAAAACGACCCCCAATCTCTACGACTTTCTTCCTGATTACGATGCCTTTGTGACCAACTTCCTGCTGCAATTGGAGATTCCCTCACAAGAACCCATCACGATTCACCGAGGTGACCCCATCGGCATTGTCTTTCCCGTTCTTCTTCCCAAGCATGTCGCACTCGAAGAACTCAAACGTCCTCCCGAATCCCCAGGTTCGTAACTCAAGAGGCTCAGCTTGTTGACGCTCCGTCGCTTTGCAAGTTGATGAAGATCGCTGGGTATATGGCTTCTTCCCTCCCCGCGTTTTCCCATGTGCAGCAGGCTGCCAAAATTTTGGAGGGTATTGCCTATCGGACGCCGGTCCTGCGTTCATCATTTTTAGGTGACCGATGCGGAGGCACAGTCTTCCTCAAATGTGAAAATTTGCAACGAACCGGAGCTTTTAAATTTCGAGGGGCGTACCATGCCTTGGTGCGAAAAGAAACTACAGCGCCGTTTCATCAAGTGGTCACGGTGTCTTCCGGGAACCATGCCCAGGGCCTCGCCCTCGCCAGCCAGCTTCTGGGCTATTCGGCGCATATCGTCATGCCGGAGCCAGCCAATGCGTTTAAACGAACACGAATAGAAGAATTGGGCGCGATCGTCACGGTGCGGTCAACACGTCAGGAGGCCCAGGCATTCGCTCAAGAGCTGGTATGGCGGCACCGTGGTTTATTCATTCATCCCTTTAATGATGCCGATGTAATTGCTGGCCAAGGCACCGCCACCTGGGAATTGTTGCAAGCCGAACCGGGGCTTGATGTAGTATTGGCCCCGGTGGGCGGCGGCGGGTTGCTTTCAGGAGCTTGCCTCGCCGCCCACGGGGTGAATCCCTCAGTCAAGGTCTATGGTTGTGAGCCAGCAAAAGCATTGGATGTTCGCGCGTCACTCCAGCATGGGTATGTTGTGCAGCCCGACCCGGCTGACACGGTTGCTGATGGGTTACGGACCAGTTTGGGCGAATTAACGTTTGGCATTGTGCGAGATCATGTGGAAGAGATTTTTGAAGTAGAAGAAGAGGAAATTCCGGCTGCGATGAAAATGGCCTTTGAGCGACTCCATCTTGTGTTGGAGCCATCCAGTGCGGTGGCCTTAGCGCCGATTCTTCGTGGCGAATCGGTCTTAGCCAACAAGCGAGTCGGAGTCATCCTTTCAGGGGGGAATATCAGTCTGTCTGACTTCTTTTCGCTCACCAATTAATATTCTTAAGCTCTCTTTTAGGTTGCAGAAAAAGTTTAGTGTTTGCAATTTATGCTTGCCGATAGGGGGGAATTAATCTTTCCCTAATGCTGGGCGGCCTCGTGGCAATGGGGCGATCCTGCGGTCTAATTTTTTGGCCAGACGATCTTTAAATTTATCACTCCCTAAGACCCAGGCTTTGTTGGTGGCCTCACGGATGGTGTCGAGGATTTCTCCGCTCAAATGCTGGCGAAAGAGGGCTCGATAGGCTTGTTGACGTGCTGTGGCCGTTCTGCCTAAGCGCTGGTAGAGGTTATGTGGTGTTAGGAGTGGGTCTGCTCTTCCCTCAGCATGGTAATGATAACTTGACCACCGGTAGTCTCGAGGATGACGTACCATCTCGGCCCGCACAGGGTTGAGTTCAATATATCGGCAGCAGGTTAACAGATAAGACTCGCTTTCTATTAATGTCGCCCGGTAGCGGCCTTCCCATAAGGTTCCCGTTCGCTCATAGGTTTTATTGAAATACTGGACATAACGGCGCCCTAGAGACTGAAAGGTTTTTGGCAGACTATCTTCGTGAGTTGGGGTGGCCAGGAAATGCACATGGTTGGGCATCAAAACATAGGCATGAATCATACAACCGTGTGATTGGGCGGCTTCCTTCAGCCAGTCTAAATAGACTTGGTAATCCCTAATTTGACTAAAGAGTGTTCCGCGATTGTTTCCGCGTTGAATCACATGGAGGGGGAAGCCAGGGACAAAAAATCTAGGTAATCGTGCCATACGTTCTCCTTTTGCAGAGGCTGAAAACTAACAGATACGGGGTTAATATGTCGAGTCTGACCCCTAATAATTGGGACAATTTTAGGAGGGGAGGGATGAGCGGAGTTCTTCCAGATTTTTGATGACGAGTAGGTCCCCGTTGGTGGTGGCGACCCTGATCCCCTCCTCACACGTTGATCGGCATGTATCAAACTGCTCCTGTTGCCGGAGTGATTGTGCAAGCGCGAAATATGCCGCAGAATAATTTGGTCTGACCTGAATGCATTTCTCTAAGGCAGGAATGGCTTCGGCCCAATTTTCATCACCCATGTAGGCTTTCCCTAACCCGAACCAGAGCGTTTCGTCGTTGGGGTCTAACTGTAAAATTTTCTTAAATTGCTCGATTTTGGGATTTGCCATTGTGGATGATTTTCTTTTGTTCTGAATATTTGAGACAATCGGGAATTGGCACCCTATCATGGGTCTCAACGCGTTGTCTAAGAATAGGGGCTATGCTAGGATCTTTGACGCTTTTCCTTCCTAAAGATTTAGTCAAGACAAGTCTGGCATTCGTTTATTTTTCTTTCCATTCACGTCGTGAATTTCACCCCTGAACATTGTTAACTATGGGACGCGTTGGCTTTGTGTATGATCCGAGGTACTTAGGCCATGAAATGGGTCGAAGTCATCCCGAATCTCCTGAGCGCCTTCGGGCGATTTGTGCGCAATTACGGTCCTCGGGCACATGGTCCCGCTTGCACCACCTGACGCCTTGCCCTGCCGACCGACAATGGATTGAACGTATCCATGACTCCTCCTATGTGGATAGTCTGGAACGACGTTCCCCAAAGAATGGTTATACGGCATTGGATCCTGATACATCGATGTCCCCAGGTACATTAGATGCAGCTTATTTAGCAGTCGGTGGAGCGCTTAATGCGGTTGATGCCATCATGAGGGGGGATGTTGATCAAGTCTTTTGTGCTGTTCGCCCTCCCGGCCATCATGCCGAAGCAGATCGGGCGATGGGCTTTTGTTTTTTTAATAGCGTGGCTATTGCGGCCCGGTATATTCAGCGACAGTATGGCGTACAACGCGTGTTGATCGTGGATTGGGATGTCCATCATGGGAATGGGACTCAACATGCCTTTTATGATGACGCGTCCGTGATGTTTTTTAGTACCCATCAATTTCCTTTTTATCCCGGAACGGGACGAGCGACAGAGACGGGGGAAGGCCTAGGCAAGGGATTGACGCTTAATGTTCCGTTTTCCGGTGGGCAGGGTGATGAGGAATATCGAGAAGTGTTTCAAAAAGTGCTTGTCCCCGCTGCAGACAGGTTTCGGCCGGAATTTGTCCTGGTTTCAGCAGGGTTTGATGCTCATCGAGATGATCCTCTGGCCAGTATGGACTTAACCGAACAAGGGTATGCCGAGCTCACGACTATTGTGGCATCTATCGCGAAGAATTATTCAAGTGGTCGAATCCTGGCATGTTTAGAGGGCGGGTATCAGTTGCAAGCTTTGGCCGGATCGGTTGACCAACATTTACAGACGCTGTTGGATGGGTGATGCTATGAAACCTCAGCGATCACGGCGACTGCGAATCTGGTTTTTTCTTGTGTTGTTGCTGGGAATCGGGACCTATTATTTTTACACGGAAGTGCGTCCTGTTGTGATTTTTGGGTTGCGGGATGATTATGCACAGGCCATTCCCTATCAGCAGGTTCCGGTCGGTTTACAGAGTTTAAAGGCTGAAGAATGTGGCCGCTGTCACGAGGAAATTTATCAAGAATGGAAATCCAGCATTCATGCGCAGGCGTTTCAAGATCCGTTTTTTCAGGCCTATTGGAAAAAAGATAACAATATTTGGGTGTGTTTGAATTGCCATACCCCTTTGGAAAATCAGCAGCCAACATTGATTCAAGATGTTCCGCGTGGGCGGGTGGAAAAGGCCTTTGAAATTCCCAATTATCGGTTTGACGCAGAATATCAACAGGAGGGCGTGACTTGTGCGGCCTGTCATGTGCGAGATGGGAAAATTCTTGGTCCTTATGATGACTCCGTTGCCCCACATCCGACCCAATTCGACCCCTCATTCCGTACCACACGAGTGTGTTATCGTTGCCATAGTGTGGTTTCAGGTCCCACACAGTTTTATGTCAACGGACCTTGTGGAACCTTTTCTGAGTATGAAGGGGAGTTTTTCATGAAGGAGAAGGGCCTGATTTGCCAAAATTGTCATATGCCGGAAGTGCAACGTCCTGTTGCCAAGCATAGTCCGATTCGAAATGGGCGACGGCATCTCTGGCGAGGCGGGCATGACCCTGAGATGATTAAGCGGGCCATAGCGGTGCAAGTTCAAGCAGATCCGCCCTCACCCCAACCGGGCGAGAACATGACTCTAACCCTCACGCTCATTAATGCCGGTGCCGGACATAAAATCCCAACTGGCGACCCCGATCGACATTTTACCGTCGAATTTCGAGTGCGGGATGCACAGGGCACCGTCATTCATCAACAAGCCGATACCATGGGTCGATGGATTCTCTGGCAACCGGTCATTGTCGAGGTCTATGATAACCGACTGTTGCCGTTGGCCAGCCGAGACTACACCTTTGGTTATACAGTGCCTGAGGGAGAAAAGGGGTGGAGTGTGCAGGCCAGAATTCGGTATCATATTTTGACGGATGATCAGCACCAAATGCTAAAGGATGACTACAGTCTGACGGCAGATGATCCCTATGTGTTTACGATTTATGAACGGGATTTTCCATTAGGTCCGGCGTTAGCTGCGGCATTATCTGATCAAGAGATTGATCCGCGAGTGGGTTGCGCTGTACCAGAAAAGGGTGACCCAATGGATTCACAGACAGGGATGTTGTCACTTCATTCAGTAAAAGGATAAAGGGGTTATGATGGAGACGAAAGATTATTTTATTGATACAGAAACCTTGTCTCAAAATTTGGGGCGTAAAGATTTAGTACTGATTGATGTTCGTGGGGCTGCTGCCTACAGCTCCCACATCCCCGGGGCGGTCAATAGCACCTGGCATGAATATAGCGATCCCTCGTCCGTATCAAAGGGAGTGCTGAACCCGGATTTATCCAAGTTGGAGCAACGGCTTCGGGCATTAGGCCTTAATCAGGCCAGTGATGTGGTGATCTATTCGAATCCCTTCGATAATTGGGGTGACGAAGGGCGAATGTTTTGGATGCTTCAGTATCTGGGACATCCCAGTGTTCGAATTTTGGATGGGGGCTGGGTGAAGTGGGTGGCGGAACAAAGACGATTTGAGCACGATGTGGTGAAACCTCAAACGGGTGATTTTACCGTGTGCGAACATCCTGAACTCATCATGTATAAAGATGCCTTAAAAAAACTGGTCAAAGGCGGGCATCCGAATACTGTGATCCTGGATGCCAGAAGCCTCGAAGAATATGCGGGAAAAGAAATTGATGGTCTGCCGCGGGCCGGCCATATTCCATCGGCCATCAATATTTCCTGGAATCAATTCCTCCAACGAGATGCGACCATCAAGCCTGCCGAACAGATTCGGCAAATTTTCGAGGAACATGGTCTGCGGGACGATCAGGAAATTATCACCTATTGTCTTGGAGGTGTCAGAGCCGCCTGGGTCTATTGTCTGCTTCGCTACGTCGGATTTGAGCAGGCGAAAACCTATCCGGGTTCCTGGTGGGAATGGTCTCGAGATTTCGCCGCACCGGCTGAGAAAGATGTGAAGCTTTTGCATAAAGTCTCCAACGCTGATCCAATGAAACCATCTTGAAATTGTTAAGACTGCATGAGAGGATACAAAAGGAGTGAGTGGATTTTTCATCATTATCATAAGGAGGTCGGGGATGCGTAATGGAATGTTGGTCAAAGGAATTGGCCTGGTGAGTATGTTGGCATTATTCATGGTCGGTGCGTGGGGATCATTAGCGATGGCCGGGGGGAATCCTCATGTGGCTGAAGCGATTGCTCATGCTGAGGGTGCAGCAAAACATGGGGGAATGGGCCATGCCGATGCCTTAGTAGAGCATGCTCAAGAAGCCTTGACCCATGCGCAGGCTGCCCAAAAAGATGTCAAAAACCCTCATTTAGATGAAGGGGTCCATGAACTGATGGAAGCCATCAATCATGGCAAGCAGGGTCATGCCGAAGTCGGGACGAAACATGCACAAAGCGCGGTGATGCATATGAAAGAGGTTCACTAATTCGTAACCCGGAATATTTTGGGAAAAGCGGGTGGGGGAAACTCTACCCGCTTTTTTTATGAATAAATTTTATGGAGCACTATGATTGTCGGATTTTCTCAATTTGCCCCACGGTTTGGTGAAACGCAGCGTAATGTGGAATCGGTTGTCCATGACATCGAAACCTTTCAAGGGGATCTCCTCGTCTTTCCTGAATTGGCCCTTTCGGGATATCAATTTCTTTCCAAAGAGGAAGCTTGGGAATTGGGCGAAGAGGTTCCTGCTGGTACGGTTTGCCGACAGTTGGAGCAGGCGATTCATGGTCGGCCCCTTCATGTCGTAGTGGGGTTGGCCGAGCGGGAGCAGGATCATGTGTATAACTCCGCTGTATTACTCGGTCCGAAAGGGTATATTGGGACCTACCGCAAAACGCATTTATTTTTTGAGGAAACGCTCTGGTTTACCCCGGGCAATACAGGGTTTCAGGTGTGGGATATCGGATTGGCCAAGCTTGGCCTTTTGGTTTGCTTCGATTGGTTCTACCCGGAAGCGGCCAGGACTTTAGCCCTCAAGGGGGCGGATATTTTGTGCCATCCTAGTAATTTGGTCTTACCCTATTGTCCTGATGCTATGGTCACGCGATGCCTAGAAAACCACGTCTTCGCCATTACGGCCAATCGTGTGGGTCGTGAACAACGTGGAGATAAATCAGCGTTGACCTTTATCGGCCTCAGTGAAATTGTGGCTCCCAATGGCGAAATTTTACATCGCGCATCACGTCATGAACCGGCGTTGTTTGCGTATGAGATCGATGTCACTCAGGCTCGGGATAAACACATTAATCCGTATAATAATCTGCTTAAGGATCGACAGCCGCAATGGTATGAGTCGACCTTGAGTGAAGGGTAAGGCGTGAAGCGTGCTAACTTGAAACTCTTCTGAGGCCAAACGAAGGCTGATGTCTTGACATAACCGGGTAGATGCAATACATCCTTATCATAAGGTGTGTAGAGCTGTTTTACCCAAAAAACGAAGGTGAAATTTTCACGGATGATTGTTCTTTTTTAGCAGGGATGAGGAGGTTGATATGACACGGTGGGTTGCGATCGCGTTAATGCTGACTGTGAGCCTTTCTGGTTGCATGGTGTCGAAGAGTACGTATGAGGCGGCCGTATCTGATATGGAGTCAGCCAAGGCCGAATTGGAAAAAGGGCGCATGCATCAAGAAGCGCTGGAAGAGCAAATTCGAAACCTCAAAGGATTAAATGAAAAAATTTCCACAGATTTAGAGATGATGACCACGGAGGTTCAACGGATTAAAGAGGGACGTAAAAACGAACAAATTTTATTAGAAACCCGGGAACGGGAGCTTGATCAGGAAAAGGCTCAACTGAGTGCGAAATTACGCGTAATCACGGCACAATATCAAAAGGTCAAAGCGCAAAATAATACTCTCAAAAAGACAGTCCTGCGATATAAAAAGGAGCTCAAAGATTCAACTGGCGGCACCGCATCTATCAGGGAGAGGACAACGAGGGGTCAAATGTCATTGACCTCGAAAGCCACGGACATAAAACCTAATCAACCTTCCCCGATGTCAGCAAAAGTTCCAATCCCTACCAAACCGGCAACACCAAAAATCGCGTCGCTTCCCACCCTTTCGAAAGTTGGGGACGACTTGGTAAATATCAATAAGGCCACGGTGAGTGATCTCGTCTTAACCCTAGGATTAAGCCGGGATGTGGCTGAAGAAGTGGTGTCAAATCGCCCCTATCGTTTGCGCGGAGAATTGGTGGCCAAAAACGTCATTCCTAAGGCAACATTTGATGAGATCAAAGGCCGAATAACAGCTGCCCCATAAGGGAAAAAGTAAGGAGTGAGGAGTAAACACCAATGTGATAATAAATCACTTCACAATTTGGGTTTTTCCAAATATTGACCCTACCTCTTTGTCGTGATTCCTCACCCCTTAAGTCTCACTCTTCACGTCCTGTAAGCGGCGGTCTTCGAGGATTTGGCCGTCCTGTAAGTGGATTAAACGATCGGTTTGGTGTGAGAGTTTTTCGTTATGCGTGACGATAATAAACGCAGTTCCACGCGTCTCATTTAACCTTCGTAGCAAGGCAAAAAGTTCCTCTCCCGTATGTGTGTCTAAATTTCCCGTGGGTTCATCGGCCAGGACCAGGTCGGGTTGACGAATGAGCGCACGAGCGACGGCGACACGCTGTTGTTCTCCTCCTGAAAGCTCCCCAGGTTTGTGATCGAAGCGATGGGATAATCCCACTTCGTCTAGTAGGGCTTTAGCCGATTGAATAGCGGTCTCTTTGGGAATCTTTTGTATGAGGGCAGGAAGATAGACGTTTTCCAAGGCGGTGAATTCCGGAAGGAGATGATGAAACTGGAAGACAAACCCAATCCGTCGATTTCGAAAACCAGCCAGGACTGTTTCACTGACCTTGAACAAATTTTTCCCCTCAAAGAGGACTTCTCCTTTTGTGGGACGGTCCAATGTGCCAAGAATATGCAGAAGAGTGCTTTTCCCGGCTCCTGATGCCCCAATAATGGCCAACATTTCTCCTCGTTGGATGGTCATCGTAATCCCGTTTAAGACATGTACGGTTTGGTTCCCCATGTTGAATGATCGTTGAAGGTTGTCTACCAGAACCAAGGGCGTTGGTGGCGTTGTGGGTGAGGCGGCGGAGTTATTCATAACGTAACGCACTGACAGGATCTAATTTGGCCGCTTGCCATGATGGATAAAACGTGGCGGCAAAACTGATCAGAATCGCGGATGTGGCCACCAGCACGACATCCAATGGTAAAATGTGAACCGGAATTCGTGAAATGTAATAGACCGATGCATCGAAGGTCCAATAATTTTGGATGAGCCATAAGAACGAATAGCCCAATGGCACACCAATGCCGGTTCCGACCAATCCAATCACCAGTCCATTGAGCATGAATATTTTCATGATCGATTTTGGGGTTGCCCCCATGGCTTTGAGAATCGCGATTTCTCGTTGTTTTTCATTCACGATCATCGTCAGGGTCCCGACGATATTGAAGGACGCCACGAGTGTGATTAAGACCAAAAGCAAAAACATCATGGTTTTTTCTAATTTCAATGCGGAAAACAAATTGCGGTTTAATTGCATCCAATCTCGAGCCAAAAAATCCATGCCGAGAGTGGCTTCCAGTCGTTGGGCAATGGTTTCTGCTAAAAAGACATCATTCACTTTCACTTGAATGCCGGTCACGGTGTCGCCAAGGCCAAAGAATTTTTGTGCCTCCCCCAGGCTGATATAGGAGAGGGAAGAGTCATATTCGAACATGCCAGATTCGAAAATACCGACGACAATAAACGGTCGGATTTTCGGTGTCATGGTGAATGATTTAATTGGGCCGACGGGTGACACCACATTGATAGAATCGCCAATAAAGACTCCCAGGCGCATCGACAGCTCTTTGCCGAGGATAATGCCTGGCTGATTTTTTGATAGCGGGGGGGGGTGCCCAGAAAAGGACTGCCCGCTTTCAGGCGGAACTAATGAGGGATCTTGTAGCCCCGCTAGATCGCCAAATTTTATATTGGCTTGTAAATCTGTGACTTGAATTTCCCTGTCTGACTGAATGCCCCGCAAGATCACTCCCTGTACGCTGCTTTTCGAAGAGATGAGTACTTGTTTAAAAATGAACGGCGCGGCGGCAATCACATCGGGGACGGCCTCGATTTGTTGCACAAGGTTGGAATAGTCTTTCATATCATTCGTTCCGCGTTCCTGCACGATGATATGAGCTGTGGTGCCGAGAATTTTGGACTGGAGATCTTCCTTGAATCCCGTCATGATGCCAAGTGTGCCTATTAGGGCGGCCACGCCCAAGGTAATTCCAGCAATGGAAATAAACGTGTTAAGAGAGATCGTGCGTTGTCGGCGTTTGGCCCGCAAGTAACGCAGGCCGATGATCATCTCATAGGGCAAGGTCACGTGGTATGGTCCGGTCGCAATTGAGGAAAGAGAATGACGTCTCGGATAGAGGCTTGGTTTGTCAACAACATGACGAGACGGTCAATGCCGATGCCTTCTCCGGCCGTCGGCGGCATCCCATATTCAAGCGCTCGAATAAAATCTTCATCCAAGTAGTGCGCCTCTTCATCGCCAGCGTCGCGAAGCGCAACTTGCGCCTCAAATCGTTGACGTTGGTCAATGGGATCGTTTAACTCGGAAAAGCCGTTCGCGAGTTCCCGCCCACCAATGAACAATTCAAACCGGTCAGTGAGAGCCGGGTTCGATTCTTTCTTGCGGGCCAACGGAGAAATTTCAATGGGAAAATCTGTAATGAAAGTGGGTTGGATGAGGGTGGGTTCCACGGTTTCTTCAAAGAGACCCACAAGAAGATCGACGTGGCTCGCCTTCGGCGGAACGGCCATTCCTAGTGTCTTCGCGGCCTGTAGGGCCTGAGCATGGTCAGAAAGAATCGTTTTGTCCAACTTTCCCACCTCCACGATGGAGTCCAAATACGAAAGACGTGCCCAGGGGGGAGCCAGATTAATCTGTTGTCCCTGGTACTCCACAGTGGCGTTGCCACAGACCTCCACGCTCAATTGGTGAAACATTTGTTCTGTGAGGTCCATCAGATCATGATAATCAGCATAGGCCTGATAAAATTCCAGCATTGTGAATTCTGGATTATGAATGGTGGAAATGCCTTCATTTCTAAAATTGCGATTGATTTCGAACACGCGCCGAAATCCGCCAACGATGAGACGTTTGAGATACAGTTCTGGAGCCACGCGTAAATATAAGTCGACATCTAAGGTATTATGATGCGTCATGAAGGGGCGGGCCGTAGCACCTCCAGGGATGGGATGCATCATTGGCGTTTCCACTTCAAGAAATTCACGTTTGGTCAAAAATGTTCGTATGGTGGAAATAATGTGACTGCGGGTGCGAAACACTTGGTGAACCGTGGGATTAGCAATCAGATCCACATAGCGCTGGCGATAGCGGGTTTCGATATCCGTCAGGCCATGCCATTTTTCGGGAAGCGGGCGTAACCCTTTGGTCAGAAACGTCAGGGTTTGCACTTCAACGGTGAGTTCGTCCGTTTTGGTGCGGAAGAGGCGCCCTTCAACGCCAATCCAATCACCCAGGTCCAAGGATTGGCAGAGTTCGTAGGCCTGATCTCCCAGGAGATCTTTTTTGAGGTAGACCTGCAGCCGATGTCCTTCTTCCTGCAGCCCGGCAAACGCGGCTTTGCCAAAACGACGCATGGCGGTCATGCGTCCAGCGACCTTGCAGGGAATCGGAGTGGTTTCTAATTCTTCCTTAGTTAAAGAAGAATACGTCGCCAATATCGTTTCGAGCGTATGGGTGGTCGAGAAACTGGTGCCGAAGGGCCGAACTCCTTTGCCCTGAAGCTGTTGAAGCTTTTCTAGCCGTTGCTGTTGTTGTTCGTTTAATTCATCCATGAGGTATTAGAGAATATCAGGTGATTGAAAAAGTTGTGAGTGACGAAAAGTGACGGATCAGGAAGTTGAGGGTTGTGCGCTTTTTGATGCTTTCATCGTGAGATAGGCCTCAATGAAAGGATCCAATGCACCATCCATGACCGCTGCGAGATTCCCCGATTCGAAGTTGGTGCGGTGGTCTTTTACCATTTGATAGGGTTGAAAAACATAGGAGCGAATTTGACTCCCCCAAGCGATATCTTTTTTTTCACCCACGATATTTTGGAATTCCTCATCCTTCTTCTGTTGCTCGACTTCATAAAGCTTCGCTTTCATCACGCGCATGGCCCCAATGCGATTTTGCAGTTGCGAACGTTCATTTTGGCATTGAACGACAATGCCCGTTGGAAGGTGGGTCATGCGAATGGCTGTCTCAACTTTGTTGACATTCTGTCCACCGGCTCCACCAGCTCGGAAGGTATCGATTCGTAAATCTTTGTCATCGATGACGATATCTATGTCATCGTCCAGTTCGGGGTACACTCCCACGGCCGCAAAAGAGGTATGCCGACGCTTGTTCGCATCAAAAGGTGAAATACGAACAAGGCGATGGACGCCCGCTTCGGCTCGTAAATAGCCATAGGCGAGCGGGCCAGAAATGCCTAATGTGACGCTCTTGATGCCGGCTTCATCGCCAGGTTGTAAATCAATCGTATCCACGTTGAATTTGCGTTCTTGTGCCCATCGAACATACATACGCATCAGCATTTGAGCCCAATCTTGCGACTCGGTTCCACCAGCGCCTGGGCTGATGCTAAGAATGGCGTTGCGGTGATCATGTTCATCGGATAAGAGTTTCTCAAGCCGCCAGGCTTCCAAGGATTTTTCAATGGCTTGAATGCCCTGGGTCCATTCGGCTTCTAGTTCAGGATCTCCTTGTTGCCCAATCAGGTCTTGAATAGCCAGCAGGTCATCCCGCTGGTTTTCAAGATTATGGAGCCGCTGGACCTGATTCTCAATTTCAGCCTGCCGCCGCCCAATTTTGGCCGCATGGCGGGGATCATTCCAAAATTCTGGCTGGGAGGTTTCTTGCTGGATTTCTTCGAGTTCAGATGTCAGGCGAGGGAGGTCAAAGATACCTCCGAAAATCTAAGATGTGGGCGTTGATTTTGTCCATTCGGGTACGAATGTCTTCGAGCATGTGTTGCGTTCCTCTCGTAATGCCTGGTGTCAAACTTGCGTTGGGTGTTTGGACGATGCCTTCTTTCGGCAGGCTATCAAAAATATTCCCGTCAGTATAACACAACCCCAACTAAAGACATCCCCATACTGCGTATAAATTGTGGGTGCTAACGTGCGAAGGGGGATGGACCCTGTAATTGCCTGCTGAGTAAATATAGGTGTTTCGGCCAGAATGCGTCCATCTGGACCAATGAAGCCAGAAACGCCGGTGTTAGCGACCCGAGCCACAGCGAGGTGATTTTCAACAGCACGAAGGACGGTCATTGAAAAGTGTTGATAGGGGGCGACAGAGTCGCCGAACCAGGCATCATTAGTGAGGGTAACCAGAAAGTTTGCGCCTTCTTTGGCCATCTGTCGCACGAGATCAGGGAAAATAATTTCGAAGCAAATGGGGATCCCTAATAACGCCGTCGTTCCGTGGGATGAAAGGGAAAGTTGGAGTGTCAGGGGACCTTCTCCTGATCTGAAATCTCCAATGCCCACGACGAGTTTTTCAAGAAAAAACAGAAACGATTTAAAGGGAACGTATTCTCCAAATGGGACGAGATGCCGTTTGTCATACCGTCCGGTCATGAGTTTTTCTGGGGACAACATGTACGCGCTATTGAGCAAATACGGGCTCCCATCCGGTTCGAAGCGAAGGGTGGGACTCCCGAAGAGTAATGGACTTTGACTATCTTTCAGAACCGAGAGCACAACTTTTTGGTAGGCACGTTCTCTTTCAAAGAAAAACGGGGTGGCGGCTTCTGGCCAAATAAGCAGATCGAGATTTTTCCCGGTTTGTTGACTCAGAGTCGTATAGCGGGTGAGGGTTTCGTCAATGTAACTCGTATCCCATTTTTTGTCCTGAGAAATGTTAGCCTGGATAAGCCCGATGGATAAAATTTTTGCTGATTGATCAAGCTGGGCTTGTTGGTTGATCTGCCATTGTCCGTAAGCCAGGGACCCACTCAGGATGACCAGAAAGGCCAAAGCTGGTTGCCAAGAAGAAAGAGACAAATGGCGATTGTTTTTTTTGCCCATGACCCAGTTGAGTAATGACGTGATCGCCACATTTCCTAGGACAAGTAAAAAAGAAACGCCATAGACTCCGGCCATATCCGAAATTTGGATAATAGAAAGCCATTGATATTGAGAATATCCCAATAGTGTCCAGGGAAACCCGCTCAGCGCATAGGTTCGGAGATACTCTAACGCGACCCATAAGGAAGGTGCTCCTAACCATAGCCAACGTGAAAATCTCTGGCACAGACGGGCGTAGCCCCAGGCATACACTCCAACAAATAGTCCCAGATAGGTGGCCAGCAAGAGCATCAATAGGGCACTGATGATAAAAGGCACCTGACCATACTGATTCATAGCGGTAATGACCCATGTGATGGTTCCGGTAAAGGCAATAGTCCCAGCGAGCCAGCCGTACTGAAATGCCTTCTTGTCCGTCAATTCTGTAAGGATCAGATGCAAGGGGACAAGGACGACCCAAGCCAGCCATCCCAGATCAAAATGGGGGAAACAGAATGGATGAATGAGGCCGGTTAGGCCAGCAGCAAGGAGGCGGGTAAGAGAGTTTGGTTGCACAAACAGAGGATATAATCGAACGCAAAGCCTGTGACAAGAAAGGCTAGGAGATTAGATGAGCCCGAACGGACTCTCTGCTGGATATGGTTCCAGGAGGCTCAAACCGCTTTTTGTACAAAACCGGATCGGAGACAGCGTGTGCAGACTTTTATCCTTTTGGCGGCACCTTTGACTAGGGCCCGAACGGTCCGGAGGTTGGGGCGAAATACGCGCTTGGTGCGATTATTCGCATGGCTGACATTATTACCGACCAACCGGTTTTTCCCGCACACGTCACATGAAAAAGCCATCGTCTACTCCCTGAGATTTTTTGATTCAATCAGAAATTGTTAACCAGCATGTGTTATCACAGGTGCTATTGTACATGCAATTCACCTGAAATAAAAGAAGTTGAGCGGTGGACTGGGCTTTTTGATAAATTTAGAGACCTATTTCTTATGCAAAAGCTACCTAATTCGATGGCTGGTTGTCAGTTTCCGCAAATAATTTCCTTCATCCCTTTATCAAGCATGCGTTGGTAGCCATGGATAATTCAGCCAATTTATGGAATATCCCCATTCAATACGCCAAAGGCGTAGGGCCGCGCCGGGCTCGCCTATTGGAAAAATTAGGTATCGTGAATGTGGAGGATGCCTTTTGGTTTTTGCCTTGGCGTTATGATGATCGCGTAGAAGTCCTGCCCATTAGGAATCTTCTTCCAGGAATGAAGGCGACGATTAAGGGCCGTGTCGACCATTGTCGGGCCAATACCACCTCTCGCCGCCGCCTCGTGGTCGTGACGATGTTAGTTCGTGATGAAACCGGTGTGATGGAATGTGTGTTTTTTAATCAACCCTATTTGGAAAACACGTTTGTGAAGGGCATTGCCGTATTATTAACCGGAACGGTGAGCCCCAATCCCAATGGCCGTTCCCGTTTTATGATGAAAGGGCCTGAATATGAAATCCTGGAGGAGGGAGATTTTTCTAGAGGCACGGGTGGCTGTATTGTCCCGATTTATCATGAGACACAGGGGTTGAGTTCGAAGCAAATACGCCGGATCACGCGATCCATCTTTGAAAATTATGGGCATCAACTCCAGGAGATATTGCCGGTTCATATTCGTAAGCAACTCAGGTTGCCGACCTTAGCTGAGGCGTTGCCGCTCCTGCATAGTCCGGATCCATCTCAATCCGTTGTCCTTTTGAATCAGCAGGCCACCCCGGAGCACCAACGGCTAGCTTTTGAAGAATTGTTGCTTTTGCAGTTGGCGTTAGCCATGAAACGATATCGTCAGATGACAGCTTTAACCGGCATTGCCTTTTCCGTGCAGAATCCCTTACTTGCCCAACTCAAGAAGATCTTGCCTTTTTCCCTCACAACTGCACAGGAACGGGTTATTCACGAGATTTTCCACGATATGAGGCAATCGACTTGTATGAATCGATTGCTTCAAGGGGATGTGGGCTGTGGCAAGACCATCGTCGCGCTTCACGCCATCGTCATGGCCTGTGGATCTGATTATCAAGCGGCCCTTATGGCGCCGACAGAGGTATTGAGTGAACAACATTATTTGTCTCTAAAGCCATTTTTTGATGCGCTGAATATTTCTTGTGTGCTGTTAAAAGGGAGGCAAGCAGAGGGTGACCGGACAGCGATTCTGGCAGGCCTGAAAGAGGGTGAGGTCCAGGTTGTTGTAGGGACGCATGCGTTGCTTCAGCCTGATGTGGAGTTTGCCAAATTAGGATTGGTCATTGTGGATGAGCAGCATAAGTTCGGGGTCTTGCAACGAGCTCGCCTCCGGGAAAAAGCCTCATGGCACCCTGATGTTCTCGTCATGACCGCGACCCCAATTCCTCGAACGTTAGCAATGACGTGGTATGGCGATTTGGATGTGTCGGTCATTGATGAATTTCCTCCTGGGAAAAACCCCATTCAGACGAAGTTGTTTGAGGTGAAGTACCGAGATCGAGCCCACCAACTGTTGCGAAAGGAGCTGGAGGCCGGGAGGCAGGCCTATGTGGTGTATCCCCTAGTGGAGCCATCGGAAAAAGTGGACTTACAAGCGGCCATAGAGGCTGCCGACACCTTGCGGGGACAATTTGCCCCTTTCCGGGTCGGGTTGTTACACGGGCGCTTGCCATCTCGGGAAAAACAATCCGTGATGGCGCAATTTCAACAAAAAGAGATTGATCTTTTAGTGGCAACGACAGTAGTAGAAGTTGGATTGGATGTACATAATGCCACGGTCATGCTTATTGAGCATGCTGAACGTTTTGGTCTAGCCCAACTCCATCAATTAAGAGGGAGGGTTGGACGTGGTCGGCACGCAGGGCATTGCTTGCTCATACATTCATTAGGGAGAATTCCTTCCAATGGACAACAAATGTCGTTGTCTATTGAACCCTCCCAAAGTCGGGGCCAAAGAATGGATCGTACTTCCTCTGGTGAGGCTTCTCGATCGACCGCTAAGCGGAGGCTGGCCGTTTTTGCTCAATTGGATGATGGGTTTGCATTGGCCGAAGAAGATTTAAGGATTCGAGGGCCGGGGCAGGTGTTGGGTGTGCAGCAGTGGGGAGAGATTTCCTTTCGTGTCGCAGACTTGGCGCGAAATGTCGATCTTTTATCAAAGGCTCGGATGATGGCAGGGGAATTATTACGGAGCGATCCCGAATTATCTTTTCCTGAACATCATGCTCTTAAAGAAACCTTATTACGGAAATGGGGAAAGAAGTTAGCGTTGGGATCAATTGGTTAAAAGGAAAAGGTCGCAAGGGTAGTGAGAGTCTTTGAAATGGTTATCTTGAACAATAAGGAGCCATGATAAAGAAAGGTCCTCCAGGTTGTTTGACCTGTTATCAGGTTCATGGTAGAAATCGAGTCATAAATTAGGAATTTGGATTGGCCATATCGCCCGGATGGCGGAACTGGCAGACGCGCCGGACTCAAAATCCGGTTCTTTAACGAGAGTGGGAGTTCGACCCTCCCTCCGGGCACCAAGCGATTTATTAATGTGTTGACATCTTGCAAAATAAGGACAGTCGCTTAAGGGTTAATTCGTTGAATTCTGTGCATGAGTTAACCGCACAATTGACTTGACAGGGGCCTTCACCTTGACTATAGTCTGTGCCCCGATTAAGAAAAAAAAAGGCAATATAATTTTAGTTCGTTTTTTTGATTATTCACTCACACTTCCAAGGAGGAGCCACATGCGGAAGGTAGGGATTATTGGAGCAGCTATCATTCTTGCAAGCTCGGTAAGCGTGGCGTTCGGGCAAGAGCGTGCACAACAACATTCAGGTTTCGGGACCGGTGTTGGCGAGTCTCAAGGTTCAGGAACACGTGCTCGGGTTATGGACGAAGGTGACATGTTGCGGTATCTGTCAGCGCCGGAAACAATCATGGGCGAAGTGGTGGCCATTGATCTCACTGGTGGACTGATGTACCTCGACCAGGGTGGGAGTTCACATGACGAACGGCAGACCCTTAGAGGATCCTTAAATATGCAGCCCCTGTATTTTGACACAAACACCAACATGGAAAACTTAAAAGCCATTGGTAAGGGCGATTATGTTTCGGTTCAAATTCGTCAGGAAGTAACAGACGCGCAAAAGTTTTCAACGGGTCGAAAAATGGTTGAATCTGTTTATGTCTTAGATAAAAGTCAATTATTAGGCGGGGCTGACAATGAGGACTTTGGTGGTGGGTTAGGTCAACGTCCCAATCCTTACAAATTTCGTGGGATTAACACCAGAACTGCCGGCTATACCGGTGTGCCTGAAGGTGGGATTCAACAAGGCGCTCTGGCATCAGGAATCGTCAGTGAAGTTGGTGTCGTGACGGGTGCTGCTCCTTGCTGGCAATGTGCCCCACAACCAGATACGGTTAATGCACGAACGGATAAAACGATTGCCACTGATTATGGTGATGATCGCGCCAATTTCAACAAAGGTACCGTTCAGTAAGATTCAAAGATAACAGAGCATTTTAAAAAAAAGAGCGTGCCGGTTGTAAAGCCGGCACGCTCTTTTGTTATGAGTGGGGGGAGAGTTAGCTAACTTTGATATTCCAAAGAACGTAGGTCACCAGAGAATAAGAAAAATGGAAGAGTTAGATCTGCGTGGGGTTATCTGCCCCTATAATTTTGTGAAAACGAAACTGAAGTTAGATACCTTAGAAATTGGCGCGCAGCTAGCGGTGTTATTAGACGAGGGCGACCCCATTCAGAATGTTCCTAAAAGCCTCATAAATGAGGGACACCGTCTGTTGACCCAGGAAAAAGTGGAGTCCTACTATCGCATTGTCATTGAAAAGGACGGTTCGTAATGGGATGAGAGTCGGCGAAAGAATTTTGTTTACTTTTCCTTTGGGGTTGGCCTTGAATGAGAAGGGTGATTTCCCCTTTGATCGTTTTTTCTTCAAGGATCTGACATATTTCCTCTACGTCTCCCCGCATGATTTCTTCATTAAGCTTCGTAAGTTCTCGGGTAAGGACGATTTGTCGATTGCCCATTATTTTGAAAATAGCCCGTAAGGTTTTGATAATACGGTGCTGGGTCTCGAAGACAATAATGGTCCCGACCTCCGGTTGAAGTTTTTCAAAAAACTTTTCTCTAGCCCCTGGTTTTCGTGGCACAAACCCTTCAAAAATAAAACGATCAGTTGCCAAACCTGATATACACAATGCTGTCAGTATGGAGGAGGGACCTGGAATGGGGACTAAGGGGATCTTGGCGTTTACCGTTCGATTGACCAGGTAGTATCCCGGATCTGAGACAAGTGGCGTTCCAGCATCGCACACTAAAGCGACAGAGCTACCTTCTTGAAGGCGCTGTAATAAAATGGCCGATTTTTCTTCTTTATTAAAGTCATGATAGCTAGTTAGGGGCGTTCCTATTTGATAATAGGCGCAAAGTTTTTGTGTTCGGCGTGTGTCTTCTGCAGCAATGATTGAGACCTCTTTGAGGATTCGGATAGCTCGAAAGGACATGTCTTCCAGATTGCCAATTGGGGTACTGACAACATAGAGAGTGCCGCTCATAAGATGACTCAGAAAGATGCCAAAAATGAAGGTGCGCGAATCTGGCATGGTACTGAGTGGGCCCATGATTGTCTAGGAGGCGCTTCTAGGGTGTCGGTGAACAGTGGAATGTAGTAACCTATTGATTTTCTTGACCTTCTCCAGATGCAGATCTATACTCGAATTTGGGTAATTTTACTTCAAGAGGGAAGAAAGTAGGTTATGGCTGAAACATTGTCTTTTCTGACAATGGGTTTGTATTTTGGGGCCACTCTTCTGTTTCTGACCTTTCTCCTCCATCGTTCGGATGTGTTGGTCAAGGTAGCTGCTTTTGTGGCTGGGGCTGGCTTTCTCGCCCATACCATAACTTTGGGGATGGCCATTATTGCGACAGGGCAGGTTCCCATTATGACCTTTCGAGATGCCATGTCGTTTTTTGCCTGGGGATTGGTCTTGGTTTTTTTGGTTGTTGGATTAAAGCGAGGCTTACAGGTTTTAGGCGCCTTTATTCTGCCGCTCGCCTTTCTCTCTTTGGTGTCGGCGACGCTGGCACCAGTAGAGGCAGGTGCCATTTCCCCCGTTTTTCAGACTGTTTGGGTCCATGTGACGTTAAGCATCTTAGGAACCATCGGATTCGCCGTGGCGTTCGTCGCTGGGTTGATGTACTTGATGCAGGAACGGTTGTTGAAATCCAAACAATTTAATGTGTTGAATTTTAAGCTCCCACCCTTGGATTTTTTGGACACCCTAAATCAACGCTCCATTCTCTTTGGTTTTCCCTTGCTGACGCTAGGAATTCTCACAGGAGCCGTGTCGGCACAGCTAACCATTGGTTCGTATCTGAGTTGGAACCCTGAGCAGGTGTGGGCGTTAATTACCTGGGTGTTTTATTTTGCAGTGCTCATGGGAAGAGGGACCGTGGGCTGGCGGGCCAAACGCGCGGCCTATCTGACGATTGTAGGGTTTGCGGGAGTCATTTTGACCTTTATCGGCATACTGATGAAAAGTCCTCAGGCTATCGCTCATTTATGAACATTATCGTGTTGGGACTCAATCACCGGACCGCCCCGGTGGAACTGCGGGAGTTATTGGCCATCTCTGACAGCCGCATGGGCGAAGCCTTGGGGCGGCTAATGGCTTATCCTGGTATCAAGGAATCCATGTATCTGGGAACGTGTAACCGAGTTGAAGTCTATGCCGTGGTAGAGGAGGGGGATTGGGGATTCCGTAAGCTGGAAGATTTTTTAGTCGCTACCCATTTTTCCCTTTCGTCTAAAGATTTGTTGCCTCATCTCTATCGTTATAGTGATGAAGAAGCCATCGCGCATCTCTTTCGAGTCTCCGCGAGCCTGGATTCCATGGTCGTGGGCGAACCACAAATTCTGGGACAAGTGAAGGAAGCGTATGATTTGGCCCTCACCCATCGTTCATCCGGAGTCATTCTGAATAAAGTGGTCAAAAAGGCCATTTCGGTTGGGAAAAGTGTTCGGACCAATACCCGAATTGGGGAATATGCGGTGTCTGTCAGTTACGCCGCCGTTGAATTAGCAAAAAAAGTATTTTCTAATCTTAAGCAACAGGTGGTGTTGTTGGTAGGCGCCGGGGAAATGGGAAAATTGGCGGCCCAACATTTGGTTAACCATGGTGTCAAAGAGGTCTTATTGACGACGCGGAATCAGCATCGTGCCTTCATGCTTGCGGAGCGGTTTCAAGGTCAGGCTGTTCCGTATGAGCAGCTCCGTAGTACCTTGCCAAAAGCCGACATTGTCATTTGCGCCACGGGAGCTCCTCATTTTGTGATTTCCAAGGATGATATCGAGCGGGCGGTCCATCAACGGAGGAATCGCCCCATTTTTTTGATTGATATTACCGTGCCTCGCAATATCGATCCTTCAGTCAAAGACGTGGATAATGCTTTCGTTTTTGATATTGATGATCTCAATGCTCATGTCGGGAACAATCAGGATGAACGCTTGAAAGAGGCGGCCACGGCCGAAAAAATGGTCAAAGGAGAAGTTGCCTGTATGATGGCATGGGTTCGTGGTTTGGAGGCCACCCCGACGATCGTGGCGCTTAAAAGGAAGGCAGAAGATATTAAAAATACTGAATTGGAAAAAGTCTTTCATCGGTTAAGAGAACTCTCTGAAAAAGATCGAGGCGTAATTGAAGGGCTAGCTTCGTCAATCGTGAATAAGTTACTTCATGGGCCGTTAGTGACGTTAAAGGCGGAAGCCCAATCGCAAAATGGTTTTGCGTTCATCGAAGCTGCAAGACGTTTTTTCGAACTTCAAGAGCGTGAACTCAATTCGCTTGAGGCTTCCCCTCAGGAGTTTGAGGTGGGTGATGAGGCCCATGAAGAATCCCTCTCGCAGAAAGATAATCAGTGAGTATTGCCAATCAGGCCCGCTCCACTCTCGTTATTGGAACACGTGGTAGTCAACTAGCCCTTTGGCAAGCCGAATGGGTTCAAGGACAGCTCAAGAATCTGGCTCCTGATCTTTCCGTTGTTCTTAAGCGGATTCAGACCAGTGGGGACAAAATTCAAGATGTACCCCTCGCCAAAGTTGGTGGAAAAGGGCTGTTTGTGAAGGAAATTGAAGAAGCCCTTTTGCGAAAAGATATTGATCTGGCTGTGCATAGCATGAAAGATTTGCCTGCCGTGCTGCCAAATGGCTTAACGATTATTTGTATCCCCGAGCGTGAAGATCCTCGAGATGCCTTACTGACCCGGGATGGGAAAAACTTGGACGCTTTACCCCTTGGCGCTCAAGTGGGGACGAGTAGTTTGCGTCGCCAGGCACAGCTTTTACATGCTCGTACAGATCTTCAAATTGAGATGTTACGAGGCAATGTCGATACACGTCTTCGCAAACTTCAAGAGAACCAATTTGATGCCATTGTGCTAGCAGCTTCCGGGTTAAAGCGTTTAGGTTGGGAAACTCATATTTCAGAATGCCTTCCTCTTGATGTCAGTCTTCCGGCAATTGGACAGGGAGCCTTAGGCATTGAAGGTCGGGAAGATGATGGTTTTGTTCGGGATCTGGTGGCGAGGCTTGAGCATTACCCGACACGGATTACCGTGATGGCCGAACGAGCGCTCTTGAAGCGGCTTGAGGGGGGGTGCCAGGTTCCAATTGCTGGGCATGCGGTCCTTCAGGGCGAGAACCTCACCCTAGACGGATTAGTTGCTAGTCTTGATGGAAAGCGCTATGTCCGATGTTCGTTGTCTGGATCATTATCAGAGGCAGAATCCATCGGCACCCATGTGGCCGAAGAGTTATTAGGACGTGGTGCACAACCCATTCTCCAGGAAATCTATGGAGCGGCCTAACAGAGTGGGGCAGTCCTCCAAAAGAGCTCATGTGTATCTTGTTGGTGCCGGTCCTGGTGATCCCAAATTGCTGACCTTGCGCGGGAAAGAATGTTTGGAATCGGCTGATGTCGTCCTTTACGATCATTTGGCCAATCCCGATTTGTTAAAGCACGCCCCCGGGGATGCGGAACAAATTTACGTGGGACGTAAAGGGCGAGGAGCCTATCGGGATCAACAAGAAATCAATGCGTTGCTCGTGAATAAGGCGCGAGAAGGAAAATATGTGGTGCGATTAAAGGGCGGTGACCCCTTTGTGTTTGGTCGAGGAGGAGAAGAGGCTGAAGTGATGGCTGATGCCGGGATCCCCTTCACTGTGATTCCCGGTGTGACGGCGGCGATAGCGGTGCCAGCCTATGCCGGGATTCCCGTCACGCATAGAACCCTGGCCTCGACGGTTTCGTTCGTGACGGGCCATGAAGACCCTAAAAAACCATCGAGTGCGATGGAATGGCCTCGCCTGGCTTCTTCCGAAGGGACTCTGGTCTTTTTGATGGGGACAAAGAATCTTCCCCACATTGTTGAGCGGTTGATTCAGGAAGGAAAATCATCTTCCACGCCCGTTGCCGCCATTCGATGGGGGACCTATGCTCGGCAACACACTGTTGTTGGGACTCTTGCAGATATTGTGAAGAAGGTGGCCCAAGCCGACTTGAGTCCCCCAACGGTTATTGTCGTGGGTGAAGTGGTTCGATTGCGTGACCGTCTCAATTGGTGTGAAACTCGCCCGTTGTTTGGTAAAGGGGTTTTGGTGACAAGACCACGAGAGCAGGCTCCAGCTTTGTCCAATTTATTGGCCGAACAGGGGGCTGAGCCGATTGAATGTCCCACGTTGGAAATTTGTCCACCAGATAGTTGGGGGCCTGTGGATGAGGTGATCCAAGAGCTTTCATCCTATGATTGGGTAATTTTCACGAGTGTGAATGGGGTGCAGGCTTTTATGGGGCGACTGTGGTTTCATCAAAAAGACGCCCGCCGTCTTGCGAATGCCAAGGTTTGTTGCATTGGCCCACGAACTGAAGAAGAAGCTAACCGTTGGGGATTAGTAGCTGACCTGGTTCCTAAGGAATATCAGGCTGAAGGAATATTGGACGCCCTTGGTGGCTTAGAGATAAAAGGACAACGGATTTTGATCCCTCGTGCGAAGGTGGCGAGGGAGATTCTTCCTGAACAATTGAGGGCCATGGGGGCATTTGTGCGGGTTGTTCATGCCTATCAAGCGGTTCCACCCGAAGCGGAGCGCGAGCCCATCTCTCATCGTTTTCGTAATCAAGACATTCAGTATTTGACGTTTACGAGTTCATCGACGGTCAAAAATTTTTGCCAGTTATTTGCCAACCGGGATGAATTGCGCAAGTTGACCCGGCATACCACTGTGGCATGCATAGGGCCGATTACTGCTAAAACGGTCGAAGAGGAAGGGCTATCTGTGGATATTGTAGCGGCAGAAAATACGGTGCCTGCCTTGGTTGATGCGATTATTGCTCATGCAAATCAGAGTCAGGTCAATGCGCCTTTTTCATAAAAGTTGTCATGATGACAGACTACGCTGTCGACATATTTTGTTAACCGATTGATTGGAGGAGTAGAGCTATGGTTCCTGTAAAATCGTGTATGGTGCCCATAGAAAAAATCATCAAAGTTGACCGTGATGTTTCGGTGAAAACCGCCGCCGAAATGATGCGTGATAATGGAATTGGCAGCATCTTCATCACGAGTGGAGAGGAAATGATCGGAATTCTCACTGATACGGATTTAGTCCGCCGAGTCGTCGCAGCGGGTGCCGATCCCCTTACCACGACGGTCGAAAAAATTATGTCGGCTCCCATTGCCTCAATTGAAGGTAATCGTACGTTGTTGGATGCTAACGATTTAATGGCTAAACAACATATTCGGCATTTAGGAATTACAAAAGATGGGATAATGGTCGGAATGATTTCTGTCCGTGATCTTGTCGTCTTTTTAACGAATCTCCCACGAAAATAGAATGACAAGGTTTGAACTTCAATCGTAGCGAACGGTTCGAAATCAGACTACCGTGATTGTGCTCATCGTCCCAGGTCTTATTTTCAGGAATTGTTGAAGCACCCGTAGGAGCAGAAATGGGATTTCCTCTTCATCGAATGCGGCGCCTTCGTCAGTATGCCTCATTAAGGCGGATGGTGCGTGAGACCTTGTTGACTCCCGCCGATTTGATTTATCCGCTGTTTGTCACATTTGGAGAGAATAAACAGGAACCGATTGATTCAATGCCTGGCCAATATCGTTGGTCGGTTGATCGTCTCGTCCCAGAGGTGGGTAGCGCTTGGGCTCTAGGGATTCCCGCGGTCATTCTCTTTGGAATTCCTGAGCAGAAAGATGAAGTAGGCTCTTCGGCTCTTGAGAAAAATGGTGTCGTCCAAACGGCCATTCGAGCATTGAAAGCGAAGTTTCCTGATTTGATGGTCCTTACCGACGTCTGCATCGATGAATATACCTCCCATGGACATTGCGGCATCGTTCGTGACGGGAAGATTCTGAATGATGAAACCTTGGATTTTCTTCAGGCCATGGCACTCAGTCATGCTGAAGCCGGAGTGGATATGGTGGCTCCTTCGGATATGATGGATGGACGGGTCAGAGCCATTCGCGATGCGTTAGATCAACATGGCTATTCTGAAATGCCGATCATGTCCTATTCGGCAAAATATGCGTCGGCCCTCTATGCTCCTTTTCGGGATGCCGCCTTTTCTAGTCCCTCCTTCGGCGATCGGCGATCGTATCAGATGGACGCGGCCAATGCCCGGGAAGCTTTGCGGGAAGTCGAGCTGGATCTTGAGGAAGGTGCCGATATCGTCATGGTCAAACCGGCGTTATTTTATTTAGACATTCTTAGGCAAGTGCGCGACATGGCCACGGTCCCAGTCGCAGCGTATCAAGTGAGTGGCGAATACAGCATGATCAAAGCCGCTGCTCTGAAAGGCTGGATTGATGAACCCTCCGTGATGATGGAAAGTCTTGTATCCCTTAAACGTGCAGGGGCCGATCTCATCCTCACGTATTTTGCTAAGGAAGCGGCGCAGCTTCTTAAACAGAATGGTCTATGAATATTACCAGAGGGTTGCCACCAGCTCCGCTCGCTGCTTTTCCTGTCCTCACCATTGGTAACTTTGATGGGCAGCATTTGGGTCATCGGGCTTTAATAGAAGCGGTCATTGAGAAAGCTCAATGCTTCAAGGGTGTTCCCATGGTGTTGTCATTCGATCCTCATCCGATCGAAGTGTTGCGACCTGGTACTCTCCCTAAATTTTTATCTGATGCTCAGGAAAAGTGCGATTTTTTCGAACAGCTAGGGATAGTTGAACTTATCATTCTTCCCTTTACCCCGGCCTTAGCCGCGCTGACCCCTGATCAGTTTGTGCGACAGGTGTTACATGATGGGTTAGGGGTTCGACAATTGCTGGTTGGCGAAAACTTTGTTTTCGGAAAAGGACGCAGTGGAACGATTCAGGATCTTGTGCGGTTGGGGGGGCAGGAAAATTTTGAAGTTCAGCCAGTGACTCCTGTTATGTTGGGCGGAAAGGTCGTGAGTTCAACTCGCATTAGATCATGTGTAACTGCCGGCAATGTGGTGGAAGGGAGAGAATGTTTGGGTCGAGCTTATCGGTTAACGAGTACGGTAATTGAGGGAGAAAAACGTGGGCGCCAATTGGGATGGCCGACGGCTAACCTTCGGATTCCCATTCATCGCGTGCTTCCTGCCGATGGAATCTATGCCACCCTGACAGAGATTGACGGGGTTTGTTTTCCTTCTGTCGCCTATATTGGCAAACGTCCAACGTTTCAAGATGGTGAACGTCTCTTAGAGGTCCATGTTTTTGATCAGAGGTTGCAACTGTATGGCAAAGATATTTCGGTGTCGTTTATTGAGCAGGTGAGAGGGGATATGGCCTTTTCTCACGTCGATGATCTGTTGAAGCAAATGGATCATGATGGTACCCAAGCAAGAGAAATGTTAGAAAAGTATAAAGACAATCCTTCACATCTTGTGACGGCCAATAAGGAACATGGCTAAATGGGCAAACAGACAGACATTCGGAAGATGGAAGAAAAAGTCCATCAAACGATAAAGGCCCAAGACTTATTGAGTCCAGGCGATCGTCTTGTTGTGGCGGTTTCTGGTGGACCCGACTCCGTGGCCTTGCTGGCCTGTTTGGTAGCGTTGTCCACACGATGGAATTGGGAGATCAGTATTGGTCATGTCAATCATGGTCTTCGTGGAACGGAAAGTGATGAGGATGCGGCGTTTGTTGAACAATTAGGGGATCAGTTTGGTGTGCCGGTGAGCATCCATAAGGTTAATCTCAAGAAGCAGGATGCCAAACGCTCTAGGCAGTCGCTTCAAGCGTATGCTCGCGAGATTCGTTATCAAGCCCTTGAAGCTATTCTTCAAGGCCATGAGGCCACAAAGATTGCCACGGGTCATACGGCTGATGATCAAGCTGAAACTGTGCTGATGTGGATGCTTCGTGGCAGTGGAACTGGTGGATTGAGTGGCATCCCTCCAAAACGGGGAGCACGAATTGTCCGACCACTTCTTGATATTTCCCGAAGTGACATTGTGGCCTATTTGAAGGAGCGGCAGCTGACCTATCGGATGGATTCATCTAATAGTCGGCCTGTGTATTTGCGGAATCGGCTTCGAAAGGATCTGATGCCTCAATTGAAAGTTCATGCTCCCGGGATTGTCAACATCTTGTCGCGCCAGGCCGAGGTGATCCGTGAAGACCATGTCTACCTTGAGCAGGTAGCGGTTGAGGCGTTTCAAGGAATGTGTGTGACTCAGGATGAAAGGACAATCCAATTAAATACATTGGCATTGTTAGCTTTACCCCTAGCGATTCGTCGTCGAGTCGTTCGTTATGCCTTCCAGCAGATGAACGGGAATATCCAAGGTCCACGTTTTTCTATCATTCAACGGCTGTTAGATTGCTTGGAGCATGGGCAATCCGGGTGGACCATGCAAATGAATGCACTGGATGTCGGCCAAGAATATGATCGACTGGTGTTTTCTAAAAAGGAGACGAGGACTCCAAATGACGTACTCCCTTTATGGAGAAACGAAATTGGAGTAGACATTCCTGGAGAAGTGGTTTGGCCCCTGACGGGGCAATGTCTGGCTGTTTCCGTAAAGCATCCACAAGAGATTGCCAGTCAACCGAATGCGTTGGAGTTGCATCTTGATGCTGGTACCTTTACTCCTGACTTGCGAATTCGCAGTTGGACGCCTGGTGATGTGTTTCGCCCCAAGGGCATGGGGGGGCGACAGAAGAAACTCCAGGATTTTTTTTCGGATATCAAGCTCCCACGGTCTCAGCGGGAAAAGGTGCCCTTATTAGTTTCTCCCGAAGGCATTCTTTGGGTGGGGGGGCTGCGTGCGGATGAGCGATTTCAGGTATCGTCGGCCACTAAATCGGTGGTTATTGCAACCATGAGTAGGTGACGGGTCCGTTGAAAACAAAGGAGCCACCTTTCAGGATGGAATAAATAAGGCGGTGTTCCCTGCCTTCGCCGGAGCGGCTTCGTGCAGGCAGGTCGCCAAATTCCGGGGCTCACGTATTGGAAGTAGGCTCCGCTTCTGAACAAGGGCTGCGCCCTCTGGGACGCACCAAGCAATACTCTGGCCTTGCTGGATAAACTTTTTTGAACCGACCCGAAGTTAAAGGTATCACACATGTTGGTGAGCCTTCTTGCCCTTGGCAATGGTTATTATTCAACACTCCCGTAATAAGAAGATCGTATGTCAAAAACATTTGGGAAACCCTTGGTGACACAAGAAGCGATGCGTACGCGTATTCGTGAAATAGGCCAACAAATTTCCCACGACTATCAAGACAAAGATTTGGTTGTGATCGGGGTTTTAAAGGGGGCGTATGTCTTTTTTGCAGATTTAGTTCGTGTGATTCAATTGCCTATCCAAATAGATTTTCTCATTGCCACCGGAACCAAAAAAATTGGCCGTCCTCCAAAAACGGTCAAAGTATGGACGGAACTGACCGAAAGGATTACTAAACGACATGTCCTGCTCGTGGAAGATATTGTTGATTCTGGGCTCACAGCTAAATTTCTGGTTTCCCAATTACGCAAACACAAGCCTGCGTCCATCGAGATTTGTACTTTGCTGGATAAACCCGCTAATCGAGAGGTAGAAATAAAGATCCAGTATGTGGGTTTTGAAGTACCCCCAATTTATATTGTAGGTTATGGCTTGGATTTCGAGCAAAAATATCGAAATCTTCCTTATTTAGCAAAAATGAATTCTGAACAAGGTTAAGAAACGTCCTTTCACGTTAGCGGTTGTCAGTTCTTAAAATTGCATGGTACAATCAATTGGTTATCTTAGTGTTTACACAATTAAGAAGTCGTTTGTTAGAGGTTGATGCCTTGTTAAGGGAGTTGCCCTTTTTATGAATTCTCGTGTGAAAAATCTCTTGTTTTGGGTGTTTGTCTGCCTCTTTATGATTCTGCTGTTTAATCTGTTTACCGTACCCAATCAACATCCTGAGGATCCAGTCATTTTTAGTGAATTTATGGCCCATCTGGAGCGTGGGGATGTCGAAAAAGTCATTATTAAACACAACAATATCAGTGCCATTTTAAGAGATGGCACCCGCATTCAGACATACTCCGTTGAGTATCCTGATCTCGTGAAAGTCTTACGAGAAAAGTCCGTCCAAATAGAAGCTAAGCCCCCGGATGATGGCCCGTGGTATATCACCTTCCTGCTCTCTTGGGGCCCTTTCATCCTGTTCTTAGGCCTGTGGTTTTTCCTCATGCGGCAGATGCAGGTCGGAGGAAATCGAGCTCTCTCCTTCGGTAAGAGTCGTGCGCGTATGCTTACTGAGGAAAAAAAGAAAGTAACGTTTGCTGATGTGGCTGGCGTGGATGAAGCGAAGGAAGAAGTGGTAGAAATTATCGAATTCCTCAAAGATCCCCAAAAATTTCAAAAACTTGGTGGCCGAATCCCCAAAGGGGTCTTAATTGTAGGACCACCTGGTACTGGTAAAACGCTTTTAGCCAAAGCCATTGCGGGTGAAGCCGGAGTGCCCTTCTTTAGTATTAGCGGGTCGGACTTTGTGGAAATGTTCGTAGGGGTCGGTGCGTCCCGGGTTCGCGATTTATTTGAACAAGGGAAGAAGCATGCCCCGTGTATCATCTTTATAGATGAAATTGATGCAGTTGGACGGTTACGTGGTGCAGGTCTTGGCGGTGGGCATGACGAGCGTGAGCAAACACTCAACCAGTTATTGGTTGAAATGGATGGGTTTGATACGACTGAAGGGGTGATTTTAATCGCTGCAACGAATCGACCAGACGTCTTAGATCCAGCCTTATTGAGGCCAGGGCGTTTTGATCGGCAGGTGGTGGTGAATCGGCCTGATGTCCGTGGACGAGCTGAAATTTTGACGGTCCACACCAAAAAAGTTCCAATTTCTCCGGGAGTGGATCTTGAGCAAATTGCACGTGGGACTCCAGGGTTTTCTGGTGCAGATTTGGAAAATTTAGTCAATGAAGCAGCCTTGTGGGCGGCGCGGTTGGATAAGAAGTCTGTCGATCAGATTGATTTTGAAAATGCCAAAGATAAAGTGTTAATGGGTGTTGAGCGCAAGAGTATGGTCCTGAGTGAAGAAGAAAAACGGACCACGGCCTTTCATGAAGCGGGGCATGCGCTCATGGCCAAATTGTTGCCGGGTACGGATCCCGTACATAAAGTGACCATTATCCCTCGAGGCCGAGCTTTGGGCATGACGATGCAACTACCCATCGATGACCGGCATAGTTATTCGAAGGATTTTTTATACAATACCCTTTCGATTCTCTTTGGTGGTCGGGTGGCTGAAGAATTAATCTTTAAGAGCGTGACGACTGGTGCCGGGAATGACATTGAAAGAGCCACAGAATTAGCCAGGAAAATGGTCTGTGAATGGGGCATGAGTGAAAAACTAGGCCCCCTGACCTTTGGGAAAAAAGACGAAGAAGTTTTTCTAGGACGTGATTTTGGTTCAAAGCGGGACTTTAGTGAACAAGTGGCTTTGGAAATCGATAAAGAAGTGAAGCGACTCGTTCTTGAATCATATGAACGTACGACGAGAATGTTAACTGAACATATTCACACATTGCGTGCACTCGCGGAAGCATTGTTGGAAAAAGAGGTGTTAGATGGAATCGAAGTGGATCAAATCGTCCAACAGTCTTCGTCTCTCGAACACATTGCTGTAGTATAACGCGCATTCTTCTGCCCTTATCTCCCCCAAGAGATTATAAGTCAATACCTTACACTTCTTCAGAATCCCTTCCAGGTAATCCTAATAAACCTGGAGGGATACGCTGTGCATTGTGTATGTTTCTGATGTATTTTTCCTGAGTCCTGTAAAGGGAATACAACACCATGTCAGTCGTCACTTTCCCTGAGATTCGTTGCCGGGAGAAAACCCTTCCCATCGGTTCCAAGGTTCTCATAATGGGCATTTTGAATGTGACCCCGGATTCGTTTTCTGATGGCGGGCATTTTTTGGACCTGGACCACGCAGTTGCTCAGGCCCAGAAAATGGTTGCCGAAGGGGCTGATATCATTGACATTGGCGGAGAATCAACGAGACCTGGTGCATTCTATGTGAGTGAAGAAGAGGAAATTGCGCGAATCCGTCCCATTGTTGAGGCAGTAGGAAAATGTACGGATATTCCCTTATCGATAGATACCAGGAAAGCATCGGTGGCTCAAATGGCCTTAGATTATGGGGCTGCGATCGTGAACGATGTGAGTGCATTGCAAGATGACCCTCGCATGGCGAAAGTGGTCCAGGGGTCCGGAGCCGGCGTCGTGCTTATGCACCGGCAAGGGCATAGTTCAAGCATGCAAAAGGCTCCCCGCTATACGGATGTGGTAGGTGAGGTAAAGATGTTTTTGGCCCAAAGCATTGGGATGGCTCGGGAGGCAGGGATTTCACCTGATCGGATCATTATTGATCCAGGGATAGGATTTGGGAAAACCTCTCATCATAATCTTGAAATTCTGGCAAATATCACAGAATTTATTCAATTAGAACAACCACTTATGGTTGGGGTATCGCGGAAGGCGTTTATTGGGGAATTAACAGGAAAGCCTGTCGGTGAACGAGAAATAGGGAATGCAGCGGCAGTTGCCATTGCTGTGTGGCAGGGAGCGCATATCCTTCGAGTTCATGATGTGGCCGCTATGAAAGACGCCATTCGAGTGGCTCAAGCTTTGCGAAATTCGTGCGACAAGTTATAAAGACAGGCAAGAAAACCCTAATTACCTAGAGAGAAGACAATGGGACGATTATTTGGGACAGATGGTGTACGGGGTGTTGCGAATCTCGATCCGATGACGAGTGAAATGGCGATGAAGGTTGGTCGGGCCGCGGCTCATGTTTTTCGAAAGCGGGAAGGGCGTCATCAAATCATTATTGGAAAAGATACGCGAATTTCTGGCTATATGTTGGAATCGGCCTTAACCGCTGGGCTCTGTTCCATGGGTGTGGATGTGCTTCTGGTTGGGCCGTTGCCCACTCCGGCCATTGCATTTTTAACTCGAAGTCTTCGGGCTGATGCCGGGGTCATGATTTCGGCCTCCCATAATCCCTATCAAGATAATGGCATTAAGTTTTTTTCCAATGATGGCATGAAATTACCAGATGAGTTGGAACAACGTATTGAAGATCTCATTCTGTCGAATGAAATTGAACATATTCGTCCTACGGCAGAGGCGATTGGTAAGGCCTTTCGTATCGATGATGCGGAGGGTCGGTATATTGAGTTCGTCAAACGGTCCCTGCCGCGAGAAATGGATTTTCAAAATCTTAAGGTTGTGTTGGATTGTGCTAATGGAGCTGGGTATCACGTGTTTCCGAAAGTCATTCGGGAGCTAGGAGCGAAAGTTTGGGTCACGGGGAACGAACCAGATGGACTAAATATTAATGATGGATGCGGGGCCGTGCATCCTGAACGACTCCAACAAATGGTCCGCGATCGAAAAGCAGATATTGGTATTGCTCTAGATGGAGATGCTGATCGTGCCATTTTTGTGTGTGAACAAGGTGAGGTGGCCAGTGGAGATCATGCCTTGGCGGCGTTTGCCTTAGACCTCAAGCGCCAAGGGCGTCTCAAGAAAGATACGGTTGTGGGAACCGTCATGAGTAATTTTGGTTTTGACTTAGCCATGTGTGAAGCCGGCATTACATTGGTTCGTACAGCTGTGGGGGATCGTTACATCTTGGAACGGATGGTTGGTGATCAATACAATTTAGGTGGTGAGCAATCCGGCCATATGATTTTTATGGATTATCATACGAGTGGGGATGGGTTGATTACTGGCTTACAAATGCTCAAACTTATGAAGCGAACGCAAAAGCCCCTTTCTGAAATTACCCAATGTATGCATTCCACGCCTCAAGTCTTGCTCGGCGTCAAAGTTCCTCATAAACCCGATCTCGAAACTCTGCCAGCACTTCAACAGGCAATCCAGGACAAAGAACGCCAATTGAACGGGACTGGGCGGATTTTGGTTCGCTATTCGGGTACGGAACCCTTGCTTCGGGTGATGGTCGAAGGTCAAGATGATAGGGTTATTCAAGACATTGCCGAAGATTTAATCAATGTGGTGAAATCATGTATTCATTAACCATGTGTGTTGTACCTTGTGATTCTTTACGGCGTTGCCGCCTACCTGGTCGGGCTATGGCTCGGGCCATTTCTCTCCCTGTTTCCCCTCTCAATCCTTGGGGTTCTTCTTAGTTTTGGTTTTTCCCTAACCTGGTTGGAACAGCGTGAATCGCTTTCCCGATGGGGAGGAGTCTTCCTCTTTGCCGTTGTCCTGGCTGGGATAGGCCAAGCTCATTGGGCCGTCAACAGCAAAATCGAGAACCCTCTCTTCTCCGTTTTGGGAAAAGAGCGCCCTGTCACACTACAGGGAGTTATCGTTGCGCCAGTACGTCAGACGCCGGATGGCCTGATTTTTTTGGTAGAAGCCAAACACTTCATCGTCAATGGGAAGTCGCAAACCGTTCAAGGAAAGATTCGCCTGACGTGGCGAGAGCCTGATGTGGCTGTGGTCTACGGCAATGTTGTGAGTTTTACCGCACGGGTAAGAGAGCCATTCGGGACACTCAATCCTGGAGGGTTTCATTATGGCAACTATTTGAAACAAAAAGGCATTCAGGCGGTTGCCACGGTGTCAGGCCCAGAGGCTGTTCAGGTGCACATTTCGGAGAATCATTCCTTGGGGGACTATCTGTACGGGGTGATTGATGGATGGCGTCAAGCGATTCATAAAGCAGCCACAGCAGGTCTCTCTAATCCAGCGTTAGGGTTATTTTTAGGAATGATTATCGGAGAGCAAAGCTATATTCAACAGGACGTCCGAGATGCCTTCATGGCCAGCGGAACGGTGCATATTCTCTCCATTTCAGGGTCGCATCTGGGACTTCTCGCCCTTGTCGTGTTTGCGGTGGTCAAATGGAGTGTTCGTCGTTTGCCATCGTCTTGGTTAGAACGAGTATCACTCTATTTGACGGCTACCCAATTCTCGGTCGTGGTCACCTTGCCAATCGTGTCGTTTTATATGCTTTTAGCCGGTGCAGAAATGGCGACTGTTCGTTCGTGGATAATGATCGTGGTGTGTTGTCTGGGGATTTGGTTGGGTCGGGAACGGAATCTCGTCACGGCCTTGGCTGTAGCCGCGCTCCTCATGGTGGTGCCGTACCCAGAAGCCGTTCACGATATTTCTTTTCAATTATCCTATCTCTCGGTTGCTGCGATTGGCTTGGTTCTTCTAGCCAGAAAACCGGAAGATTCCGACGTCATTGGATTACAGGTGGCGGGTTCATCTGAGACCATGAGTTGGCATGCTCGGTTTTGGAAGAACAGTCGACTGGCATGGTTGATGACGTTGGCCGTCAGTCTCACGACATTACCGTTGGTAGCATACTATTTTCATCAAATTCCGTGGCTAGGGTTGTTTACGAATATGGTCATTGTCCCTGTGGTTGGCATGTTGGTGATTCCTGTTGGCCTCATAGCTGCCGTTGGAGTCTTACTGAGCGGAACAGAGACATTACCTCTCGGCCTAGTCAATCAATGGATTTTTGATGGGGTGGCTCACATGGTTGTTGGACTGTCGCAGGTCCCAGGGGCAGAGTGGCATGTCGCCTCCCCCAATATGGCTTCAATCCTCCTGTTTTGGTGCGTATTGGCAGGGCTGGTGTTGTTCAGATATCGACCGGTGATCCAATGGAGTTGTGGTACTCTGTTGATGGTGATTCTGGTCTGGTGGGGTTGGTCTCCACGAACAAGCTGGGAACCAGGATTGCTACGAGTCTCCTTTTTAGATGTCGGGCAGGGGGATGCGACTTTCTTGGAATTGCCAGATGGTCAGACCGTCCTGATTGATGGCGGGCCTGCGTACCGGCGATTAGACATGGGGCGAGCAGTGATCGGTCCGTATCTATGGAATCGAGGCATTCATCGAATTGATCATGTCGTCGCAACGCATCCGCAATGGGACCATGTCGGGGGCTTGCCATGGGTGCTGCAAAATTTTGATGTGGGAGAGTATTGGAGCAATGGTGTTGCTCGATCCAAGGTATTTTACCGAAAGCTTCAAACATCCGTGAAAATGGCCAAACTTGAAGAGCACGTCATTGGAGCCGGAGAAGACATTATCGCGGCAGGTCCCTGTTCGCTGTCGGTGTTGAGTCCCTTGGCGATGGCAAACCCATTGAGGCTGGTGACATTGCAGGATATTAGCGGGACGGAGCTGAATAATCGTTCTCTTGTGATCAGGCTAGATTGCGGACCGCATTCGGTATTATTCACCGCTGATGCTGAACAACAAGCATTAGAACAGTTACAACACCTGCCCCGTGGTCGCATTGCCAATATTGTGAAGGTTCCACATCATGGAGCCAAGAGTTCTTTGCACCCCGGATGGATTAATCAGATTGAGGCTCAGGCCATGGTCGTGTCGGTCGGGTCACGTAATCGCTACGGACATCCCGCTTCTGAAGTGGTCACCGCTTATGCAGAGCAGGGCATTCCGATGTATCGAACAGATCGCGAGGGTGCAATAATTATTGAAAGTTACCTCGAATCACCGGCAATGTGCATTACCACAGCCAAACAACAAGAACTCGTCCCTGTTTCTCTTAATGGAGAATTTTTTACGCACGAATGGGCAAACTGGCAACGGCTATGGAATTGAGCGAATTTTTAAATGATCGCCTAGCGAGAAATGTGAGGTGATAGGGTAGGGAATCAGGTTTCTATTGACTCATTGAGAAGGGTAGCCAGAATCTCCCCATTCGATGAAGGAACCGGATTTTCTTCTTCTAGATTCTTGGCTTCTTCAGTTTCGTTCTCTAAAGGCCTTTCTTCTTTTTCAAGAATTTTTGTGGCTTGTAGGAGGGATGGAAATAATTCTTGTCGGATTTGCTCGAAAAGGGACTCAGAAGATTCATCATTGGAAAACGGTTTGTCCAGATTTTCAACCAATTTTGTGAGAAATCTTGGCAACAGTTTCGCTAATTTCTCTGGTTCTATCTGAAATTTTTCTTGAGCCTTTTTGATTTTGTCCAAAATATGGTCAATTTTATGACCCTGTCTTGCTCCCACATTGAATCCTCCTCCTCGAGAGTCATTAGCGTCAGCATTCCCCTGAACAGAAAATTCTGTTGAGCTGATGGCAAGTGAGACCGCTGTGGTCTGCCGGAAGAAGAGGGAAGCATTGGAAAGAGACTCAAGTTCACTCAATGAGATGGCCGTTTCCGTCGCGTTTTCAACATTCCCAGCATCCACGTCCTGTAAAATATCCTTGGCCGATTGGAGAAAAGCCTGAATGTCAGCTTGCTCTTGTTCATTGAGATCTCCTTCGATGAGCAGGTTGAATTCTGAACGAAATGACGTACTCAATTGCTTGCTGTGAAAGTCTAAAGCCTGTCCTTCAGTCAGCCCCAGAAAATTGTAGGATTCAAAGGAGAAATTGCTCTCTGAGCCGGTTGACAGCGTTATGCGATCTCCTTCTGCTGTGAGAAAGTTGAAATTGGAGGTGGTGGACGTTTGAGCCTGTGCCTGGAATTGTTGCGTTTTCACGGCAAAAGGCGTGTGGAAAGAAAGTTGATGAAAGTCAGGGAACTGACTCAGGATATTCGAGATTGAGGACATTTGGATTTCCTTTTATATTCGATCGGTGAAGATGGCGTTCATTTACTATCGGTTGTTGAAATCACAATCTGAAAACTAGGCCAAAATATTCCTGACCCGCTTCTGCGCAGAAATGGGAGGCATGTGCCTCTTCAATAAATGCCGGGCCGAAACCCGGTATCACAAAAAAGCATGGAACTTAAGATTGCTCAAATAAGTAAGGCCAGTTTTCCCTTGGAATGTTTATTGAGTAGAAAAGCCCTAAGCTAAACTTCCGAATAAACATGTCGGGAGTGACGTTTGGAAGAAGGATATTTTTGATGCAGAGCCACCATTTTTTCCTTTCCTTACAAAATGAGGAAGTAAAAAGAAAGGATTCATGGCATGGAACGATTTTTACGAAACCGGAAAATTTCTCAAGTTCTCACGCCGGTTGGTGATACGAAAAAAAGCTGGCGGAATGTGATTGAACAGTTTCGGAAGGGTGAGCGCGGTATCACTCGTCGGTCAGTTGGGGAAGATGCGATAAAAGCTATTCAACGGATGCTCGTGTTTCTGGGGTATTCCACGTCTTCTACGGGGGCCTTTGCCATTGATGGCGATTTTGGCCGAGGGACAAATCGGGCGGTCGCGCAATTTGAATTTGATCATGGTCTCAACCCGCGCTTGACTCGGAAGACCTTATGCTATCCCTGCACCTGGCAAACCGCTAAGACGAATATTGTGATGATTCCAGATACCCGATTGACCCTGAAGACGATGGAAGCCATGTTACAGGTGGCGACGGATGCCATTGGTGAGAATCGGGTATTGTGTGGAGCGTTTAAGCACGCGCTGTTTCACCTGAATGCGCTTGATCAACGCCAATTGCTGAGTTGCCAACAGACTCACTCACGATATGGAGGCGAGATCAAAGCAGCGGTGGCCAGAGTGAATGAGGAAAAAGGAGTGATGGTTCAACCGGAATGGGTCCTGGCGATTATTAAACAAGAAACCGGCGGCATTGTCCGACCACGATTTGAGCAGCATATTCTCACGAGGCTGAATAATAAACATGGTCGCGCCAATCTCGTTGAACTTCGATATCAAGCTATGAGCCAGGGGTTGGGACAAATTTTAGGGTCGAATTATAAGCTGGTTGGGGCGGAGTCGGCCGTCTCGATGTTTCAGAGCTCCATTGCGGAGCAGGTGTTGTTTGTCGCCAGATTTCTGGCAAGAAAATCCGAGATTGTTTCGAAACGAAATCCTACCAGCCAAGATTTCGCCAAACTGGCCAGATTTTATAATGGACCTGGCTATGCCAAGCACCATTACGATGAATCGTTGGCCCGCTGGTTCCGCGAATTCAAAACATTGTAATTTTGCCTTGGGATGTGAGTGCCTGGTCAACCTCTTTTGGTGAGTTGCGCGGGGAATTCCTCCCTTAATACTCTGGCATACTTTTGCTGAGTTGTGTGCGCCAACCCTCACCTCAGTCCTCTCCCTCATAGGCAGAGGAGGTACGTTCTGATCGTACAGAGATAGACCGTCCTCATCTGTCTCCGTCATTCCGGCAAGTGGTAGGCCGGAAACTTTCTTGTGCTTTTCCAGAGAGATACCTGCCGAAAACTGCTGGTATGATGGACAGGAGAAAATTGTAGGTTTCAGGATTGCGTGGTGTTCTGGAGGGCTTCAAAGATTGGGCGAGGTTGTGGAAGCGGTTCCCAATGAAGGATGGTGAGGGCGTCGTCGACGTAAACTGGATGCCGCATGCCGGTGAGGACACTGGTGACGCCAGGTGTGCTGGCCACGGTCCAGAGGGCTTTGCGGGAGAAGGGTTCCTTCCGTTTGTCTTCTGGTAACAATGGATCGATGACCTGCCCGATCTCGGAGAGTTTTTTTGCACTTTTTTGCGCGGCTTCCATTCGCATGACTTTCAGAAGGGCCACGAGTTCCGGCACATATTTCTCTCGCCAGGATTCCCAGATTTTCTCTTCTTCGTTCCGACCGGAAAAATGTTTGGTGAGAAGTTGAAACACCTGGTTTACGTGTGGTGCGATGGTTTGCGATTCAATTTGATCCCAATGTTCTAAATTGTGGACTGAGGGACGCACTCGTTTGAGTTCCTCGGCCCAGTTGAAATACTCCAAAGGTGAGGCCCCTTTTTCTGGTTGAGGAATATTGGGCCCAAGGACCTGTTTGTAATCATGTTCCAGTGCCGCCACTTTGGATTGCTGGGCTTCAAAGTTTGTGTTAGAGATTTCAGCTTGTGGGTCTGCCAGGCGAATCATGCCTCCGCCTTTTCCGGGTATGGCGTTCAGTGGGCGATTGACTAACACCGCAATTTCTTTTTCACGTGCCAGTGATAAGACGGTCTCTGAGTAATCCTTCCCTGTATTCTGTATCAGGAGAGCCCCGGCTTCGAAGAGGTTCATCGGCAATTGCAAGACCCGGAAGTGATGAGGGTCCTGCCCTAACTGTTGCGCAGCCGCTTGTGCCGCCTCAAGCATACGCGATAGCGATGTGGCTTCGGGATTGTCGTGGTTGGCTGTGCAAGTATTAGACGACACCCCATAATATTGTATGCGACCGGCGGCCACCTGTGATTCGAAATAAACAAACGACTGTTGGAGTCGCCGATAAAATTCTTGTCTCAGATCCGTCAATTGAATGGTGTTGAGAGAAAGGTTTCGATTCTTAGCGTCTGACAGGAAATATTCGGGATTATGTAACAGGCAAACATCTAGGGTGGCTAGTCCAAGACGGTCTAATGACCCAGTTAATTGTTCGTCTAAAAACTCTGGATGTAGGCAATGCCAAATGCCTTCCCCATATTTGACCATTTCGGGAAATGGCTTGCCGGCTTCTTCGCGGGCTTCGGCTCGCGTCAGATTGTTCCCTTGCACGTACCCGATTTTGGAGACAATAATTATTTCTTCTCGTGAAATAAATCGTTTAGCAATAAGATCTTTCACGACAATTCCCACCAATCTTTCGCTTTGACCATCGGCATAATTCGTTGAGGTATCAATGAGGTTGCAGCCTTCTTGCAGAGCTTTCTCCAGGGCGTTCCGGTGATCGTCGACGCCAAGGCTGATTCGATACCCGCCAAAGCCGATTCGAGAGGCGGTTAATCCCGTCGACCCTAGCGGGGTATAGCCATGAAAAGACGGACGGGTGGTCCGAGCACTCGCCAATATGGTTGCGACATAAGTCCCCGTGCCCTGCGGGGTGGCCTTTCCTGACAGGCCTTCTGTGGTCAGAGCTTGGCGCGTTTTCCCGGTTTGCGGTATGGTCCTTTGGGGATGCTGTAGTGCGGCCGGTACGGCTTCGGGATCGGTGATTGGGGCTTGGCAGGCAAAGTTTTTACAAATGTAGAGTGCCGCCTGTCCATTAACTGGTGTTTTGCCGGTTAATAGGGGATGTGAAGTTTCTACCTCAGGATCCTGACGATAGGCCACAATGCGATAGGGAATGAAGTCGCTATTCACCGCCGTTCGCAGTTGTGTGTAGGATTTTGGGTCGGTGCCCCCAACCAACGCTAATTCCATGGGGCCACGGAGTAACAGATCGACGACCATGAGGCTTTTGGGAAATCCTCGCGGAACTTGCCCAATTTGTTGACCATAGGCTCGAATGGCATTCGTCGCAGCCGTGCGAAAATCATCTCGATCAAAATGAAACGACAAGCGGGCAAGAACGGATGCCGCGACGGCATTGCCACTGGGTGTAGCGCCATCCGCCCCTTCTCGTCCTCGAAGAAGGAGCGTTTCGTGATCGACCGCAGTCGTAAAGAAACCACCATGTTCTCGATCTTCAAAATCTTCTACAACCCGTTCTGCTAGTAAAACCGCTTCATGGAGGTATCGTTCTATTCCCGTGGCTTCGTAGACTTCCAGCATGGCCTCGGCCGCATAGGCGTAATCTTCCAGGCACGCATTGAGATGGGCCTTGCCGTTGCGATAGGTTCTCCATAAATGATTGTCAGGTCTGGAGAGTGTGGTGAGAAGAAAATCTGCCGCCCGGATTGCGCCATCACGATAGGGCTGGTGATTGAATACGCGTCCGGCTTCTGCCATGGTGCTGATCATCATGCCGTTCCATGCCGTGATGATTTTGTCATCCAGGCCAGGTGGAATGCGTGCGAGACGGGCCTGGTAGACGAGTGGGCGAATCCGATCAATCGTGCTCTGTAGCTCTTCCGTCGGGCATCCCAATTCTTTGGCCACTGATTCCAATGATTGAGGGGTACGAGGAATGCTGGTCTGCTCCCAATTTCCGGCCTCTGTAATGTCGTAGTAGGCGCAAAATCTTTTGGCATCTTCTTGATCAGCGATAATTTCTTGAATCTGTGCTGGGGTCCATACAAAAAACTTACCTTCCACGCCTTCGCTGTCCGCGTCGGTCGCAGAATAGAACCCCCCCTCTGGGGCGGTCATTTCTCTAAGAATATAATCCAAGGTTCCCGTGGCCACTTGACGGTAGCGTTCTAGACCGGTGAGTTGATAGGCCTCGACGTATGTGCGGGCGAGCAGTGCATTGTCGTACAACATTTTTTCAAAGTGTGGGACTAACCATTCGTCGTCCGTGGAATAACGTGCAAAGCCTCCACCGATGTGGTCGTACATGCCACCGGCGGCCATGCCATCCAGTGTCTTAGTGACCATGTTGAGAATCTTTTCTTGGCGGCTCCAATAATATTGACGAAGCAAAAACGATAAGCCTGTTGCTGGTGGGAATTTTGGGGCGCGGCCAAATCCGCCGTAGCGGGCGTCAAAGTCATGGGCAAATTGTTTAACCGCGCTCTCAATATCAGCTTCACCCACTGCCAAGGGCGAGGCGGGTTGCAATGCGGACCGTAGACGAGAAGTGAATCGTCCGGCTTGTTGCACCAAGTTCTCGTGATCTTTAATCCAGGCTTCTCCTATGTTGGTCACAATGGAACCAAAGCCCGGTCTGCCCCATTTATCGGTGGGTGGGAAGTACGTCCCCGCAAAAATCGGTTCTTGATTAGGAGTCAGGAAGACTGTCATGGGCCACCCTCCATGCCCCTGATTCATAGCCGTTGTGGCTTGCATGTAGATTTCATCGATATCCGGTCGTTCTTCACGGTCAACTTTGATATTGATGAAATATGTATTCATCAGTTTTGCGATGGCATCATTTTCAAACGATTCCCGTTCCATCACGTGGCACCAATGGCAGGCTGAATAACCAACAGATAAGAGAATAGGCTTGTTCAGTTCTTTGGCCTGGTTGAGCGCATCCTCCCCCCATGGGAACCAATCCACCGGATTGTGTGCATGTTGCAACAGATAAGGACTAGTTTCGTGAATTAGTCGGTTCGGTTGGCGGTCGCTTGAAGTATTAGACATAGGGAAGAGTGAGATCCATCTCTGAATTTATTGATAATGCTTGCAGAACTTCCAAAGAAAATTTTGATAGGAGGTTGGCCTATTTCTTTTCCCCTAGACTTCGTTCGTACAAAAGGACTTTCCATCCATCGGTCTCTGAAATAAATCCATTTGGTTGCACGACTGGCAACATCCCAGTTCCAGGAACTCGGCCGGTCTGTCCCATGCTGCCATTTTTAAGGACCCACATCATTTCTCCAGGAGTGCGGACCTTGTTGAATTTGGGGTTAGTAAAATTTCGAGGTTGAATCGGCAGATTTTTGGCTGCGGCCCCGTCGCCTTTGCCTTCAGCTCCGTGGCAACTGATGCAGCCTCCTCGACCCAGAAAGATTTCTTTGCCTTCAGCCAGGATTTCAGGCGTGGCTTCAAACGGCGATTTGAGGGCTTTGGCTGCCTTGAGTTCATTTGCGGGAACTCGTGAAATTTTGATATTAAATTCGCCTCCGGCACTGCCATATCCAGCTGGATTGACGGCTAACGCTGGAAGAGCGGGCAAGAAGAGAAAGAGTAGTCCAGTCATGTAAATCTTGCGACTCATGTGATCCTCCTAAATGGGCTACATGGTGAATAAATAAGGATGAATTGGTTTCGCCTAAATGTCTGAATAGTCTTATGATTTCACCGAGAAGGGTCAAAGATAGGCAGGATAGCAAGGCCTCTAAATCTTGGGCAATGGTTAGGGTTCTTTGGGCCATGGACTTTTAGGCGAAGGAGGTAGCCTCAGAAGGTTTAGGCGATTATGGTACACTAGCGCGATTTTGTTTCTAAATAGCATTTAAGTGAATGGTATGGCGTTAAATAATCATAATCGACGAAAATTTGTCACTGGGATGACTCGCCGTATTGCCCAACTCCGTGCGCAGACTGAAAAAAGTTTGGATTTTGCCATTGAGACAATGTTTCAAGAGCGGACAGAAGCCTATTTGCATGTGGAGGAGGGCTTGTTGGAAGTCGAACGGATGCTGAACCTGGTTGAAGAGGAAGTGGAGCATATCTGTGAGTTCAATGCAGCGCAGCGGCTGGAATCTCGACTGGAGTTTATTGAGGATCGCTTCGAAGAATTTGAAAGCGAAATTCGACAGCGTCCGCGTCGTCGACGGAACAAAATCAATCTGTTCAATTTCTTTAAAGCGGCTGCAGGGGGCGGGGGAGACCCGATGGCTTCGGTCAGCGAAGTACAATCCGCTATTCAAGCATTCGAAATTTTAGAAATTGAATTTGGCTCTTCCTTGCCGGTCGTGACGCGAGCCTTTCGGGAACGTGCTAAAAAACTCCATCCTGATAGTCGAAAGGGAGACCGCAGCTCAGAGCCAGAACTTCGAAAAATTATTGAAGCCTATCAATATCTCAAAACTGAATATTTCAGCACAGGTGGGTCGGAAATGCCTCAGCGCCCATTTTAGGCCAGAGGGAAGATTTCTTGAAGAAATCCTGATTGAGGGTGGTTAGACCCTGACCTAATTTGGGAGTACGACTTACAATAGTTGGTTGACTGTTTCAGGGGGGCGGGCAAGAATGACTTGGTCGCCTTTTTGGACCAGAGGGCGTTGAATCAAATCAGGTTGTTTGATCATAATGTCTAAGAGTTCGTCATCTGTGAATTGAGATTGGGCAAGGTTAAGGCGTTTGTAAATATCTTCTTTTTTGCGTATCACATCGGATGATTTCAGCCCGGCTTTTTTGAGGAGTCCTTTGAGTTTTGATTTGGAAAATGGTTTTTCATAATAGTTGACCGTTGTGAAGGAGTGACCGCTCTCTTCAACCAATTTAATGACGGTCCTACAAGTGGAACAGGTGGGTTTTTGATAAATGATAATTTCCGACATCCTCGCATCTCCTTATGACGGTTAAGGGAGTATGGGTGCAACCTTGACCTCCTTTTTGAGGCCATGCTACAAGCTGTTCCGCCTATTGTTGAATGCGGCAAGTGACAATGTATTGAGTTGGGATACTTACTAGGATGAGCGACGCTACCTTACCTCAAGAATTTTTTTGTGCAACACAAACCGAAAGAACATTAAAGGATTTACGTATTAAACGTAAAGGCCAGCCGGTTTATGTAATTGGCCATGAAGACCGGTATAAAGGGCAAGAAGGGGTTTTTGAGTTTTTTAATGTTCGGCTGGCAGTGGTGAAATTTCCGGACGAGAAAACGTTGGGTTATGATCCCCTGGATTTATTGTTGCCCTGTGAAATTAATGAAGATGGCTTGGCCTTCTTTGAAATCCGGTACTGTGAATCGTGCGATCAACTCTTTCCCTTAACCTCTGAAGAATTTCATATGGCAGAGGAGCGGCGTGAATGCCCCGAATGCGCGCCTTAAGTTTAGATTGCCCTTTACCCTGTTTTTTCTCACACCGTTTTTTCCCCAAAATTCATTGAAATTCTCTCCTAGGTTCATTGGGTAGGAAGGATCTTCTGCTGGGGTGCTGCTGCGGTCTATGCAATTGGTTACAGTGGTGGCTCTATACTGAGCCATCGCCCCAACGGAGTTTTGTCCGAAGCACTTCGAAATAGCTCCGACCAGGGAAGCGAATGAGTTGTGTACGATGGTCTGAGGCCCGAATTTCTACTGTGTCCCCTGTTAGGATTTCCTCTCCCTCTTGCCCATCCACGGTTGCCATTGCTGGTTCTTGACTGGTCAGTTTAATGGATATCGAGACATCTTTTGGGGTTAGGAATGGACGATGGGACAAGGTGTGTGGGCAGATGGGGTTAATCAGGAGGGCATCGACACCAGGGTCTAAAATTGGCCCATTGGTTGAAAGTGAATAGGCCGTCGATCCCGTTGGCGTCGAAACAATGAGTCCATCGCTTTGCATATTTGTCATAAACGCATCATTGACGGAAATCGTAGTGGAAATCATCCGTACCAAGTGCCCCTTACTCACCACGACATCGTTGAGGGCTGAGTAGGTGCCAATGATCTGTTTGTCTCGTCGGATCTGAACCGAAAGCATTAAGCGAGCATCTAACTGAAACTCTCCTGCAAAAATTTTCTCCAAAGCTTTTGGAACATCATCAAAGTTTATTTCCGTTAGAAAGCCCAGACCGCCCATGTTTACCCCTAAGATGGGAATGCCACGTTGTTCTACCAGTCGGGCTCCACTTAACATCGTTCCATCGCCGCCAAGGACAATGAGGAGGTCGGCCTCCTTGGCAATCCGTTGACGTTCAGGGCATGATGGTTTGGGTGGCATGTCGGTAGAATCAAGGAGGATGGCTTTCTGATGCACTTGCAGCCAATCTTGAACTTGTTCCACTCGGTGCCTCATGTTGGGCGCCGAGGGTTTGGTGAGAATACCAATAGTTTGAAAGGTGGTCATGACTTTTGAGGGGTAGTCTTAATAGGAGACCCGATGGTAGTCTCTTAGCGAAGCTGATAGCAAGGGTTGAAGGGCTCCAATCGACTCGGCAAAAATTTCCCCATTTCAAGGCTTCCTTTGAACGTATTTTGTTGGTAGAGTTTGTGTTCAATCATCCTGAAACGTAGTGATGCATAAGGGCATTTTGCTTGACAGTTTTGGGGAGGCGCGGATAGACTGAAATTATGAATTTTCCTCAATATTTTTGTCTGTCCCGAATACCTTGGTGAGCGAAAAGTTTCGCGTATAATCGGCTAAAGGAGGTACAATGTTCGAACGATTCACGGATCGTGGTAGAAAGATTATCATCCTTGCCAGAGAAGAAGCGGAACGGCACCAAAATGATTATTTAGGTACCGAACATCTGGTCCTGGCTATTCTTCGCGAGTCAGACGGCATTGCCCTGATGATCATCAAGAAGATGGGACTCTCGCCCGAACAAATCCGTCTAGAAATTGAGCGTAATCTTCCCGGTGGCGGAACCACTGTCACCTTCGGAGAAATTCCATTTAGTCCCCGCGTGAAAAAGGTGATTGAATATGGTGTCGAGGAAGCTCGGCTCCTTGGGCATAATCACATTGGTAGCGAACACCTGCTCCTTGGTCTTCTTCGAGAAGAGGAGGGCATTGGTGGAAAAGTGTTGCGGAGTCTAGGTGCCAATCTTCTCACGGCGCGGCAATTAACCGTCACCTTTTTGCGAAAAACGGGGACGAGAGAGCGTGATAAGAAGAGTAGCACCCCGGCGTTAGATGAATTTGGGAGAGATCTCACCCAATTAGCCCAAGAGGGAACCCTTGATCCTGTAATTGGTCGGGCCGATGAAATTGAACGGGTGCTCCAAATTCTGAGCCGGCGGACAAAAAATAATCCAGCCTTGATTGGTGAATCTGGTGTGGGTAAGACAGCCATTGTCGAAGGGTTGGCGCAGAGAATTATTGGATTGGATGTTCCCGATAATCTGTTAAATCGTCGGGTGATTGCCTTAGATCTTGGTTCGCTTGTTGCCGGAACAAAATATCGAGGGCAATTTGAGGAACGTCTGAAGGTGGTCATGAAAGAAATTTCGCAGGCGGGAAATATCATCTTATTCATCGATGAGCTACATACCTTAGTAGGTGCTGGGGCGGCCGAAGGTTCTATCGATGCGGCCAATATGTTGAAGCCAGCACTATCTCGAGGTGAAATTCAATGTATCGGGGCGACGACCCTTGATGAATATCGAAAACATATTGAGAAAGACGGAGCTCTCAAGCGTCGATTCCAATCAATCCATGTCCAACCGCCATCCGTGGAAGAAACCATAAGCATCATTCAAGGTCTTCGTGATCGCTACGAAGAACATCATGGTGTGGATTATACAGATGATGCCGTTGAAGAAGCCGTCAAGCTGACAGATCGTTACATTACTGACCGGTTTCTCCCTGATAAAGCGATTGATTTGATAGATGAAGCCGGTTCTCGTGCAAAGTTATTGACCTATGCGCTTCCCCCAGAATTGAAGTCGCTCGATCAAGAGCTTAAGCGTGTGGCCCGTGAGAAAGAGGTTGCTATAGGCTTACAGAATTTTGAAGAAGCCGTGAAGTTTAGAGAAGAAGAAGAGCGATTTCGAAAGTTGCTGGATGATGCCAAGCAAGATTGGAAGAAAAAGCAGGAGAAAAATCGTCCAGTGATTACAGGTGAGGATGTGGCCTACGTCGTTTCTAAAATAACGGGTATTCCTCTGTTTAGGCTTGAAGAAGAAGAGTCAGAAAAACTCCTGCATATGGAGGACTACCTTCATAAACGAATTGTTGGACAAGAAGAGGCTATTTCAGCCATCTGTCGGTCCATCCGACGGTCCCGTGCCGGGCTCAAAGATGCCCGAAAGCCCATTGGTTCGTTTATTTTCCTTGGTCCAACCGGTGTAGGGAAAACGGAATTAGCTCGAGCGTTAGCCGAATTTCTATTTAATACAGATGATGCGTTAATTCGAGTTGATATGTCTGAATACCAAGAAAAATTTACAAGTTCACGATTATTTGGAGCTCCTCCTGGGTATGTGGGCTATGAAGAAGGCGGACAATTGACGGAAAAAGTAAGACGCCGCCCCTATTCAGTTGTCTTGTTCGATGAAATTGAAAAAGCCCATCCCGATATTTTCAATGTGTTGTTGCAGGTGCTTGATGATGGTGTTCTCACCGATAGTTTGGGGCGAAAAGTCGATTTCAAAAACACAATTTTAGTTATGACTTCGAATATCGGGACTCGATTTATTCAAAAAGGAGTATCTCTGGGATTCCAACGCGATGTGGAATCGGAGAATACCTCACGGGTGAAGGGAGAAGTCTTAGGTGAACTGAAACGACACTTCAGCCCAGAATTCTTGAACCGACTCGATGAACTCGTTGTGTTCCATCAACTCACAAAAGAGCATTTGTTTAGTATTATTGATATTCTCATCGGAGAGTTGAATGCCCGCTTAGTTGAACGAGGGGTGGTTCTAGATGTAAGCGATGAAGTGAAGCAATGGCTGATTGATGAAGGCTTTGAATCGCAATATGGTGCTCGCCCACTTCGTCGGACTATCCAACGTTGCTTAGGCGATCCTCTTTCGGAGGAACTCATTAAAGGCCGATTTAAAGATGCCAAGAAAATTAAAGTTGTTCTTACGGATCACACACCAAATTTCATTGAGGAAGAAGTGTTAGCGAGTGTGTGATTGGAAGTAAGTAAAGCTTGAACCTAGACACGACCCTCAGGACGATATGTTCTGAGGGTCGTGTTGTTTTTGGGAAAAGGGTTTTAAAGGCATGCAGACCATGGTATTAGGCATTGAGACATCGTGCGATGAAACATCCGTCGCAGTGCTAGATGGTGAAGGGCATATTCTGTCGAATGTTCTAGACTCCCAAGTCGATATGCATGCGCCATTTGGAGGCATTGTTCCCGAGTTGGCCTCACGTCGTCATATAGAAAAATTAGAGACTTTGACCAGAGAGGCCTTGGATCGCGCATCTCTTTCTCTTGGGGAAATAACTGGCATCGCGGTCACCAATCGCCCTGGTCTGGTTGGGGCATTAATTGTCGGTGTGAATTTCGCCAAAGCCCTAGCGTATGCTCAGAATATTCCCTATGTTACGGTGAATCATTTGGAAGGGCATCTTGCTTCTGCCTGGTTGGCAAACCCTGAAATGGCGACCCCGGCCATGGTACTGGTGGCATCTGGAGGTCATACACATTTGGCATGGGTTCCACGTCTTGGGGAATACCAATTTGTTGGTTGGACGTTGGATGATGCCGCTGGAGAAGCCTTTGATAAGGGTGCAAAAATGCTGGACTTGCCTTATCCTGGTGGTCCAGCCATTGATGCTTTGGCGAAACAGGGTAATCCGAATGCGGTTTCTTTCCCGCGTCCTCAGTTGCGTAGTGGGGACCTCACCTTTAGTTTTAGTGGACTAAAAACCTCGCTCCTCTATTTTTTAAAAAAATCAAAAAAATCAGAGGATAGTCGTATGCCCGTAGCTGATATTGCGGCGAGTTACCAAGAGGCCATTGTGGAGGTGCTAGTAGAAAAACTCTGTTGTTCAGCGCTTCAATATGGAGCACAAGCGATTTCAGTTGTGGGGGGAGTCGCAGCCAATTCCCGGTTGCGGGAAAGACTAAAAGAGCAGACCAGGGTCAACGGCTTACGTTTGACGCTGCCACCACCTGCTTTATGTACCGATAATGCCGCCATGATAGCAGCAGCAGGGTTGGAGAAATTGAAAAGGCAAGAATATGCCTCTTGGGAAGAAGATGCTATATCGACCTTGCAGTGTAAAAACGAGTTTGTGCCCAAGGCGGCGGTATCCACGTGGAAATGAATGCCAGAGTAAGAAAGGAGTCAGAATATTCCGCAAGTTCTCGGTAATCTTCATGGGTTAAAAGCCAATTGTGTAGGCCGTATAGAACGGTTGTATCGTCGACGTATTCCTCCCGAAAAAGTGATCACGTTAGATGTCGCGCGAGAATGTGCAGATTTGACCTTTGAAACTCGTCGACAGATTGGACTATTGGTGAATCGGCAGGGGCAGATAGAATCGGTCATTATTGGCAATGACCATGAATTGGTCATTCCCCATTTATCGAGGACTCGTTCGGGTCTCCGTTTGTTGCGTGGTGTACGATTGGTCCATACCCATCTGAAAAATCAACCGTTAACTCAAGATGATCTCACCGATTTGGCGCTCCTGCGTTTGGATTTGATTATGGCATTGGGGGTGGGAAAAACAGGCGGATTGCAGGATGTCTATGTGGCTCATAACGTACCAAGTTCCACGACGAATCAGGGGTACAAACAATTGCAGCCTTGCACTTTTCCATTGTTTCAAATGAATTGTCAGGAGTTTATTCAGTCCTTGGAGCAGGATATTTTGAAGGGCTGCCAGGTATCTCAGGAAGGGGTTCGCGAAGGACGTGCCTTATTGGTCAGTGTGGGGACCGGTCACGTGTCTTTTCAGCAAGAGCGCATGGAGGAACTTCAGGAATTAGTCCGGGGGCAGGATATCGAAGTCCTAGGTTGTGTGACGCAGCGTCCAGCCACTATCCATCCCAAATATGTTGTTGGTTCAGGTAAAATGAAAGACCTCGCGATTCAGGCTTTGCAATCAGGCGCGGATATGTTGATCTTTGATCAAGATTTGACTCCTGCACAGGTCCGGGGAATTTCTGAAATAACCGATCTTCGGGTGTTGGATCGTTCGCAGGTGATTCTTGATATTTTTGCCAAACGGGCGCATTCCCATATCGGAAATATTCAAGTGGAGTTGGCTCAATTGCGGTATCGATTGCCTCGATTGGCTCAGTCAAGCACAGCCTTCTCTCGACTTGCCGGTGGGATTGGAACACGAGGGCCGGGAGAAACAAAGCTAGAATCTGATCGTCGGCGGATTCGTGAGCGAATTCAGCATTTGGAGCGAGACCTACAATCCATCGGACAAGGACGCCACGAGCAACGAAAGCGCCGAATCAAACGCGGACTTCCCGTCGTCTCGATAATCGGCTATACCAATGCTGGAAAATCAACTCTGTTCAATGCGTTGACCCACAGTCAGGTGTCGGTTAAAGATCGCGTCTTTGAAACCCTGGATACGGTCAGTCGGAGCTGGCGGCTTCCAGTCCTGGGAGAAGTTATTCTGACCGATACAGTCGGGTTTATAAGGGATTTACCTAAAGATTTGGTTGCAGCATTCCAAACGACATTACAGGAGTTACAGGAAGCGGACGTCCTGGTGCATGTGATTGATGCCCATGCGCCAAACCCAGAACAACACATTAAGGCTGTTGAACATATTTTGGGGGAATTAGGGTTTCAGGATATCCCCTGCCTCCGGTTTTTCAATAAAGGGGATCTTATTGACATTGAAAACATGCAGCGTTTGTGTAGCCGTCATGAAGGGATTGGTGGCTCAGCTTTAAAAGAGGCGTCTCTAGACGTGATTCGGCAGGAAATCACTCGTATGCTTCTTACGCTTCAAGGGCACAACCCCAAATTTCGGGAAACAAGCATGATTGCTTCTATGGAGAATGCCCCATCGGTCAATGGCATTGGGTGAGAGGGTCGTGGCTCGAAGGGTTTCTCAAAAAACAAATCTTCGTCCTCAGAGGTCTCTGGCCGCTGCCAAAAAACGTGTGACGCGCATTTTGAAAACGTTACAGCATTCGATTCCTGATGCCCGAGTCGCGCTCAATTCGACTAATCCCTTAGAGTTATTGGTGGCCACTATTCTGTCAGCTCAATGTACGGATGAGCGTGTGAATCAGGTGACGCCGGGTCTTTTTGCGCGGTATCGTACGGCGGAAGCTTTTGCCAATGCGGATCAGGCCGATTTGGAATGGCTCATCAAATCTACGGGATTTTTTAAAAGCAAAGCGCGACATCTTATTGGATGTGGGAAAACGCTCGTCACAAAATTTCATGGTAAAATTCCCGAGTCGATGGAGGAGTTGACCCAACTTCCTGGAGTAGGGCGTAAAACCGCGAACGTGATCTTAGGCAGTTATTTTGGCAGGCCGGCGGTAGTAGTTGATACCCATGTGAAGCGGGTAGCGAATAGGCTTGACTTGACGAGAAGCCAAGATCCCACCAAAATCGAAGAGGATCTTCAATCGCTGATGCCCCAATCTCAATGGACCCTCGGGGCACAACGCATTCTATTGCATGGGCGTCATGTGTGTCAGGCCAGATCGCCACATTGTGACCGGTGTGTGCTGTATGACGATTGTGAATGGGAAGGGAAACGAAAACTCGAATGAAAAGCATGACAGGATTTGGTAAGCGGGAAACCCTCTCACAGGGAACAATGGTAGGCGTGGAAATTCGATCGGTGAATCATCGATTTTGTGAAATCTTGGCCCGCCTTCCTAAAGCGCTCTCGAGTATGGAGCTGGATCTGAAAGAGCAGATCAAACAGGTGTGTGAACGAGGGCGTGTTGAAGTGATGGTCACGGTCAATGGGGGAAGTTCCGCCACCAAAAAAGTCGTTCAGTTGGATCGAGATCTGGCTCGCCGGTATATTCAAGGGCTGCAAGGGTTGCAGCGTGATTGTCATTTAAGTGGAACCATTGATGTCAATGCGGTGGCCGGTTTTCGTGATCTATTTTCTGTCAGTGAAGAGGCCGCATCGACCAAGGATATGTCGCCAGTGGTTACGGGATTGACCAAGAAAGCCTTACACGATTTAGAGAAAATGCGGAAGAAAGAAGGGGCAGCCTTACAAAAGGATTTAACCCAACGTCTTCAAGGGATCGAAGGTCATTTGCGTACGGTCCAACAACGTATTCCCCTGTCGTTGAAAGCCTCTACGGTGCGATTGAAAGGACGCATTACGAAATTATTAGAAGGGCAATCGGTGAATATGGATCGGGTGGCTCAAGAAATTGCGATGCTTGCTGAACGCTCCGATGTGACAGAGGAGCTCACCAGACTGCAAAGCCATGTCGCCCAATTCCGTGCAGCATTAAAAGAGAAAGGCCCCGTTGGGAAACGGCTTGATTTTCTTCTTCAAGAAATGGGACGTGAAGTCAACACGATTGGGTCGAAAGCGAACGATGCGGAGATATCCGCCGAAGTCGTAGAATTAAAAAGTGAATTGGAAAAGGTCAGAGAACAGGTTCAAAACATTGAATAACATTTTTTGCCAATTCTCGTTAGGGAAGACGGAATGTCGGTAGAGGGAAAAAAACTGTTGTTTGTCGTCTCCGGGCCTTCGGGCGTGGGAAAATCGACCCTTTGCCGACATATTTTACAGGACGTTCCGGATATTCGCCTATCGGTGTCGTGTACGACCCGTCCTCCACGTTCCGGGGAGACTGATGGCAAAGAGTATCGTTTCATTTCTGAGGAGGAGTTTCGTTCGAAAATGGAGGAACATGTCTTTGCAGAATGGGCGGAAGTTTATGGCCGGTTCTATGGGACTCCTTGGAAGGAATTAGAACAAGAACCAGGGATACACACCGATATATTATTAGATATTGATGTGCAAGGTGCTCGTCAGGTCATGAAAACATTACAGAAAGCAGTCACGATATTTATTCTTCCCCCTTCTCTGGAAATCCTGCGGACACGATTGGCCGGTAGAGGTACGGATTCTTCGGAGGAACAACACCGCCGGTTTCAAAAATCACAAGATGAAATGAAAAGCTATTCGGAATACCAATATACGATTCGTAACGAAACCTTGGAACAGGCCATACAGGAATTGCGAGCTGTCATTGTCGCTGAGCGGGTGAGAACTATTCATGTGGAGCCGGCCCAAGTCTTTCGATAAGGGCTGCAATGATCAGGGTTAATACGCTACACTCCAAGGCGGAATGGTTTACTTTCACAGAAAGGATAAGGTGAGTCGATGGATGCATTATCGTTATTACCGCAACATCATCAAAAGAATTTTGATTCCCGCTATCGGATCGTGTTGATTGCGGCTCAACGAGCAAAGCAGTTAGTACGAGGGGCAGAGCCAACAGGAGCCAGTAAATTTTCTAAGGAAACCTCAATAGCGCTTGAAGAAGTGTTAGGGGGTAGTGTGCCCTATCTTATGGGAGATGAAGCCAAACAGGCGATTCGTGATGCTAAATTGGCCAATCAACGGCCGATTGATCCAGCCCTTTATGCGCAGCCAGACGAAAATGCCCAGGAAATTAAAAAAGAACTGAGTGTCTATATTGACGATACCGCTCAACATGGCGTCGCGGAGGTTGAACCATCCTCTGAGGAATAACCTAAGAGGTAAGCGTAATAAGATGACGCATTCTCAATTGGCTGGGAAGCGAGTGGTTCTTGCGGTAACGGGGAGTATTGCCGCCTATAAAGCGATTGGACTCCTGCGGCTTCTCACCCAGCAGGGGGCTTTTGTGAAAGTCGTCATGACCGAATCTGCCACACAGTTTGTTGCTCCTCTGACATTTGAAGTGTTATCAGGCTCGCCGGTGACGTGTGAGTTGTTTTCGGGGCATCAGGACATGAAGCATCTGTCTCTGACTGAACAGGCTGATGTAATGCTTGTGGCCCCGTGCACGGCAAATACTCTCGCCAAGTTAGCATTGGGTCTGGCGGACAATGTTCTTGGAACAATGGCGTTGACACTACAATGTCCCCTAGTCATTTGTCCTGCCATGGATGGGGAAATGTGGTCTCATGCCACAGTTCAAGTGCATACCAAGACCTTGCAAAGTAGAGGAGTGACTATTATTGAGCCAGACAGTGGAGAATTAGCTTCTGGTCAATGGGGCCAAGGGCGGTTGGCCGCCGAAAATGACATCCTGGACACCGTACAAAGGATTCTTCAACCTCGAAGGGATTGGCTAGGAGAGCGGGTCTTAATTTCGGCTGGTCCCACACGAGAACCTATTGACCCTGTTCGGTTCCTCAGTAATGGCTCATCGGGAAAAATGGGGTATGCCATGGCCGCCGCCGCCGTGGCACGAGGCGCCGAGGTGGTGCTAGTCTCAGGACCCACCCAATTGGAATGTCCCCAAGGAGTAACCCGAGTGCCTGTCGTGACGGCCGATGAAATGTTGCAGGCGTTGGCTGCTCGTTTCGATTGGGCTACGACGCTGATTATGGCGGCGGCTGTTGGGGATTTCCGGGCCAAAGAGTCGCATTCCCACAAAATGAAAAAAAATCAATGGAATGGGGAAGCACTTCCATTAACACGGACGCCAGATATTTTATTGGCCCTGTCTGCCCAACGGACGCATCAACGGATGATTGGGTTTGCAGCCGAAACGGATGATCTCATTGAACATGGACAATCGAAACTTCAAAACAAACAACTGGACATGCTGGTCGCCAATCAGGTTGGTGGCGAACATTCTGCGTTTGGGAATGATTCCAATGAAGTCATTGTCTTTACGCCTAATTCCTCTCCGCATCCCCTTCCTCGAATGCCAAAACGGCAACTCGCCGATGTTCTATTGGATCGAATGAAAACGCTTTCAGGGTCTCCACAGTCTCAGCATTCGGGGTCGTTTCCTTCTTCCTAATCCGTTCTAGCCCTCTATCTCTCAAGTTATGGGTATCTAGGGCACGAGGGTTGTCAGAATCCCCTTTCCATAATTTTTCCCCAATTTCCAAAAAAAAGAATCAGAAGTAACTGATAGGAACAAAAAAAAACTAAACCCAAGGGACCAATCTGCCGATAAGAGTAGGATATGGAAGGATTCCTCATGAATATCCTCTTTCTAGGCTGGCTTGGAACCATTATCATGTTGGCCTCCCGTAAAATCTAAGAGAAGTATCTGGTTTTAGGTGTTTCCCTAATTAGGACTTTCCGAGTATTATCTTTCTCCCTCTTTCTGGTTATTGCTAGGTTTGGACCATTTCCCGTATCTATTTAGATACCTTTTTTTAAAATTTAATATGTTGTTTTGAAATTTTAAAACCTACCTGCAATCCGACAAACCAATTGTTAAATTAGTAAATCCTTAAAAAACAACAGCTTAATGGCATAAGCCCGATGAAAAATGGCCGTAATTGAACTTGGCATATACCTTGCTTTAACCAACGTATATGAGGCAACAAACAAAAAACGAAAAGAGAGACAAAAAAATTAACTTTCGTGACTTACTTAAACAAGAAGAGCTAAAATTCTAGATGGACAAATAGATTATTAACTTCTAAGGCGTACTACTCACTGTAATAGAAACTACAAAAGGGAGATGGTGAAAATGACAAACACAAAACAAACTCGATTGATGTTGATCCTAATGAGTGGGATTCTTCTCTCAAGTGCTCCAGTCGTGTTTGGAGAGTCAAAAATAAAAGGAACGATTTCCAATACCACAACAATTAAAAACTCCACAAATAAGGCCGGTAAGGGTGCCGAGGCGAATATGGGTTCAGTGGTTCTGGACAATGTCAATCAGAGCGGAACCATCATCAATAAGCAGGAAATCAGTGGAGTGAAAAATATTGCCGTAGGCTCAGGGAGTGAAGCGAATTACGGGTCGGTGGTGATTAAAAACAAAAATGTCAGCGGAAAAATTATCAATATCGGTGGGGAAGATAAGGACAAAACGAATATCGCCGTTGGCGGTCAGACATCCAATAAAAATTCCATCATCATCAAATAGGCTTGAAAGACAAAAGGCATTATGTACAACCCAACGGATATAACGCGCAGGATTATATCACTAATTACCCTCTAAGCTAAGGAGATCATCATGAATCAGAAATTATCCATGAACGTTCAACAATCAACCAAGGAGGTCAGCATGCAACAACAATCAACCACATTAACCAAGGGGGTTACCATGAAAACAGTATTAACATTCGCCACAGCATTAATGTTTTTGAGCCCGGTTGTCGGGTTTGCGGCAGATTCCACGATTTCCGGAACAGTTAACAACACGACCCGCATTACCGGCACCCAAAACAAAGCTGGTGGAAAAGGTGAAGCCAATCTGGGATCAGTGAAAATTGATGATTCCAACATCAGTGGGCGGGTCAGCAACAATGCCACCATAATCGGAGGCCGTAATGAAGCGAAGGGTGGAAGTTTGTTCGGTAGCGGCGGAGAAGCCAACATGGGGTCTGTGAAAATCGAAGATTCCAGAGTTACTGGCCACATTAGCAACCGGGCCACCATTCGCAATAGCAGAAACATCGCTGGCGGAAAAGGCGAAGCCAATATGGGGACGGTGACCGTGGATGATGCCAATGTCAGCGGCCACATTCACAACAATGCCACCATAACTGGCGTGACAAATGAAGCTTCCGGTGGGAGCTTGTTTGGCAGCGGCGGAGAAGCCAATGTGGGTTCCGTTAAGGTAGACTAATATCATCCTGAAGTATGGTGAGGCCATGATCCACCTGAAGGGAAGTTCCTTCCTTCAGGTGGATCAACGGCAACAAGGACGTTCGAAAATTAATTGGAGCAAGGGGAAGATGATGAAAAAAGCGATTGCCACAGTAAGTCTTGGGACTATCTTATTTGTAGCAAACATCATTTGTTCAGAATTGACCTATGCCGAAGATTTGGATGATGGTATGGGAAAGTACACATCTGAAAGTATTGCGAAGGATGATGAAGCCCTTGAACCAGACCAGAACGAGGCCTTTATTGTGGTGGGGGCTTCAAGCGGAGGTTCACAAAGCAAGGATAAGGACGGGGTTTTGGATAAAAACGAAAATAGCATTATCGTGGGTCCTGGAGCCAACATTAGTGGCGATCTCATCATCGTTGCTCCCCCAAGATAATATTGCGAATTTCAAATATAACAGGGAATGTACATACAACAGAGAGAGAGGGAACATGGGCATCATACTGAACAACAAACATGAAGACATGGGACGACAACCCAAAATATCTTTGCGATTCACACATATGCTCCTGGTTGGCGTCTTCGCATTTTCTTTTGTGTCTTGTTCCAGCATGGACCCCAGAAATGTGGATGTGGAGCTGCCTGAGACCCTCCCAAGTACCAAGGTGACGAACTATACCGACGCATTAGATGATCTGGGTCTCATGACGGAGATTTATGACACCGACTTTTTGAAGATCCAGAGCAACCCTATCGGAGATAACACAGGGGCCTCCCGATCCACAGGACATGAAATCCCTAAAGACATCACGGAAATGATTAAGACCTCTTTAAATGCCATGGGTGGTAGGGTGGTGTTTATTCCGTATGACCCAGCCTTTATTCAAAATCAATCAGTGACCGGGTATTCCAATTTTGAAAACAAATATATTCCGGATCTGGTCTTGAGTGGAGGGATCACCGAGTTTGATAGAGGATTGGTGACAAGAGGAGAAAATACGGATGCCAGTCTCGAATATGAAGTCAGTGGTATACCTGATGCCCTGCCTTCAAAAAATCTCAATGTTCGATACGGCGATAACGCAAAAGCCGGACTTGCACGAATCACCCTAGACTTTAATCTTCTAGATTTCCGGACCTTATCGGGTATTGCCAAAATTAGTGCCGTCAACACGATGGAAGTGAATAAGGCTATTAGTGGAAGGGAATTGGGTATCAGCATATTTGGACAGACGTTTGGATTAAAAGGCTCGATCAAAAGAGTGCAGGGTAGACATGCGGCTGTCCGTCTTCTAGTGGAACTCAGTATGATCGAAATTGTGGGCAAATATCTTGCCGTTCCCTACTGGAGGCTACTTGGGGAAGATGCGCTTCCTGACCCTGTGGTCACGAAGGCGATAGCACGGTATTACGCCGCCCTATCGGATGCTGAAATAACGGCTCGTACGAAAGAATGGTTGTTTTTGTATGGATATGATCTGGACGTATTAAATGGGGAGCTTGACCAGGCAACCCAGCAAGCCTTGGCCAATGTAGACCCGGAGTTTACTCCTTCAGACAACAAAATCGGTTTAGATACGTTTCAAAAAGTCTATGTAAATATACCGATTAACTATGCGACGGAAAAGAGAAGGCAGGTCCTTGCGAGCCTTCTACCGAAAGAGGAACCTGCCGAAGCGACGGCTTCAGCGGGAACCGACGCAATCCCGGCGAGTGGGGAAGTTCCCTCCCAAGGCAAGGATGGGCAGCCTACTCTGGTTCAACAAGACGCGGGAGCATCGTCTTCCACTCCTGAAGCCGTAGCTGTTCCAGTTGAGAAAGCCGCGCCATATCAAGAGAAGGCCGCGCAGCCTACCCTGGTTCAGCAAGACGAGGGTGCGTCGCCCCCAACTTCCGGTACTGTTGCAGTTCCCGTGGGCGATTCCGTGCCGGCCCAAACCAAAGAAGAGAAACCGACTCTTGTTCAGCAGGACCAGGGAGAAGCGACAATTTCGACAGCACAAAGTACACCTCGGTCCAAAGAAGTTCAGAAAGAAGTGGTTCAGCAGGAAACGTATCAACCTGCTAGAAAAGTGAATTTGAAACGTACGGGGATTGGTCGATTTCTCACTGATGAGGAATTTTAATCACCATGAAGATTAGCACGAGCCTGGACAAATCCGTTCTCTTTATGTTGGTCGGCTGTTTCCTCTGGAGTGGGCTCGGAAACCAGGCGACTGCAGGGAATAAAGAAATGGTAGATGAAAATGTCCAAGAATTGGACAAGCTGAATAAACAGGCTGTGAAGCAGATTCCTAATCTTCCAAGAACTGGAACAATAGATTTAAAAGCTAAGGTGTTCTATAAAGATGGTTCTCCCTTAGTGGACGTCTATGAAAAAACGGTGACCACGGAAGAAGAAAGCACAATTAATCTCAATAAGGGATATTCCATCAATTCAGAAAAAGAAAGTGAGAAATTGCCATGAGAGTCAATATATATCACAAGATGTTTGTGCTCCTTATCCTTGGACTATGGCTGAGTGCCCCTGTGTGGGCTGGTAATAAGCGAATCATGACTACGCGGGCCGCCCAGGTCATGGCGGAACGGGCGATAGTCGAGTCCGTCTATGGCTTGAAAATCCGGTCGACAGAAGAAGTGGAAGATATGATTGCCGTGAATTTTGTTGGTAAGACGGAGACAAAAACCTCAGCCACAATTTCCGGGGTTAAATTTGAAGAGATTGTGTATGATGAAGAAAAGGATGTGGCCAAAGCCGTAGCCTCGCTACAGTTGGATCAGATTACCAATATCGACGGCAAAACCCTGAGTTTAAAGAATAAAGTGTTCCGACGAGTGGCTTTTGCCACCTCCACGCCTTCTCAGGCCGGTCCATTAAAAGCTCTCAGAGCGGCCGAAATTGATGCCTATAAACAGTTAGTCAAGCGCGTCGTCGGTTTCACCCTAGAGAGCCAAACGACTGTCGAGAATTACATGTTGACCTCTGACTTAGTCAAGACAAAGGTTTTGGCGACTATTTATATGGGAGAAGTCACTGAATTCGGATGGCGTGAGAATGGCGATGGGTATGTTAAAATGGTTCTGAAGGTCAATGAAGTCGGGGACTTACTTGGTCAAGCCGTTGCTGGGGAAGACGAGGTGATTGAGGTGATAGGAGCTGGTGCCCAGGTGGATGATTTTAGTGCGATGAAAAAGTGATAAGGGAAGGTGAGGTTTAACATGACAGAAAAAACGTATCGAGAACGGGTAAAGTTTTTCGTCTTAGGTCTGCTCGTAGCTATGGGGTTCATTTCTTTACTCGGGGCTAAATTTCAGGACGAAACTGTTCTCCTCGATGCCCTTCGTTATCGGATATCTGCTTGGGGTGATGGAAAGGCCCATGGGGCCTTTATTGTGGATTCCTTTACCGGGCAAACAAAAGTCGTGTATTCCCACAATGAAGTCGAGGATAACAAGTTGGTTGAGAAAGATTACCTGAATATGCCCTTCCACAAGATCCCCTAGTTGCCATTCTGCCATAATTTTCCGCGTTGTTCCCTCCCTCTCGCGCACTTTTACATTTATTCAGGGTTTTCCAGAAAGCGAGGTTCCACATGAAGAAACCGATTTTCCACTTATCAGGGTTCACGGTTCTCTACATCTTGGTCATCATGGGGGTTGGGTGTACAGTGGGTACTTCTTCGGTTCAGGGTGGCCAAATCGTGAACACTCCAGAAGGAGGCGTCATTCGAACGGGGACGGTTTCTGGTTGTGTGGAAGGGAATGGAAATATCAAAAAAGACGTTCGCACCGTAGACCCTTTTTCCGAAATACATATTGATGGCAGTTTAGATGTCTTGGTTGATTTCCAAGAGGCACCCCGTATCGTCGTTGAGATTGATGAAAATATCCTTCCCCATGTCACGACAGAGGTGAAAGGCCAGACCTTACATATCAGTTCTCAAGGAGCCATCTGTACTCAAAACCCTTTGGTCGTGCAGGTATCAACCGATCAACTTTCCCGACTGATTTCCGATGGGGCTAATCAAATTACTGTCTCACAAATAGACAATAAAGAATTGACCGTAGATTTAAACGGATCGGGTGAACTTAACGCCTCCGGACAAACGGGCAAGTTTGTCGTCACAATAGGAGGTGCGAGTTCCCTTTTTACTGGGAATCTGCGAGCGGATGAAGTTCAGGTCACGTTGGATGGTGCAGGAGAAGCGGAAGTCCATGCCACTAAAAAGCTCGTTGCTGAAATAACAGGGGCCGGGGATATCCGATACTTAGGCAATCCCGCTGATGTGACCAAAAAGATAACAGGAGTTGGTGTCATTGAGCCTCGGTAATTTTTTGCCAAATATTGTACTTTGGATCTCCGGCTTTCTTCTCTCCCTCTTGTTTCCTACCATAGTGGCTGCTGATGATGGTATCAAGAATGCCATCGTCAAGCTCTATACGGTTACCAATAGCTTTAACTACCATGAACCATGGGCGATGAAGGGACAAAAAACCCTTCATGGGTCTGGCAGTATTATTAGCCAAGGACGAATATTAACGAACGCACATGTGGTGAGCGACCAGATGTTTCTTCAAGTCCGGCGTGGGGGGCAAGCCAAAAAATATACAGCCAAGGTAGAAATTGTCGGTCATGAGTCCGACTTAGCCATTGTGAGGGTTGAAGATTCTACATTTTTTTACGATGTGACTCCTCTGGCTATCGGAGAACTCCCAGAAACGCGAGATTATGTAAGTGTGTATGGATTTCCCAACGGAGGGGACAAATTATCCTTGACTGAAGGAATTGTCTCCCGAATAGAGCACACAAAGTATGCTCACAGTGGGGCCTATCTTCTGACCGGACAAATTGATGCTCCCATCAATTTAGGAAATAGCGGGGGGCCGGTGATCAAAGATGGAAAAATTGTGGGGGTGGCTTTTCAGAGTCTTCGGAATGATACGTATGAAAATATTGGGTATATGGTTCCAGCTCCCGTCATTCAGCATTTTCTTGAAGATATAGAAGATGGAATTTTCGATGGGACACCTGATATTGGAATAGCGTTTCAGGACATGGAAAATCCTGCCCTGAGAGAACGCATGCTTATGAATAAAGAGCAGACAGGTGTGTTGGTGAGCCGGATTTATCCTGACTCCCCTGTAGAGGGTATATTAGAAATTGGAGATGTACTTCTTTCAATCGACGGGGAAAAAATAGAGAATGATGGGACCATTGAATTTAGAAAAGGGGAGAGAACGGCATTTTATTATGTCATGCAGCGGAAACAATTACAGTCCCGCATTACTCTCAGGATATTGAGACAGGGAAAAGAACAACATCTGAACATACCGCTGACCAAACCTGTAGATTTTGAACGCTTAGTTCCTCAAAGACAATATGACAAACCGGCCACCTACTATATAAAAGGGGGTCTGGTTTTTGAACCCCTCACCTTAAATTATTTGATGGATTTTGGGAAAAATTGGAATATGGTGGCTCCCCTTGATCTCCTCAATTTTTACGACAATGGGAGGCCTCAGCCAGATCGAAGAGAAGTGGTCATTTTGGTAAAGGTTCTTGCCGATGAAATCAATATTGGCTATCACGAGAAAAAAAATGTCATCGTTTCATTGGTGAATGGGAAGCCCGTGTCCACCATTCATGACCTGGTCCATGCCTTTGAAACCCATAAGGGTGACTATTATGTTGTTGAGGATAACTATGGGTATAAGATCACCCTTAGTCGAAAAAAAACAGAAGAAGCCCATGCAAAAATTTTACAAAATTACAAGATTAGCGCCGACAGGTCAGAAGATTTACAGCCATAGTCGGTATGGAAGTTTGATTTTACCTTTCCTGTGGCTTTCTTGAGCCTCAGCTGATTCCTTCGTTCTTCAATACCTAATCTAAGAGTCCTAGAGGTGACCCTCTGTTGAATGCCCCGCAGTCTTGCTGCCGGATCATTTATTCAGCCAGGGCTTGTAGATCAGTAGCGCTTTTTGAGGAGACTCAATTTACCGTTATCCCCCAAAACTCTCAATGAGGAGATAAATATTTATGCCAATCATCAGGCGATTCAATAAGGCCTTGTTATATAGCAAGAATGTCGTCGTGAGTATGGCGACGATACTACTGGCGATAAAGGGGCCTAGCCAGTCTTGAGGAACGCCTGGGTCAATAACGGTCGCATAAAGAACGAAAATGGGCAGGGGAAGAGCTTCAAGGAATCCAAGCATTATTAATCGTGTATTTATGGCAATTTTCCCGGCAGACAAGACAGAGCAGGTTGGGCTAGATGGCCACTCTCGCGTTGTCTTCCATTTCGGTATTGTCAGTTTTTTTTATTGCGTGGAGTATGGTAAATCCTTCATGACCCCAAGATCATGAAATGAGAATGTTGATGAACATCATAGATTCAATACCTCAAAAACAAGAGGCAGAAAAGGAATGGGTTCGTGAATCTCGATTTGGACGATGGTTCCTGACGACTAACATTTGGTTGCATTATGTCTTGCATGAGGCTGTTGTTGATCTCAAGCAACTTCTCGATAACCGCATGGCCGAAATACATCAGATCCTGGATGTTGGTTGTCATCAGGGGTTAGCCTTTGAGCTCCTTGAACAACATTTTCAACCTCGCACAATCATTGGTCTTGATATTGATAAGGAGCAGGTGAGCCTAGCTTTAGGCGCTGCTCAGCGTTGTCAATGTCAGGTGAAATGTCAACATGGGACCGTATACCATCTTGATCTCCCGGACAATTCCGTTGATGTGATATTTTGTCATCAACTCCTTCATCATCTTTCTGATCAAGAAAGCGCGTTGGAAGAATTTTATCGTGTTCTTGCACCCAGTGGTGTGTTACTGATTGGAGAGTCATGTCGTTCATTTATACACTCGTTCTCTGTCCGTCTTCTTTTTCGGCACCCGAAGAATGTTCAAAAGACGGCACCCGAATTTGTTGCGCTCGTGAAATCTTGTGGTTTCAAGGTACGAGATGAGGATATCAGAACGTCCAGACCATGGTGGTCACGGAAGGATTTCGGTCTGACGGAATTACTCGGATTGCCACAAAAACAACAAGAGGCCACAGAGGTATTGATGGTGGCCAGGAAGCTGGAGGAGACCATCGGTGTAGTGCCCTAGAGGGCCGATGTGGGCAGCGGCGAATTTCTCTCCCCTCAACACAATCAATAGCTGACGGGAATGGGCAAAGAGAATAGAAGAGATCGTAAGGCGTTAGGGGTGAGGCATAAGGCCATGAGAACACATGGAAAGGAAAAACGAGATGAATGTCTTTCCTCTTGCTCCTGACTCCTGACTCCTCACTTTTCACTCCTTAGTGAGGCAGAAACGCCGCCTTACCTATTTCATCCTGAAAAGGTGAGTCATTTGTTTTCAACATTTCCTAGAGGGAAATGATCCGCCCTAATTTTTTAAAATTTTCCTTTCTTGTGGACCTTCCAATAGGTTTTCAGATTTCTCCAGTTCCTGAGAATGAGCATAAGTACCACGACATTCACAGTGAACCGAAATATCAAAATTGCCGATTTGGCAAAATTATCGGTCGGCTGAATGCCAGAAAATTGTATTTCATAAATAGTTAACACATCGAAAATCGATTCAAAAATATTCTCCACAGTGAAGAGCAGCCAATTCAGGTATGTTGCTCCCTCTTCGACCATAAAAAAATCTGGGAATTGATAATGCAAATGTTGAAAGAAGAGGCTAAACATCATGAAAATTGCAAATACACAACTACATTCCATCGCGAGATCGCCTTGACCATAGGAATACCTTAATGACTTTTCGCTCCGTTTTTTTAACGTGGCTTTCCATCCCACAAAATACAGAGAGAGAATTCCAAACCCAAGAAACAAAAGAGGAAAAACGTCAGAAAGGACACCAGAACCGGCAGCAATGATGAGGTAGAGGGCTACAAATGTCAGATGGGGAGTACACTCCGCCACCAATTTTCTGACCGTGAAGGAATGCTGTTTTTTGATATCTATCCCCATGGGGTTTCTTCAATAGCTCAAAAAGTTTCCAACCCTGTGGAAAGTCCGTCCAAGAAATCGTCCTTACATTCTCGGAAGAAGTTCTCCATAGCAAAAGGGCATTGAATAATGGGATAAATCTGTTGTTCTCGGTTGCAGGATTTTTTTTAATTTTGAAGCACCGCTCGTCCCTCCTTTCCCTGTTCCAGGTGAGATCTCGCCCATAGAAGTCAGTCTGACTAAAGCCCACCCGAGGAAAACCAAGAGGATAAGATAGCGAAAACACGATCGAATTTTTTTTCGACGTTTCGTATGAGGATTGGGTCAAGTGCACTTCCTATAAGAAAACAGAAATTCGGTGAGGGGCTGTATTTGTGTTGAAGACGGCCCTAATTAATAATGGATCTAAAGTGGATTCATTATGGAGGTGGTTTATGCCCGTCAATCTCTCAGTTAAAAATGTTCCAGAACCTCTTGTTGAACGTCTTCGTCGGCGAGCGGCCGCTCATCATCGGTCACTTCAGGGAGAGCTCTTATCCATTATTGAAGAGAGTGTTGCGTCTGATCGGAAGCTGAAACCACTGGAGGTCTGGGAGGCAGTCCGACAAACAGGGCTCAAAACTCCTCGGGAATCGGCGAAGCTCATTCGTAAGGATCGAGATGGCCGTTAAAGTTATTGATGCATCCGCACTAGCTGCGATTGTGTTTGCCGAACCTGATGGAGGAAAAGTTATTCAAGAAATCGAGGATGATGAATTGGTTGCGCCAACTCTCTTGCCGCTTGAACTGGGCAACGTCTGTCTCACCAAAATGCGGCGTTATCCGACTCAGCGTGAATTACTGCTGTCGAATTATCAGATGGTGGAACGGATGGAGATTCGTTACATTGACCTTAATGTCGTGAGTGTCCTGCTCTTAGCTGAGCAACGAGGCCTCACTGCCTATGATGCGGCGTATCTATTTCTGTCAATCCAACTTGGTGCGGCTCTTGTCACGCTCGACAAACCGCTAGCCAAAACTGCAAGAAAATCTTTATAAGTCCCTTCCCGCCTGTGTGCTTCTCATCTTTAGCATCCCCCCATTACTCGGGATCCTTGTGGTATGTTTGAAAAACGAAGATGGATTCCCAATGAACAATGGTGTGAATGACGGAATGGAAAACCGTTCAATAATCGTTCGTTAGAAAAGTAATACGAGGGGACTTGGAGGAAAGCTAGGTGTAACTCTACTTAGGATGTGATTGGCTTCTGATGAGAAACACCTATTTCATGAGAGAGGAATAGTGTGAGTCCGCCTTCGTCGCAACGTCGAGTTTGCTACCGATGAACGCTATCCTAGTGTGCAAGTAAACTGAGCTATCGATCAGTGGTTGCAAGACTTCGGCGGACAGGCTTTGCATCTTTTGCTGCGTTGGTCTGCCAGCCGTAGCCCTGTCCGCTTGCGCGCCAAAGCTGGCTACAGCGGCGGGCGCGAAGGCTGGCGGCGGGCACAGTCAGCAACGAAATTCTTTCTGCCGAGACCTAACTCTACCTATGACATCTACTGTTTTCCCCTGACTCATCGGGTACCGGGTAGTCACTAACTTCCAATTCCGTCTTTAGCAGGGAAAATACAGGGAATTGGGCCACTTGAAAATATCCTGTTTAAAGGCTTGGACGACCATACGCCCACGTTCCTTCATCACCTTTATGAGATCTCGGTCACTCAATTTGTAGGTCACGTACCAGCGGACGCAGAGCAAGATAATCTCCTGGTTGAGATGCCGACCTTTGAAGTTTGTTGATGGGTTGGGTAAAGTAGTCAGACTTGGCTTTTTTGCCAGATCATGTGTGGTTGCAACAATTCCAACAAGAGCAAGAGCATGAGCAACAGCAAGGATTCGATCAACCGTGTGGGCATTATCTTTTCGGGTGGTCCCGCCCCGGCGGCAAATGCTGTCATTGCGGCAGCGGCGACCTCCTATCTGGAAGACGGGCGCGAGGTCGTGGGCTTTTTCCACGGCTATTCGTCGCTTCAGCACTACGACGCCCAGTCGGCACCGCTCGTCGAGGGAGAGCATTATCGCGTCTTTCATGAAAAAGATCTGCGGGGTCTTCGGAACCAGCGCGGCATCATCATCGGTACCGCGCGTGCCAATCCAGGCAAGGGTATCCACTGTCGAGAGGAGCTCGCCGACGAACGCAAGACCGAGCGGCTGCATCGGGTCTACAACGCGTTACACGATCTGAAAATCGACGCGCTGATCTCGATCGGCGGCGATGACACCCTCAAGACAGCCAACTTCTTCTATGAATTCCAAAAGCATCTTCCCGAGGGGATGCCGCGTATTCGGGTTACGCACGTGCCCAAGACCATCGACAACGATTACCACGGTATCGACTTCACCTTCGGCTTCTTCACGGCCGTGGATTTCATGGCCAAGGAACTGATGAATCTGCGTGCCGATGCGCTAGCGACGAGCGGCTATTACATCGTGGAGGCCATGGGCCGGAAGGCAGGTTGGCTCTCCTACGGGATCGCTATTGCCGGGGAGGCTAGTCTTGTCATCGGTGTGGAGGATCTTGTCGACAGTCTGTGCATCAAGGAGGAGGTGCAAGATTCTGAGTCTGGAGAAAGTCGTACAGTCAAGAAACTCTCCCTTGATGCGGTGGCCGAACGCATCGTTGATCTCATCTTAACTCGAGAGACTCGCAAAAAGCATTACGGCACGGTGGTGCTGGCCGAGGGTCTCGCCGAGGCCCTGTCTGAGCGCTACCTTGGCCACATCGCTCGCGATGAGCACGGGCATATCTCCCTGGGGCAGATTAACCTTGGCAAGTTAGTCGCGGACGCCGTTGCGAAACGGTTCGAAAATAGGACTGGACGCGCCAAGAAGGTCACGGGGATCCAGGTCGGGTATGAGGCTCGCTGTTCGCCGCCTCATGCCTTTGACGTCATGCTCGGTAGCCAGTTGGGCATCGGCGCCTATCGTGGCATCGTGGAAAAGGGACTCGACGGACACATGGTGAGCGTGACAGGCCAACTCGACCTTTGCTATGTACCCTTCTCGAAGCTGATCAACCAAGACACCATGTTGACCGAGGTTAGCTTCGTGGAGCCGGGCAGCGACTTCCACCGCCTCGCTCGCTTTCTGGAGACGCGCACAGATCATAGCTACGATTGGTTACCGAGCCCGCGGACCGAAAGCTAAGGCCACCTGTGCACGACAGAAGGCATTGTCAATGCCTTTCGGCGCAGTTGGGAGAGCCAGATTTTGCTGCAGACTGGTTGGCGGTGTGCCCGGTCAGCAGCGAATTTCTCTCTCTTGTAACTGAACCCTACCTAATAAATCCAGCATGTACCCCTGACTTATCGGTTAGCGGGTAGTCATTACCCTCCCATTTCCAATTCGGTCTTTAACAGGGAAAATACAGGGAATTTATTTCATTTGAAAGGAAGCAATTTTGGTCGAAATAGTAGAACAATCAATGAAGGCAAGGTGTTTAGAGTTCTCCATTTGGCAATGTTCATTCCAGAACAGGGAATAAACAGGGAACTGGGGATTTTGAAAAAAAACTTTGTTGGAGGTCAGGCGAGTTTTTTGACCATACGGGAAAGGGTCAGGGTTTAACGTCTCGTTTAGGCTTCATCATCGCTCCTTTCAGGTTTACGATGAGCGGAAAACATCACCTTAGCAATCCCCCCTCAGTTGTCCAACTTGGGCTGAAACGGAACAACGGGCGCTCTAAATAGGAGAGAATTTTTTTAGGAATTTTGAATTCAGGAGGTAATTGAAAAGTGGTATCAAGAAGCTATCCGATGAGTGCCGTTATTTTAGAGCGTACCTCTGCAAGTTCGGCAGGAGAGACACTGCCTTTTCGTTTGGCTTTGCGACTACGCCAGTCAAGGCTTTTCCCTTGGTCAGCGAGAACGACATTCTTTTTATCACCAGAGATGCGGACCTCAAACGGGTAGTTCTTAATCTGCGTGGTGAGGGGACAGCAAATCATGAGGCTCGTTTTGTCGTTATATGTCTTGGGTGTTAAGACCAGTGCCGGACGGTGCCCCGTCTGTTCATGCCCTGCTTGCGGGGTGAAATTCAGCCAAACAATATCACCTACATCCGGTATATAAGGCTTGCTCATTACCAGACCTCATTTCCTTCGGACTTCCCAAAGTCAACGGCGCTGTGACGGTTTTTCGTGGTGATGCCTTTAAGAAGGTCTTTGAGGTCGAAATTTTTTGAGCGGGTCGGCTCAATGACGATGCGTCCCTTATCCTCGCGGATTGTGACTTCTTCTTCCGTCTCAAGAGGAATCGCCTGCATAACGTGAGAGGGGATACGGATAGCGGCACTGTTACCCCATTTTTTTACCGTTGCCTTCATAATGAACCTCCTTTGATGTGTCTAGACAGTATCGCCAGTCTAACAGGTATTTATCCATGTTTCAACAATGTGTATACAATCGCCGCAGTGTGGTTAGCCGCACGCCCTGTGCATGGCGAATTCCTAATTCCCGCTCCCAGTGCGGTCTTTTATCCCGCTTGAACTTCTCGTATGGTCAAAAAACTCATGCGGCCTCGCGGTAGTAGAATTTCAACAGTCCACCCAGTCGTTCCCGAGTACGAATCGATGAAGTACCCAAGGCTTCTTGGCTCGGCAGCGGAATCAGTAACTCATTGTCTCTTCCCTGATGATTGCGTTCCTGATGATAATGGGTGTCATAGTCTTTGAGCACCTGTCGAAGGGCGTCTTCCCCAAACAAGATGAGCCGTGATAGGACTTCTTCCTTCACGGACCTTACCCATCGCTCGGCGTGGGCATTCAAATTCGGACTGCGTGGGGGAAGCTTGATGAGCGTGACTCCGGCGGCTTTGATCAACTCCTGAAAGACTGGGCAGAATTTCCCATCACGATCGTGGATCAAATACTGACCGGGAGTCAGGCAGCCCCACTCGGCCATGGTTGAATTTTTCGCCATTTGCGTCATCCATGTCTCGTTGGGATGCGGGGTTATTCCGGCAATGTGTACCTTCCGACTCCCAACCTGGAGGAAAAACAGGATGTAATAGGTCACCAACCCACACTTGGTCCACACCTCGGCGGTAAAGAAATCGGTGGCGACGAGGAGGTTCTGGTGGGCGCGAATAAACTCGCGCCACGTCGTGGTCTTTTTTCGTTCTGGGGCAGGGGGAGGCCGTGACGTTTTAAGATGTGGCCCACCGTCTGGTCGCTTACCGTATACCCCACATTCTTCAACGCGCCGACAATGCGGTTATATCCCCAGGTGCGATTCTCTTGAGCGAATTGGACGACGAATTGCTCAATGGCTGGATCGATTCGTGGCCGTCCTGGATACCGCCGGTACGTCGAGCCGTCAAACTTTCTTGCGATGAGCTTCCGGTGCCAGGCGAGTAGCGTCTCAGGTTTGACCACCGAGATCACTTCTGCCAAGGCCTTTTTTCCCAGACGTTTACCGAGTGCAGCCAAGGTGGTGCGTTCGCCGTCAGTGAGCCGCACGCGTCCCTTAATCTGGTTTCGCAAAATGCGGTTCTCTGCCACGAGATATTCGTTCCGCACCAAGAGTTCTTGGTCTACCGTTCCGGTAATATAGGCGAGTAACGTTTTCCACTCCATAGCTCCTCCACTTAGTTATGCTGACATTTCTCTTGGTGGGGAGTATCGGGGATCAGGGAGGGGAGAGACAAGTGGGAGGGAAGTGCTGCGGTTGTGAGAAAAAATTCTAGAGAACCAACGCGTTCGAGTTTTTTGACCATACGAGGTCAGGGGGCAGGGTACGTGAGATAACCCGCGGAAAGGTTAAAGGAATTTCATGGAGAGGGAGAGAGCGTGAGTTTGCTGTAGACTAGTTGGCGGTGTGCGCAGTCATCTGCGTAATTCTCTCTCATGTTATCTCATCCTACCAAGTGAATCTACAATTTATCCCTGACTTGCCGCCTTCAGGATAGTCAGTTCCTTCCAATTTCCAATTCCGTCTTTAACAGGGAAAATACAGGGAAATTATTGCGTTTGAAAGGGAGGACTTTTTGTCGAATTGGCGTAACAATCAATGAAGACAAGGTATTTAGCTTTTCACACTTTCACGGGAGATTTCAATAACAGGGAATTAACAGGGAATTGAGGACTTTGATAAGAACTTTGGTGGAAGGTCAGATGAGTTTTTTGAACATACGGGGTGATTTTTAAAAGTTGAATGTCAGTGAGGAAATTTTGCCCGAGGAAGACTTGAAATTCGAATATGCCGCCATATCTATTTCTTAGACATGAAAGAAGTTTGAATTGAACACAAAAAAGGAGGAATGCCCAATGGAACTCAAAAATTTACTTACCCCATGGAATTGGTTTAAGAAAGAGGAAGAGTCTCGATCAACCCCAAGCCAGGCCTTATCCAAAACCACGGATCATCCACTGAGTCGTTTACATAGTGATATTGACAAACTCTTTGAAAGTTTTTTTCAAGGTTTCCCTTTGTCTCCATTCAGACAGGAGATGGGAAGTTCCTGGGGAGGGGTAATTCTCCCGCAGGTCGATATCGGAGAAGGCAAAAAAGACTATACCATTAAGGTGGAGGTTCCGGGCGTAGACGAAAAAGATATCGATTTGACTATTGCTGATGGAACGCTGTTGATTCGTGGGGAAAAACGCTATGAGAAGGAAGATGATGATAAACAATATCACCGGGTCGAACGCTCCTATGGGGCGTTTCAACGCATGCTTTCCCTTCCGACTGATGCCGATGAAAGTAAGGTGGAGGCTAAGTTTAAAAATGGTGTTTTGACCGTGACGATTGCCAAAAATCCTGATGCCAAGCCACCTGTTCGGCGAATTGCAGTTACGTAATTGCGGATATTGTCAATGTGACCGCATCAAGTTAAATTGACAATGATTTTAACAGGGCGTGGCAAACTGCCCTACCGATGCCGCTGCTGGCACCGGTGAGCGCAACTCTGGCTTTATTGTTCACGTTCATTTCCTCAATATTCGATCACGGCACTGAAGCGGGGGTCATCGTGCAACGCCCAGTAAGCGTCGTTCAGTTTCGCCGTCAATGTACCCGGCCTGCCATCACCAACCGGTTGGCCCCCGATCCGGGTGACCGGCATAACGCCACCAGCGGTACTAGTGATAAACACTTCGTCAGCTGCCTTTGCCATAGCCACGGGCAGAAACTCCTGCTTCACCTGCAAATCCTCTTTTGCCAACAGCTCCAGTATCGTCGCCCGGGTCACGCCTTCAAGTACACCCCGGGCAGGGGTGATAACCGTATCCCCCTGGCGCACGAATATGTTAAATCCCGGCCCTTCCACGAGATTACCCCCGGCATCAACGAGCACCGCGTTATCGGCGCCATGGTCGTAGGCTTCAAACAGGGCCATGACCATATCAAGCCAATGGTAGTTCTTGATCTTAGGGTCGACGGACTCCGGCGGAATACGTTGTTGTCGGCTGATCAGCAAATTAAGCCCCTGTTCGCGCAGGACGTCGTCGGCAATCCAGACGAATGGAATCGCAAATGCCAGAAAACGATTTTCGCAAGTACGCGGATCCCGTGAACCAGGAGCAGGCAAGCCACGAGTACAAACAACTTCGACATAGGCATTCCGCAGACCGCTGCGCCTGACCAGTTCAAACATGATCGAGCGAATCTGTTCACGGCTGTAAGGTACCGACATGCGCAGTTTCTTCATGCTGGTGTGAAAACGATCGAGATAATCATCGATGCGGAAAAATTTTCCGTGCCAGGCATGTGCGACATCGTAGGTGGCATCCGAATGCAGAAAGCCCCAGTCCAACACCGGGATTCGGGCCTCGGCGATCGGGACGTACTCGCCATCGATAAATGCAACACCCTGTGATAAATCGCTCATAATCCTAATACTCTAGTTAAATTCGGGTTTGCGTTTTTCGACAAATGCCTGGATACCTTCGCGCGGGTATTGTCAACCCAAGTTAAATTAGGCTGATTTTCTACCTCGGGCCAGTAACCTGAATGCTGCACAATCAATGCGTTATGAATTCGTGTATGGCCTAATTTTTGGTCAGATGGACTTAACTTGACAATACCCCGCTGCTCACCTTCCATATTTAATCCCAGTTACCACACGCCTGGAAGCAACCGAAAGCGAACGCGTGCGACATACTCAGCGTAGCCGGGAAGCTCAGCTTGGAGTGTTCGGTCTTCAAGTGCAGTTCGGATGAGTAGCCCCACCACCGCCAGGAAGGCAGGGATGGTGGCCCACGCCGACCCAAGAAGAAGCGGAGTCGAGAGAATCCATCCCACGAGACCCGCATAACCGGGGTGACGTACGTAGGCGTAGGGGCCCGTGTCAATCACGCAATGCCCATGTTCTGTTTGGATGCGAACCGTTTTCTCAAAGAACGGGTTCACCACCATTGACCATGTGAGGAGACCAGACCCGGGAACGAAGATTGCCAGCCCCAACAACCACGCAATCCACGGCAGGCTTGAGACATTGTCGCGTGCCTCGATTCCTGCCACAACATAGACCGTGATCATCACAGGCGCGTACAAGAACGCCCACACCTTGTCCCAGGTCTTTGTCCCCTTGGGAAGCCGCATGCGCCGTTCGATCAGCACGGGGTTCCAGCGGAGCAGACACACCCATGTAATGATGATATTGAGGGCGACGATTACCACGTAGATCCACCCTCGGATCCAGTCCAGTCGGCCTGCGGGCAGGAAGACGAGCATGGCGAAGATTAAGATCATGCCCACGACGGCAAGGCCCATGAGAACGGGCCGGATCGGTTTTGAGGAATTGGGGCGCATATCCATTTCAGGCTATTGTCGTGTATGGACGCTCCCGAGAATGCAAGGATGAGAGGACTGGTTCGCTTATGGTTGAACACTCAAAGCTGGAGGGGTAAAGACTTCATTCACATTACTGAAAGATCCTCCTGGTGTTGGCCCACCACTAAGCACGTGTAAACGCCCTTCAATAACAGCTGAGCCCAAGCCATGTCGGGCCGTGGGCATGGGTGTCATCGGCTCCCAGCGATCAAAACCAGGAACGTATCTCTCATTTTCATGGAAGGTCCCATCGCCAGACTCTCCTCCCAAGACATAAATACGACCGTCGATGACCTCAGCGGTGATGCCGCTTCGTGCAGTCGGCATCGACGTGACAGACCGCCAGTGATCGGCAGTCGGATCATATTCCTCAACGGTCGCCAAATTTTGATGATAATTTAACCCCACTCGCCCCCCAATGGCGTACATTCGTTGTCCAACGGTAACAGCGGCTAAATGATCGCGAGGAGTGGGCAGCGGAGCGGCTGAACTCCAGGTATTGGTCCCTGGGTCATAGACTTCCACTACCTCGGGGTTCTTCTCCCCATCATAGCCACTGATGGCATACAACTTCCCTCCCAGTTCAGTTACGGCCAAAGCGCCTCGTGCAGTCGGTAAGGGAGCCAGCCTCGTCCACGAATCTTTGCTTGGATCATACGCGTATACGGTGCTAAGAGGATGCCAGACTGAAAGCATAGATTTCGTAAAACCCCCAATGACGTACAGCTTGTCATCGATGACAGCTGCGCCAGCGTGGTGCAACCCAATCGGGAGTGAAGCTTTCGTCGACCAGGTGTCAGTGGTCGGATCATAGACCTCGACCGCCGCGCTAATGGCAAAGTTCAGCAAGTTCCCCAAACTTGGCTCACTGAAGCCTCCAACCACATAGATTTGACCTTTCATTGCCGCTGCGACAACTTCAGTTCGTTTCGTCGGGGCCGGAGCGGCAGTCATCCACGTTCCTTTATGAGAATCTGCTAAGGCGATACCAATCTGTGCGATAGCTATAGACAGCATCACGAACCAGAGCCCAATGGCACACAAAGGCAACAGGGTTCGAGCGTTTTTTTCGTTTCGCATATATCCAGCCTTACGTAATCTTAGCCAACATTCTTTGATCTCGTATAGTCAAATAATTCATGCAGCCTCGCGAGAGGCGCATTTCACCAACCTAACCCTGTTATAAATTCGTCCGCAGTGAAAAATTTGAGATTTTCCAATGTCAGCAAGCCTGAATAAGTTTTTTGACCATACGGGAATGAAAGAGCGCACTGGAAGCGGGAATTAGGAATTCGCCAAGGACAGGACCGTGAGTTTGCAGTGTCAGACCGACAGAGATGAATTTTCTCTTGTAAATCAATGACTTGCTGGCGGTGTGCGTAGTCAGCAGCGAATTTCTCTCTCTTGTAACTGAACCCTACCTATAAATCCAGCATGTACCCTTGACTCACCGGCTACGGAGTAGTCATTTCTCAAAAATTTTCTATTCCGTCTTTAACAGGGAAAATACAGGGAATTTATTTCGTTGGCGAGCGAGGCTTTTTGGCAAAAATGACATGATAGTCCCTGAAGACAAGGCGTTTAGAGAGTTTCCTTCTCTTCCGTTAAATCAAGAACAGGGAATTAACAGGGAAATTGGACTCCATCGAATGATGCGGTTGAAATCCTCAATGGGGTTTTCCCTAAAAGGGCAGGTCGGGCATCACTTTTCATTCCCGCTTTGTGAGGGGAGTTTAGGATTTCCCCATGTTTACCAAAATACGCAACATTCTAACTCCGCAGTGCCGTCCACATTATACTGGATAATTTCCATGCCGATGGAAACGCGTCGAAGTGCGCGAGTTTTTTCCCGAACTCGTGGGCAAACTTGGATTTGACTGTGAGAGGGTCCCT
>Ga0224497_10000023_pt1 | contig 154328 bp, 143 predicted proteins | sample SF_Jul11_sed_USG_4_FD_167970 | JGI IMG/M metagenome (GOLD analysis project Ga0224497, IMG submission 167970) | Sediment microbial communities from San Francisco Bay, California, United States - SF_Jul11_sed_USGS_13 | ecosystem: Environmental > Aquatic > Marine > Sediment | place: USA...
ATGCAAGTCAATGCCGCCGTACAATTTGTTCATGGCTCCTCCTTTGGGTTGGGAAGGTGGGAAGACGTTGGAATGCCTCTCCACTGTACCGCCCACTTGAGGAGCCTGCTAGATGTATATCAAGTCTTGCAATCATGTATCAGTTGTATAAGTCAAGTCTCGACTTACAGAGGAAGTTGGGCTGAGTTCTCATGGCCGCTTTCCTCAGCGCTTTGGATTTGGAGGCTAGTCTGCTATTGAGAGTTCTGCCTGATGGCACAAAGCGATTCGGTTTGGCCAACCTAAGGAATGCGAGAATGGATTGGGGTTTGAATTGATCTTCCCCAGATGTTTTTTGTTACTTAGGATTGGACAAAAAGTTTCGGGGTTATAGCAACATTGGGGAAAGATCGGAGGACCTGGCGGTCCGCCGTCACCAATAGGACGCCTAGATCCATCGCGAGACTGACAAAATCACAATCAAAGGCGGAACATCCAGATTCCTTAGCCAGTTGGATCACTTGCCGAGATACAACTGAATATTCCCGTCCTGCCATCCAATGTTCGGCTTCGGCAACAATGATTCGGACATCGTCCAAACGAATCGCTTGATGTCTTTCCAAGCCACTTAGGGTATTCCGAAATTCTGACCGCCACAGATGTGGAGCGACTCATGCAGGGTCTTTGCGTAACACCGCTTCAGCCTCTCCAGTTCGTTGTCCTGTGATGTACAGATAGATCAACAGAATAGTATCTGCGACAATCACGGTCTCCCCTTGTCTTTTAATTCCCTGAGTGTTTTGTCGGTGAGGCGTGTTTGAGCCGGCGCCGGTCGGATCGCACGAACCTTGGCTAACAGGCTGTCTGGATCCAGAGGAACACTTTCCGCCGCACATTCGAGGCAGCGAATCACTTCATGGTTGAGACTCCGACGGTAGAGAGACGCTTGAAGCTTCAGTTTATCCACGAGGGGTTGAGGAATGTTTGTAATGGTCAAGTTCGCCATGAGCATCACTCCCTTTCCTTGGAAGTAAGATTCCAAATTGGAACCATTATGGAAACTTATTCCATGGTTTTTGGGCTGTCAACAAGCGTGAAAGGGGGGCGGAGAAGGTCACCGATGAGCCAGCTCTGTCAAATGTGCATACCACTTTCTCTGTCGGTAGTTCTTTTATTTCATCCGAGTACAGGGGTATGGCCAGAGTGAGGGGCCTCTCAATTGTTGGCTCTACCGGTAGAAAAGAACTGTTATTTCGGAGTATGAGGTGGAGCCGTTTCTTCTTGTCCCATCTTATTAAAAAATCGGTCGGCATCTTGTTGCACCTCTTTCTTGGAAGGTTCAGGTTGCGGCTCGGGTGCTGCAGAACAGCTCACCACAAACATGCCTATCAGTAAGAGACAAACCAGTGCCGTTCGTCTAGTCCAAAATCCTATCAGTTTCATCATGTCCATCGCTGTCCTCCCTATCTCTAGTTCCACGGTTGGAAAATCAAGCTCAGTCAATTTCCATGATACCCTACATCGCCTCTTAATTGCCTCACAAACAACCAGTCAAAATTGACTGGGATAGAGGGGTCTGTTACCTTTTCATCCAACCTCTATTGCTACCCCAACCTCAGAAAAAAAGGAGTCGTTTGTGACCACTATTGGTGCTGCCCAATTACCAGAACAGCTTCGTCAAAAAGCCGATCAACTTCGCATTCATAGCATACGATCCACCACAAAGGCTGGCAGCGGTCATCCTTCCAGTTGTTGCTCGGCCGCTGATATTGTCGCGACGCTCTTCTTTTCGGTGATGCGATACGATCCGAAAAACCCTCGCAATCCGGACAATGATCGATTTGTCTTATCAAAAGGCCATGCGGCCCCGCTCCTCTACGCCGCATGGGCTGAAGCCGGACTTTTTGATCCTAAAGAATTACTTGAACTTCGCACTTTAGAGTCCGCCCTTGAAGGACACCCTACGCCCCGTCTCTCATTCGTCGATATGGCCACGGGCTCACTTGGGCAAGGCCTTTCCGTGGGAATCGGAATCGCCCTCAATAATAAATATTTGGATAAGTCCTCGGCCCGAACCTATGTGGTGTTGGGGGATGGTGAATCCGTGGAAGGCTCGATCTGGGAAGCCGCTGATATCGCGCGCCAAGCCAAGCTCGATAATCTCTGTGCCATTATCGACATCAATCGTCTAGGTCAATCAGACCCCACTATGCTGGAGCATAATCTAGAAGCCTACAAAGCGAGGTGGGAAGGCTTTGGCTGGCATGCCCTCTGCGTCGATGGACATAATCATGCTGAGTTGCTAGATGCGTTTGCGGAAGCGAGCAACACAACAGAACGGCCAACCATGGTTCTGGCTAAAACATTTAAGGGCAAGGGCATTCCCTTTGCCGAAGATCATCCAACGTGGCATGGGAAACCGTTAAATGCAGAACAAGCTGAGGAAGTCATTGCCTTATTAACGCAATCGCTCTCTTCTCCGGCTCCCTCTCTGCCTATTGCGGAACCAACCACCGTTCAGCGTGCAAATGGAGTCGCCAAACCCTTTCCGGCCCCATCCTATGGACCATCGGATGCCGTAGCGACACGGGAAGCTTTTGGGGTGGCCCTTGCACAACTTGGAGAAGTGAACCCCTTAGTCGTCGGATTAGATGCTGATGTCAAAAATTCTACCTATACGGATAAATTTGGGAAGCGGTTTCCTGATCGGTTCTTTGAAAATTTCATCGCCGAACAAAACATGATTGGCGCCGCAGCCGGCCTTGCGGCATGTGGCAAAATTCCATTTGCCGCGACATTCGCGGCCTTTTTCACACGGGCCTATGATTTCATCCGCATGGCTGCCATCAGCCAATCCAATATTAAACTCATGGGCTCGCATGTTGGGGTCAGCATCGGTGAAGATGGCCCCTCACAAATGGGCCTGGAAGACTTAGCCATGATGGCCGCACAACCTGGAATGGTCGTCTTATATCCTTCTGACGCCATGTGCGCATATCGGCTCGTGGAATCCATGGCCAATCACAAAGGTATGGTCTACATGAGAACTGGGCGTCCAAAGACCCCAATTCTTTATGGACAAGACGAAACCTTTGAAATTGGTGGTTCTAAAGTTCTTCGCCAAAGCGACAAGGACCAACTCACGATTGTGACAGCTGGCGTCACACTCTTTGAAGCTCTGAAAGCCTATGATGAATTACTCAAATCCGGCATTACCGTTCGCATCATTGACCTGTACAGTATTGCCCCCATTGATTCCGCGACACTCAAACAAGCCGCCAAGGCCACCAACAATCTGTTCTTGACGGTGGAAGATCATTACATCCATGGAGGACTCGGGGATGCGGTCTTAAGTGCGTTGTCATCAGAGGGCGTCCGTCTCCATAAAATGGCCATCCAAGAAATCGCCCATAGTGGAAAACCAGACCAACTCCTCGATCATTATGGTTTGAGCGCACGCGCGATCATCGAAAAAGTGAAACACCTGGTGTAGCGATGTGGTGCTATGGCTTCACAATCCAGCATTGACTCCCTTCCTCTCTTTGCCTGCCTATCCGAAACAGACAGACAGGAGTTAGCCAAACACGCCATCGAAGTGCCTATTCAAAAGGGCCAATTCATCTTTCGAGAAGGTGATCCGGCCGATTGGTTCCATATTGTCCAACAGGGCAACGTGAAATGCGTCAAATCCAACCCTGAAGGACGTGAGGTGACGCTCAAGGTCCTCATGCCAGGGGATCTCTTTTGTTGTGAAGCCTCTGCCTTTTCTGGAGACTCGCATCCCGGCTGCGCACAGTCCATGGGAGAAGGAACGGTCATTAAAATTCACCGAAAAGCTATGCTCGATGTCATTCAACGTAACCCTGAAGCTGCCGTCAGCATTATCAATTATTTAAGCCATCGGCTGCGAGAATCCCAAGACAATGCTAAAGCCTTTGCCCTGGATCGCGCCGAACAACGCGTCGCGACGCTCCTCGTCAATTTAGCCGAGCGTTCCGGAATTCAAGAAGACAACGGCATCCGCATTTCCGTTCGCCTCACCCACCAAGACTTGGCCGATATGGCCGGGCTCACGAAAGAAACCACCAGCCGCATCCTCAGCCGTTTCAAAAAAGATCACCTGATCTCTGGGCATGGAAAACAATTGGTAATCCTCGATCTCTCCCACCTCCGAAAAATGGCCCCTCACGCCCTCCCCTAAACACCCTGCATTCTCTGCTATCCCATTTTCGCCAATTTCTTCTCACCCCCAGATTCTCCGCTTTTCTTTGTTTGATGATCTATATCATTGTTTTTCTGCTATATTTCCCTATACTGACAAGGCTAATGTAGGCCGGATTTTTAGTTTTTTATCGCACATACAGAGAAGGAGCACAGTTTTTATGATTACTGCTAGTACCATCAGTCGAACGATCTTCGCAGCCCAGGTCATTTCCCTTATAGGTCTTGGGCCGTCCTATGAAACCTGGGCGATGGACATGCCAACGGTGCAGGCAACCCTCACCACGTTGCCAAAAGTCCCTGCCCCCATCACGAGAAAAGCGCCAGCCAACGTCGTCGTCAATGTTGAAGCCAAAGAATATGTGGGACAGTTGGCCGATGGCGTCCAATACAAATTTTGGAGTTTTAACGGGACGGTACCAGGCCCGATGATTCGGGTTCGAGTCGGTGATACCGTCGAACTGCATCTAAAAAATCATGCCTCCAGCAAATTCCCACACAATATGGACTTACATGCCGTGAATGGCCCGGGCGGCGGAGCCGGTGCCAATTTGGCGGCGCCCGGACAGGAAGGGGTCTTTTCCTTTCATGCGTTAAACCCCGGCTTGTACATCTACCACTGCGCGTCACCCGTACCGAATATCCCCGCCCACATCGCCAATGGCATGTATGGATTGATTCTGGTTGATCCAGCTGAAGGATTACCAGCCGTGGATCATGAATATGCGATCTTAGAAAGCGAATTCTTTACCATGCCAAGCGCTGAAAAAGGGGTGATGGAATTATCCATGGAAAAAGGGTTAGCGGAACACCCAGATCATGTTGTGTTTAACGGCAAAGCTGGGGCATTAATGGGAGAAGAACTCCAGGCCAAGGTCGGAGAAACAGTGCGCCTCTTTGTGGGCAATATCGGCCCAAATGGCACCTCGTCATTTCACATCATCGGAGAAATTTTTGATAAGGTCTATGTGGAGGGAGCCATTGGCGGAACCGTGAATCAAAACGTGCAAACCACGCTGATTCCTTCAGCTGGTGCGGCCATTGTAGAATTCAAAGTTGATGTGCCCGGGGCCTATCTGTTAGTGGACCACAGTATTTTCCGCGTAGCCAAAGGGGCGGTGGGTATACTGACGGTATCAGGAGAAGAGAATACTTCGATCTTCAATCCCATAAATCCGACGAACTAGAAAGACGCAAGGGGTAAGGAGTGAGGCGTAAGGAGCAAGAAATGAAGAAGGGAACAACGAAACAAGACAGTATATTTCCTATATTCTTGCTCCTTACACCTCACGCTTCACGGCTTAATCCTTTTACCCCTCACGCCCCGACGGGTCAGCCAGGATTTGGCGCCATAAAGACCAACACGCGGAGGCGCTGTTCAGTGTGATTGACGACACCATGCTCCTCACCTGCAGGGGCCATGGTCCCCTGCCCCTCTTCTAAAATCTGGGTTTCTGCCCCCACCTGAAAGGTTCCCTTCCCCTCTAACACAAAATACAATTTATCTTGATTGCCATGAGCATGGGCTTTCTGCACTTGGCCAGGCTCAAAGCAATACACATCACAAAAAAATCTTGGTGTTTCAAATACATTCAATTTCTTCATTTTCTCGTCAAAAAATGTCTGGTAATCCTTCAACTGTACAATGTTCATCAACTTGCCTCCTTTAGTTTCTACCAACTTCAACCCTATTCAAAACTCAATAAAATTAAAAAAATGCCTGTCAATCTCAGGCCGGATCAGATTTAACCTTGAAGCAGCCTAGGCCTAGTCTGATATGATGAGAAACTGTTCCCAGCATTAAAGAATCGGAGATGTTACCGCATTAGGCTTCTTCGATACGAGAGCGACTCTCTCAAAAACGTGAAATGAGGAAAGGATCTCCATGAAAGAACGACAGCCACGATTAGGACTGACGATAGGATTTGCCCTGTTACTTGGCCTTTTGGGCCAGGCAAGTATAGCTTTCAGCCCGCTCCAAGGCGAATACGAGATGATAGAGGGAGAACCCTCCTTGCACGAATCAGGAAAGGTTATCTTGCTTGAATTTGCTGATTTCTATTGCCCACATTGCCACATGTTTGAACGGGTCGTAGTCACAAAACTTCAAAAAGAATTTGGCGAAAAATTTGAAGCGCGCATGATAGGCTTTCCGGTGATGCCTGGCAAATTACCCACCGCTTTTGAAATGTATAATCAAGCCGTTACTATGGGAAAAGGACAGAGAATGAAGGAAGCCCTCTTTCAATCCATTCACGCCAAGGATATCCAGATCTTTGATAAAACCATGCGTGCCTTGATTCTCAAAGAAGTCGGCCTCGATGTGACAGAATTTGAGGCAGGCCTAGCGAGTGGCAAACCATTTCAAACGCTGGGGAAAGGTAAAGAATGGGGGGAGCGCATTAATGTCACTCATACGCCAACCGTGGTTCTTGATGGCAACATTCGCATTAAAAACCTCAACTTTGAAAATCTGAAAATCGTGATTCAAAGTATTCTTGACGAGGAAAACAAATCTTAGGCATTACATTAATTTTACTAATTTCATTCAAAACATAAAGGAGCCCCACATGGGACGCAAAAAATCAGAGGGTGAACTTTTCCCAGAAATGAAGGAGATCCTGGAAGGGATGCAAGAGCTTATGTGCGACGAGGACGGGAACCCGTTGACCCCGGATCACCCGCAATACAAAAAATTCACAGGCCTCATGGAAAACATCGCGGAGCGGGCTCAAAAGAAAAATCAAGAAGACCCGGAAATCACCGGACCTCAGGGAACCGCATAAAAATTATCCTGAATAGCTTTCCTCATTCATACTCATGCCCCCCTTTCCCCACACACACCATAAGGAAGACCCCTAATCATGGAAATGGACCCGAATAGTTTAGATAGAATTAAAACGTTCATGGAGTTTATTCAACAAGCCAATAAAGACAACGTGGAACTGTCTTTTCACAGCACGCCAACCGAACACGGAGATAACGTGAATGTGATGGCCACCATTAACGGACAACGAATCAACCATGGGCTTCTATTTTGGGATGTCAATCTACTTCAAGAACGAGGATTGGCTGACACTTTGGACGAAGAAGATAAAGCACTTGGTCTCAACATCACAGATGGAATGGTCGAAGACGCCGAAAAAATTCTCGCGTTTGTCGCAACAGAATTAGGGCGTCAGTGAACGCCTAAACACCACAGGCCTACCCCCTCCCCCCATTCCCTCTCCTTGTCTTCCTTTCCATCACTTCTACTTGGGAGCTTTTTTCAACAGCCCCGAGGCCCCTGATATGCATCGTGCCTGTGGGGGTCCTATGCTCTTGAAACTTTCTATTTTTCAACACTTCTATTTGAGTGTAACGTGTCTATCGAAATCTTGGGTTTTCCACGGTGAAGTTTTGTTATTGTCATGCCAATTTGGTATATCCTGTGGAGAATCACCAACTCCCATCTACAAACCACAGGCAAATATTCTTGTCAGCCATGAAACAAGGCATACGAAGTCCTAGCAGTTAATGAATTAAGAACCTCCCCATACCTCTCACCTTGACGCCAAAGGAGAACGCGCCATGGCTGACCAAGACACTTCGAAGAAAACACCCCCAACCATTAGCGAGTACATGGCTCGAAATGTCAAAACCATTTCGGTCAATGCCACACTCAAAGAACTGAGCCAATCATTTATTGATCAAGGCGTGAGCGCTTTACTCGTGAAGGATGACAATGAGTACGTCGGAATCGTGTCGGATAAACGACTAGCAAGAGAGGGGGTGGCAAAAGGGCTGAATATGGAGACCACGACGGTGAGGGCCATCATGAGATCAGAGATGCTCCTGATAGAAAGCCATCAACCTGTACGTGAAGCCCAAGCCATGATGAAAGCCAATGGCGTCCGTCACCTTGTGGTCACGGAAAATGGGAATATTGTCGGAATTGTGACTATCAGTGATTTAATACGATATTTCACAGACTTTTTTGAAGGATAAAAAATGATCCCTCTGCAAGACTACGGGGAATAGCAAGTTCAATCGCAAAATACTCCCCCAGCGCATGAATGTGTGCGGTTATGCACATCGCCTTGAGAGCGATTTCGTCGAAAAACCAATTATATCCTAAAGCAATACCCCCTTAACCCACATAATATCAATATAATTAAATAGTTAGACTTCAAAGTTTCAGCAAAATTCTGAACTACCAAAGGTATAAGACTTGCTGGAATCTTCTAGAGTTTCAAGCAATCGAGCAGTACTCCTCAGTCCCCTCCCTTGCTTTTAGCTTTCAACCTAACCCCTAGAAAGTAAAAATATAAGTGGATTTTATTGGCAAAAAAATTAAAGGCTTTTTTGTAGATATGAACCCATGGCCGAGAATTCGGATCATGGGAAACAACATTGCCCAGGACACGCTTGCTGGCGTCACCGTCGCTTTCATTGCACTACCCTTGGCCTTAGGGTTTGGTGTCGCCTCAGGACTTGGCGCTATTACCGGGATGTGGGGAGCCATTGCCGGTGGGTTTGTCGGAGGGTTATTCGGCGGATCAAACGTTGGTGTTAGCGGACCGACCGGACCAAAAACGGTTCAGCTCGCGGTGGTCATGCATGATCACATGTTAGCCAACGGCCAACCTGATCTCAGCTTTGCCTTTGGATGCGTGTTTCTGAGCGGAGTCATCATGCTCATCCTGGCAGCTATGGGAGTGGGGAAATTTATCTATCTCACGCCCTACTCTGTCATATCAGGCTTTATGTGCGGAATCGGAGCCATCGTCATCATTATTGAGTTAAACCCCTTTCTTGGCCTTCCCACACTCTCATCCGTTCGTGAAGCCTTGTTGTCCATTCCTAGCTCTCTCATGAATGCCCATCTTGATGCCCTGATGATCTCACTCCTCACCCTCGGCACCATTCTTATTTGGCCAAAAATTACCAAAGTCATTTGGCTTCCAGGCCCCCTCATAGGTCTCGCCGTCGGAACGATTGTGGCGAACGCCTTGGGGTTGAATATCGACTACATCCCTGAAGTTCCAACCGGCCTCCCCGACCTCTATCTGCCTCCCGTCAGCCAATTCTATGACATGCTTCCTCCAGCCGCCGCTCTCGCTGGTCTAGCCGTGTACGATTCCCTCCTAACCTGCGTTGTCATTGATCAAATGAGTAATGATGAGCGGCATAACAGTGACCAGGAAATTTGGGGCCAAGGCCTTGCTAATATGACGGCAGGGTTGATTGGAGGGCTCACAACCGCCACCGCAACTATGCGAAGCATCGCGAATATTCAATGTGGTGCGCGGACAATTCTCTCAACCATTGTCCATGGCTGTGTGCTCCTCGCTCTCGTCTTGGGATTAGCACCCCTAGCCTCATACATTCCCATGGCCTGTCTCGCCGCGATCCTCTTTAAGGTGGGCTACGACATCTTAGATTTCCGCGTCTTCCCCATTTTGCACCGCATCCCTACACCGGCCAAAATTACCTTTTGGACCGTGTTTCTTCTCACCGTGTGGGAAGACCTCCTGGTGGCCGTTGGGGTAGGACTGGCTATTGCTTTTTTCCTATTTGTCAGGGATATGAGCGAGATGTGGAAACCAAAGGTCATGGGCCTAGAAGAAAGTCGGAAATCTGGACATGAACTGGTCCCAAAACATTTAAAAAAGCAAATCGCCGTCCTCGAACCCAGAGGCCCCATGTTTTTTGGGATTGCTGATACCCTCTACCGCCAAGTGGATAGGCTGACCCACTATCAAGTCCTCATTATTTCACTCATCCATGTACCCATGGTTGATCTATCTGGAGCCTTTGCCCTTGAAGACATGGCAAGCCAGGCTCAAAAGAACGGCACGAAGGTTCTTATTAAAGGAATGAACCCTGCAGTCCGTCGTACCCTGAGCGAATTAAGCGTGATAAGCCATATCGGTGAAGAAAATTTCGTAGAAAACTTTGATGCGGCCTTAAAAGAAGGCATTGATTATATCGGCGAACAATTCCTTGGGCGAGACATCGATCCGAAGTCAGCCTGAACAGCCCTCAGCATTTCCCATTTCTGCCAGAAGTCCTTTCTTCCGTATCAAATATCTCTTTGCTTAAAGTTTCTCTTGAGATAGACTACTCCTTTCACGTATAACTAACGACTTTCTAAAGAACACCTGAGCGCGGAGAGGTGGCCGAGTGGCCGAAGGCAACGGTTTGCTAAACCGTCGTAGGGTCACACCTACCGCGGGTTCGAATCCCGCCCTCTCCGCCAGCCTTCGCGAAAGCTACGGCTGGCAAGCCAGCATAAGAAAATGCCAAAATTCCCTTAACAAATTTTAGCGAAACAGATGCGAAGGCTGTCCGCCGAAGCTTTAGCGATGGCGGACTCCTACAATTCTTCTCTCATGAAATTCGTGTATTTAATTAAAAGCGAATCCCATATGAATAAAACTTATGTCGGCGTGACATCCAATTTAACTAAACGGCTGGCCCGTCATAATGATGGCGGTTCTGTCCACACTTCCAAGTTCAAGCCTTGGAAGCTCCTCACCTATGTGGCATTTTCTGAGGATTCAAAGGCCCTTGCGTTCGAAGCCTATCTTAAGACAGGTTCCGGACGAGCGTTCGCCAAGAAAAGACTGTGGTAATCAAGAATGCGTAGTTTTGGGTTCATTGAGCATCAGGTTCCCTCGCGGAAGAACGAAGGTATTGATTTTGTGCGTCGTTGAATACCTACTCTTTCGGCCAACGTTTTCCAATATTCCTAATTACAGAAATTTGGCTACAGACTTCTATAGCCAAACTATCCTGAAATAGTTCGATTTGGCATCTTGAATTCTTCGTGATCCCCTTCCCACATTTACCTAAAGCCCATCAGATTTTTATGCGTGAACATCGTTGGGAATCGGTTTCGGCTCTTTCCTTCGCAGAAATTTTGTCGGTTGCTGACCAGTTACGCCACGCTGGCTTAACCTCGATGCAGCCAGGAAAAGAGATGATCGCTTATATTGAAGAATGGGAAGTGACCGATCTTGATGAAATTGCCAAGTTAGAACCTTGGCCAACTGAGGACGTCACACTCTTACATGTGTTAGACCAGTGGAAGGGAGATTTTTTTCTTCTGGCGGGTGGGTATCATACTGTGTTTCAGAAACACCAAACCGTCAATACCTATTGTTCCGTTGCCCATCCTTGGCGCATCGGCCACCCCTTAGCCACGCTTCAGTCCGTGGCTTGGCTCTGGGTGGGTTTTCGCCATACGCATGGTTTTATTCGCGTTCGCGTGCATACCACAGACATTATTGCACCTGGAGAATCTGTCGACCAGCCTCGTGAGCAACTTTGGCTTGAAGACCGACAGGAGGGGTTTCGTGCGGCCATCGAGGTTCTTCAATTACCTATCGAAACTCAAATAGAGAATCACAAGGTTTCTCTTCAGACCCTACGTACGGATACTCCCCTATTTTGCTCCTGGCCTGATGCCTTTGGACCCTGTCAGTTTGAATTGAATTCTCCTGACCCATTTGAATTTCTTGTACCCGCGAGTCAACTGGCAGCCACGTTACAACATCCAGCAGAGCAAGTCCGAGTCTATTTGACAGGATTTTCTGCACAGGACCTACATGATTTCAATCAGTGTTCATCGGACCCTCGACTCATGTATCGTTGCTCTCTCCATTGCCGATTAGAGGAAATCCCAGAAATATTTTCATTACTAAACGCACGCGGCCGAATCTATGGAAGTTTGGCAGAATTCCAAACAACGGCCATTATGCCAGAAGGCAAGGATGCGGCGGCTATTGTAGGACTCGTCGGGTCAGATGGACAATTTCGCCTCGAGGTCCGTCTTAACCAACATCCACTTTCTCATCAAGAAACGGAACAATGGTTTGAGAAATTGGTGGGGCATAAATTGGTTTATGCTCCACTCCCCGTCTTTCCTTAGGGAGACTGTGGAAAACGCACAGCAGCAGTGTTCTCGTTGCTCAAAAGTCTCAGCGTGCTACCCAGTACGCTTCACCCTTTTCCCTGCCTGCGGCCTTGCTGAGTGGAACTTTTTGACCAGCTCCCTTGCCACTTAATGGTGAAACGGCCAGCGATAAACAGTGTAGAGAAAAACCGTGGGTTGTTTTCCTTTCTCTCCCCATTCTTAACATTGCACTACTTACTGCAAACTTTTCCCTACTGACTCTGCACAAACGTGCTTCCTGCATCTGAGTGGGATGGCAGGAGGGACTCGGCTGCCTGGCAAACCTCTTCAACGGAAATTTGACGCATACAGCTTTTCTCTCCTCGTGAACAGCCTGGATAGAAACATTCCTGGCAATCTAATCCTTTGTAGATGACCCTCACATGATCCCCACGTGGTCCCCACACGGCAGGATCTGTAGGGCCAAACAATGCCAGGACCGGACATCCAACCGAAGCAGCCATATGCATGGGACCGCCATCATTGGCGATCAACAAATGACTCTGCTTCATGAGGGTGAGTAATTGAGAAAGACGCGTGCGTCCCATCAAATTGGCTAGCTTGTGTCGAGTTAGATTACAAATTTGTTGACCAACAAGCATTTCTCGTTGACTCCCTATCAGACCCACACCTATTCCCTTCCCACTCAACCAATCAGCGACCACCGCAAAGCGCTCTAGAGGCCAGGCCTTATTCGTATAGCGAGCCGTTGCATGCATTAGGACAATATGTTGGCCCTTTGCGAAAAAACCAGGGTACTCTTCTTGTACTTGTCGTGGCTCCTCAAAAGGAATATAGATCTCCGGATTGCCAACTCGCTCATGAATCCCCAATTCGACTAAGGCTTGTTGATGATAGTCCACCATATGCATAGAACCATAGGCGGACGGTAAGACGCGCGAGTAACATTTTCCTCGCCAACGACGTTCTCGGTTAAAGCCCAATCGCACCGGTGCGCCGGTCATCCAGGAAAGAAAGGCCGATCGGTCGGCGTCCGTCAAATCAATCACCATATCGAATTTTCCATCTCGCACATGCCGAATAAACTTTAGGTCTTCCCACCAAGATTGACGGGGCAACTCCCATACCGCCTCGAGGTAGGGATTGCCCTCTAATACCTCTGCTGTTCCTGGATTGACCAGAAACGTGATCTTGGCCTCAGAAAATCGTTTGCGAAGCAGGGGAAGTATCGGTGTGCATAACACCACATCGCCGAGATAGCGAAGTTTAATCAACAAAATACTCTTCATCTTGAAACAATCGCAAAGGATGCTACTGTCAGCGTAAAAAGCCTCTGAACATTTGAGAGATAGGCCCTCTAGTCCATCAAATTCCCAACGCCTTATTCATATTCCAGAAGCGCCTCTTGCAAATAAGGCCATTGTGTGACCAGAACAAAGACTGCCAAAACCATTTCCAAAAACTCTTCAATAATCATAAGAGCAAGTTGGCCAGACTCACCAATCCCAAGCAATGGCAAAACATAGGGTCCTATTTTATCTAAAGTTAGGCAAATACCCAACAAAGCCAACGCTACCAGTAAATGGTTCAACCAATCTGCCCCTACTCTCCATGCCGGACCTAATGATTGCCATATCCGGCCACAAAAAATGATGCCAACAAACAAGGAAGGCAACACCATAAATCCCAAAACCAAGAGCCTCTCGCCGATAGGGATTTGTGGATTCCAATAATTTGCCAATTTATCCAGATTCCATCCTGTTGCCCAAATATGCGCATCCAATTCTCGTAAACCAAAAAGCCAAGAGAAGGTCGCCATGATCCACCATTCTACCCTCAACCGCTTATCACACCACCCAGCTACTAAGGACCACCCAAACCCCATAAACCAAATGGCGGCACTCATACGTTCAACTGGCCCATTCTCAGACGCAATCACATCTCGCCATTCAGAAATTCCCGCCCCCCACTTCACCAACACAATCATCGCCACACAAAAACCGATCACTTGCACCAAATTTAGACACCATTTTAAAGTTGAAATATGTACCATCACCTTAGACTCAGAAGTTTCAAACAAGAGAGAAGGAACGTTGTTTTTGCCTATTGTACGCTTAACGTCAGATCCATCAGTTGGAGATAACCCCACGCACACCCTAGAGTCAGAGCTAGAGTCCCTATTCCCACCTTGAAAAGGAAAGCACTCTTCTGTGGAGCGGTCATCCATCTCAATCCACCTATTATCAAACTATATAATCCAAGGCTCCCGAATCCAAAGAAGAGGTAGAGTAGCACTAATGCCATCCCACCCAATTCATACCCGTAAGGCATCCAGTCTTGGTAATGAGGCATTCTAGGAAGCCCCCACACCACTCCTAGAACCACCATACACGACCAGAAGACCCACGAAGTCCAAATAATTCGCATTTCTCTACATCAATTAATTTTTCAAAACACATCCCGATAGACCGCCAAGGTCTCTTTAGCGGCCCGCTCCCAGGAAAAACTCTTCACTCTATCGAATCCCGTTTTTCGCATTCGTTCCTGTAGTCCGGAATCATTGAGGAGTTGCCACAACACCGCTCCCAGTTGCTCAGAATCCCGTGCATTGACATACAATGCCGCATCCCCTGCCACTTCAGGTAAGGCCGTTTCCTGCCCTGTGATAATCGGAGCGCCACAGGCCATGGCTTCAAGCAAAGGAAGACCAAAACCTTCATAGAGGGATGGAAATATAAAAACCTCTGCCTGTGAATAGATCACTCGAAGATCCGCCGTGGAGAGAAATCCTGGACAGATGACAACCTCTGATAACCCCAACTCTTCAGCCGTCTGCCCCAGACTCACACCCCTCACGGTTTCATCCCCAATAGCGACCAATGAAAATTCCTTTGTCAGTTTCGGAAATTTTGCCAAAGCCTCAAAAAGTACTCGATGATTTTTCCGGGGTTCTGCTCCCCCGACAAATAGGATGAAGGGACGGCCAGACAAACCCAAACGTTCCCGTATCTTACGCTCCGACTCCCCATGAGCATCCGGATACATTGCATTCGAACATCCATGATAAATCACCACAATCTTATCCAAGGGGATACCAAAGACTTCATGGATTTCTTGCTTGGTAAATTCCGAAACGGCAATAATTTTTGCAGCCCGGGTTGCGCTCCACCGAGTCTTCCAGGAAGACACGCGCTGCCCAAATAACTTTTTGGAATAAGCTGGGAATCGATCTAACCATAAATCATGAATGGTCACCACGGTCTTTTTTTGTCCATAATTGGGTGCTTTAAAGTTTGTTCCATGAAAGACGTCCAAAGAGTCGCTGAATGGCTCAATCCATCTACGAACCAAATACGAGGAGGGCATTTTCACAGTGATTCGACCCATGGAACCCCCAATATCTAAATGCGAATGAGCTTCCGGTGATGCATACGCGATCCACTCCACAGAGTCATCGAGGGGCACCATAGCGGGAAAAAGTTGGCGGACATACTGACCGATTCCACTATAAGGAGCGAGGACTGGCCTAGCATCAAAACCTATTTTTTGGGGAGGGTGCATCAAAAGACGAAACTAAAGGTCAAAAATTCTTCGAGAGAATTCCCGTTCAAAGCCACCGTGCCTTAAGAGGGAACGGACAACTGCGAGGTTCGTTCAACGCATTCCAATAACCGAGACGTTTCTATTTATTTAGGAACTAACGAATTTTCATCTTTAAATTTGGATCTACTAAGGTTCTCACGCCCTTGTCCTATCCTTGGCTTCCCTGAGCAGCACGGTTGAATATAACTCATGTATCCCATCCATCATACGTTGCAAGGAAAATTCCCTTTCTATTCGTTTCTTACCTTCATCCCCCATCATTGCCCGTTTCTCTGGATCATTCAATAAAGTGAGTAGGGCTTGATATAATTCTGTCACATGGGCAGGCTTGACTAATAACCCCGTTTTGTCCTGTTGAACAATTTCAGGAATGCCCCCAACCATACTTGCCACAATGGGCTTGCCTAACGCCATCGCCTCAAGCAAAACAATCCCAAACCCTTCAAGCACAGATGGTAGGACAAAGATATCAAACTGCGAAATAAAGGATTCAGGGTGGGCTTGAAAACCCGCAAAAAAGACATGGTCCGTCAACCCTAACCGTTCGACCTGCGTTAGCAATTGCCGTTCATAGTCACCATCCCCCTTCCCTACAATCACTAACAGAATATTCGGAAAGGCTTGCGTAAGATGCCCCAGAGCTTCAATAAGATACTCAAGACCTTTTCGAGGAAAGAGGTTGGCTACAGTTCCAATAATGGGTGATCCTTTTATCTTCTTGAGCGTCGCTACCGTATCGGTTGAGGAAGAAGTCCCTACAAAATTCTTTAGGAGAATACCACTCCACAGAACGTGAAGGTTCTCGCTAGGGACACCCGCACCCCTCAAAACGTTCTCAATACTTTTGGAAACCGGAACAACCAGGTTTCCCTTGTTTAGCCAATATTGGGAAATTTTTCGTGGCTCAATTTCCTGCCTGACATGCACCAGGCAGGGACGCCCGGTCAGTCGCCCAGCCATAATTCCAAGTGGGGCCCACCAATAGTCATTCACATGTATAACATCGATGTGCCACCGTCGAATCAGCCTGGCCAAGCGAAGAATAGAAAACGGTCTCCATAAAATGTGACGCAACTTCCTCCATGCCGGCAAGGAGAAGGTAGCATAGGGAATGTGCAGATTTTCTAATTCGGTGGGTAAAGGACCATTATTCGGACACACCACGTACGGATGAAATCGTGTTTGATCTAAACATTCCAGCCATTTTAGCAATTCTCTTTCCGCTCCCCCAATTTGGGCAATTCCATGGATATAGAGAATCCTTCGCCCATTATTGAAAAGCTGTACCATTCCACAATACTGGCTTAAGAAATCTTGCCCTTCATGAAAAATATAAACAAGCTCAAGACCATTGTTCTTGGATTTCCCCTCACAGGTTTTTTGATATGGAAAGTCGTGAGGCTTTGCATTTCAATTCTTCCAATTTGGCGTATTTTCCAAATGTATACATGCTCGCGAATCCAGCATAGATCACTCCCCGAATACCATCCCTGAATCCCTGCTTCAAAAAATACTTCTTGCCAAACGTGACCAGAGGGTTCAACAGGAGATGCCACCAATGAACCATAGTTATGGTTTTCCCTCGTTCTTTGGCAGCCAGAGTACTATACAAGGAAAATTTTCGAAAATGATCCACAATGTATCGTTCCGTGTAATGCTCAAGAAATCCTTCCAGGTTCCCAATCAGACCATCGACGATTAAATTCTCATGTATCTCCACATCATTGTAGGTAGCTTTTCCCTTTTGAAAAAGGCGAACTTGTAGATCGGGATAGGCACCACCCCATCGAACCCATTCACCATAAAATATATTTCGACGAGGTACCCCATAGGCCACCGGATTGTGAGAGGTCCAAGTCCTCAATCGTTCCTGAATTTCTTGAGCCAATTCGGGAGAAACGCGTTCATCGGCATCAAGGATCAGAATCCATTCCCCTGTGGCTTGTTGAATGCCAAAGTTTTTTTGAGGTCCATAACCTTGCCAAGGCCTCACCATAACGTGTGAGGTATAGCGACAGGCCAGTTCTTGAGTCCGATCTGCACTTTCCGCATCGATAACTATGATCTGCTGGACCCAACCCACACTCTGAAGACATGCTTCAATATTCCCTTCTTCATTTTTAGTAATGATCACCGCTGAAAGTGCCATACCGCTCATTGATTCATCGTCCTCTCTTTCCAGCAACTTCTGACACCCAACAATTGGGAAACTGCTGCAAAAATCGGCAGAGCCCTTCAAACGCAACCATCTCATCTGCCACTTCCATACAGAGCGGATGAGCTAAAATCGTCGCAATACCCCCACCATCGACACGCGCTTGAACCTCTGCTTGTATCTGCTCAACCCATTGGGTAATTGAAATACGGCCAATGAGCTTGGTTGGCTTGGTGTTGCCAACCTGGTATTTGCCATGCAACAGATGCTCATGGTCAGGTTGGACATTAATTGGTAACGAACCGATATTTTCAGAAAGTGGTTCCCAAGATAGCTTCTTGGGATTCACTTCATCGGACAGCCATTGAATTCTGGCAGATTCCAATAAGCGCGCAGTCTCCACTGTCTGAATATAACTGTGGTTGCGCCACACAGAAATACGTTTTCCGGTTATGGACTGAATGCTTTCAATCGTCTTGGCGATATCCCGTTTTTGGTGTGATTCACGACCCCACGGGGTCCCATACAACTTTCGATAAATCCTCGACCAAGGATCTCGAAAGGCCGAAAAGGTATGGCCCCCAATTTCACAATGAGCCATTTGTGCCAGAGTGCTGACATCATGTGGCTCTTCCAGGCAGGCTTTTCCTGTCAAAAACAAAGTGATACGGATACCATAACGTGCTGCGATCTTGGCGTACTTCGTCGCCAGTTCAACCTCAGTCAATCGAGAAAAGGGCGTATCAGTCCCTCGATACGATCGCTGGTGGACATCTCCTGTCAGACAAATCATCCAGTATGGTCCAACCAATCGTAGCAGGTCCTACCCATTATTTTTTTCAAACCACCCAAAAACCTCAAGCAGCTTTTTTTGTTCGTTTTTCCAATAGAGCGGCATAAAGCTCCTCGGTTTTGGTTAGCATGGAATCCACCGAGTAATGATGGGCAATGACTTGACGCCCAGCTTTCCCCATAGTTTTCCCTTTAGCAGGCTCACGAAGCAACTCTGCAACTTGATGAGCTAGAGCGATAGGATCCCGTGGTGGAACCAACAATCCGGTTTGCCCATGTTGGATAACTTCTGGAACGCCTCCCACCGATGAGGCGACAACAGCTCGTTCCGTGGCCAATGCTTGGAGTAAAGACTGCGGCATACCCTCTTCCAATGATGGCAACACAAACACATCCATGATCCTCAATAACTCGGGAATATCTTCTCGAAAGCCTGCCAAGATAACGGTCTCCTCCAATTGCCGCTGGCAAATAAGTTCAAGGAGCGTTTGACGTTCCTGCCCCGCTCCCACAATAAGACAACAGACCTGAGGAAAATCTTTTTTCAACAAGCTCATCGCCTCGATTAAGACCTCCATGCCTTTTTCAGGACGAAGAAAAGAAACCGTTCCCACCACCAGTTGCCCAACCTGAATCCCCAACGCCTGCTTGGTTTCCTCATTCGAAACACCCGGATGAAACCGCTGTATATCCACTCCTGTGGGGATTGAAAATACCGCATTCGGATCGAGGTGATTGTGATTAATTAACTGTTGGCGAACGGCCTCACCAGTTGTGGTCACAGCATGGGGCAACAACCGGTACAGCAGCGCATGTCGAAGGGAATCTGAAACAAGAGTGCTCTTATGCCGAGTCCTCACAATCACCGGCCGGCAAAAAGAGACTCGTCCTGCTAATGCGGCCATCCAACTATCTTGTGAACCATGTGTATGAATAATTTGAACCTGATGTTTCGCAATTAACTTGAGAAATATCGGCATCAACCGTCCCCATCCACATATTCCTACCCGAATAGCTTCACAAAGAATATCTTCCTGCTTGGCTAAGCGGACCAATTGACTGTTTTCCGGAGCGGCAATCACAACTTGGTGACCACGACGACTCATTTCTCTGACTTCAGATAACACACGATATTCCTGCCCTCCTAACCCCTGGGAAGATTCAGTATGTAAGATCCGGAATTTTTCCATGACTTTTAGAGGCTGATCAAGCCATTCAACCTTCTTAAGCACACTATAACCAGGAAAACAGGTATATCAGCTATCCTTTTGAAGTTCCCATAACTTGGCATACTTCACAAAGGCATAATAGGCATAGAGGATAGAAAGAATGAGACCAGGCTTTCCATCTAAGACTCCTCCACGGAGTACAAACATTTTGACGAAGGTAAACAACGGATGCGTAAGCAGTTGATGCCCACGAAAACGTCGCCCCTCGGAATGCATCACTTGCGCCCTTAAGGTCGAGTATCGATCCATTTTCCCGAAGTACTGATCGAGTGTTCGAAATGGAATTTGCTCGACATCAGACTGTAGAACCCCCGTCTTTCCAGTCACGTCAAACCCTTCATGCACTAAATCCTCCCGGTAGCGCATATGAGCCTTATGAAAGAATTGTGGCTGCCGATAGTCCGGATACCAACCACAATGCTTGATCCATTGACCCAAAAAATAATTTCGGCGAGGCACAAAATAGGCGTGGGCTGAAGGTTCCCCACATAAGAGACGTAAAACTTCTTGCTTAATCTCTGGAGTTGCCCATTCATCAGTATCCAAGCTAAAAATCCAATCATACGTCGCATGAGTCATGGCCTGATTTCGTAATGTTCCAAAGCCTTGAAAGGAATAATGGAAAACCTTATCTGTATATTCCAGACATATTTCTGTCGTCCCATCGGTGCTATGGGAATCAACCACGACAATCTCATCTACCCAATCTAAACTATCTAAACACCGCCGCATATTGGGGGCATCGTTATAGGCAATGACCACCGCCGAAAGTTTTTGTCGCTCGTTCAAATCAGCCACTCACACCCATCTGGCATACCCCAGCCTCACAATCAATTTCAAAATTTTCAGGAAGATGGTTGAGGAGGCACAACCAGTATTTCTTGAACAGAATCTAAAATGGAACGAACAGAAATAGAATGTAAACATTCCAAATATGTGTGATGTTGACAGGACCGTTGCCCGCATGGGCTACAGGCAAGTTCCGTTCGACAGACGACATGTTGTGATAACGGATAAGGGCCCGTGGCTCTGGGTTCCGTCGGACCAAAGATGGCCAAAACCCTCGTCCCCACTCCCGCAGCCAAGTGGATAAGCGATGAATCATTGCCAACAATGACGTTCATATTTCGTAGCAATTCTGGCAATTGACGAATTAAGAGCTTTCCAACCAAATTGACCAGCCCCTGTGATTCTAAAAAACGAAATTCTTCCGCTGCCTGACTATCAGCAGGTCCGCCTAATAGTACGACGCGTATAGTCGGTATTCGCACCAGCTCTTCAGCTAATTTCACAAAACGATCAAGTGGCCAGGATTTTAACGCAGACCGACTCCAGGGGGCTAAGGCAATGAAGATTTCACGCCTTTCGTCTGGCTCGCGATGCAACACGCCATGAATATAGGCCTGGTCTTCGGGGAGTTCAGGAAAATGAAAGGTTGGCCGACTGCTATCAGCACGAAGATAGGCAGCAATGGCCAAATTCCGATCAACAGCATGCATGGCTAATAATCGCCAGGAAGTTGTCCTATCGCCCGGCAACGTCACCCGGTGCGTATACATCCAGGCTGCCCCCTCTCGGGCTTGAGCATATCCAACGCGAATGTTGGCACCTGAGAGAACACCGAAAATTCCTGTACGGAAAAGCCCTTGAAAATCTATGACAAGATCACACTTTATAGCTCTCAGACGTTGCACGAGATTTGGCAATTTTCGCCAAGCCATATCCATTGACAACACTTCATTAATATCGGGGTTCCCCTCTAAAATTGATGCCCATTGCGATTTTACCAGCCAACAGATATGAGCGGACGGAAAACGCTTTCGGAGCGCGGAAACTGCAGGAAGGGTGTGAACGATATCTCCTAACGAACTGAGCTTGATGACCAAAATCCGCTGTGGAGAGATATCCAGAAACTTGTTACGCTCGCCATCCATATAAAGAGAGGCCTCTCTACTTCGGAATTGAATGGCCTATTCTGTTGCCGCGTGTTGATGCCGTTTCAGAAGATCTTGTTCTATCCAGTCAACAGCCTGCACAAAGGATTCAGCCACATGGGCAATAGGGAACTGCCCAAGTTCATTGGCCCTGATAGCTGCTGCACTATAGTCACTCGACATGACTAACACACCCGGGACTCCCGCCCTATGTGCAGCCTCTAAATCACTACTTTTATCCCCGACGAAATAACACAAGGATAAATCTAGGGTAAAATGTTCAGCCGCTTGTTGAATCAACGCAATATTTGGTTTTCGACAGGCACAATTTTCTTTCGGATGGTGGGGGCAATAATAGACGGCATCAATAGTTCCCTCATGGGCGTGGAGAAGATCTTCCAGCTTTTGATGAATACGCTGAAAATCCTGAGCCGTCATGAACCCACGACCAATGGCCGACTGGTTGGTTACAAGGATGACTCTTACCCCTAAATAATTTAAGCGGGCGAGAGCCATTGGAACTCCAGGGAATACCACCAGTTGATCAGGAGTGGTCACATACCCATGATCCTCATTTAAGGTTCCATCACGATCCAGAAATACCGCAACATTGGTGGGGATACAAGAGCCCATTATCCAACAGATTCCCTAGCCTGATGACCAAGCAGGAAACGATCCATACTTTCCAGGACCGTCTTGACCACCTGATCAATCGATACGCTTGTCATACAACGATGATCAATAGGGCATGCCCGCAATAAACAAGGCGAACAGCGAACCGGCTCACGAATCACCCGGGAGTCATCTCCAGCCGGTCCAGTGACTTCAGGATCAGTTGAACCAAAAATGGCCACGACAGGAACCCCAAGTGCTTGAGCAATATGCATCGGTCCCGTATCATTCGTAATCAACACAGCGCAGCGCGTTAACACACTCATCAGCTCTTGAATAGTGGTTTTTCCGGACAAGACAACCGGCCTCGTACACATGCGGGTGGCAATCCCCCTTCCCAGGTCTTCTTCTCCCTTTCCTCCAATAAGAACACAACGAATGGATGAAAATTCCGGATGCTCTTTCTGAACCTGCGCAACAATTCGGTCCCCTACCTCAGCAAAACGCTCAGGTTGCCAACGCTTGGCAGAGCCATAGACCGAGCCGGGATTTATCCCAACCCATAGCGTATTGGACGTAGAAAACATTTCCGCAAATGATTGTTGATCAGCAAACTGATCAAGAGACGAGACTGCTAATTTAGGGATTCGTTTTTTTGAAGGGACGTGAGTAATGGCCTGAACCAATTCTTGATAATAGCCTATATGATGCCAAGATGATTGAGAAGGAAGTGAGACGGCCTGAGATAACAACCACCCTCTCCCGTCAGTGGCATAACCAATTCGTGTAGGAATCCTGGAAAGCCATGCCAAAAGGGCCGCTTCAAAGGCATTTTGAAACAGTATCGCGGTATCAAAGGCTCTTTTCCGTAGGACCTGACTCAGCCTCAACAGTCCGCCAGGTCCTCGATGCTCCCCTTGATAGTCATATACCAAACATTCTTTGATTCCAGACTGTTTACGTAACAACTCGGCAATCGTTGGTCTAGCAAGGATTGTGATCTCTGCTTTGTCAAAATACTCTCCCAAATCCAACAGCGCCGGCAGACACATGACCGCATCACCAATCCAATTCGGCACACGGACAAGAATATTTTTTGGGGAGAGAGCATTCATCGTCAACAATTGACCTCAAGCGCCGTCATAACAGTCCTTTCAGTTCAATCATTCAATTCCCACACCATCCAAAAGTTCAAGAATTTGCTGTTCACCAGAAAGAAACTCCAATTCAGTGGCGAGAAACCAGACCGGATCATCTTTGGTAAACCATTCTCGCAATTTCACTGCATCTTTCTCGGTAGTCATAACAATTTCAGGATTCGACCGAGCCATAGCTCTCCGTATCAACCTCATTTCGGACTGATCATAGGCACAATGATCGGGAAATTGGATTTCCTCAAGTATTTTCGACCCACAGTCTACCAACATATCCCGGAATGCCTGAGGGTTCCCAATACCGCTCACGAGTAGAAGTGAGGCATTCGAAATGCTTTCCAGCGATTGGACTTTCCCGGAAACGAGGTGCTGAACCCCTTTGGGAATCGACTTCACAACAATGGGATGAATAGCCTGTCCCAGTGATTCCTCAATACATCGCTGAACGGGTTGAATAGCGGAAAGAGAATCCGCCCGTGTCATAACAAAAGTTGCAGCCCCTCTCGTCCCTTCCAAAGGTTCGCGCAAACGACCTGCCGGCACAACCCCGGATAGACCCTGGACATCCTTCGTATCAAACAACACCACATCTAAATCCCGATACAACGACAAATGCTGGTAGCCATCATCTAAAAGAAAACAATCGCAAGGCCTCTGCTCCAAAACCCACTGGCCGAGACGAAATCGGTCAGGCCCCACAGCCACCATAGCCCAAGGGCAATGGTGAGCAATCATCACTGGTTCATCACCAGACACACGCCAATCTTTGACATGACCTTGCCCCTCAGAAACCATGAGATTCCTGGAATCGTCCTGTCGTCCATACCCACGACTTAAAATGGCCACTCGCTTACCTTTAGCATGAAGTTGATGAGCTATCCACATAACAAAGGGTGTTTTCCCTGTTCCACCCACGGTTAGGTTGCCAACACTCACCACGGGCTTGGGTAAATGTTGTTGCTGTAGCCATCCTCGCTGATAGGCCATTCGGCGAATTCGAACAATCCTACCATAGACCACGGCGGTTCCTTGCAACACCCAAGGGCAGCATTGTTGGAACCATTCCCAAATTCGCAATGGCCTTGAAAAACGAGAAGATTGGAAAGTGCTCACCGGATACAACGGTATGAGATCATCATTCACATCAGAGCTAGGAAGACATCGTTGCTGATGATTCGTGCCGGTTCCCCATGACCTCAGGGAAATCGGCAGGGGCGCTGAGCCCAGGATGTTGAGATGCCTGAGCCGATGGACCTGAACGTTTAGTTAATTGGCGGATCATCTTGAGATTTGTTTCAACCACACCTCGATTTTGCTGAATGACTGAAAAGGCTTGTCTGCCCATCCGTTCAGCTTCTTGAGGGTTCTCAAGAAGATGCATCAGATGCCCCCCCAGGGCATCCCGTTGATGGGCTTGGAGGGCCCCTCCCGCTTCAAGCAATTGATGAGCCATGTCACGACAATGATCCACGTAGGGACCAAACATGACGGGGCGAGACCATTGGGCCGGCTCTAACAAATTATGACCTCCAACCGGAACTAATGTACCACCAACAAATCCTACGATTCCTAAACTGTACACATACGGTAACTCACCTCGCGAATCTAGAAGAATCACTCGAGGGGATTCAAGGACTGTTACAGGTTTCGTCTCGCTAATCTGACTACGACGGACACAGGGAAAACCATACCGTTCAATGACTTTTTCTACTTCTGATACCCGCTCGATATGCCTGGGTGCTAAAATCAACACGACATGCTTCTGTGTGGCACACAACGTCTGATAGGCCTGCAAAAGATATTCTTCCTCCTGAGGATGAGTGCTGCCTGCCACGATCACCTCTTCAGATTTAGAGATTCCCAATATTTTCCGAAGGGTTGTAGGCCAATCACCCTTGTCCGAATATTCGAATGATTGGTCAAACTTCATATTGCCTGTCACGTGAACCACCTTCCCGTTTGTCCCCAATTCTCTGATTCGGTCCGCATCTTGAGTCGTTTGCATTAAGGCCATATCCAGCGATGCCCACACCCTGTTCATGAATTTTTTCACCAACCGATACCGCGAATAAGATCGGGAAGAAATCCGCCCATTCACGAGACACACCGGCACCTGATGGTGATGAAGACTCGTCAGTAAATTTGGCCAAATCTCTGATTCGACCAGGAGAAACAAGCGTGGATTAATCACGCGAACATAAGGGGTCACCGCCCACCAGAAGTCCAAAGGGGCATAACAATGCGTGGCAATTCCTGGTAATCGATTCAAGACCATCTCACGCCCAGTTTCCGTCACAGTGGAAATCACAAACTCTTGCTGAGGATCCTCTGTCTTCATCGCCTTAATTAATGGAATGATAGCGGTGACTTCGCCTAATGAAGCGGCATGGACCCATACAACTGGTCCAGGCAGATTTTGCAACTCGGCAGGAACGTTTCCCAATCGGGCAAAGATGCCTCGTTGACACCGTTTTTTCGTCAGGAGCAGCAAAATGATGACAGGAGAACCCAACGTCAGCAGCACATTGTAGAGCAACCAAAACATAAGAAGGTTACCTGATAGAGGAGGGTGAATCTTGGCTCATGGCCCGAAGAAAAGAGGTAGCGGGATCAGATTGTTGGACGGCTATCTCCGCTTGTTCCGTTAAGGAATTCAAGACACATTGCAATGCTTGTCCATATGCCACCAGTCTATCTTTCTTAGGAGAGGATGCCACCCAAATAGGATCTCCCCAAACAAAGAGGCCTTTCGCCCAAGGATACGGGACTTGGAAACGATCCCAACTCGAAAAGACTTTTTTTTTGAGCAGGCAAACGTTAGAGGCACGATGGGAAAGCCTGTAAGCTTGGCCAGAGAGATGACGCCCATCTGCACATGACAAGCCGGACCACGGGGCCCATCAGGTGTGACGACTAAATCTTTTCCCTGACGACCAACACTCACGAGCTTTCGAAGCGCTTGCATGCCACCACGCGAACTCGAACCGCGAACCGCGCCAAAATCAAATTGTTTCATTATATTGGCAATAATCTCCCCATCCCGGTGTTGGCTAATCAAAATAGAAGCCGCCTTTCCTCGATAGACCAAGGGCATCATCAGTTGCCGCCCGTGCCAAAAGGCAATGATGATTGGTGTTCCTTGGCTCATTAAGGTATCAACCTTTTCCTCCCCGACCGTCGACCAAGACATAGTTTTCCCTAACAGTTTAATCCCCCAAGCTGCCAGAACGGGAAGCCACCTTAATTTAAGCCAGTTCACCATTATTCACGCCTATACTCGATCATTCAATTAGCAGAAAGCGGTTCCAACTGAGTGAGTTGAAATTGGGTTTGATAGAGCCGAGTATACAATCCCCCTTTTTTCAATAACTCCGCATGGGTTCCAATTTCTTCAATTCGTCCTCTCTGCATGACCACCAGGCGATCGGCATGCTGAACTGTCGAAAGACGATGCGCAATCACCAAGGTGGTGCGATTTTTCATTAAATTGGCCAAGGCTTGTTGGACAAGTTTTTCTGATTCGGAATCCAATGCAGAGGTCGCTTCATCAAGAATCAGGATCGGTGGGTCCCGCAGGATCGCTCGCGCAATGGCGAGACGCTGCCGTTGTCCACCAGAAAGTTTTAGACCATTCTCGCCAACAAACGTATCCAGTCCCTGCGGCAGCCGCTCGATAAATTCCCAGGCGTATGCGGCCTGCGCAGCTTCAATAATTTGTTCCTCTGTGGCATCCGGTTTCCCATAGGCAATATTATTCCGAATCAAATCATCAAATAACACCGTTTCCTGTGACACAATCCCAATTTGGCGTCGCAAAGACGAGCGATCTACCAGTCGAATATCCATATCATCAATCATGACTTTTCCGTCCGTGGGGCGATAGAATCGTGGAACCAAGCTGACTAAAGTGGTCTTGCCGCTCCCACTCGCACCCACTAACGCTACCACCTCGCCAACTCGCACAGTCAGATTAATTCGATCTAAGGATGGTTCCTCCGCACCCTCATAGGTAAAACTGACATTGGAAAAATCCAATTGCCGCTTAATGGGTGGGAGGATATGCTTCCCTTCATCTTTGGCCAGTTCGCTATCAAGATCCAGGACAGAAAACACCCGTTTTCCACCTGCTAAGGCACGCTGAATTCCTGCATTAGCACCTGACATTTTGCGTACGGGGGCATAGGCCATAAATAAGGCCGTCAGGAAGGAAAAAAAATCTCCAGATTTCATTGTTCCAGCAATGACTAATCCCCCCCCATACCAAATAATAAACGCCACGCCACAAGCCCCAATGACTTCGAGCATGGGAGAAGAAATAGCCGAAGTTTGAGAGGACTTGACCTGCACTCTCCGATAGGTCTTATTCATGTGAGAAAATCGTTGTCCTTCTTTTTCTTCCTGCCCATAGGCCTTCACTATTTTAATTCCAATAAAGGCTTCTTTTAGGACAGATGCCATACTCCCAATTGATTCTTGGCCTCGAGTTGAAAGTTTTCGGATCCGTTTCCCAACACGAACTAAAATAAACGCCGACAGGGGTAACACCACGATCACCACCGACGCCAATTCCCAACTTCGGTAAAACGCCACACCAATTAACACAACAAAGGTCAAGCCTTGCTGAAACATATCTTTGAGGACGCTGGGAATGGCGTTGGCCATTTCATTCACATCACTAATGACCCGTGCCATCAGTCGCCCCGAGCTATTCGCATCATGAAAACGAATGGGTAAGCGTACAATATGGATGAATAATTGTTGTCGAATGTCCGCAATCAACCATTGCCCTACATACCCCATTAAATAGGATTGTCCATAGGAGAAAAACGCCTTCAATACCGTGACCCCTAAAAGGACAAGAGGCAGTATCACCACAAGATGTGGATTACGGTCGATGAAAATATCTTGCAACACCGGCCCCACTAACCAGGCCGTGAATCCTTGACCAGTCGCAACCCCGCCAGAGCAGAGAAGGGCGACCAGCAATCTGAATCGATAGGGTTTAAGATAGGCGATAATGCGCCACAAAATGCTCATGAACGAATCTCAGCCAAAATCATTTCTGCTGCACGTCTTGACGCTCCAGGACTTCCTAAGGAATTTCTCAGAGCCTGAAAATTCTCTCTCATCACTTGTTGTCGTGTCGGATTCCCTAATATTGAGAGCGTTTCCTTTGCAATATTATTGGCCGTGGCCCGCTCCTGAAGAATTTCGGGAACCAGCTCTTTTCCTGCCAAAATATTCACGAGCCCAATATAGGGAATTGTAACTAGCCGCTTCCCTATTTGATAGGTGAGATGTGACGTTCTATACACGATGACCATCGGCGTTCCAATCAACGCAGCCTGTAGCGTCGCGGTACCAGAAGCCACAAGAACAAGATCTGAAACCGCGATAACCTCATTGGGCTTTCCCTTTATGAGTTTGACCGATAACGAACGCCCAAGGAGCCCCTCGACAAGAGAATCCGAAATGGAGTCGGCCTGTGCCATGACTAACTGCAATCGTGGATATTGCCGCTGGATGATATGGCAAGCGTCCAATAATATCGGCAAGAGATCTTGGACTTCTTTTGTCCGACTACCCGGCAAGAGGCCAATGACTATCTCTTCGGGCTTTAAGTGCAACGACTTTCGCTCCTGTGTTCGATCGTATGAATCAGCAATTTCATCTAAAAGAGGATGCCCCACATAATCGCAAACAATCCCCTCCTTACGGAAATAGGCTTCTTCAAAGGGTAAAATGGCCAAGACGCGCTTGACGACTTTACGGATGAGCTGTAGGCGACGACGCCCCCATGCCCAAACTTGAGGGGCAATGTAATAAATAAGGGTCTGAGAGGCCTGGGCCGCAACCTTCGCAAGACGGAGATTCATCCCAGGGCTATCAATAAGGACTATCGCATCAAAACGCGTTCGCTGCACTAAAGCCGAAAGCTGCCGTAGGGTTTTCCAACCCATCCATAATTGACGAATACCCGGCACTCCCATGGCATCCACCCGTGCAATATCCGGGAGCAATCGAACACCGGCTTGAGCCATCCGTGCCCCCCCAACCCCAACGAGATCAATGGACGGATCCAATTCCTGAAGAGCTAAGGCCAGTTTTGCGCCATGAAGATCTCCAGATGCCTCCCCTGTCACGAGTAAAATATTGGCCATGTAAGAATAGAATACAACACGATAGGCGCAATCACATCATGAAAGATTTTAGGAGGAAGGGGCCATCATGGATGAATGAATCAAGGACACAATGTGACTCGCCATACGTAACGCGTCAACACCCTCCTGGCCAGATACCCCTCGATGCTTTGCTGCCCCAAGAACTGTCTGAATAAAACATTCAAGTTCCCTTGTTAAGGCATCGCCTTCCGACCCAGAAATTTTTTGAGACTGTACCTCTCGAGTGGCTGAATCGGACACCTGATAGGAATTGATCACCGCATCCTTTGCCCCTAAATCAACCGAAATATAACAATTTCGCTGATAAATCCTGAGTTTCCGCAAACGTCCGGTGGAAATACGGCTTGCCGTTAAATTAGCCAAACACCCTGATTCAAACAGAATCCTGACATTGGCAATATCAGGATGTTCCGTAAACACAGGCATCCCTCTGGCTTCGATGTGCTTTGGACGCCCAAGACCTAATGACAAGATTAAATCCAGATCATGTATCATTAAATCTCGCACGACATCCACATCCGTCCCACGAGGTTGAAAGGGGCTGAGTCGATGACATTCAATAAACCCCGGCATGTGGATAGAAGGGCGTACTTTTTCTACAATGGGATTAAACCGTTCAACATGGCCGACCTGAAGAATCTTTTCTTTGTCTTTGGCCAGTTGGACTAGTATGGTTCCTTCGCACTCAGTGCTGGTGATTGGCTTCTCGACTAACACATGACAATTCTGCCTCAAAGAAGACTCTACAACAGCAAAATGGGCAGATGTCGGAACGACGACGCTCACTGCATCCACAAGAGCCAATAATTCATCAAGGTTGGAGTAGAACGGAACATTGTATTCTTCAGCAACCTCATGTCCGCGTGACGTATCGATATCAGTGATCCCCGATAGGATTACTGAAGGTAACGTTGAATAAATCCTGACATGATGCCGGCCTAGATGGCCTACACCAATAACGCCAACTCGTAGAGACTCTGTCATGAAATACCGTGTACTGGAGTGAAAGATACGGCTCTATGCCAAAGAAGATATTGACAAAAGCTTCGTTGAGATACGTTATGGTGAGTCCGAGACGATGGGTGGCGTTGTTGTCGCTTTGCCAATAATGGCAATTCCCGCTTTATTGGCGCGAGATACGACTTCTTCTCGGTCGAGAATGACTGTCCGTTTTGCTTCAATGGCCAGCACAGATGCTTGAGCCGCCACCATGGTTTGAATTGTTTGTGGGCCAATGGCCGGCAAATCAAACCGCAAATCTTGTTGAGGCTTTGTTCGCTTTACCACGACCACTCCTTTTCCGCCTAATTTTCCACCCCGGAGAGTGGCCTCATCCGTCCCCTCTACGGCCTCGACGGCAACAATCACTCGATTTTTGACGACCACACATTGCCCAATATCCAATGTCCCCAAAGTTTCTAACGTCTCCCATCCAAACTGAAGGTCTTCGGTTTCTTTTTTGCTCGGCTTCTTGAGTGTCAAAACCCCTTCTTCGGCTAGAATATCCTGCAGGCCAAAGGTCGAGTCTAGAATTTTAATACCCTCGCGCTCTAATTCCCCTGCAACAGCACGAAGAATCGCATCATCTTTCCAGTGTTTCAGTCGGCTAAAAATAGCCAATGCCCGAAGATCTGGACGGAGGGTGGTAAAAACATTGGTCTTTTTAATTCCCCCTAGCATTACAGCTTGACCCACGCCATCCTGCTTTAACGCGGCCAGTGCTTTCCCAAACTGTCCGATTTTAAGCCAATGAATATGCTCGACGCAGGATTCAAGCTCCGGAAGGGTGGTGCCCACATGGGCAATAGCTGAAACGGTATATCCTAATCGACGAACATTTTCAGCGAAAATAATGGGGAAGCGCCCATCCCCAGCAATCAATCCTATACATTTGCCTTCATCAAGTGCGGTCACAACCTTCTCTCACATGACCAACGCATTCCTATTCTTCATCCTCATCAAGTTCACGAGAGGAAACCTGACAAATTCCCCGACTGGTACTTTCAAGAAAGGTCAACAGACTCAAGACGTCGGTACTCTCACCGTAGTCATTTCTGGCCAATTTTATCGCTTCCTGGAGACGATGTCCCTGCCGGAACAACAATTCAAATGCCGATTTCAGAGTGGTCATTCGCACCGCCGAAAATCCATGACGCCGCAAGGCTATGGTATTTAACCCGAACATTTGGGCACGATACCCTCCCGCCGCCCGGACAAAAGGAGGGACATCTCGTCCCAATGCCGAGCACCCACCAACCATGGCATATTCCCCAATCCGAACATATTGATGCACTCCTACTAACCCTCCAATGACGACTGAATTACCTACTGATACATGTCCGGCTAAATTCGCGGCATTTGCCATAACAATATGGTTCCCCAATTCACAATCATGCGCCACATGGGTATACGCCATCAAAAAATTATGGTGCCCAATCCGTGTGGTTCCATTTCCAAACACCGTTCCCCGATTTATGGTCACATTTTCACGAATAATATTATGATCGCCAATAGAAACCTTTGTGGGTTCATCTTTATATTGTAAATGCTGGGGGGGAGTGCCAATGGACACAAAGGGAGAAATTCGACAACATCGTCCAATTTCCGTGTGCCCTTCAATATAGACGTGAGGAGACAATTCCGTTTGATCACCAATGGTGACATGCTCACCGATCACACAATACGGCCCGACACTAACATCTTCGCCAATATTGGCTTTTGGATGCACGATCGCTGTGGGATGTATGTTCATGACTCTCTCTTTTCATGATGGGCTAACGTCACCAACTCCGGAAACTTCACTTCCAAACTTACAACCATCTGCCTTGAGATTTTAGACCTCGACTTCATCTTTCACCATAGCCGTCATTTCCCCTTCACAGACTAAGTTAGATTCCACCGTGATACGACCCGACATCTTCCAAAATGGATCTTTCCTTTTGACCACTTCAACCTCCACACGTAATTGATCACCTGGGACCACTGGACGACGGAATTTGGCTTTTTCGATACCGGTAAGAAAAACGGTCGGTCGCCCCTTCCCTTCGGCAGTCTTCCTGGCCAAGACTCCCCCAACTTGCGCCATCACTTCGAGAAGCAACACCCCTGGCATGATGGGTTGCCCGGGAAAATGCCCTTGAAAAAATTGCTCATTTGCGGTTACGTTCTTGATGCCAACGATTCGTTTGGCCACATCGAGTTCAACAACCCGATCCACCAAGAGGAATGGGTACCGGTGTGGGAGTAAAGCTTGAATAGCCAGAATGTCTAATACCTCTTGGGCCATGGGGAACTCTCCCTTTTCTACCTCAAAGATTTTTTAGATTAAACGCAAGCAACCTATCGAAGACCTCATGAGCAAGTACGTCCTTACGGAGTTTCTAAAGGTTGACTCTTCTCATTCATCGCCTGGATGACTTCTGTCGAGATATCCCAACTTTCCTGATGAAACAGGGTTCCTGAATTCGGTCCATGTTCAATGACCAACCCTAAATTTTTATTTTTCGCGATCTGAGAAACCACATCTCCCACCTCACGACGAAATTCATTTTGTAGTTCTCGCTGTTTTTCCTGAACTTCACGATTTAAATCCCCGATTTTTTGCTGATAGGCCCCCATTTTTTGACGAAACTGTTCTTCCTTTTCTTGGCGTGCTGATTGACTCAGGACCGTTCGTTGAGCACGCAATTCCTCCTCCAAATCCCGAAGCTCTTTCTGCTCCAACTCCACAAGAAGTTGACGATCCTTCATGAAGGCTTGGAGATTGTCGGAAAGGCGCTGACCGTTTATCGTTTCCTGTAATATCCGTTGAGGGTCTACCACTCCCACAACCAAACCGGAATGTACCTCAGAATTCACAGAAGCACATCCCCAACAGAACATGCTCAAGATGAGAAGTACAATGGCGGCTCCTCTCCGCTTCCAAGAGAAACCCTGTTGTTCATGTAATCGATCATGTCTCAATAGTACACCACACTTGTGTCCTCTACAGCGCTTTAAAACACTGTTCCAATTGAAAATTCAAAGACGGATTTCTTCTCACCTGGTTTACGGTCCAAATTAAACCCGTAGGCCGCCCGAAGAGGCCCAAAAGGCGATATCCATCTGACTTCGATTCCTGCCGATTTCCGAAGATCAAAATCTAAATCTTCGCCTTTCGCAAAACCTTTTCCATAATCGAAAAAAAGCACGCCATTCAACTTCGCGTCAGGCAACACAGGAAAGATTAAATCGTTATTAAAAATCAATTGTTTATTCCCTCCCTCTGGATCGTTACTAGAGGTGACTGGTCCTGCACGGCCAAATTTAAAGCCTCTCACCGTATTAATACCACCCACGAAGAAAAACTCAGGAATTGGGAGATCCTCTCCACTAAATCCAGCTCCGTACCCAATCCGCCCCCGAATAGCATGACGAATATCCCAAATGGGGAGTGGCGTATAATGCAGTACATCAAAGGTGCCACTATAAAAATTATTGGATCCACCAAGGCGATCAGTACCCAAGCTTGTACGAAAACCAACTCGGGTTCCTTTTCTAGGATCTAGGAAAAAATCTCGTGAATCTCTAAATAAGCTTGCTCGAAATCCCGTTGTAGACTGCCTCCCTTCCTGATCTTGAATGATATCCGGAGCATCAGAATCAACATCTCGAATATTGATGTGTTCTCCTACCATCGTGAAAGTCCCGGTTATAAATTCCGAAAACCCACGGCCAAATGTGAGATTGGCACCAGTTTTCGTTTCGTCATAGGTCAAAAAATTGGTCCGCGTGCGAAACCCATCGATTTGAACTGACGTTAAGGTATCAAAAATCGCAGGATTTCGAAAGGTAAGGATACCCAAGGTTCGGCGTCCTCCTAATTGCCCTCGGATTTTGGCTAAATACCCTCGGCCTAAAAAATTCCCTTCCGTTATATCAGCGATTAACGTAAACTGATCAAGGGTGCTGAACCCGCCGCCAATGCTAAAGGCCCCTGTTGGCTTTTCTTTAACTTTGACATCTAAATCCACTTCACCGGGAGCATTTTGTTTGGGCAATATTTCCACTGTTTCAAAAAAATTCAGATTATTCAACCGTTCGAAACTTCGTTTAATCGCAGGCGAATCAATCATGTCCCGTTCGTCCACACGCAATTCTCGGCGAATGACATTGTCCCGGGTTTTATTATTGCCCGTAATGCGAATATCTCTGATTCGCACCATTTCTCCCTCTTCAATCACAAAAGTAATCTGGGCACTTCTGGTCGCTGGATCAGGTTCAACTGTGGGATTCACTTCCGTAAAGGCGTAGCCTCGACTCCCATATAAATCAGTCACGCGAGTAATTTCATCTCTGATCTTCACTCGCTGAAACACTTCACCTGATTGAGTATCGAGCCCTTCCCGCAATTCTAATTCTGAAAAAATAGTATTTCCCGTATATCGAATCTGGCTTATGATATACGGTTCTCCTTCCACGATGGGGAACACCAGGCTGAACCACTCCTTGGTGTCATCCAACTCAATACGAGGCATACCGACTTGGATATCCAAATACCCTTTATTCATATAGACTTCCTTGATCCGCTCGATATCATTCGGCAGTTCATCTTGGCGCAACACCCCGGTATCAGAAAAAAGAGACCATGGCCAGGAGTATTCTTGATTGGCCATAAAAGCCAATAATTGTTTTTTCTTGAGGACATGTCGTCCTTCAAATTCGATGGCGTCGATATGGGCTTGTTCACCCTCTTCAATATGATAGGTCAGACGCACCTGCCCCTCTTCAATCATATCGACAATCGGCACGATCTGAGCATGGTAATAACCTTTTTCCTGGTATAATTTCCTGAAATGCTCGACCGAGACTTTCACTTGCTCTTGGTCAAGAAAGGTCTGATTTCTAATGGTGTTTTTTTCACCAAGTTTTTCATCTGATAATTCATCGTTCCCATCATAGACGACTTCAACCGTAAAAGGTTTTTCCTTAACCTGAAAAACCACCACGACTTCGTCGCCATCTCGCTGGGTGGTCACCTCCACTCCTTCAAAAAAGCCCATATTATAAATTGCCTGGATTTGTTCACGAACCTGCTCTTGAGAAAAGAGGTCCCCTGGTTGAATCGACAACTTCCCCACAATGGCTTGCTGTTCGATATGACGATTCCCTTCTACCTGAATACGCTGGATACGATTCTCGAAGGTCTGAGCCCATGAGGGATCGACTAAAGCGACAAAGACCATGAAAACGTTCAAGTATGGGCGTGAAACCGAGAGGAGATGGTCGAGTTGGTGGCAGTACGCGCGGTTCATCAATTTAAAAACATTGAGTCCAGAGAATTGTCGAGGCATATTCTGTGTCAAAAGAAATAAGAAACGCGCAAGAAGAAATTCCAGAAGGGAATACCGGATCAACAAGAAAAGTGACGATTTTCTTGAATAGATCCCCTAACGTGAAATTGTGATGAATGGCATAAACGTGTGGAAGAATCCCAACAACACCGGTTGGAGATACCTATAATAGGATGTCGGATTATATTCAGGGAACCGATTCCTTGTAAAGCAATTCTGGCCAAAACAACTCGAGGGTGAGTAACATAGCCCAGGAATTTTGCGTTTCAAAAACCTTGACAACTTTTTTCACCTTCTCCTAGTATCGAAAACTGTGTATCACGAAAGCTTGGTGTCCCATCTTCATTTTCCTTCTTCCATTTCTCTCATCCAGCCTCACAGGGATATACTGTTATGACAGACGATACGCCTGATTTCACACCGCCGGCCATTGATAATATCCCCGATGAACTTCCGCTCCTCCCGGTCCGTGACATCGTCATTTTTCCCTATATGGTCCTTCCACTTTTCGTGGGACGAGACCTTTCCATCAAAGCGATAGAAGCGGCCCTTTCCTCTAATCGATTAATTTTTCTCACCACGCAAAAAAACCAAGAAACGGAAGAACCCACATCAGACGATTTTCATCGTATAGGAACCGTTGGGGTTATCATGCGCATGCTGAAACTTCCCGATGAACGCATCAAAATTCTCGTTCAAGGACTAACCAAAGCCCGCATTCAAGACGTGACCCAATCGCGCCCATTTTTCTCTGTGCGTATCGAGAAGATGACCCAAAAATCACCGGTCATTTCCCCGTTAGAACACGAAGCCATTATTCGATCCGCCCGAGAAGGATTGGAAAAATTACTGGGGTTGGGCAAGATCATCATGCCTGATGTCTTGACGGTCATCGAAAATTTGGATAATCCCGGGCGCCTCGCAGATATTATTGCGTCCAACCTTGGACTCAAAATCGATATAACACAAGAAGTATTAGAAATTGAAGATCCTCTTGCTCGCTTAAAACGAGTGAATGACATTCTTAGTAAAGAGCAAGAAGTCTTGGCTATGCAGCAGAAGATCCAAGCCGAAGCCAAAGGCGAAATGGATAAAACACAACGAGAATACTTTCTCAGGGAACAACTGAAAGCCATCCAGAAGGAACTCGGAGAATTGGATGATCGTACCGAAGAAGTCGCCGATTTTCGACATCGCATCCAAGAAGCCAACATGCCAGAAAAAGTTCTGAAAGAGGCGGAAAACCAACTCAAGCGTCTAGAGAAGATGCATCAAGATTCCGCTGAAGCGGGTACGATACGTACATATTTAGAATGGCTAGTGGAAGTGCCATGGAGCCGGAAATCGACAGATAACTTGGATATTGCGCAAGCTTCGAAGGTGCTTCACGAAGACCATTACGATTTGGAACGGGTCAAAGAACGCATTTTGGAGTATTTGGCCGTTCGCAAACTCAAAGCTAAAATGAAAGGGCCCATCTTGTGCTTTGCCGGACCCCCAGGAGTCGGGAAAACGTCGTTGGGCAAATCCATCGCCCGCGCTCTGGGTCGAGAATTTGTGCGCATCAGTCTTGGGGGAACACGAGACGAAGCTGAAATTCGCGGGCATCGTCGCACCTACGTAGGCGCCCTGCCTGGACGTATCATACAGGGGCTTAAGCAAGCTGGAACCATAAATCCTGTGTTCATGCTAGATGAGGTCGATAAAATTGGCATGGATTTTCGCGGTGATCCTTCAGCAGCACTGCTTGAAGTCTTGGACCCCGAACAAAATAACACCTTTGTCGATCATTACCTTGGAGTCCCGGTTGATTTGAGTGATGTGATGTTCATCACTACAGCGAATTTGACAGACCCCATACTCTCCGCATTGCGAGACCGCATGGAAATTATCGAAATTCCTGGGTATTCCGAAGAGGAAAAACATGGGATTGCACAGCGCTATCTCATCCCTCGGCAGCTTGAAGAACATGGGATCACAAAACAACATCTCCATATCACCGATGCCTGCTTGACCCAAATTATTGCCCAATACACCAAAGAGGCAGGCGTTCGGAACCTGGAGCGGGAATTGGCCAAGGTCATGCGCAAAATTGCCAAACGCATTGCTGAGGACAAAATCAAACAATACCAGGTGTCTCCGAAAAATCTTCACCAGTTCTTGGGAGTCCCCAAATATATCCCAGAACAGGAACAGGAACATGATGAAATAGGGGTTTCAACCGGCCTGGCGTGGACTGAAGCTGGTGGTGACGTGCTATACGTGGAAGTCTCGGCCAGCAAAGGCAAAGGTCAATTGACCTTGACCGGCCATCTGGGAGAAGTCATGAAGGAGTCCGCACATGCCGCCTTGAGTTATATCCGTTCTCAGGCTCAGGAATTGGGCATTGAGCCAAGCCTATTTGCGAAACAGGACATTCACATCCATGTACCAGCAGGTGCCATCCCTAAAGATGGCCCTTCGGCAGGAATTACTATCGCGACAGCCTTGGCGTCCTGTCTCAGTCAACTACCTGTAAAACGGGATATTGCTATGACTGGAGAGGTAACGTTGCGTGGTCGAATCCTTCCTATTGGCGGCTTAAAGGAAAAAGTCTTGGCCGCCAAACGTGCGCATATTCACACGATTATTGTCCCGAAACGCAATCAGAAAGATTTCAATGATATTCCCAAACATCTTGTCCGAGGGTTGGATTTCATTTTCGTCGATACGATGTCGGAAGTCTTAAAAACCGCTCTTCGTCAAAAAAACCGAACCAAACTCAAAACGGCCAGGATTTCTTCTCAGGCCACTTCCGGAACTCGCAAAAAAGTTGCGTCGCCCGGCCCTGCACGCACCACTGTGCGAAACAAGGTTACCAAGGCTTCCTGAGGAGCAACCAGCCATGCCCCTGAACCGCCAATCGGCGCGCCTTTCGAATTTTGGGGAATTCCAACTTATTCAAGCCATCCCCCGTCGGTTCATCACAGAAGGATTTCGTTCGACCGTTGGAACAGGAGATGATGCGGCAGTCTTGCCTCCTTCCTCGAACAAGCACACCGTGATCTCAACGGACCTTCTGGTGGAAGATATCCACTTCAACAGAAAAACCGCAACACTGTATGATATTGGATATAAAGCTGCCTCGGCTAACTTGAGTGATGTAGCCGCCATGGGAGCCGCCCCAACCGGCATTTTTGTCGCTATCGCTTTACCTCCAACCCTAACCAAAAAAGATTGGCAAGAATTCTACCGAGGACTGGCCGCTGCTTGTAAACCCTATACAGTGAAGCTTTTTGGCGGTGATACCTCCTCTTCACCCACATCCTTATTCATCGCCATTACGATCATCGGACAGGTTCGGCCTGGACATATTCTAACTCGGCATGGAGCGAAGGTTGGTGATTTCATTTATGTAAGTGGCTCACTCGGCGACTCAGCAGCAGGACTCGCCTACCTTCAAACATGCACGCGTGCTCCAAAACGATCTTCCCTCTCAAAATCGATGAGCTATCTCATACAGCGTCACTTACAGCCCACGCCCCGTGTGGCCCTTGGGCAGCTCCTAGGATCTCAACCCTATGCTTCGGCCGCTATGGATCTTTCAGATGGACTTTCCGGGGACCTTCATCATCTCTGTCGACAAAGCCGGGTTGGAGCGTTAATTGATCAGGCCAAAATTCCCATGTCTCAGCCCATGGTCCGTTACGCCAAGCGAATTCGTACCGATCCTGCACATTGGAGCCTTCATGGTGGAGAGGATTACGAATTACTCTTCACTATTCCCCCTAGCCGCCAGCTTGAGATTGAAAAATGCGCAAAAAATAGACGAATTCCCATAACCAAGATCGGCGTCATTCAATCCAAACGATTCGGCATCCGAATAGAACAGAGTGATAAAACACAAACCCTGTTTTCACCAAGAAGCTATGAACATTTCTCGTAATAGACCCCAAGACAAGGGGGCTTCATGCTAAGCATGGAGTCTCTGCGTCAACGCCTGACACAAGTTCTCCACCTCAAAGAAACTCCACACCGTACAGCCTTGGCCTTTGCCACCGGAGTTTTTATTGCCTTTGCACCACATTATTTATTTCATACGGCCAGTGCCGTGTTTTGTGCCTGGCTGTTTCGGTTAAACTATGTCGCAATTTTTCTTGGGTCGTTCATCAACAACCCATGGACCATCATCCCCATTCTAGCCGCCAGCCTCTATACTGGAATATTCTTGATGGGAGAATCGTCACAACCAACCATTGAATGGAACGAACTCACCATGGACAATCTTTTTGACATATTGTCCCCCTACCTCGTTCCCTTTCTCGTGGGCGCCTGTACTCTTTCTATCCTGGGCTCCCTCCTGGCCTATCCACTCATGCGATGGACCATAATACGGTACCGCCGCATGAGAGATCATAAAAGATCAGAGACTCGCGTTTGATTGCTCAAAATTTCAGTCCTCTAAGAGGATAGACCTGAAACACCTGATCCATACTGAACCCTCTTCTTCCCCTTTTGATGGAGTCTCACTTCTGGCAGACCCCATCCATGGCTACATTTCACTCACCGTCCCTTATACTCACGCATCCATCGTCGAACATACGGAAAAAGATCTGATCGACTCACAATGGGTACAACGCCTTCGTTACATTCTTCAACTCCAAAGCGCACATTGGGTCTATCCCGGGGCAGAACATACCCGCTTTCAACATTCCTTAGGAACCATGCATTTGGCAGGGCGCTTTCTGGAAAAGCTCTATCCTTCTCTGCATCAAATTATTCCGGACCTTCCATCCTTCCCTTTTTTAGAGGAATTTGTTCGCGTGACCGCCTTGCTTCATGACATCGGGCATGGACCTTTTTGTCATTTTTTCGACCACCACTTTCTCCATCAATATCATCTGACGCACGAATTGATCGGGCAGCACATCATTCGGGATCAATTGGGATCGATCATTCGAAACATTCAGCGAAGTCCGTCAGGACATTTTTCGCAAGGGGAGCAACTGAATCCCGAACACATCGCCTTTCTGATTCTCAAAGATCCCCACCAATCCACCAAAGGTCTGCCACAGTGGGTCATTGCCTTACGCCCCCTTCTAGGTGGAATTTTTACCCCTGATAATTGTGACTATGTGCTAAGGGATTCCTATATGTGCGGAGTGGCCATTGGCCCTGTCGACATTGAACGTCTTTTGCATTACACATTTTTTTCCTCTAGGGGACTGACCATCCATCAGGCAGGACTATCAGCCCTCCAAATGTTCCTACATGCCAGGCTCTACCTCTATGCCAATGTGTATTACCACCGTACGACGCGTGCCATCGACATTCATCTTCAAGAAATATTCCAGCCAACAATGAAACTCCTCTTTCCCCACAACCCTCTTAAGACGCTATCTCGCTATTTACATCTTACTGACTGGCATGTCATGGAAACGGTCCGAACTTGGCCCAAGGCTCGCCATCCCGAAAAACGACGTCTCGGTATCGAGTGGACCAAAATAATGAGTAGAGAGGTGAAATGGAAAACCGCCTTTAGTCTTCTAGTCCCAATCCCTCAAGGATCATACTCGTTTCAACCCCAGGCTTTTTTATCCCGGATGCGTCAAGCCCTGCCACGAAAATGGCGACAGACGGATATTCGAGTCGACTTTGCCTATAAAGACCCTCGCCCTATTAACTTATTACAAATGGGAGGTTTCCAAATTTTTGTGTGGAGTCCGGCGACAGGTCACATTGAGAAGGAAAGTTTACAGACCTACCTACAACATCTACCCGCCCGAATGATTACCTTGCGAATTTTCTGCCTAGATCATTCACAAGATCACATCTTAGCTCAAGCCGCGGAAACAACGTTACGGAAACATTGGCCGGAACTGTTGTCCCATTCGTGACCAATGACCCCTTCGCCATTTTGATCATCAGGCAAAGAGAAAAGAAATCTTAGTAAGGTCGAGAACCGAATCGAAAAGCACGGAGATCTTTCAGGAGCGTTAATTGAAGACGAATGGCTTGAAGCGTTGGACTAGAAGAAAATGTCCCGGCTTTTTGGCATTGGCCACAATATGCCAGGAGATCTGATTTGAGTTCTTCCAGACTACGAGCGAACAATGGATCCTGAGGGATATCGTGAAACTGAACCTTCATTATTTTCCCCTCTTGTAGCTGTAAAAGAGCTCCAACAGTCCGCTTATTGGCTGGCAGATACCCTTCAACGGGAAAGGCATCGGCAACTGGCGGTTTCCATTTCATCCTGATCCATTTTTCTAATGACATGAGAAATGCTGCTTCTTCGGAAGTTTGCATGCGTTCATTTGGCGCTTCAATCTCAGATGGAATAACTGGCTCAAGAACAATGGTCAGAAGTTCCTCAGGGATGGGGACCACCACCAAATCAAAGGTCACATGTTGTTCCCCTCGCTCGACCCATGACAGGGGGAATTCGGCCATGTTACTAAGAAGCGGTTGAGGCCACATGGGAAAGAAGATTCGTTCATGACTTGAATCGTGAAGGATCCTTTCTGTTTGCCAAGACCACTTCGAATACACCGCCATCAGCTCGCCTTGTTCATTTAACGCTCGCACAAATATTCTTCGAGGATGAAGGACGTGCCTGAAGAATAATTGCCTCGTTCCCCCCGAATCATTCGTTTGCCCTCGGGAAAAGCCATCGGATTCTAGATGGGCCAATGGATGAACATCTGTTTCTTCCCAGTCTTTCAGTATCTCAGCAATTTTATTCTGCTCCATAAAGAGGGAAATGGGCAGGATAAGAAGGGGTAGAGATTCCTTTGTATTTTCAGACGACTGCAAAAAACGATAAAGAGGCTGTCCTATCTCAGAGAACCATCCCTTTTGCCAAATTTTTTCCGCAAGACGATAGGCATCCATACGATATTGGGTCATTCGCTCTAATGATAATTGAAGATCAATTTGATGTACTGAATTCACACTGAATGAATCAGAACCATTCACCTGAAGACCATTTTTTTCATCATCCTGACCTAGCGAATCCTGTTTGAAGAGTTCTTCTTCCAGCGAATCCGGAATTTCAGTTTCAGTTGAATCAAGAGGAGCATTAAAGAGTTTGAGTATTTGGACGACCAAATCTTGCTCAATGCGTGGAATTTCTGAATATCCTCCTTCCGCACTTAAGGCTCTTACGATGACGCCAGTTTCAACATCGATCACCTGCAAATTAACCCTCAAATTTTCTTCATGTTCATAGAATCCCCCGCGCACTAAATACCGCGCCCCTTGTATATGGCCAAGATCAACTGGTGGAATTGTTGGGGAAAACCCGCGATGCTGAAGCCATTGTTCTCGAAGGACAGGACCAAGAGATTTTCGCGCAACCACGGAGAGAGAAGGCCAATTAGCCAAATCATTCGCCAACATTTCCGCTAAACTGCTTCCTAACCAATCAAGTTTATGGCTAGGACTCAGATTTTCTAAAGGGAGTACAGCCAGGGTATAGGGATGGTCAAGGGTATAGGGATGGTCCAGGGAAGAGGAATGAAAATTTTGAACGTGGGGAAATGAAAGCGGGTCAGCGAGTGATGGACCTGAACCTGGATTGACACCAAGGCATCCGCTCAACCCAACACTACAACATCCTAGGTACCAGATCCAATTTTTCGCTTTACCCAATGACAGAATCAGCGGGGTTTTTATGTCGAAGCCGTTGGAGCGTCGCTTGGGAACGAAGGACATGACGAATTATGGCTTCACGGTCATCTGGAGCTATTTGTGTGAATTCCACCGCAATTTCAAATCCCACCGCTTCTTCATTTTGTGCAGGTTCAATTCGAATAATTTTTCCTACAGCTTGCATGGGCACGAAAGGACGCAGTATCAGTCGTAGCACCAAATAAGAATCAACAGGAAATTCTTGTTCTGAAAAAAAACGAATCCCGGATCCACTGAGATTGACTTTTGCTAATTCTGGAATAGCCCGCTTAAGATTTTTGTCTTTTCCTAGGGTTCTAAGAATAGATGTCAGCATCCAATCAATCCGTGTCACCATTTGCAACAGCAGAGGATCACGAATAGTCAGGTCATTTTCATCCACCATCGCCTTAACCAGATCGGGAGACACCGCCAATTCCTCCCATTGCCACTGACTGAAAGCAGCCGCATCTAACTCTACAGGCTCGTAAGAAAATGCCAGAGGTAATTCAATCCAAAGACAAACCGGCACATCAGCTCGACAATCTTGCCGACGATCTTCAGACCCAATAATACCGTTGTCCATCATTCGTTACCTTATAGCCTTGAAGGATCTGCCTTGCCCTGAAGAGTTCGAATTTCAACAAGAATATCTCGTGCTTGTTCAGCGGCCCCATGGATTTTTTCTAATTGTGACTTGAGTTGAGAATCTTCACAACGACGAAGCGCTAATTCAGAAAACACAACAATAGGCAACAACTTATTTGACAGGGAGTGTAATAGTGTTCCAATAGAAGAAGAAGTCTCTGTGCTGACAGATGGTGAACCTGGCGATGGAATTGTCTGTCGAAAGGGCATTGTATTTTTAAATACCTAAACACCCTGCCAAATAAGTGTCCGGAAAAGCATTGGATACCAATTTCTTTTGCCATTGTTCTATATTGGCAATTGTTATACCCAAAATCCTCAAACTTAGAACTCTTTGAAATTTTTAAAAAAACAATTAGAATAAAAAAAGATTGCAAGAAAAAAAGCCCATTTCATGACAAAAATGAACTCTACTCGTCAATTGTTTGACAGAGGTAGGAAAGAATAAAACTGAAGTTTTGGGCGTGTCTAAAATAAAGTGAAAATGGAAAAGAGTTTTGGAGGAGGTTTGAAAATTCAAAAAGTCAGATGCTCAGGAGATGTCGGGATTGTTCAAGATTCTGGCCAGCCCACTGGCGTTTCAACCCCAAAAGCCGGCGACGGTGTTTTTGAGCTTCACCAAGTTGTTGCTTCGTGAGTGCTTGCACTTCTCGAATGCGGGTTATGATCCATTGATCACACTGAATAAGTTTTTTAACAATGTCCTTAGGGAGGGTATCAAAAGTACCAACACGTGCACGACGATCATAGAATTGAGCGACCGAGTCCCACTTCCCTTGTTTCGCAGCCTCCATTGCCATACTCGTTAGTTGTTCAAAGGCATTAGCCTCTTGAGTGGTCGCTGGTCTCATTCTGTTACATTCCTACTGCTTGTGGCTTTGCCCCTTGAATGGCTAATTCTTGCCAGGCTTCCCTGACCTCTCTCATACATCGAATTGGACCTTCCAAGCGCCCAGGTTCATTTTTTAAATTGGCTTGAGTCACTTCATATTGAATATATTCGTATAGACGTTGTAAATCCTTGGCAACAGCTCCACCTTCTTCCATATTTAAGGAAGCTGACAGCTCACCAATCACGCGAAGTGCCCGATCAACAAAGCGAGCTTTATCCTGGAAGTTAAGAGCCAAAATCCCCTCTTGTGCCAGTTTCATAGATGAAATCGCGCCATCATATAATAACACGACAACCTGGACCGAAGATGCTGTCGAAATCTGCGTTGTTGCGTACGCTTGCGCACCCACCATCATACGTGTTTCCCCTCTTGTAAACTTAATTATTCCCAGATGACAAGGTTGCTAATGCATCCAATTGATTTTGTAAACTCGCCAATAACCCGTCTAAATTTGCAAATTTTATGCGTTGCTGTTCTTCAAAACGACTGAGCTGACCTTCCTTGACGGAAATTTGCTCAACAAAATCATCGATTTGATTCGTGAGGGAATTCTGTCGGAGAGTTAAAACCCCTGTTTCCACGTCATCTAGCGCATCTACCGCGTCAACCACGAGCTCTCCAATCCCTTCGGTCCCTGTCGTGGGATTCTGAACGAATAAATCTCGAACAGCAGAATAATTGTCACTAAGAGCAGCATTGAGCGTGGTCTCGTTTAGCTTAATGGTGCCATCAGCCGTTTGTGTTTCAAACCCAATCTGAGAAGCACTTGTATAAGTCGTCAGCCCACTGATTTGAGAAAAAGTCGATTGGCGTATTCGGTCAAGAATAGTGCGAGCAAGGGAATCCCCAACGAAAATTCCCCGTTCTCCCGTTTCAATATTAAAAGCCGTCCGCTCGTTAACAAATTCCACGACTTCGTTATAGGCGCTCACAAAATTTGCGACCCCTTCTTTCACGGCCGTCGTGTCCTGGGTTACAGAAATAGTCACCGGATTACTTAGGTCTTCAGCTTGTAAATTTAAGGTGAGACCAGAAATGACGTCCGTAAGTGTATTGCTGGAGCGATCGATCGTAACTGCGCCAACACCTTCTCCTAAAACTATTTGAGAATCTTGGGCAGCTTGAAAGGTATCAATACCAGTTGTGACAGTGTCTAGGTCCGTATCATCTGCAGAAATGACAATGGAATTGCTCGCGCCCGTATCATTCGAAGACAACACCAACCGGTAAGCTGGCGTAACCTCGGTCCCTGTATTCAAGATGGAAGCACTTACTCCGGCTCCAAGATCATTAATTCCATCCCGCAGATCTTCCAGAGTCCCGCTGGCATCAAGATTGACGGTTTGGGTGCCCCCCCCTCCAACTGAAAAAGAGAACGTTCCAGATCCACCACTGACAATATCCGTATCAGAAGCAGAAACGGCGGTCGAAGCTTTGGACACGATTTGATGTGCTGACGCTAATTTATTGACCGTGACGGTATGGGTACCAGCAGCTGCAGCGGACGATACACTGGCCGCCAACAAGGTTTGGGAACTCGCAGAGGTAACACTGACTTGATTTTTATCAAAACTCAGCCGTGTTCGAACGGAGCTAGCCGCACTTTGCAAACTAAGCAATTTTCCGCCCAACAAACCAAAATCAGTTTGCTTGGTTTGTAAATCCAGCTTACGTTGATTGATCCGATCAATGGGAATGGATTTCGCTTGAACCAGTAGTTCAACTATAGGTCCGAAGTCTATTCCATTTCCAAGCCCGCCAAAACTGATCATGTCTCACTCCTTGAAAAATGTCGCGGGCCTAATGTCATAAAAAGGGTAGTAACAGTCCGCAAGACATCTGTTGAGGAAAGAGCTTCTTTCGTGGAAAACACATTTTTTGAAAATGCGTTTAAATTTCTTCTTCTACAAACAAACCAGACTTATCGGCAAAAAATCGGTCAAGTTCCAGAACTTCTTCCGAAGGTATTTGTCGGATTAATTCACCGGATTCTTTATCAACAATACGAAAAATGACCTGATTGAGCTCTTTATCAACAGATAATTCGATTCGAGGCTCAATATTCTGTAACGTAGTTTGAAGGCGGGTTATGACTTCTTTAATCTGTTCTGGAGCATTCTTGGGAATCTGAGACTCCTGAAGCTCTGGTGCTTCTTTTAACTCAGTAATCTTCTTATCGATTGGTCGAAGCTTTTCTACCTCTCCTACTTTTTGACTATCCCGATGACGAACTTCTTGCCCAACCGACAGCGAAATCACAGATGAAGCATTATGTGAAATGGTTGCTATCATTTTGGGTATCCCCCTTATTTAGGAGGGAGACCAGATCACATGATCTGGTCTCCTCCTAAAAACCTTTTTACTGCAGCAAGGACAGAGCCTGCTGAGGTAAGGTATTGGCTTGAGCCAAAATCGAAGTACCGGCCGACACCAAAATTTGGTTTCGGACGAATTTGGCCGTTTCAAATGCAATATCAGCATCCCGAATCCGTGATTCAGCAGCCGACACATTTTCATTGGCGACTTCTAGATTCTGGACAGCGGCATCAATTCTATTCTGCAACGACCCGACATTGGCTCGAGCAGACGCCACGGCACTGATCGCACTGTCGATATTGCCCAAGGCGCTTAAAGCATTGGCTGAAGTCGAGACATTGACACTACTCAACGTCAATGTATTCGTATTTAAATCATTCAAGGACAGGGTTAGCGTGTCATTCGCTGAACTACGGAAACCGATTTGAATGGATAAGGAGTCATTTCCAGTTCCACTCAATAACTTGACACCGTTAAATTCCGTCACGGCTGAGATTCTGTCAATTTCTGACCGGAGGGCAACGAATTCTTGATCCAAGAACGATCGTTCGTTGGAACCTAAAATTCCGCTAGCGGACTGTTCCGCCAATTCCCGAAGCCTCGCCAAAAGGCCCCCGATATTGGCCGCACCACCGTCAGCGATTTGCAACAAACTGATACCGTCATTGGAATTTCGAACGGCTTGATTAATACTACGAATTTGAGCACGTAAGGTTTCTGAAATACCGAGACCGGCAGCATCATCTGCAGCTCGTGTAATTCTTAGTCCTGAGGAGAGACGGGCAACGGACCCTTGCAACTGGGCAGTGGAAATCCCCAAGTTCCGTTGGGCGGTGATCGATGCGATGTTGTTGTTAACGATAAGTGCCATAAATTCCTCCTTGATGGCTGTTCCTCAAAGGATCCATCCCTTGAGAGAGAGTAAATGAGATAAGCCGATAGGCCTCCTTAGAGAATTGGTAATTTTGTCCAAATTCGTCGTCTGGCCCTACTTATCGTCCATCAAAAAGAAAACTTGAGGAACTTCTTCGGTACGGTTAACTTTTATTTTTTCCATCGCATTACTATTTCGAAACTGAACAGAATATGCCATACCTGACAAACAAGAATTGATGTCGGGAATGTTACTGTGGCAATCTTGGAATGACCTCATATTCCAGCATATCGGCCACTCGCACCTCGTCTAGACCTTGTCTTGCCGTCATTAACTCATTGACCCAAAATGATAGGTCATTAGGTTCATTCGAAAGCGTACTCCCCACAGATTGCTGAATCTGTCTCCATTCTAAATAATCAGCCACCTGCCCAAACCATTGATCTAGTTGTCGCATGCCTCCCTTTCCCTGGCGAAAATCTCCAAGGACTTGTTGGGCCTGAGACCGCAATTGCCGTCCAAATTGTTTTCCAGTATCTGCTGATTCTTGGAGAATGCTCTCCATTTTTTCACTTTTTGCTGCGATAGACCCGAATGAACTGGCGACCTGAGACAACGTTGGCGGAACCAATTCCCTATCTGTCATGGGTCTGTTGCCTACAATTAATTGCGTCACTAACCGACCTTGGGCCTCGGCCCTGTCACTCAAATTCGCTAAGACTTCTTCGAGCCGGACCGTATCACCGACTTCCCACGTTTCTTCATCCAATTGCACCAGCATATTGTTCCCTCCTTAGAGATTCGGGTGAATGTTCAGAAAGCTGTTTACATGTGAGTCTTGCTCGAGTTCTAAAAGATTGAGCAGCAAGGGCATATTCTTCCGCCATTCCTACTAATGTTTGTCCTTCTAGATTAAACGTTTCTCGAATAAAGGCCACAGAAAGCGGTCCAAAAGCATATGAAGACTTGACCAGTTCTTTCATTTCAAGTGTTTGCTCTTTCAATCGAACTTGAGTCTCTTTCAACTTCCTCACGGGTATAGGTATTTGCCGACAGAACTGCAGCACGGCGTTAGATTGGTCACATAACCTATCCAGTTGTGGGGCGACCTGTTCCCATAATCTCACAGTTTGGAGTCTATCGGGAGGAGCATCCTGAGAAGGAGGAATTTTACTGGGTTTTTCCGTAAAACATTGAAACCAATAACGCCGCCAATAGGTTCCATACCATGCAGTCAGAGCTGGCTCATAGCCAGAACGCAACACAAACGTCCCAAGTTGATCTTCGTCTATTACACCCTCATAGACTCGTATCCCTGATGAAAAGCACGGCAATACATTTTTTCCTAACAGATGTGAACAGAGTTGTGCGATTTCCTTTGGGATGATGTGGTCCTTACATGCGTGGTGAGGACAAACTTTATCGAACCCGCAGGGGCCACACACAATATCTGGCTGTACCACCCAATTCCCAGTCCCAAAGGGTCCAGTTTCACGGAAGTCCACATGACCCACGGAAAGATTGACGACTGGAGTATTGACCCCGACAGACATATGCATAGGCCCAGTATCATTCGTCACCATCAAATGGCATTGCTGCAAGAGTGCGACAACTTCTGGAATCGATGTTTTGCCAACCGCTTCACACAATAGGCCTTGCCCGCCAGCCTCTTGATACACCTTTATCGCATCCTTCACGGCGGGTTCCTCTTTTTTACTACCAATGAGCACAAACCCTATATTTCCTTCCTTACTCAAATGAGCCATCAGCTGACCGAAATATTCAGGCCGCCAAGCTTTCATGGGTTCACTGGCCCCGACTTGCACGGCCACCCAATGGGTTGGCCTACCAGAACGGCGCAAGAATGCGTGAGCCCAATCTGACGCCTCATGATTCACCAATAATTGGATTGGATGAAAACTTCCAGGGCCACTTCCCCCAAGAGAAAATAAATCAACAATATTAAAGCGATTCACATGCCGATACATTTGAAAATCAAGAAAATATTTCATCCATGGATTTTTCACTAAAAAACTACCATCCTGAGCTGTCGTCATGCCTCGTTCATCAGGACATCCGAAAAACTTCACCAGAAAAGCGCTACGACGATTGAAAGTCAAATTAATGACCCTGTCATACCCAACCTGGAGTAAAGGAGAAGCCCATTGGGAAAGTTCTTGGTACAACGCGACCACATCCCGAGCACACACCCGACTTTCGTCCATTAATTCCTGGAAATCAAAGGTCAAAACGTGGCGTATCCCAGGAATTAACTCCGCCACATGAGCAAACTCTTCATCGACAATCACGTCAATTGCCGCACTGCCACATTCCTCTTTAAGACGTGCCAACAGAGGAATCATTTGTATCAAATCACCCATCCGGGTAATGTTGATGATTAAAATTTGCTTCACAAAAAATCCCGTTTTTCCTGACGATATTCATCCATCATGAGAAGAAGCAATTCTCCACGGCTCAATGTCGCTTCAGGCCCTTTTTGGCGTATTTTTTTGGCCATATCAACCAGTTCGATTCGTTCGTTCTTGGGAAATGCACTGAGCAATGGCCGCAGCTCTGGAACCTTTCCACTGCGAGCCAACAAGGACTCCGCTTGTCGTTCACCTTGCAGGATCGCGCCAATGCGATCGGGGCATGCCAGTCCAATGGTACTCAATAGTGTCTGCATCCGGTGCGCATAGGTATGAGACATGACTACCTGTTTTTGGGACTCTTGTGCCATGACACGCCGCTGTTCAGGTTCATGCAACCATTTCCTGACCGTTGGAGTGAGTTCCTCTGGAGTTTTAATAATCCCCATCATTGATTCATCAAAAAATTCAGGCAAGAGGGTTCGATAATCAATCACTTGAAATGCCCCACAACTTGCCAGCTCAAAAGTACGGGGATTCACACTATCACCATCGGGATCAAACCCTTCCTTTGTGTAGGAATGAAGATTTACATTGACCTTTGTCGCATTAAAAATTTTTACACTCGTGGGCGTATCAATCCGCGCACCGTTGCGCTGAAGAACCTGGGCCAAAATTCCTGCCTGGTCCCATTCATTGCCCCACAACTTAAAAGACCAGTTATGGCCCATCAAAACTGGCAAAATCTCTCGTCGATTTCGATATCCAGCACCGAGAAATGAGACATCTGCCCCGAATTCCATTTGCTCCTGGTCCGTCAAATCAAGAGACTGATGAACGGTGGGATCGGCAGCCAGGGGTAAATAGGACGTCTGCAGCGCACCAGCTTGCTTAAAAGCTTCTAAACATACACCTTGTTGCATCACAAACCAGAAATCATAGCCGGCAATCATTTGTTGCCAATAGGTTAAATGGCGGAAGTTTTCCACGAACCACATCGCCGTCAAGACTTTTTTTCGACGCATTTGTTCAAGCACTGCCATCGATAAAGGCGCCTGCGACATTGCCAGAACCAAATCGGGAGGGTCCTCCGCCACATGAGCCAGACTAATCACTCCCAACGTATCGCTAAACCGTTGTTGTACCGTTAAACGCAGACGGTCATCACGAATGGTTTCCAAATGCTGATAACCGGCGGAATGCAGACTATGATCTACCCAACTGACACGATGTCCTAACGATTCCAATGCCCGAACCACATAACCGGCGATGGGAAGAGAGCCTCCATAGATCGGGCCAACCACCATAACATGAAGGGTTCCACTGACCCGTTTGGCTATCTCCTCACGAAGCTGCATTCGAAAGGTCCCATATAAGTCAGAATTGATGCGTAAAGCTGGTTCATAGGATAAGAGTCGAATTCGTTTCGACTGCTGCATCACCTGGAGGGCCATGTGTTCGGGATCCCCCCATGTCCATACCAGGCGCTCTCCCCAACCTTCTAAAGACCGAACGGCTAATGCATCAACGAATTCTGATAAGTTTGGAACAACCACGGCAATTTGAACATCTTGCGAAAACTTCGCATGCAGGGCTTCCACGTGATACAACAAACCGACGCCTAACACGACAAGCGTTTCACCGGATTGATAATCCTGAGCTTGTTGGTCAGCCCATTGTTCTGCTTCTCGCATCGGATCATAGGCACTGTGAACCTGACGCCCAGAAACCATGGCCGAAGGCATCCCATTTTTAGCAAGATTAATAGAGAGCACTCCCCCACTCGTCTTTTGAAGTTTTGAACCCAACCCGGGGTCATGTTTGTGAATAATTTCAAGATTTTTTTGAAACGAATTCATATCACCTCAGAGACAATACGCTCATCATTCTCTTCCCTTATCAGAGGGACACCAAGAAAAGGAAAAAACTCTCTCTCTGCTTCAAGTAAATGAGGAAAACGAAGACATTTCATTTTTATCGTTATCTGTTTCCTTCATGAAGGCCGAACCTAGAGGATTCGTATTTAAACCGACAAACCTTCCTCATCTAACATTGAATGGCCTACGCCCTCATCAATGTTGTAGAAAAAGATTTGAACTTATCCCGAATAACAGACAGCTCTCGAAATTGAACGGAATCTTGTGAGACCAAGCCTGTATGGGAATCATATAAGGCGGAAACGTACTCATAGACCCGTGTTATTAAATATAAAATTTCCTCTATCTTCGCCTTCCGCTGCTGAACCTTCCTGTTCATGTCTCCTGCTAGAAGATCATTGAGAATCGTTTGAGCACGATGAGTATACGTGTGTTGATCTAACACCTCTTTTTGTCCAGCTAGAGCAATCGTCTCTCTTTCCTGGTCATACTGTGAATAATACTTCGCCATTTCAATAACCTGATCGACATTCCCTTTTTCATAAAGAACTAAATGGATACCATCCTGAAATAACTCTTCTAAACCATTGCCCACGCGTTCCATCAACAATAAGCTGCCACAAGCCATCACCTCAAAGGTGCGAAAATTTACGTCATTACAGATACATTGATTTAAGACCATTTTTGATCGCGTGAAAATGGAAACAAATTCTCCGGTAGCAATGTGAATGGGATAGCGTGCTTGAATGGCCTCAAGGAACACCCGACGTTCCGGATTAAACCTTGCATTCACATTCCCCACAAAACTTAAGTCATACAATTTGGGAAGAGGACTTCCGGTTTCAGGCAGAGGAAAGGTACTTAACGGAAGCCACTTGACCATCTGCCTTTCTCGATCACATTCGTAAATGGAGACATAATCTCGTTGAGCCACAAATATGAAATCAAAGATCGCGGCATAGGCCCGATGCCATCCATGATGAATATGGGAATCAATGGCAAACCACCCAAGTGGAAAATCTACCTCCTCCAGGCCCCAAAACATGGGATAGGTACTGTCATCCGTTAACAAAATACAATCCGGATTCCAACCAAAAGGCAATTGCCGCAAAACAGACTGAATCGAGGCAGGAAATTCGTGTATTGTGATATTCCCGGTCCCATCCGTGTTACACGTGACAACATTATGTCCCAATTCCCTAAACCCTGGCGCTAAAAAAGACGCGCCCAGCAACAAAATTTTCATGAGCTTCACTTTTCACCTAATCAGCCATTACCCAACAATTTAGGACTAGACTTGGATATTGTTCTGAAAATCAGAGGCCACAGGCACCTCATTGATTGAATTCCAACCCATCGTGTTCTCACCAGCCAACTGCTGCCACACCTGTTCACGCTCGACGCTAGGAATCGGCAGGTGCCCCATTTCAGAATAAAACGCGCCCAAATGATCTCGGTGACTCTTCCACACGTTCCATCCTTCAGGAATAGATCGACAATTTCCCTCCAGAAGCAGATCCACACTTTCCTTCACCGGCCACTGTTTCGGATAGATCCCGGAATGGTTCTCCTGACCGATAGCGGTTGTTCTTTGATGCCCTTCAGCCTGCCACACCCAATGCCCTGCTCCATACGGCCCGGTTTCATGAACACGAGCTCGAGAAAAATACAATCCAATAGCCTGAGCCCCGCACAGCACCCCGAGATGTAACGGGCCGGTATCCGAACCCACGACCCATTGGCAATGATGAAATATTGCGGCAAGTTGTGGCAGGTTTGTCCGACCACAACAATTGATCACTTGATTCCTATTTTGAGCGCTCAGATTGTGTTCTAAGACCAAGGCGACCTCCCGTTCTCCCGATCCCCCAATTAAGAGCAGTCGGCAACGAGGAACACGTTCCGTACAAGATTGTATAAACTCTTGCCACACAGAAAGAGGAACCCGGCGATCGGGATCTCCAGCCCCAAGCACCAGTCCTATTTGTACCCCAGATAGATCCTTGACGACCCGCTCGATATCGTTGGGCAACGCGATATGCTTGGCTTCAATGGTTGGGACACCGGTTGGAGGTGGCACCCCACAAATCCCGCAAAACGCATCAGCCAAATGAATTCGATTCTTTCCCCGCTCATAAGCAACTTGCCGTAAATAGTCTACCCATGGTGGGAGACTAGTATGTAATGGCCCGAGTTCTCCAGCTCCAACCACACGTTCACTGAACAAATGCGATGCTAGAATACTTCGTGGATGATTATTCAAGTTATAGGCCACGGAATAATTGGGAAATGAGAAATCGGCCAGATACCGCTCTGTGGCTTCCATTTGTTGTTGAATATCTTGGATCGGCATCATGGCCCAAGCATTCCATTTTTCCCCTTCCCAGGGGTAAATGCTATGAATGCCAGGGAAAAGTCGTCCTAATTGCACTAGTGGTGCCGCGCACAACAAGTCTAACGGCTGTTCCGGAAATGAGGAATGGAGGGCTGTAATGACTGGTAGAGACTGGATGAGATCACCCAATCGTGCTAACTGTAGAAGGAGAGCTCGAGACATTGTCCGTTTTGACTCGGCAATAATTTCCTCCTACCGTATCGAAACTAAATTTTCTTGAGGGAGGCTTGCTTGTAATAGGTTTCCTAAATCCTCTAAACCATCATAGTCTGGTCTAATCAGTCGCAACCAATTCAAGTGTTCTTTCGCTTTATCGAAATAGCCAGCGCGGTACTGTACACCGGCTAAGGCAAAGCGCATATCACAATTAGCCGGATTCCTTTCAATAAATCTGTCCAAATGACAGACCAAAGCTTTCCAATATTGCAAGGCTGTCCCAGCTTGAATCAAGCACCGTATCGCTTCGCAATGATCAGGATCAACAGATAGCACTTGTTCGAAAGCACTCCAGGCTTCGGCACTCTGGTTGAGTCCCATACAGGCCATACCCAAACCCATGCGAGCTTTTGTATGTGTCGATTCAAATTTCAAAGCCTGCTCAAACTCATTTTTCGCTTTAAAATATTCCTGTCTTTGCATGAAAAGTATACCTTGCAATGAACAGACTTCTCCTTTTAGAGTAAACACATCCTTCAACACGTCAAGGTGCCGTTGAGCTTCATCAAGGATTCCTTTTTTCAGCATAGCCCGGGTCATGCCTAATCTTGCATTCGGATGATCACCGAGTGTAAGTAATTTTTTCCAGCAATTTATGGCTTCCCGCTGGCATTGAAGCGTTTCACAGACTCTGCCAATCCACTCAAGAATTCCAATATCATTTGGCCATGCATCAACATCACCCAGCAATTCCCAAATCCTGTGATTTTCGGCCATTTGGGCCAATGGTTGACATTTCTGGCCTAATAGGAGCTTTTGTAATTCAACAATTCGATCCCAAGTAGTAGCATCAGCCACCTCCTTGATAGGGATCAACTGAGACTGCAATTTGTCATCGGAAACAAATTGTTGAATGGTATAGCCGCTTTGATACGCAGCCAAATCCTCATCAACCAACCATTCATCTTCCCAGCGAGCTAATAACCGCTTGGCATTAGCCTCGTCATGAGTTTTCCTACCAGGCGTTTGGCTTTCGAGGTGATACAAACAACTTTTAGGTTGATACACAACCTTCTTGCCTAAATGACGAATTTTTAAACACAAGTCGACATCTTCAAAGCCATTCACAAAACCTTCATCAAAGCCACCAACAGCTTCAAAGGGCTCTTTTCTCACTAACATGCATGCGGCCGTCACAGCTTGGAATTCTTTTCGAGTGTTCACTGCCGGCAAACTCTCCGGAACTCCAAGGAAAAGATGGTAGGGAGTCCGATAAAGTCGTGATATCACCACTCCGGCATGTTGGATGGAGTTATCGGGATACAGCAATTTACTGCCAACGACTGCTACATCGTCATGAGAATAAACCTCCTGTATCAAGGGCTCTAACCAGCCGGGTTTCGGAATAGTGTCATTATTTAAAAACACCAGATACTTTCCCCTTGCTGCATGGGCACCTTGATTACAGGCTTTGGCAAAACCCAGATTGGTGGGGTTTCGAATAATCTGAACGTCCCCACCTAGCGTCTCTAAGAATTCACTAGTGCCATCAGTTGAATGATTATCCACAACCACCACTTCATAGGGGATCCCAATCGTGACTTGAGCGAGATACATCAGACACTGCTTCGTCAACTCTAGCTTATTAAACACTGGGATAATGATCGAACATTCAAAATGGGGTGGATTGGCCCTGTTTTCTAAATCACGTAATCTTTGGTCTTTTACGGAAATGAGATGTGGTTGGAGACGGAAATATTCCTCATATTTTTGATAGATCAACTGTTTTGTCCGTAAAAAGTCTTCGGATATACGGCTCGTCATGGAGCTACCATCCATTCTCCAAGTAAATTCGGCAGTGACTTCTTTTAAATGAGCGAAGGTATAATGACGGGACATACGAATCCACAAATCCCAATCTTCATGCGTCGTCAATGTTTCATCAAAACTTCCCGTTTTTTCCAAACAGGCTTTTTCGTGCATCATACAAAGAACGGGAAAATAATTTGTGATGAGAAGCATATCCCGATTGAAATCTTGTGAATAGGGCACACTTCTCCCGGTTTCAATATATTCGCCATGTTCTTTTCGCTGCATAATTTGCCATGCATCTGTGTATGCCACCTGATAGTGACTCTGTTCTAAAAATGCGACCAATGTCTCTAAATGATGTGAAGCAAAACGGTCATCATCATCTAGGTAGGCTATATATTTTCCTCGAGCCAGTCCCAATCCACTATTACGGGCCGCAGCTAAACCAAGATTTCTACCATGTCGAATTGATGTCACGTTATTTCTAGCATTAAACGATGTAACAATATCTTCAACATCTACTCCTGCATCGTTTATGACAATAATTTCATAATCGGAAAATGTTTGCCGCATGATACTTTCTAAAGCGACCTTCAATGTAGGGCGCCGATTAAAAGTAGGCACAATAACAGACACAAGAGGGTTATCAATCCTAGGAGACTGTAGCTTCTGATTATCCATAGCTTCACCTTTAGGAAACGATCCTTGCTTGACTCGATCTTGGAAAATGGGGCCGAACCCAAATGCCCAAATTTGATAGAGGGCAATAACTTTCGAGGAGGAATTCTTTTCCTTGGATTGTGGAGTTTCGACATATTCAAACCGTGGAAGGTCAAAATAAATACGCTCTCGGCCGAGTTCCTGAAATCCCAAATTTTTAAAAAGTGCAAGAAGATCGTTTTCTGTGATCCAATCCTCAATAGGCTGATTGGGGGTGGAAACCGTTCTCCATTGATCCCATACTTCCATTCTCGGGGTGGTAAGAATGATGGCCCCATTAGGTTTCATTAATTTTTGAAGAGAGTGAACAAAATTTGTTTTTTGGTCATGAGGAATATGCTCAATGACCTCCGAACTCACAATAAGATCATAAGGTTGAAAACTAGGCCGATTGAGTAACTCATCGGGAAAACCCACATGAAGAACCAAATGGGGAAACAGTCTCCGGCCATACTCAACCACTGCTTCCACTGGCTCGATACCCTCGCAGCACCCATACTCAGAAAGTAAATTTGTTAACCATCCCCTTCCACATCCCACATCTAAAATACGAACAGGTTGATGATCTGCCCGAGATAACCGTTCTAGAATTTCAGGCAAAAAACTCTTAATTTTCCCCCAGCGCATACTTTCATCGGTGTTAGGAGTCGGCGTAGACCAGTTCCCACTGCGTATGAACAAATCGGAATAAAATTGATCTTCTTGATTTCTCTGATTCACTTGATCGCTAGCCATATTGACCAATCCCTCCTGGTTTACGCTAGATCGAACCAATCCATATACATCGGGTGTTTCAGGGGAAGCGACCTTCTGAACTGCCTCAATCCTCTTTTCATTCCCCAAGTCATCCAACATCGATTGGCCCATTATCGTATTTGGCTGACTGACTACAACGTCGGGTGCGTTCAAAGAAAACACCTGGCCTTCTGATCGTGTTTCATGCCAGGGCTTTGTACCAGACTTGACCCATTGCAATACATCTGCCACACGCTTCTCTACTGTATGAAATTCTTGCAATTTTCGTTGAGCATTCCATACCAATCGTGCGGAAAGTTTTGAATCGCTCAAAAGACGGTCAATATGATTCGCCAATACTTCCGGATCGTTTTTGGGGAAAATTAATATCTCCTCCTCATCCTGAAATAAGGCGTGATTTCTAGGATGATCGGGAATATCCCATGTAATAACAGGGCGCCCTGAAGCCAGACCTTCAAAGACTCTCCCACCATAAAACTTGGCATAACTGGGCAAATTGACAATCACTGCCCATGCCTGCAGACTTCTCATCCATTTCCTGAATTCCCCAAACCTGACTTGACCTAACATCATCACAAATTGGTGGAGATTGTGCTCAGTCACACCTTGCTCAGAAACTAATGTCTTTTCCATTTCAGTCTGAATACCATCAAACAATTGAGGAAATTCATTAAGAGAATCTCTAGATTGGGGGAATTTCAGCAATTGCCGTAAACGAGGATGGCGCAAAAAATCTACTCTACTTCCATAAGGACTTCCATGAAAAACAGCACATGGGATAGCTTCAGTATGAACGAAAGTAGTGATTGCCTGTTGAGGAACTCCTCCTGGGCACCATAACGCCTCCAGGTTTCCCCATCTAGAAATTTCAATTTCGTCATGTTCATCGCCAACCAAAATATGCGTAAGGCATTGGGCCTGATGGCGAATTATAGTTGGGCGGTCATATAAACTCGGTTCTTGTGCATAGTCCTCTAGGTCATATCGCATGGATTCGCCAAGAATTCCTACACGAATTGGGGCCATCGTGCGAATCCAATCTAGAGTATCCTGCTCAAAGGGATAATGAAGCAGCCATACCCATACCTGATCAAATTTCTTTCCATAACATAAATCTTGTGCACGGCCTAACCATGAATTCCGAAAATCCAAATTTTGATCAGGTATTACAGGTATCGTAAGCACTTCATTTCCAATATCTTTCAGTGCTTGGGCTATTCCAAAATTCATGGGATAAGTCCATGGTCTTGCCGTTTTCCAACGACTAAATTCAAGCTGTAGGAGAAGAATGTTCATCCCAAAAACAATGCCCGGCTTCAAATTAAAAGCATACGATAAAACTAAAAATGTGGATTGTGTGGAGTCCCATGGTGACCAGCTCCCACCGCAACTGGATTCCGTTCACGTTTAACCTGAATTAATGTTGGCCTATCTTCAGTGAGGTCATTCACGGAAATTAACGTCTCATGGATTTGATGGGAAGAGGAGGGTTTTGAGGGATTATTCCCGTTATGGGAGTCTTCATTATTAACTGACGTGAAATGAGGTATGGCACTAGCTCGGCCAAAGCGTGGGAAAAACCTTTTCATGGTCAATCGTCCCACTCTCAAGAGCAAAAGGAGCCCACTAAAGAGTCCCTGTTTTTTCAACATAGGTCTCCATCGCCATGGAGCCGAATAAATTTTCACAAATCCCTCATTTTGTAAATCAATAAGATCCTCTGGACTCAAGCCATTAACCGAAGTCACCGCACTACCGTAACGGCGATATTCTGAAAAGTCCTTGGTCATAAGCTCAATCCCATGACTCCCCTCTACTGCCATTTCATGAAATTCTGTACCGGGGTATGGAACAGCAATCGCGAAATTGGCTTGTTTGACATCGCGAGAATTTCCGAGGAATTTGAGCGTCTTTTGTACCGTTTCCCGTGTTTCCCCTGGCAGTCCAATCATGACCGAATTTAAAGCCTCAACCCCGTGGTGATTGCAGATAGCATTCGCGCGGACATAATGTTCTAAAGGCACTTGTTTTTTCATGGTTTTGCGCATTTCAGAATCAACGGTCTCTAATCCAAATGACAACCGAATAAGACCACTTTTAGCCAATCGTCCAATCAATGAATCATCCACAAGATTCGCCCGAGTACTTCCCTCAAAAGTCACTGTCAGCCCTTGGCTATCTAGTAGGTCACAGATTGCAAAAATATGCTCTCTCCAAAGTGTCATTACATCATCGACAATATAAAAATGCCGGATACCGAATTGGTCCACAATGGATTGAATTTCGGCGACAACAGATCTCGGAGAACGAACGCGCATCGAAGTAGTCTTAAGTGCTTCAGACGCGCAGAAAATACATTTCCATGGACAACCCCGCATGGTTTGGATTGAAGTGAAATTAAGTCTGCCGGCCAATGTGCCCAATTTATATTGTCCCATGGGCAATAAGTGCCTCGCAGGTAAGGGAAGCGAATCAATATCAGTAATATCGTCAGGCTGCCCAGTAGACACCACGTGTCCAGTTTTTCTATAAATAAGCCCCTTAATTCCAGAAATATCTTTTCCTCGTTCATAATGTTCTAACAATTTAGGCCAGCTTTCTTCTGCTTCACTCACAAATGCAAAATCAAACGCAGGAACAAAAGCCTTTTCTTTCATAATGGTGATGTGTGGCCCGCCGATGGCAACTGGAACTCCAGGAGCTTCTTGTTTGACCAATTCGGCTACGGCCCTATTGATATGAAAAAAAGGACTCGTAGCGGTCATAGCAATGAGGTCCGGTTTTCGAGACAATGTTTTTTCAACTAATTCTTCATTTGAGTAAGCTTCGACCTCTCCATCAATGATTTCAACATCATGTCCATGTTTTTCAGCAATGCTTGCTAGCAAAGCCAAATTTAATGGTGGCCAGGTGGAAGAACGCTTGGCAAAATATCGAATGAGGCCTCCATATGCCCCAGTCCAGGCCGGAAACAACATGACAACTTTCATGGGGCAGTTCTCCTAAGAAGTACCTTCACAAGATTGCTCGTTACAACGCTTTTTGTTCAAAACAAACTCGGCTCCATAAGCGATTCATGACAATGGCACTACCCATAACCGAATGAATAGAAAATTTCACAAAACCCCCAACTAAGCATTAGGGTTTTTTAAGGTATTGAAAGGTCATGCTCATCCTATTTGACATCTTCTATCTCAAAATTTTCGTCCCCAAAGCTTTAGCCTACTTGAACTTCTTTGAATACGCGTGGCGGTTCTGCCTCTCGAAGGGCATCCTCTCGGGAATACTCTTCTTCTCGTTCACAAAAAATTATTTGACTACCGGAATACTCAAAATTAAATGGAACCGGCAGTAATCCTTTCAAAGTTTCACGAACAGCAACTTGTCGATGAGGTGGGACAAATAGTAGAAGGAATCCTCCTCCACCTGCGCCCGTTAACTTTCCACCAAGTGCTCCCGCTTTCTGGGCATGTTCGTACATTGCGTCCACCTCTACATTAGAAACCCAAGGGCTCAACGTTCGCTTTGACAACCACGCCTCATGCAACAACCCCCCCAACTCGGTAACATCATTACCGCTATTGAGTATGCTTAAACTTTCTTGGACCAAATCTTTCATTATTCGAAGCTGACGTTTATGAGACTCCAAATCATTGACATACGTTCCAGCCACATTTGCCGCGGTTCTCTTCAGACCGGTATAAAACAACATTAAATGAGAATTCAGTTCCTGAAGCCTTGCTTTAGAAAGAACAACCGGGGTTACCGTAATTTCCCCATTTGTCATAAATGAAATGGTATTCACCCCTCCATAAGCAGCTAAAACTTGATCTTGCGATCCAACGGTTTCTTGGAGAACCTCTTGCTCTATGCGAATACTTTCCAAGGCCAACTCCTGCTTTGTGGGCATATAGCCTTGTAACGCATGTAATCCCTTTAACAAACCTACGGTAAAAGCTGAACTGGTTCCCATTCCACTTCGAGCAGGCAAGTCTCCGTCATGATGTATCTCGATTCCCCGTGTCACATTGAGAGATTTGAGAATTTCTCGAACAGCCGGATGCTGAATATCGTTCACATGTTGACAACTTTCGATTTTGGAATAGACCAGACGAATGCGATGTTCAAAAAATGGAGGAAGATACCGACAGGACAGATAGCAATATTTATCAATTGTTGCGGCGAGAACAATTCCCCCGTGCTTCCGATACCAAGCGGGGTAATCCGTCCCACCTCCAAATAGAGAAATACGGAAAGGCGTACGACTGATGATCATGGATGCATATCTCCCATGCTACATTTGACTGATCGATGATTTACTACGTCCATGAATCTCGCAATAATTAGACCATTCCATCCTTGGGGAATTTCCTAGATATGGGGCCTTACATCCCAGCCACCACTGTTACGATGTTCACACTAGCATGGACAATCAGTGACCTTTCGCTTAAAATATCTAAGGTAAATTCTTTCCACTGGGAAAATTTTACCTGGCCTCCCTACCATCGCGTCCCTAATACCCATCGCAATTGAAATGGGAATGGGAAAAACCCCAACCGTTCTTTTAATCTTCCAACTCATTAGCTGTTATGAAATAATATTCAACATGATCACTCCAACACGAATTTTTGCCAAGATTAGGACAATAATGGACTTAAAGGTTATTACCCCACGGGGAAAAAGTTTTCATTTATCCAAATTCTCTAAATATAGATACCACAGAGAAAAGCAAATATTGTTCTATTAGAGAATCGTGGCAGGTAACGTAATTAAGATCACAAGAAACAGCATCACCCAAGGTTTCGTTCGGCAATGAAGCTATCTGAGAATATTCACCTCGAAAAGAAAGCAATTTCTGATTTAATTAGGGAAAGAAAGAAACTAGAATTGGTCTGAGGATCAGATGAAGTCTCAGCTTTTACAGATACCCACATTTTTGTCTTACATCAGGACTGGAACAAGCTAAGGGATTGAATGGGGTTTGGGTTCTTTGGGTGAAACTCTAGGCCCTTTGGGAAGCGATTGGATTTGTGAAGGATCTACGGAAAGAGCATTGAGGTTTTCTTTTCGGACGGCTTCGTAGAGTTCTTCCCGAAGAACTCGCATATGAGAGGGGCATTCAATGCCAAGACGTACTTGACCACCTTTAATTTGCACAAGGACTATTCGAATATCTTCGCCAAGACGTATGGCTTCATCTTTTTTTCTGGTGAGTATGAGCATGGTGCCTTCCTTGGCCGAGAGGGATTAATACGTGCCAAACCAACGTGATGCGTTTATTAAACAGATGCTGTTTCGTTCACATTAGCCATTTCTGGTTGAGCTGCATCCGCTTCAGACAGTAAATGGAAGCGTAAGGGGATTGATTCATGCAAGATCAGTTGTTTCCCTTTTCGTGTTCGTAAATTCACCACAAGAGGAGCGCGCAGGTTTGCCGTCGCTTGCTCAGGTTTACCAGAAGGAATGGTCACAACAGCCATAATCAGCACAGGATCTGTTTGAGCAATCCCTAATTCTGTTACTCCTTCATCGGAAACTTCTACTTGAAAATCTTGATCCAGTAAGTGGATGTCAATGATGACGAAGGCTAAATCGGGTTCGTTAACCGATTGGAACCATTGATACTGACAGTCTTCTGCTACATCCAGCACGACAAATTTCTGAACAGCGGGAAAACCGACGAGCCCTGTAGGAAATGTCAACAGGGTATCCTCTGACACTTGAATCTCCCCAAATCTCGTAGTGCGAATGGTCATCATGTGTTGTGCTCCCAGAATTTTTGAACGTTCCCTAATCAATATCCTTGCCTAACATCCACCAAGGCATAATTAGGCCTGACCTCCAGACAAACAAATTTCCATGGGCGCAGGCTGTTTCACCGCATCCGAACAGACTTGCGCTAATTCATCTAGATCGTAAGGTTTTTGAATAAACCCCATCACCCCTTGATTCAACAATTCTTGCACGGCATGATTCCGGTCATACCCTGTACAGAGCAAAACTTTACTTTCCGGTCGGATACGGCGTAATTCGGCAAAACACTCCGACCCACTCATGTCCGGCATCACCATGTCCAACAACACCAAATCTATTTGATGAGTGTGGTCTTTGGCATAGGCTAAGGCCTCTTGTCCGCTTAATCGAATGGTCGTGGTATACCCTAAAAATTCAAGAATGGCCTGAGCTGCCTCCGCCACCGCCTTCTCATCATCAATGATTAACACATGCCCCGTTCCTTCAGAAGGCATGACCACCGAACCCGAGGAGTTTTGAGGCACATCACATAACACGGAAGGAAGGTACACACGTATCGTAGTCCCCACCCCTAAGGTACTCGTCACTCCGATATAGCCATGATGATTTTTGACAATGCCATAGACCATTGCCAAACCCATCCCGGATCCCTTGCCTTGATCTTTCGTGGTAAAAAATGGCTCGAATATATGCGCTTGCACATCTTGAGACATTCCCTCACCAGTATCTGTCACACGAATGACGACATAATCGCCTGACTCCAACCCGGGAACAGTTGATGCCTGCTCAGGGGACACCCGTTCATTGCTCGTACAAAAAAACAGTTCCCCCTTCTGAGACATCGCATCTGAGGCATTGACAGCCAAATTCATCAGCACTTGAAAGAGCTGGTTGGGATCGCCCACAACCCAAGGCTCATCAGCCATTAAATCTGTCTGCAAGATAATGGTCTTATCCACCGTCCGCCCAAGCAAACCTGTCACCTCTTGAATCACGCTATGCATATCCACCGGAATATGATGATGTTTTCCCTGCCGAGCAAATCCTAATAATTGAGACGTTAACTCCTTCCCGCGATGCACCGCTTTTTCAATCACATCTCCCGCCTTCCACGATGGATTAGCTGGATCGACTCGGGCTTTCAATAGACCTGCATGTGCGAGAATAGCCGTCAAAATATTGTTCATATCGTGGGCGACGCCAGAAGCAAGTCGACCTACAGCCTCCATTTTTTGTACTTGCCGCAACTGTTTCTCTAACATGGCATTTTCATCTGCCATATTCTGGCGAGCGGTCATATCGCGCCCGACAAATAGCGTTTGTTGGTGCCCTTGAAAACGAACGACCCGTTCCATTTGTTCAATGGGAAGATTAATGCCATTCTTCGTTCGCAGCATGGCTTCATTCCATTGCGAGCCCACGTCATCCCTCGCAATTTTTCTAGGGATTTCAGAAGCATTCAAGAGATGGGATTGAATCCCAACGAAGGATGTGCCAATCAGGTCAACAGACTGATACCCTAATTGCTGAGCTCCACCCGTATTGATATGTCGAATCACCCCCTGTTTATCATAAATCACGAGGATATCGGGGAGCATTTCAAACAATCCTCTAAATTGTGCTTCGGATTCTTTAAAATCGCTCGTTCGTATTTCGAGGAGATGTTCAACGCGGATTAACGCCCGCTCCCAACGCCACTTTTCACAAAGAGATAATAGATTTTGTACATCACAGCCCCGTGGCAGATACGCGTCAGGACGATCAGGAAGGGAACGGTCATGTGCACCAGCCTGAGATCCAATGATAAGACACATGGCATCCTGATATTCACGCCTACACCAGACCAGAAACTCATCTGTCGTCGAGTCAGGAATTGGGTGATCAATCATAATGATATCCGGAGTCGCCAGCCCAATGGCTTCCTGAATCTGCACACCACTGTTCCAATGATGGACCTGCCACCCTCGGGGAACAAAAACGGAACGAATACGATTAATTTCTTGATCATTAGAAGAAACGATCCACGCAAGAAACCCCTTTGGAGGGGTAGGGTCTTCAAGTAATTGCCGAACTTGCTCTCGAATTCGCGAGGGCTCGGCCGGCAAAGGCAAAAAGGCCGAGGCTCCTATATCGGACACCAATTCCTCAGCATCCATACCCGAGTAAGTTGCGGAGACAAGAAGAACGGGTGGGACGTGAGTCCCTGGCTTACCGTCTGTATGTAATAATTCACAAAATCGCCATCCGTTGATACCTGGCATATGAAGATCCAACACAATGCCATCAGGTATCCGCCCAGCTTGGAGCCACTCCCAGGCAGATTTGGAACAGGAAAATCGAATCACCTGCTCATGGTCTTGTTCGAGCAAGCTGGCGAGAAGATGCAGCTGGACAGGATCGTCGTTAATGACAAGCAAGGTGGTCATACTTATAATTCGTTGGAAATCGGCGACACAAACATTCGGGCAAACGGCTCTTCAGTCAAATGATCAAAGCGCACATGCTGTACGCCATTCCGGCCACTATTTTTCACCCCATATAATGCCTGATCCGCCGCTTGAATTAACCGTTCAATGGGAATGGAGTCCGGGTTCGTCCAAGTAGTCACCCCTTGGCTCACAGTAACCGTAAGGTCAACATGGTGGAAACGAAACGGTTCAGAGCAGACAGCAACCCGAATGCGTTCGGCTAATCGAAGGGCCTGTGATTCATCACTATTCGGAAGAACAATTAAGAATTCTTCTCCACCATAACGCCCAATGGCATCGTATGACCGCAAACAATTGCGCATTCGCCGTGCGACCTCAATGAGAACCTGATCTCCCGCCACATGCCCGTAGGAATCGTTCACATTCTTAAACCCATCTAAGTCAGCAAGAATAAGGCTCAAGGGTTGATGCTCACGTTGCCCGCGGTTAATTTCATTCAACAATGCGTCCAAGATTGCTCCATGATTGAGGATTTGGGTTAAGGGATCTTGCATGGCTTGAATACGCAAGGTTTCCTGAGCTGAAATGAGCTCATTCTGTAAATCTACAATCCGTTTCCCGGCTCGCAAACGAGCTTCCAATTCTCCCAAATGAAAAGGTTTTGTGAGATAGTCGTCGGCTCCAGCATCTAACCCAGCAATCAAATCTTCCGGATTATTTCTTCCAGTCAACAACACAATATAGACATACGGACAGTCTTTTTTTGAGCGGATTTTTTGACAGAGTTCCGGCCCGTTGAGACCAGGCATCATCCAATCAAGAATGGCCACATTCGGTACCATGCCATCTTTAATGACCTTCCAAGCTGAATCCCCATCCGTACAGGACACCACTTCATGCCCCCATTGTCGCAATCGGTAGACCACCATGTGCAGCGTTAAGGGGTCATCATCAACAACAAGAATTTTCATCATGTATTTATAAATTCACCCACCGTATATTTCACAATGGCAAATACACGGATCAAAACTTTTAAAAAAAACTTACCGAATGAAATTTAATAGACTCGTTTCAAATTGCCTGGTCAGCGTGGCCATAGACGCTTCTAATGTAGCTTGCAATGAAGCTAAATCGGAGGCCACTTTGGCAAAATCCGCATCTTCAAAATCTGAGCGAAGTGCCTGAGTATTGACAGTGACCAACTCCAAACCATCGCGAATCGTATCTAGACGATTGACATTAGCTCCTATCGACGCGCGTGCATTATTCACCTGTCCCAATGATTGATTAAATTGGGCAATCGCCGTCGAAATTCCATCAACATCATTGGTGACCAAGGCTTGGTGAAAATCCTGCAGGTCTTCAAATAAATTATTTATTGGCCCCGAAAATACTTGGTCTCCGGGAATATTACTTTGCACCGTCTGTCCATCACCAATTTCAATTTCGATAGCCGCCCCATCACCTTGATACACATATCCCACCCGGACATTAAATTGATCGCCAGTTGCCGGTGGACCGCCACCATTACTGATAATGGCATCGATTCCATCAAACGAAATTGTGCCACCGGAAGTATAAGTATTTCCCGTGGACACAATTTGATTGGCAGATAAATTCACTAAGTCAAATTGCGTTGGAGAAGTAAATTGGATTTGATACCCATTCGGCTGAAGAGCAGTTGGTATGGCAACCGACGCCGCAACTGTGGCACCTCCCGTATTATTCGTACTGGCTGAACTCGTAACTGCACCTGGAACAAACGGTTCGGATTGGGTTTCATTACCCGCAAAAATAAATCGTCCATTCAATTGCGTATTGGCAATTCCCGCTAATCCAAGAATCATTTGTTGAACTTCTAGTGCAGCATTGCGACGCTCAATTGCGGTGTTAGTATCACTCCGCATACGAATGGCCAGCTCACTCGCCCGCTGAAAAGCATTCCCTGCTTGCTCTAACACACTTTCTGATAAATTCAGCCGTCCCGACCCCTCATTCACAGTTTGCAAACGACGCTCAGTGGTTCGTAGCACATTACGGAATTGGCTAATGCGTTCCGCGGCTGCTGGATCATCCGAAGGTCTATTCACCCGTTTACCGGAAGCAATTTGCTCACTCCGGGTAGAAAGACCACTTCGGAGATTCCCTATGGCAGTGAGCAAAGCATCAACCTGCTGACGTTCTGTTACTCGCATCGTGTCATCCTCTCACCATGTCGTAGCCCTGGCTGATTGCTGGATTCCTGCTCTGTCTTCAGACTCCTTCGCGATGAATTTATCGACCCATCGTCAGAACGGTTTGCAGTAATTCATCGGCAACCGTAATCATCCGGGCCGAGGCTTCGAAAGAACGCTGAAAACTCAACAAGTTCGTTAACTCTTCATCCAACGAAACTCCGGACACACTTTCCCGAAGACCTTTTAATTGTTCGAATTCCAGCGTGGTTGAGTTTAAAAGCAAATTTGCTTCACGGGTGGCACTACCGACGTTCCCGACTGTAATCGTCTGGTAATCATTCAGGGTCAAATTCCCGAGCGTCGCTTGGCGATTCGTGTGAAGATTGACCAAAGCCAAGGCATTCACGTTATTGCCAGGAATCCCAAGAGCGGTCGAAGAGGCGGCCACTTTGTCTACGTCTGTCAAGGCGAGGCCGAATCGTTGAGCCGCGCCGTCATGAACACGCACCGTAAAAACATCCCCTGCCGCAGCGGCACCCGTTAACACGACATCTATTCCATCAAAATTAATTGCCGCCCCTGAGGTGTAGGCTCCAGTGGTGACCGTGGCCCCACTATCGGCATTCACAATTGAGTAGGCGGCAGCACCGGTAAACTGCACCTCATAATTCTGGAAGGTGATAAGCGTCGGGTCGGTAATCGTGACCGAGGTCCCTACGGCTGTTCCGCTATTGGTATCACTGGCTAAAGGGGCAGGAGGAGTCAAGACGGAGAAAAAGGTATTATTGGTGGTTCCATCCAAGGCAAAGCCGGCCTGGTGTTGTTGATTAAACTCATTGATCAATGTAGCCGCCAACCGATCCACACGATCCTGAAAACTCACCACATCACTATCTCGTACCTCAAGCAACCCACCTATTTTCCCCCCTTGAATTTTTGAAGATATCGCAAATGATGTCCCATCGCTCCGCACAAAAGCCACGTCGCTTAACGGAGGATTATCAGCATCAGGAATCGTCGTTAACGCATTGGCATGATTTCCTCCCACGAGTAATTGTCCGCCCACATTAATACCGATTCCATCACGAAGTTGAACTTGTTCAATATCAACCAATTCGGCCAAATCATTGATGAGTACGGCCCGTTGATCCCGTAAATCCGGAGCATTACGGCCACTTGATTCAGCTTTAAAAATTTCGTCATTTAAGGATGCAATACGTACCGCCAAACCATTTACCGTTTCAACATGACGATTTATTTCCTGATTGGCATCCAACCGTATTTGATTTAACCCCTGCGCCTGCTTCACGAACTCAAGGCTCAAGGTTTCCCCTTTGGCTAATAACACGGTTCGCTGGATGGGGCTTTCGGGGTTCGTAGCGACATCACGAAGCGCATTAAAAAACTCCGTCACACTGTGAGACAACCCGGAATCATCCGTTTCCCCCACTATACCGTCAGCCTGAAGTAACAGAGCCTGCTTGGCGGTGATGAAGCCAAAATCTTCATTCCCGGCTGTCAATTGGTTTTCAAGAAAAGTGTCGACCGTCCGTCGAATCTGTCCAACCTGTACGCCACTCCCTATGACACCCTCAGCAGGTCGAGCATTTTCCAATACAACTTCTTGACGGGAAAACCCCTTAGTATTGATATTGGTGATATTGTGGGAGGTGGTGGCTAGCCCTTGCTGATGAGCCTGAATCCCAGATCGTGCGATATTAAAGATGTGACTAATGCCAGCCATATGTCTCCTATCCGTGGAGATTTACCGAACCGGGAACTGAAGAAAATTGCAAGGCCCCGGAACCTTGATAGACAGGGCCTGCCCCCAAGCCTGTATAGATCAGATTAATTGCCTCACGAACAACATGTTGGGTTCGACGGATAATGGCCTCATTCTGTTTGCCTTGTCTTTGAATCAACTGGGCCAATTCAAATATGTCAAGAAGCAGGGCATTAACCAACAACGCCTGAGGTTGTAACGATTGCTTCAACCACTGCCCAAGCTGTTGGCCATTTTCAGGTCCGGCAAGCCTCAGCAACAGAGCCATCACTTGCTGTTCGTATCGACACATCTCTTCTAAAACTTGCTCTTTCTTATCCGTGATTTCGGCGATGTCTTGGCGATCCATGCTCTGCAGCGAACGCTCTTCCTCCCGAAGCAGGGAGAGGAATTCTTGAAAGACCAGCTGCATTTTTTCCAAGAGGATCAACAGGTGATCCCATGCCTCATGAGAACGGTTCAGCACATTCCCTCTCCCTCTTTCCACTCTCAGTCATTATGATCCAAGGGCATTGAGAATCGTTTCTCGAACAATCGCATCAGCTAATTGTTCGGGCGTTGCCAACTCGACGCCCTCCGTCAAAGCCTGCTGAATACGATCAATCCTGTCCGTGCGAAGGTTTGGCAATTCGGCGGCACGGGCAGAATGCGTCCGAATGTCCTGCGCCAGGCGAGATAGGTCGACTGCATCTGTCGATCCCGGAGGAATGGATTGAGGCTGACGAATCTCCTTTTCCTGACTGGATTTTGATTGAATTTGAAAGAACAGTCTTCCCAGTTCTCCACTGGGATCAAGGCCCGGTATTGTCATGGCATCATGCCTCCTTATCTCTATGTATCGGAGGCAACACCATAAAACTTTACTGAACGTCTTAAGATTTCACAGAATTCGAAGGATTGGAGGGAGAACGGGCAAGATCTTCATTTCGGGCGACCGCATCCAACACATAGGCCGAAAGGCCTATGCCGCCAGATTCGGCAGCCCGTTTGCCAATTTCTTCATCATAAAAGGAATAAAACATTTCCCCCATCTTGTTTGCCGTCAATTCGCCTTGGGGAACAGTCTCGCGCATGACCTTTAACATATATGAGACAAAGTACGATTCGAAGGCCTGACTGGCCTTCAATAAATCTCCTCGTTGAGCCAATTGTTCCATGTGATCGACCTTCGCCCCGGCTATCCCGTTTGTGACATGCGAGGTATCTAGTGACCGTATCCCATCAAGCATATATCGTCCCCCAGTTTTTTCTCATCCTTGATATGAATCTTTAAATCAACTCCAAATTGGCTTGGAGCGCCCCTGCGGCTCTTGCCGCTGTGAGAACGGCAACCAGATCACGTGGGGTTACCCCAACAGAATTCAATGCTTTGACCAGGTCCCCAAGGGTCACGGACCCATCAACTTGAATAACGCGTTTTTTATCTTCTTCTACTTCGGAATCCACTTCCGGTGTGACCACCGTTTGCCCAGCCGCTGAACCAATGAGACCGGGCGCCTCCGGTTGAGAGACGTTAAATCGGGTTTGAATTTTGATAGTCAGATTTCCATGGGAAATGGCCATGCTGGCAAGTCGAACATGTTCACCCATCACAATGGTGCCTGTGCGTTCATTCACCACGACCTTCGCACTCACATCAACATTCACATTGAGGCCTTCGACAGCCGCAATCATTTGTACAATTTTTCCTTGGAACCGTTCCGGAACCGCCACTTGGACCTGTCCCGAGCTCACCGCTGAAGCAAGGCCATTTCCCAGATGCCCATTAATAACTTCTGAAACACGTAAAGCTGTCGTAAAGTCTGCTTGATGCATGGTCAAAGAAAAGGAATCCCAGCTATTCATATCTAGAGAAACCGCCCGCTCCACAATGGCTCCACCAGGAATAATGCCACCTGACTGCTGATTTTTCACGACCGAAGTCCCACCATCCCCTGCCTCAAACCCCGAAGTTGAAATAGGACCCTGGGCAACGGCATACACTTGTTGATTCGCCGCTTTTAACGGTGTCAACAATAAGGTGCCGCCTTTCAAGCTTTTGGCATTGGCTAAGGAAGATACTTGTACATCCAATTTCATCCCTGGCCTTGCAAAAGGTGGAAGCTTAGCTGTTACCATCACCGAGGCTGTATTCCGCGTAAGTAATTGGATAGGATCTACTTTGAGATTTACTCCCATCGTATTCAACATGGAAATAATCGCTTGTGCTGTAAATTGTCCCCCTACCACCGAATCACCAGTTCGATCTAACCCCACAATCAACCCATAACCGATTAACTGATTGTCACGGACACCTTCAATTGAAGCAATATCTTTGATACGTGCCCCTTCAGATAACGCTGGACCTCCAAGACCATACCCAATGGGGAAAAGCCAAGAGAGCATCAGGGCAAACACCACACACCACGCCATCACTTTTCCCAACCACATCTTCCCATCAAGTTGACACGTTGATGTATTTTTTTGACTCAATGTTCTTGATTCCATGGCATGAATAATTAAAATGGAGTGAGCCAGTTGAAAATCCGTGTCGCCCATCCAGGCGTTTGCACATCGTCCACCACACCCAAACCCGTATACGTGATTTCCGCGTTGGCCACGGCCGAAGACACCACCGTATTTTGAGTATCCAAATCAATGCGACGGACAATCCCCTTGATGGTCATCGTTTGTTTTTCACTATTTACCTTCACTTGCCTTTTTCCCTGAATTTTTAAATCTCCATTGGGTAAGACTTCGACAACCTGGGCAGCAATCGTCCCGGTTAAGCTATCTTCCCGGCTGGTTGATCCTTCTCCCTCAAATTCATTGGACGTCTCAGCATCAATATTAAAATATTGGGCAAATTTTTGAGCCAAGGTATTAATACCAAACAACCCTCCACTCACACCGGCATCGATACTGGCACTCCTGTCCGCCGTAGTATTCGCTTTCTTGGACCCACTATGCTGTTCCACAATTTGCACAATGACGATATCACCAACCCGACTGGCCCTTCGATCCTCAAACATGAACGCTCGACCGTTATCAGGTTCCCACAAGGACCCAAGTGAAGCCGTCTCTGTATCTCTCAAAATTTGAGATTCGGTTTCGACCACTGGAGGTTTCTGCAGCTTCGCACACCCCAGGAACATACCTGCTCCAGCGCCTAGAACCATACACCAGAGCAGGAAGCCATTTGCGCCACCGCCCCGATTGTTCAAAACCCAACCTCCACCAAGCCTGCACTAAGAATCGTCCCGATCACTTCCCGCCCCGAAGCCTTATTTTGAACCGGAATCATGTCCCCTGATTTCCCTGCGGCTTTCGCCAAACCAACAGCCTGGACTAAAAGTCCACCACTTCGGACTTCAATCGTGACGCGATCACCTTTATGAATAATAGGTGGATCATCCAGCATAGTCTTCCGGATAGGACGTCGTGGAGGAAGGGGCCGAAGCACTTGCTTCCCAATCACTTCCTCCTGATTCAGGATAAAATCATGGGTCAGTGATGGCAGATCTACCATGATTGTTGTCACGTCTTCTGGTATCACCACTTCTCTCGGCTTAATCCAACGAATTGGTGCCGTCACGGTCGCTTGAGCTTTGAGTTCACCCACCACATTAATCGTTTTCATAAATTGACCCTTCAGGAAGAGACCGACTCGAAACGCTCGACGCCCCGTTCGAGAACCACCGGATATTTTCTCCACATCTAAATGGAGCGTTCCGGTTGGAACGATCAATGGCTTTTTAGGAAATAAGATATTCACCTGTACTCGATGGGGAAGTCGCCCATACTGCCGGGTGAGGGCGGAGAGAATCGCCTTTTCAAAATTTTCGGCAGTGATGGCTTGTCCCTCTGCAGTAGAAGATGGTGGCGGGACAGCAAACACACGATCTTGGACTGCCCCCCATAACCCACCTATAACCATCAATCCAATCAAGAAGATCATTTTCATGGATTATCGCCTCAATGTATTGACGACTTGCATCATGTCATCAGACGCTTGAATGGCTTTGGCATTGAGTTCATAAGCACGTTGCGCCACAATCATATTCACCATCTCATCGGCAATGTTGACATTCGAAATTTCCAAAAAGCCTTGCTGAATCAAACCAAAGCCCGTGGAAAAACCAGGAGTGCCCTGTTGGGCGGGGCCAGAGGCCGAACTCTCTGTAAACAAATTATTCCCTTGGGCAATGAGCCCAGAGGGATTATCAAAACGCACCAATTGAATTTGACCAACTTGTGTGGCTTGAGACACACCTGGTAAGAGAGCAGAGACCGTGCCATCTTGCCCAATATTCACGGTGAGCGCTCCTGATGGAATGGTAATACTTGGAATGAGCGGATCCCCATCCCCTGTCACCACATTACCTGTACTATCACTCTTAAAAGACCCGGCTCGAGTATACATGGTGGTACCATCCGGACGGGTGACTTGAAAAAATCCAGCGCCGTCAATCGCCATATCTAATTCATTAAAAGTCTGCTTTAAACTTCCTTGAACATATTCTTTAGCCACAGTGACAGGTCGAACGCCTAACCCAACCTGCATCCCTACCGGAAAGACCCCAACATTTGAAGCGCTCGCTCCGGGTAATCGGGAAATTTGGTACAACAAATCCGCGAATTCTGCGCGACTACGCTTAAATCCCGTGGTATTCACATTCGCCAAGTTGTTGGCGATGGTGTCGATATTCAGTTGCTGGGCAAACATGCCCGTTGAGGCTGTGTGCATCGCTCGAATCATTAGTGTTCCTCTCTTTTCTTTTTCACACTCGCGACATTATTGACCACAGACAGAAGTCAATTCTTTCTTAAGACGTAAAGCGATCAACAAAAATACCAATCAGACCGCAACCTTTCTTGCTCTTTACCCCTTACGCCTCACGCTCTTACGACCTAACCTTGGACTCGACCAGCTTGAATGGCCTGGCTGGCCATTTCATCCATAGCTTGAATGGCCTTCTGCATTTGTTCATATTCCCTCGTGACTTTGATCAGTTCCACCATATCCAACGAAGGATTCACATTTGATTTTTCCAACATACCTTGATGCACGGTCGTTTCATGTGCTCGACTCTGTTTTTCCGGAACCGTCCAATAGAGATCCCCAACTTTCGCGGTATGCTCTCCTTTGAGAATTTGATCGAGTCTTAGGGAATCAACTTTTACATTATTCACACTGATGTTGCCACGATTATCAATTACGATTTCTCCAGGGGGCAATTTAATGGGACCTTTTTTCCCAACTAAGGGATCCCCCTGATGCGTTACCAAATTCCCGTCTGAATTCCTCTGCAGTTTACCTCCACGATAATAGCGAAGCCCCTCAGGAGTTTGAGCCACAAGAAACCCTTCACCCTGTAATGCCACGTCTAAGGCCTCACCCGTATGAGCGAGAACCCCTTGTGAGCGATCAGGAGGCAATCCATCAATTAAAGGAAACAAGTCTATTCCCGCGACAGAAGGCCCTGAGGTTTGTCCAAGAACGGTCGCGAAAATCGGCTTATCCTTCTTAAAACCAGTCGTCTGCACATTCCCAATATTATGAGAAAGGACTTCCAACCGTCGTTCCAATGTGATGGCCCCTGCAAGGGGAGGATAAATTCCGCGATTCATGACCCCCTCCTTATCTAGCGTTCAGGCCGATTTGTGCAACGGATGTGCCAATGCCTCTCCCAGGAATTCTCTACAAAGAAAAAATGCACCTTCAACGCCAATTCCCCATCAGTGATGGATTCCCCAATAAAGAAGGTACAAGAAGGGAGGTCTTGGCTTTTTTTGCCTAGAAAAAAATGAAAGCGGAAGGGAGTGGGGAGCGACCTTTTTCCGGAGGTGCTTCAAAATGAGCGGCAGAACTTTCCGCCTATGCAGAAACCTGCCTAGCGAAAAGTTAACGAAAACGAAAAAATGTAGAGGGTAAGGGATGAGCCGAAAGACATACTTGGCCCCGAGGTTTTACGCTTCACGCCTCACGTGTATCCTCTCTATGGGTTTACGGGAGAAACGGATGAGATTCCAGGGCACGAGGGTTCGTGTCACGTAACACAATCATCTCAACGCGACGATTGGCCGCCTGCCCTTCCACCGTGGAATTAGACTCAATAGGACGAGTCCCTGCATACCCTGTTGAGGAAAAACGATCCGACCGCAAATGGTGGTGCTCGGTGAAATACCGTATGAGCGCATTTGCGCGCGCCGTGGAAAGATCCCAATTAGAGGGGAATTCGGCTGTTCGAATAGGTTGATTATCCGTATGCCCTTCCACAGCAATCAAATTTGGCAAGTCCCTTACCAATCCAGTAATTAAATCAAGAAATTCCTGAACTTGCGGGTTTATGGCCGAACTGCCACTACCGAATAAAGTCTCATCAGCAATCCGTATGCTTAAGCCTCGCTCCGTCGAAGTGACCTTAACACCCTTCGGAACTTTAGCCGTCGCAATCGCGTTAGCTACTTTGAGGTAGGACCTTGCATTGTCTTGGGACTTAGGCTGTTCTTTCACAACAATCCGCTGACTTTTTGTAACTGGCAAGTTCATAAGTGAAAGATCCCCGACAACTTTGGTCTTTGAAAACGAACTGGAGAGGGAATCGCTTAAGACCCGGTACTTCCCTTCATTAACGGAGGACACCGAATACATCACCACAAAGAAGGCAAATAGAAGAGTGATAAAGTCGGCATAGGAAACCAACCACCGTTCATGGTTTTCATGTTCTTCGTGCTTTTTCTTCATAGGTCAATGGAGAATCAACATATGTCCGAAATAAGAGGTTATTTCTTTTTCTCGGAACTGGGCAGGAATCCACTTAATTTTTCCTCAATCATCCTAGGGTTTTCTCCCTGGGCCACACTTAACAAGCCTTCTACGACCATCAGTTTTCCAGCAATTAGATCTTTTGCCTTAATCTTGATTTTGTTTCCCATTGGCAAAAAAATCAAGTTAGCTAACCCGACTCCATACACCGTAGCCACAAACGCCACCGCAATACCACCACCTAAGGCAGACGGATCAGCAAGGTTTTCCATCACATGTATCAAACCCAAGACGGCACCAATAATCCCTACACAGGGAGCATAACCACCAAAGGCCTCATAGACTTTTGCATAGGACCCATATTCTTCCTCAATGACGCCGACTTCCACTTCGAGTATCTCTCGAATTTTTGGAGGCTCTGTCCCATCCACAACCAATTGCACACCTTTCGCCATAAAGGGATCAGCAATACTCTTCATCTGACCTTCTAAAGCTAATAATCCCTGTTTGCGACTCACATTGGATAATTCCACGATCTGGGTAATAACCCCTTTCATATCCACGTGCACATTGCCAAAAACCATGCCAGCGGCTCCGAGGGATTTCAGAAAAATGGAGAGTGGGAACTGGAGCATCACTGCCCCTATAGTTCCTCCAAACACAATTAGAAACGCAGTAAATTGGAGAATCGAACTGAGATGCCCTCCCTCTAAATGTTGCCCGCCAACGATTGACCCAATGGCAATCAGGATGCCCAGGACCGATAAAATATCCATTCTGCTTGGATCTCCTTAACTGACAGCGCCTATTCCAAACAACAATTCCAAATCCAACAAAATCAATAATCGCCCATCGACACGTCCCACGCCTTTATGGAAATCATCCCCACCGCTCCGTCCAGTGGCCGGAGGTGGCTCGATAAATTCCTCTGGGAGCCTGAGTACTTCTTCAACCGAATCCACGATAAATCCCAAAATTAAATGAGCCACCTCCACCACTACTATCCGCGTATCCTTTGTGGGCTCAGCCGAGGACAACCCTAATCTGGTGCGAAGATTTATGATAGGAATCACTTTTCCTCGCAAGTTCACAACACCCTCTACAAAATGTGGGGCATTGGGAACATGAGTGATCTCCACCATTCGAATGATTTCTTGAACACCCAAAATATCAATAGCGTATTCCTCTGGCCCCAATTGGAAACTGACCAGCTGTAAGACCTCTCCGCTTCCCTCAAACATATCATCATGAGGCACGGTATGGTTTTTGGCATTCATCATGATTTACCCCCTCTCACCTAACTAAAATTCTTAAAACTATTCCGGGTCAACGCGCAAAATCCTCATGAGGTCTTTTTGATTCACGTATGGCCCACACATAGGGATTCAACGGCTTGTTCCAACGCTTTCGCTAATTGGACATCCGGAATCACCGCATCCGCTAGTCCAGCATCAACAACTGCTCGAGGCATGCCATAAATTAAGGACGTCGCTTCATTTTGAACAAGTACCGTTCCTCCCTGCTCCTTTATTTTCTGGCTACCTGTCATCCCATCATTGCCCATTCCCGTAAGGACAAGACCCACGGTAAATTGGCCAAACTGTTCGGCAGCTGAAACCATGGCACAATCGATAGAAGGCCGATAGGGATGCTCAACCATGTCGGGTACGAATTGAATTCTGGGCTTACCATCCAATTGGCGACTTATCACAATATGGTGATCACCTGGTGCAACCAAACCCACACCAGGTCGTAGTTCATCTCCATTTTGAGCTTCACGAATGGATACGAAGGAGATGGCGTTCAAGTTCTCGGCAAAGACTTTCGTGAAATATTTTGGCATATGTTGAACAATTAACAATGCCGCAGGAAATGATGAAGGCAAATCTCGAATAATCGTTTTTAATAGATTCGGCCCTCCTGTAGACGCACCAATCACGACAAGAGGAAAATCAGCAAAACATGATGTTTCACTGAAGGTTTCAGGTAGGCCTTGCTTATTCGGCTTCACAGGGACCACCGAGTGGGCTTGACTATTCAAGGCTGGACACGCATCAGAGCCCTCTCTCTTCAATTGAAGGCCTGTATGCCTCATGACGGAGAGACGATCTCGTGCTTTAAAGGCGTCACGAACTTTGCTATGGAGCAATCTTTCCATGATCCCCACATCAGCTCCATCTTGGGTTATCGGCTTGGCGATAAAATCAACAGCTCCACGCTCGAGTGCCTGAAGCGTCACTTCAGCTCCTTCTTCTGTCAGTGCGCTCACCATAATAATGGGAAGAGGTTGTTGAACCATCATATGATCTAAGACTTCCAAACCATTCATTTGCGGCATTTCAATATCTAGAGTCATCACATCGGGCTGTGTGCGTTTGGCTTGATCAATAGCATCACGTCCATTCTTGGCTGTCCCTACCACTTGAAGGTCAACACATTTCATCAGCATCATGGAAAGCCTGTTCCGCATAAAGGCGGAATCATCAACCACCAAGACTCGAATAGGCTGTCCGGTTTTGGTCATAGAGGTCCATTACATGTTCTTGTTGCCCTATGGAAATCCCAAAAACAGCCATCAACGTCAACAAAAGTCATAGAATGTTCATTAATTTCACCCAGTGGCTTCTTGTGGCCAGAATCTCCACTCTGATAGGGTGAAAATATTATTCGTATGTTTATTTTCATAAAGGATTTTTATCATGGACAGACTAGCTAGTGCCCAAGCCGAGCGATTAATGCTTGATGCGAAAAAAGCCATCCTTCAAGAACAACATCAACGTTTTCAAGACCTCCAGCGTGAAGAACGTTGGGATGACGCATGGAAACAACTCCATGTCACCTTGACATGCGCGGCAGATTTATTGAAAGATTCAGTCAGCCTCCTGGAAAAGGCTGTGAATCAAAAAAGTCAACTCCCTCCGCCTTCATCGCCTTCTTCTGAACACCCACCTTCTCTGCCCTGATCTACCTGAAAAACATTTATGACTCCAAAAATATTGGAGACTCTCAAAGATATTTTTATTAAGGTGATTCATCGCCCCACTACACTTTAAAGGCGCTCACCGTTTTCTGAAGATCACTCGCCAAGGTACTCAATTCATGACAGGCTTGGGCTGAGTTGGTTATACCGCTCGAAGTCTGGCGAGTGGTTTGCGTCATGGCTTCCAAATCCCCTGCGATTTGTCTCGTCGCGTTGGATTGTTCTTCTGCCGCACTAGCAATTTGCTGAATCATTCCGGCCGTTGAGTTTATCATCGAATGAATTTTTGAAAGGGCCTCCCCTGTCTTAGTGGCTAAATCAACCCCATGTCCGACCTGATTGGTTCCTTGGTCCATGGACGCGACAGCACTTTTGGTGTCTTGTTGAATTTGCCGAATCATATCACCGATTTCTTTAGTGGCCTTCGTAGTACGTTCCGCCAATTTCCGTACTTCATCGGCCACCACAGCAAAGCCTCGGCCTTGTTCTCCAGCTCGAGCGGCCTCAATAGCCGCATTGAGTGCTAACAGATTAGTTTGATCTGCAATGTCTTCAATCACTCGCACAATTTCTCCAATTTGATCAGATGACCGTCCTAACGTCGTAATAATATTTGCCGCCTGAACGACAGCTTCGGACACCTGTTGCATTCCCGAAACAGTTTGAGTCATCACCTCTTGCCCACTTCGTGCCGTTTCCGCTGTTTCTTGGGCAATTCGTGCGGCTTCCGTTGAATTCCGTGCAACTTCCCCTGCCGTCATGGTCATTTCTTCCACAGCGGAGGCAGATTGTACAGCACGGGATTCTTGCCCTTCTGCTGCCCGAACGACGTTATCAGCCGTCGAAGACAATTCAATCGTCGACCTCGCTAAACGATTGGTTGCCTGATTGACTAACGAGAGCGCACCATGCATTTTCTGAATAAATAAATTAAAATCACGAGCCAGCCCCGTAATTTCATCCGAACCATTCCCCACTGGGACTCGTTTCGTCAAATCGCCTTCACCTTGAGCAATATTGTGTGAAATCGCCGATAAATCATGAAGCGGTTTCAATACAAACAAATGGATCAACCAATAGACTGCCACGAGAAACATCGCAATAATCGCTACCATCCACAGTCCCGAATACAGCACCGAACTTTGCATGGAAGCCTGTGCGCGGGTCATCGGAATGGCAACAGATAACATCCCAATCACATCACCAAGATTTTTCCCAGTATGGCAATTCACGCAGGCATCAACAGATGCGCGATCAGCGCTCGCCCGAAGAAACGTAGGCACACCATTTATCACCCGCACTTCACTGAAACTATCTGCACCCTTATTAATTAATTCCATGGCATGGACTTCAAACTCATTTTGAGGAGCATTAGCAGGATTCATGGGCTGATCACTCACTAAGCGAGCTTGGTACACACCACGCCCGGCAAGTTCTTGTCCAATTTCTTGCGTCGCGGTAGCGGGAAAAGGTATGGCCTCTGGATCCTGGCTATGTTCACGCGCCACATGTAATTCTGCTCCCATTGAAGATTTTTTTATTTTTCCTACATAATTTTTGGCGATATAGGCTCGTGTGACTTCAATCTGGGCTTGAATGATTTTGCCTTCCTCTTCCAAAAGCATGTGCAGACGGCCCTCTTCTTGTTGATACACACCCCAAAGACCACAGACCACCAGAACGGTAGCCAATATCCCCAGAGACACAACAAATTTTGGTCCAATCCTTAGATTTCGCATATGAGCTCCCCACTAGAAATGTTTCACTGATACTACTGTTGCTTTATCCTTTTAATGTAAATCGGTTGAGTGACGTCTGGAGGTCAGCCGCCAGCCCCGCGAAGTGTTGCGTAGCCGCAGCTACACCCTGAACATGTCCTTCATTTTCCTGACTCAATTGGGCCACCTGATGAATACTGGAAGACAATTGCCCAGACACGTCCGACTGCTGCTGGGTTGACTCGGCAAAATGTTGAATCATCCCTACGACTCGTTGAACACCATTCACAATTTCCGTGAGTCGAATGCCAGCCTCCCGAGCTAAGGTCATCCCGGTATGAGCTTCTTGAGTGCCGGCTTCCATCGAATGGACCGCCTCATTGGTGCCTTTTTGTACTGATTCAATAACGGTCGCAATCTCTTTCGTTGCTTTCCCGGTTCGCTCAGCTAACTTCCGAACCTCGTCCGCTACGACAGCAAAACCTCGGCCTTGGTCTCCAGCACGAGCAGCCTCAATGGCTGCATTCAAGGCCAAAAGATTCGTTTGTTCAGCAATATCTTCAATGACCCCAATAATATCTCCAATTTCTTGAGAGCGTTGTCCTAATGTTTGAATTCGACTCGCTGATTCCTGCATTCGGCTAGAAACAGATTCCATGCCTTGGATGGATGATGACACAATTTCCCCACCACGCACCGCTGACTCATTGACCTCCGTTGCCGTGGAAGCCAATCCATGAGTATTTCTGGCCATATCTCCGGCGGTGGAGGCCATTTCCTCGACTGAAGCAGCCACTTGAGTCGCTTGGTTGAGTTGAGATTGACTCACTTGGATAACTTGTTTCCCAACGACGGATAATTGATCAGAAGCTTGTGATAATGAATGGGCAACGTTTTGGGTTTGGAGAAGCATACCGTTCAATTGATCTAACAAATGATTGAGCGCCCCACCCATTTGCCCTAATTCGTCTTGCGTGGTGATAGGCACTCGATGTGTTAAATCCCCGTCAGAGGCTTTGGCCGCTACTTCCCAAAAAGGCCTCAATCGACCAATCACTTTTCGTCCCATGAAAATTCCAATGGGGATGACAATGACCAACCCCAAAAACATTTCTAACAGTGTTTTATTCGTGATATCACCAATTTGTTGGAGCGCTTCATTCTCTGGTATTTGCACGAGAATTGACCAATGCAATCCCTGAACCCCTTTTCCTTCCTGTAAATGACTAAATCCGATAACCTGAATACCCTGCTTGCCCGGATGAAAGTTCCGTGAAAACCCAGACTTCCCCTGGACGGCCAATTTGGCAGCTTCCAAACCAAGCTGAGAGAGATTGGTACGGAACAACACGTTTTCAAGATCATGAACCACGGTTTCATTCTGGTGAACGGCCGGAGCATATTCTAAAATCGTGAACCCGTGGCCATTCTGCAGAGTTAATTCTGCCCCAGGAAAACCAGCTTTTTTCAGGCCTTGATAGGCTTGTTGAACAATTTCCTCGACCATGGAATATTTCAACCGCTGAGTCCAATAGCCAACAATTTCCCCCCGATCATAAAGGGGAACTGAAATACCCACCGTTAAACCATTATCATTGGGGAAAATTGCTTTAACCTCTCGGTCTATTGCGACATCTTCCACAATCATGTCGGAATCAACCGGAGCATGTGACGAGACAGCCTGAGAAGCTACCCCAGACCCTTGTCGTTGAAACGCTTGAAACCAAACAGTTGCGCGAAAATTTTTTGCATATAAGGTTTCGGTCGGTATTGGTTGACCCTGACTATCGCGATCATTCACCGCAATCAATTGTCCCTCTCGATCAACCAGTTGTATTAACGAGTAGGCACCGGAGGCCTGAACATATTCATTCAGGACCTGCACAATTTCGTTGGACTCCCTCCCAGATTGATACCACAAGGTCCGGTCCCGAAAAATCCGATTCCGACTCATCGTTTGGGCATCCCCAAATCGCTCATTGAGATAATTTTCAAGACTATGGGAGAGACTCGTTGCCACAGCCTGATATTGCACACCAACCCCTTCCTCCAAAACCCCGACGGTTTCGTAGAGTGAATAGACTTGAACACTCAGAGGGATAAGCGAAAAGAAAACGAGTATCGAGACAAGTTTGCTAGTAATACCGATGTTCCGAAAACAATTCATAGTCATCATTCGTGGCGTTTCCGTCTGGTTGTAATAGTACGAGATGGCATTTCAACGAACAGCGAAGCCGAATCAAATATCCCTCTTCGCATCAATTTTATAATCTCACCCGACAGCGACTTCAGCCTGGGACCGACCAAGATGCTTGATCAATTTATCCCGAAGTTCCGCCGGTTGAAATTTAGTCACATAATCAGTGACGCCCATCAACTTTCCTCTCTCAACATTACACTGTCCCGAGAGGGAAGAATGCATCAAGATTGGAAGACCCTGAAGACGCGAATCCTCGCGAATATGTTTCGTGAGAGAAAATCCATCCATTTCAGGCATTTCAATGTCCGTGATCACCCCGGACAAGAAATCATAAATGGATTGTCCTGCATCTTCGGCCACCTCCGCATAATGCCGTAAGCGGATCAGCGCTTCTTTGCCCGTTTGGGTCTCCTCCCATTTCATCCCTAATCGTTCCAAGGTTTTCATGATTTGTTTTCGGGCCACCACAGAATCATCGGCAATGAGGACCCGCATTCCAGCTAACTCCTTCACCATTTCAATACCAACAAGGATTTCATCATCGGCTCGAGGGTGCAATTCGGCCAAAACCTTCTCTACATCCAGAATAAGCACCATCCGCCCATCCTCAAGTTTGGTGACAGCGGTCACTGCTCCGTGCCGACTAGACTGCACCATGACCGGTGGGATCTTGATACGCTCCCACGACATACGAATAATCCGGTCAACTCCCCCTACGAGAAACCCTTGTTTGTTATCGTTATATTCCGCAATAATCAGCTTCGCCTTTTCGATATTGATGGGAGCTAACCCAATCGCTTGCGCCAAATCAATGAGCGCGATATTTTCACCTCGCAAATTCACCAGACCCAAAATCCTTGGATCGGAATCAGGGATTTTAGTGATCGAAGGCATTTGCATCACTTCCCGAATCTTGAACACATTAATCCCATATATCTCCTCCGTACCAAGATGGAACATCAACAGTTCCATTTTATTGGCGCCAGCTAAACTCGTCCGTTGATCAATCTCTGCCATCCATTTTGCCATTACATGCTCCTCTTATCAGTGAGAAGTAAAGAGTAAAGAGTCAGTAGCAAGGGGGAAGAAAATTCCCTGGCATTTTTTTTCATTTCTCTTCTTTCTCGCCGCCCACTTCTGCCTTTTCTTTTCTCATTTAATCACTCTTCACTTCAGATTTCATGATCACATTGAAGCAAATGACGTTCCAGGGACATTTTTCACTAAGTCAGCCATATCTAAAATCAACACCACTTTTCCATCACCAGTAATCGTGGCACCAGCCACTCCTTGGACATTAGACAAAAAATCACCCAACGATTTAATGACAACCTCTTCCTGGGCCCTTAATCGATCTACCACCACCCCAAAACGTTGGGCACCAATAGCCACCACCACCACATAACATTCGTCGCTCGTGCGTTTATTCGGAATCTGAAAGGTTTGTGCCAAATTCAACAAAGGAAGAATCCGTTCCCGCAAATTCAAGACTGCTTGGCCATTCACACTTTTGATATCATCTTTGGTCACCTTCACCGCCTCAACCACTGAGGCTAACGGAACCGCAAAAGTCGCATTGCCCACTTCAACCAGCAGCGCCTGGATAATGGCGACGGTTAAGGGAAGTTTAATGGTCATCTGACTGCCTCGGCCCGGCTCAGAATCCAATTCTAGGCTGCCATTCATTCGACTGATATTCGTTCGAACGACATCCATCCCCACGCCACGACCGGACAGATCACTGACCTGATCGGCGGTACTAAAACCAGGAAGGAAAATGAGTTTCATGATGTCCTTAGGACCCATCGAAGACAGCTCGGATTCGCTGACTAATCCCTTATTCAACGCACTTTTTGCAATTTTATCGACTTGCAAACCACGACCATCATCTTCAATGCGAATGATAATACTATTGCCTTCATGGTAGGCAGCTAAACGGACAGAACCTTCAGGACTTTTTCCAGTTTGTTTTCGTTCTTCTACCGTCTCCAAACCATGGTCCATGGAATTCCGAACTAAATGCACTAACGGATCACTCAATTCATCTGCCACAGATTTATCGACTTCCGTTTCTTCCCCCACAAGATCGAGTCGCACCTGTTTTCCTAATTTACTGGACAAATCCCGAACTAAACGAGGGAAACGGGAAAACACTTTTCGAATGGGAACCATTCGAGTTTTCATGACGGCGAGCTGTAAATCCGATGTCACAAGATTGAGTTGGGCAAACGCCACACTCAACTCGCGAACCAGCGGATCCGTCTCATATTGCTCTTCAAGCCCATACCCCAGCTTCATCAGTCGGTTGCGGCCCAGGACTAATTCCCCCACCAAGTTCATGACATGATCTAACCTTCTGGTTTCCACTCGAACCGTGACATCCTCTTCCTTGCCTGATGGTTTTGTGGGGCTAGTAGATGCGGCTTTGGCCGTACGAGAAGCCGCCTCCTGCATTTTACTCAAGACCTCGGAAAGGGCTGGTGCGCTTTGAGGTGTCTCTTCGCCATTCTCCGAAACTATAGGAGGAGCACTCGATGATTCCGTCTCTTCAATAGTTTCTGGCTCTATCACAACAGGAGGTGCAGAAGACGGTTCGGGCACGACGTCTTCCTTCATAGGCTCAGTCTCAGCCTGAATGGGCGTGGCTACCACTGGTGCATCAGGCATGAGAGCCTTGAGATCATCAGCACTATCCATCGTCAGCGTCAATTTATTCACAATTAACAGGGTATCAACATGCGTATCCTCGCCTGTTTCTCGAATATCCGCATGTAAGAGCTTCACCGCATCGACAGCTTCAAGAATAATATCGATAATAAAAGGCGAGACGCCCATTTCTCCTTGCCGCAGTTTATTCAGCAAGCTTTCCCCTTGATGAGCAACCTCCACCAAATGGGTGAAACCCAGGAATCCAGCAGATCCTTTCATGCTGTGCATACAACGAAAAATTTCATTCAAAAGTTCAGCATTCGTGGGTTCGGTTTCCAGCTTGACAAAATGCTGGTCCAACGCCTCTAACATTTCTGAACTTTCCGCGAGAAAGTCGTTTAGTATCTCTTGCATTTCATCGTTCATAGATCACCTTTTTCACCACCATAGGCACGAGGCCTCACTTCATCCATCAAGTATGAGACCCCTTTCTCAGGCACACCCAAATTCGGATAAAATATCATCAACCAGATCTTGTTCGAGGGCAGTCGTCTTCGAAGCTTCGAGTTGACGTAGCATCTCATCTCCACGCCCCCCATCTTTTGTCCTCCCCCCATCCTTCTTTTGTTTGATCCCAAAAATCACGACCAGCTTCAGCAATTTATGCTGGACTTCGTTAAGAATGGTCACAAGTTTCGCCACTCGTTGCGCCACAAGATCTTGAAACGACAGGGCGACATGAATATCCATGAGACGTCGTTCATCGGCTTTTAACATTTCCAGGACCTTCTCCACATCAGTCGCATGCTCGCCACCCACCTTTTCCTTCAAGTGATCTAACGCCGTTTGGACGATCCCTCGATTGGTTTCAATGGCCTCGGTTAGGGCCAGGACGCGATGGGTCCCCTCTTCCGTCATCGTGGCCAAATCATTTAAATGAGCCGTCGCTTCAGGAAGTTGATCAGATGTCGAAGTGACTGGAGACTCCATATCCCGGATCGTACTGGTAATCATTTCCACATACTTGGTGAGTTCAGACAATTCATCGTTAATTGTATGATCTTCTTCTGGAGTCTCTACCGTATCCGTATCTCTATCGATAATACGATCCACCAGCATAGGAATCTCCTTTATCCGAAAAAAAATTGTATTATTGAATCCGATCCGTCCTCAAGCGTTGGTCGGTTGGGTTTTGGCAAAAATTTTCTCTAATTTCCCTTGAAGGGCTTCAGCCGTAAAAGGTTTCACCACATAATTGCTGACTCCTGCTTGAAGGGCCTCAATAATATTCTCTTTTTGAGCTTCGGCCGTCACCATCAAAAACGGAAGATGCTTTAATTCAGGATCAGCTCGAACCGCACGTAGCAAATCAATGCCTTGCATGACGGGCATATTCCAATCCGACACCACTAATCCAAATCCGCCGGCCTTTAACTTCGTTAAGGCATCCTGTCCGTTTTCGGCTTCTGTCAAATCCGAAAACCCGATTTGCTTTAAGACATTTTTGACGATTCGCCGCATTGTGGACATATCATCCACCACCAACACTTTCAGACTGGTATCAATCATGCTGGACTCCTTACCACTCGGGGCTATTCCCCCCTGTGAAATCTTTCATTAAAATAAAACAACGATGTTTGTTGAACTAATGAATACATGCGGTACAGTGAAATTCGGTTCAAATCAGCCTATTCTTTAGAGCTCTTTTTAAAAAGTTTTTTTTCGGGGATATTCACGAATATTCTGTTTCTTTAATGGTTTTGCAAGCCACCACAAGCATGATAGAGGTGACAACCTAGGAAGGAGAGTGGGGGGAGAAATTATCCCCAATAATCCAAATAAGAGATTGAAACGCCCGAGCGATGAAGAGATAAACGGACAACCAAGTCTCGGTCTTGCAACTACGGAGACTCAACGACCGACCACCATTAAAATGTGGGGGAAAAATAGGGGAAAGAAAAACTTCGCATTCTCACGGGAGTCGGCGACCCATGCTGAGGCATCCTCTCCTCAGGATTGGGGTCGTCGATGATACATACTGCAGATTTTCAACCCGTCGCCCACCAGAATAGAGAACTCGGTTTTGGGTCAAAATCACAATTAATTCAAACTAAAACGGTCACGACTTCCATTTCCTGCAGCCGCCCCAACCATAGGCTCATCCGCACCGGCATTTTGGACCCAGGCTTCAATTTCTTCACGGACAAAACGCCAATGTTTCCCAACTTTATGACCTGGAAGTCGGCGTTCCCGTGCCAATTTGTAAATGGTCGATTTCGGAACTTTCAAGAATGTGGACACTTCACTTAACGTCAGCAAATCTTTCATCGTAATACCCTCATTAGAGTTTGGCCAATAATGCTTCTCGTATCGGACTGATATTTCGGAAACTTGAGACTTAATTGCAGATACTAGGATTTTTATCCTCTCTTTCCCCTAAAACACTCTGAATTGGTGAGAAGGAAAAGTAGAGGGGAAGGAGCAAATTAGGCAAAACCAGATCTTTTCAATTCCCATGTCTTTCTGGTTGTTGCTATCCTGATTCCTAACTTCTTACGCCTTACGCTTCACCCCTTACGTCTTTCCTTACTTTTCACTACGTACTAAGAGCTTTTCCCTGAACAGCGTTACCAATGTTGTCACACCCTCCACCATCTCCTCAAACCTGCCCTGTAGGTCCGAAAACAGGGCTGCAGATGCTTCGATTTCAAGCCGTTCAGCCATGATGCCCTGGTGGTTAGCATTCAGAGCAAATAAGGCCCCTTTCAATTGGTGCACGTAAACCTCAAAACACTGCCGATCCTCAACGGCAATGGCCTCTCTCATTCCTTCTTCAAGCTTTGGCCATGTTTCAAGAAAAATTTTAAATAACGAATGCAATAGCGTTTGATCTCCCTCCATACAATCCAAAGCCGCAGAATAATCATAATCTCCACAGTAGATTGGCTGTTCGGCCTTCACGCCCACCTCATCAGAAATTACAAAGGTGTTAATTTTGGTAGAACTTGTCTCTGGGGAAGAAGGCTCTCCAGAATCTCGCCGACCTCCAAATGGAAGGCCTATGCCAACCCATCGTTCCAGCACCATAGCCAAATCTTGCGAATGAAATGGCTTGGCCAAACAATCATCCATTACAGAATCCCAGCGAGATGGATTGCGCTCAGAAAATCTGTGAGCGGTCATCCCCACTATGGGAAGATGCAAGCAAGGAAGAGACGCTGAAGCCTTTTGAGTCTGACTCCAGGGAGATCGTGGCGCCAAACGATGCGATTGCTCTAATTCTCGAATGCCCCGCGCAGTTTCAAATCCATCCATACCCGGTAATTCCCAATCCATAAGGACGAGATCAACCCAAGATGCTTGAACACGATTCAATGCCTCTGTACCGGTTTCTGCGACATACACGTGACACCCCAATTTTTCTAACAGTCCGACTGCAACTTTTTGATTCACAGGATTATCTTCAACAATCAAGACTGACGGACATTGTTCCTCTTTCTCATAATTGGAGGAGTGATCCAAGGAATTGCTGTTTTGAGGGATGTCAGATTTTGATGCCTTCGTCTCTCCAGCTTCCGGTTGGTCAAACTCATTTCTAGACGCAGAAACAGGCGATTCGTTAAGCACACAGCGATACAGTTGGTCTCGATGAATGGGAATAGTCACCATGCCATCAAATGGTACAGAACATTCAGAATCCATGTTTCTGACCCAGAAAGGTGTGAGCCCCCATAATTTCAACTCTGAGAAGGGAGCCACGCGAACGCTCTCCAGCCAAGTTCTCCAATGTTCCTCTTGAACCTCTCTTCCTATAATAATCCCCAACACCTCAGAGGGAGCCTTCCCCTTTCGGTGAAAAAATGCCACCGCCTCGTCCACCTGGTTTACTTGAGTCACCCGGATACCATAGTCATGCAAATATCGAAACACGACCTCTGTCGAGGCACTTGGGGAAGAGCACACCAGAATATCTTGGCACCTCGGTTCAACCGAACATTCCATGGGTTGCCCCGAAAAAGGAAAGGGAAGATCACACCAAAACGTCGAGCCTTTTCCCATCTGGCTGTCGACCCCAACGGTTCCATTCATCAATTCCGCCAATTGTTTGCAAATGGCTAAACCCAGTCCTGATCCACCAAACTTCCTGCTCATCGAACTATCCGCTTGCGTAAACACCTGAAATATTTTCTTTTGCATGGACTGTTCAATCCCAATCCCAGTATCTTTTACTGAAAAGCGAACAAATCGTATCCTATCCTCCGAACTCCCCTGTTCATTTAAGCCATCTCCCTCGAAATTCGTCGCCGCATCATTCTCACCAGGAGAAAGCCACGCAACCTCAACCAAGACAGAGCCATGACTGGTAAACTTCAGGGCATTGGCCACAAAGTTACATAAGATTTGTCGCAACCGATGTGGATCACCAAAAAGATGGCGAGGAATATCTGGAGCCACAAAGGCCGCCAAATCCAATCCCTTGTGATACGCTCGCTCGGAAAATAAATCTAGTACCTCTTCAGCTAAACTCACTGGATTAAAGCCAATAGTTTCCAGCGCCATATGTCCAGACTCAATTTTCGAAAAATCTAATATGTCATTAATGATTTCCAGTAACCCTTCACCGGATTTTCGAATAATTTTGGTACATTCTTGCTGCTTAATATCCAACGAAGATTTGAGTAGCAATTCCGCCATCCCGATCACGCCATTTAAAGGAGTGCGGATTTCATGACTCATCGTGGCAAGGAAAGCGGCTTTTGCCCGGGTAGCTGCTTCAGCCTTCACCAAAGCCTGATCTAACTCTTGATTTTTAATTTCAAGCGTCTCCGCAAATCTTGACAATTCCTCAGAAGCGCGTTTTGAATCAGTGATATCCATCCCATATCCACGAAGCCGGCCCAACTCCGGATGAGAAGAAAAAGACCAAGCAAAATATTTTTCTCCTACTTGAACTTCGATATTGGATGCCAGATGGCCTTGGGATAGACAACGAGCCGCCAAAGCTGGGAACTGTTTCGGCAACGCGGTCGTAAATCCGTCTTGACCAATATTGGCATCTTCCATTAAACGAACCATCGTAGGATTGGCATAGAGCAGATGACCAACTGCGTTCACTTCAATAATGGGAAAAGGGCTTTCTTCCGGAATGGAAGCCAGGCGACTATATTCTTCTGCCAATTGCGTTTCTGAGCTTAAATCACGAAACATGAAGAGAAAGTGAGTCCCTTCACCATCCTCAACCACGACACCCTTCAGTTCCACCCAAACCGATGTCCCATGTCGACAGTACAACCGGGCACGGGGAAGCCAGGCAACCTTCCGCTCTTTGAGCATACTGAACAAGGCATGGTAGTTCGAGACCTCTTCCCCTTCACATATGGATCCGGCAAAGACATCCTCCAAAGACAGGTCACTCGGGCAAACAGCCCCCCACCCCAATAATCGAGAGCCAGTCCCATTCAAATGTTGGATTGCTCCCTGTTGGTCAACCACGCACACGCCAACCATCAGGCCATCCCATAAATACTGGAAGAGCGAGGAATTATTCCAGGTCACGGGCAAATAAGCTCCCCTGGATTAAGCGAATATTCAGTAGGGTCCAGCAGCCGGGCAATACTGATTTCATTCCCGGCATCGTTATCCTTAGATAAATCGCATACCTCTGGAACTTCCAACTCCTGCCCATCGACATCCAGAAAAATTTTAATTTGAGGCTTTAGGCCATTTTCTGAATGTTGCTTCACCACCACGGCTTGTTGCCCGGTAGAAAGTTCCACCACGGTGCCAACAGGAAATATCCCGAGCGCCCGAATCATGGCCTCAATAAAGGCTAGAGAAAATTTCCCCTTTTGAGCATCCAAATACAATCGACGAATGGCAAGGGCCGCTGGCAACGCTCCAGAAATTCCACCCACCGTGATTAATTCATCAAAACAATCAACTATTCCTAAAAGCTGTCCAGATTTAGTAAGTTTTTCGCCACCATATTCCTTGGGGTACCCTGAGCCATCTTGATAGGCATGATGTTCTCGCACCATACTCACAACATCTGATGAGAAGTTCCCCTGCCCCTGGATTAACGCCTCTCCGATTGCCACATGTTGCTCCAGCAAGACCGCCTCACCTCTTCCATCCCATCGGGCTTTCACCACATTCTGAGGCAAACGCATATACCCGACATCATGCAACAAACCGGCCACCCCAACCCTTTCCAGCTTTCCTTCATTCCAGCCTAATTGGAGCCCAACCAGAATGGCGTACACAGCCGTATCCACCACGTGGGCATACAGGGTTTTATCGAATTGCTTCAGGGAATCGATCAGCAAAACTTCCGCAACCAATCCAGGATTGGCCAAAGTCTTGGAAACCAATGCTTGCGCGGCTTGATGAACGGCCGGTCGAGAAATTGGCTGCCCGGTCTTAACTCCTTCAAATGCTCCCTCAACTGCAGCCATTGTGACTTCACGCAACTGCACAATTTCTTCTCGACGTTTGAACTCGTCTTGATCTGGTGCCTGTTCGGAAAACTCCTCTGCCACAAAAGAAACAGACGCTTGAGGATTTCGCACCAGACCATTTAGCTCAGTAGATACAATTTGGTCATCGGTTGGCTCCTCTCGTGATGTGGCTTCATCAATCTCTGCTTCCGGCTCTGAAAGAACGCCCACACCTAAGGATGTATCGATTTCCACTTCTCGAATACCTGAACTCCTGAGTTGCTGAACTTCCGTGGAGGATTTCAATAAACGCCGATGGACAAAAAATGGCGATTTCCACCAAGAGTCAAGAATTCGAACCAGGAACATGCCCGGGCGTAATTGACTAGTGGGAATTCGCTGGAGGGTATGGGGCGAAGAAGCGGAAGTTCGCCCAAATAGGTTAGGCATAGACGATCACCTTTTCAGATTTCCTGTTTGGAAACAGGGCTTCATCCAGGAATGAACGCAAAGGTGGAGAAGGAAGGTGGGCCGCATACGGTCCACGGCATATCACTTCGTTCAACCCGCAAGCAGCCACATGGGAAGAAGGGAAATTTAGCCTGGCACGCCAGTGGCGATTTCAGTCTTTTTCGGAATCTCGTTCAAAGTTTGATACGTTGGAATCATTTTTCCAACATTGGCTAAATCGAGCACTTGTTTCACATACGTTTGCGGACTGACGATATAGAGTGGAATCTTTTTAATCTTAAGATTTTGATGACAAATCACGAGAAGGCCCAATGCCGAACTATCTACAAATGTCACCTTTTCTAAATCCAATACAACCGTACTAGCCCCTTCAGAGACACGATCCATCATTTCCTTGAAAGTTTTCCGCGCACCAAAATCAAATCGTCCGTCCAGGTGAACGATTGTCTTCCCCTCAACAGTCTCTTGTGTAATATTCATGCCCCTCCCCCTTTATCTTCCATGGCAGACAACGTTAACTTCCACCATGAATCACAATTTGTATAAACCTCAATTCTTTTCATTCCTATCGGTTTCCGGAAATCAGAAGTTAAGGAAGAAAATATCGTGAACCATCAGGCCTTAGGCGAGATCATTCATTTCCTGAATGCACTCACGCCTTACACCTGCCCCCTAACCCCTTTACTCCCTACGAGCAACTGTTACGATTTGGCATGCAAGCCCACATGCGACTCAAACTCTCCTTCAACGCGATTGGCATGGGTGCCGCTGTTATATAACACAAGATTTCGTAAATGTTGGGTGCTTTCAGCCCCGATTAATTCCGTGAATTGGACGGCCAACTTATGAGATTCTGTTCGAGTCACCACCCCATGAGCCTCAATGGTCGGTCCCCCCTGGCCGCCATCCAGATGTAAAAGCACCATACAAGGAGTCTGCTCCGGCAACGTCGTATCACAGCGCAGTAACAGCCCATTAAAACTGACATTTTCCAATTCACCCTGAATCACCACATTACCACCCATGCGCAATTCAACATGAATAGCCACCTTCACTCGCGTAAACTCTCGATGGTTCGTCTCAATAGTCATGTTTCACCTTCCGTAATGTAGTAAAAGGCAATTTTTTCGTAAGGCGTGAAGCGTAAGGGGTGGGGGGCACATGAATCGAAAAATATATTTTTTGCCTCTTCAACCGGACAGTTTTCTCTAGACCCTACATTCTTCACGTTTCACGCCTTACGCTTCACGCTGGACGTCTTCTCACGTTTTCAGTGTTGTTGCCAGACAGAGACAAAAAGCGGCTGGCCTTGGCAATCAAACACCAGCTCGCTCATCCGCTGCATCCCCAAAACTTGCAAATGTTCTTCCGTCGTGGCTTCCACTGTGGGAAGCGAAAGCTGACAAGGCTCAGGAAGCAGCGACTTGATATTGCCACCAATGATGTTCGTCAATTCATACATGGCATCCAAAGAATCTTGTTCAGGCCCACCACCGGCTTCATGGGAAAAGATCACGGCCGCCGCCGCCGCCGCCAATTGACGAGACCCGTGCAGCAACACAGCTCCAGTCCATGCTCCGGATATTTCCACCTTCCCAGTGAAATATCCCTCAACCGCTCCCATCTCAGCGGGTAAGGTTCGAGGCTGTATATCCAAACCCAACATCGACTGCCATGTCGTTTCCGTAATCTCTAAAATTTCCTCTTCAAGAAATTGCATGCGAGTTCCTCCTATCCATTTCTCACTCGATAACATGACGTCCCGCTGACCGCGACTCGTTCATACTGGTCATCAAGATTGATAGTTGTTTCCGATCCCCCTAAAAACAAGTACCCGTTTGGATCCATAAATTTCCGGATATTGCCCAAGATGTGCTTCTTCGTCTCTGTATCGAAATAAATCATGACATTGCGGAGAAATACGATATCCATCGTAGGAAAAGGCAACCAGGGGCCAGCCAAATTCATCGGTTTAAAATCAATCTGTCGACGAAGATCCTCTTGCACTTGCCAGCCCATCCCCTTTTTCACAAAATATTTCGTGAGCAATGCAGCAGGAAGTCCGCGATTGACTTCGAGTTGACTATATTTGCCTTCCCGACATTTTGCGAGCATTTCTTCAGAAATATCGGTCGCGATAAATTGAATCACCCAATTCTTTAATTCAGGAAAATGCTCGAAAATCGTAAACATGACGGAATATGGCTCCTGCCCGCTTGAACTGGCACCGCACCACATATTTAAGCGCTTTGAGGTACTTTTCCTTGCAATAATTTCGGGAAGAAGTTGATCCCGCAATACTTGAAAAGGTGTCAGATCTCGAAAAAAACTGGTCTCATTCGTGGTCATAGCTTCGACCACCTTCTTATGCAAAGCTCCATAGGGAGCAGCCCGTAATTTTTGAACCAACTCGGTGAGGGACGCCAGACCCTCACTTTTGGCGAGAGGCTCAAGTCGCGATTGCACCAAATAGGCCTTTTCTGCTTCCAAGACAATGGCCGATCGAGTGCGGACCAAATCACGGACATAGTCTATGTCCGTTGGACTCAAGGCAGATTCGCCCATACGCATTCCTTTCAGTTATGCCGTCACAGACTGTACTTGTCCGGCCCGGACTTTGCTCATGATTTCAGTAGAAACCTGCGAGAGCGGCAAAATCGAATGCGCCAACCCGGCATGAACAACGGCACCTGGCATACCCCAAACCACACTGGAGGCTTCATCTTGCGCAATGACCTGACCTCCGGCTTCACGAATCACTTCCACGCCTCGCATCCCATCCTGTCCCATCCCGGTTAACACCACCGCTAACACAGCGTCACCATAGACCTTGGCAACAGACCGAAACATCACATCGACGGCAGGCCGACAAGAATTTTCTGGTGGGTCCTGATTCGTGGTCAATACAACTTGGGTGCCTTTTCGTTGCACAACCATATGGTAGCCCCCAGGCGCAATCCAGGCTTGACCGGGTACCACCACATCGCCAGGCTGACCTTCATGAATAGGAATGCTGGCTTTAAGAGAAAGCCGCTCAGCCAGACACTTGGTAAATACAGGCGGCATATGTTGGACGATGAGAATGGGAACGGGGCAATCTTTGGGTATATGAGGAATGATTTCCGCTAACGCATTCGGCCCGCCAGTCGACACGCCAATGGCCACAATATCAACCTTGAAAGGTTTCCTCGCACTCAGGAATCGCGGCACCGCCGGAGATGCCAATCCAGAAGCTGATCGAATATTTGAAGGTGGAGACGCCGTCTGGGGCCTGGCTAACCGTTTTATTTTTGGGATAAGTTCTTCACGAACACGCGGCACGGCCAGCACTGCGCTACCTACATTGGCTGGCTTCGTCACATAGTCATTGGCACCACGAGACAGGGCTTCCAACGTTTCTTTAGCCCCACGTTGGCTCAGCGTGCTAAACATAATGATCGGGAGCTTTGGATGGGTTTTTCGAATCTCAGTCAACGCTGTTATACCATCCATTTCCGGCATTTCAATATCCATCGTCACGACATCAGGCGGAGTTTGCTCAACTTTGGAGAGGGCTATTTTCCCGGTGGCTGCAGTTCCCACGACTTCTATATCAGGATCCTTCGATAATTCATCCGTCAGCAAGCGACGAATCACCACCGAATCATCAACAATCAGCACCCGAATTTTTGGCATCAGCTCTTCCTCAATAAACCGTGAGGAGTGAAGCGTAAAGCGTGAGTGGATAAATAGCCGTTCGCCTCACTGCTTACGCCTTACGCTTAACGGAATTATTTAATTCCGAGAATTTTCAGCTTTTCTTGAATGACATCCTTGGTAAAGGGCTTCATCACATATTCATTGGCCCCGGCCGCCAGGGCTTTGACCATTTGAGACGATTCCGTTTCAGTCGTCACCATCATCAGAGGCAATTGGCGATAACTCGGATTCGCACGGACCGCGCGAACAAAGTCCAACCCATTCATCTCGGGCATATTCCAATCCACTAAAACAATGTCCGGTTTCTCCATTGATTTCAACTTCTCCAACCCTTCTTTGCCATTGGCAGCCTCTTCAACCGTTCCACCCACAGATTGTAAAATCTGCTTTAAAATTATCCGCATAGCTCTTGAATCTTCAAGCACTAATGCACGCATAGCTCCTCCTTTGGTCCCTGAACAGTAAAGAGTGAATAGTGAGGAGTCAGGAGCAAAAGAGAATTATTTCCATGTCTTCTCTCCATACCCCTTACTCCTTACTTTGCACATTTCACTTTTTACTACTCACTATTTACTTTTCTAGGTCAACGTGGCCAGGACCTTCTGTAAATCGGACGCCATTCTGGCCAATTCAGATGACGCCCGCTGTGTCTGTGTGGCCCCCTCCGTCGTTCCTCTCGCGGCATCAGCCACACTCACGATATTTCCGGCAATTTCCATACTGCCTTTCGAGGCCTCGGTCACATTCCGCGCCATTTCATTCGTGGTCACAGTCTGCTCTTCTACTGCACTGGCAATTGTATTCATATAATCATCGACTTGCTTAATAATAGTCGTGATTTGCGCAATCGCATCCACTGACCCTTTGGTATCACCTTGAATGGTTTCGATCATGCGACTGATACTTTCAGTCGCCTTGGTGGTTTGCTTTGCCAATTCTTTGACTTCATTGGCCACAACGGCGAACCCTTTACCCGCTTCACCGGCTCGAGCCGCCTCGATGGTGGCATTCAAAGCCAGGAGATTTGTTTGTTGGGCAATCGAATTAATCACCTTGATGATGCTGCCGATTTCAGCACTGCTTTTTCCGAGTTTCGCCACCATCTCATTGGTGGTTGCGGCTACGCTCACAGCTTGCGCGGCTACTTTGGCAGCATCGGTCGTATTCTGGGCGATCTCTTTAATACTGGCCGTCATCTCTTCAGAACCGGTAGAGACTGATTGCACATTCGTGCTGACTTCTTCAGCGGCGGCCGCTACCATATTGGCTTGGCAAGAAGTTTCTTCAGCAGTTGAGCCCATCGTATTACTCACAGACATGAGTTCTTCGGAGGCAGCGGCTAAATTGGAGCCAATTTGGGCGATTTCTGCAACACCTTCTTGCAGCTTCCGTTGCTGTTGCTTTTCCCGTTCCGCTAACTCTTTAATTTGCCGTTCTTGTTCCAGCTTGCTGGTAATCACATCCCATGTCGCCATGGCTCCCAAATAGACCTTCGCGTTATCAAAGATGGGACTGACTAAAAGATCTAATGTTTCCCCAGCCAATTCGATAATTGCGCGATACGGCAGGTTTTTCGGGTCTGACAGCAATTTCCGTTGATGTTGCGGGTTCTTATGAAAGACATCGATACATGTCCCGATTATGTCGTCAACTTTCACGGGCAACAGGTGTTCTAACGTCCTTAACGTTTTCGTTGACGCAGGATTCATATACCGGAGTACCAAATCCAGGTCCACAAACATGACATTAATGGGTGCATTTTCCATCATGTTTTGGATCCGAGCCGCTTCTAATTCCAGGTTCTTTGCGGCAGTGATGTCCATGGCAATTTTGACCACCTTGAGTGGCTTGCCAGCGGGATCCAGAATGGGGTTATACGAAGCCTGAAGCCACACTTCTTTTCCCCCTTTTCTCAGACGGCGATAGGACCCCGCATCGAATTCGCCACGATTCAGTTTGGCCCAGAACGCGCCGTACTCCGGACCAACCACACACGCGGGATCACAAAACATCCGATGATGCTGCCCCTGAACTTCAGCGAGGCTATAGCCCATGATCTGTAAGAAATTCTCGTTGGCCGTGATGACGGTCCCATCCAAGGCAAACTCAATAACCGCCTGAAACTTATTGATGGCAGCCACTTTGCCTTCTAAATCCATGAGGTTTGTTGGAGCGTCTAATGTGGCTGCCCTACCTTTACGGCGTATTCCATTCTGTCCCATACGTGACTCCTTCTGCTTTTTCTTGGGTTTTGGTGGTGAAGTTGATTTCGTAAGTTCTTTGCGTATAGAGGGTTCTGTGATGACAATATCGGTGGCCAATGACCCTACGGTCTGCATGATCATGTCAATAGGCTCCTGGGGTACCCCAAGAGATTCCAACGTGCCAACCAAATGCTGGGCCACGCGATCAAAATGCTGTTGCTGGATCGCCATCTGTTCATGCACGGTCTTCATATCCGGCCCGCGATAGACCTCTGGCCCTCCCAACGCTTGACTGAAAAAGGCCATTTGTTGACGCTTCAACATGGCCAAATCTACCCCAACAAAAAATGGCTGCAGGAGTGGGTCCACTAAAACACGTGCATAAAACGCCTCGACCGTCGCAGTGATGATCGCTTCCCCACCTATTTGTTCATAGACCGATAGCGCCAGTTCTGTTTCACCCATTTCCGCCGTCTCCATTCCTCAGGAACAAGTCACGGATCTTCCTGATTATTTTTATCAGTTGTGATTACCAGCCTTTGAATTCCGGCACTAGCACGACCTTGGGCATATCCAAAAGTAACAATAAGTGCCCATCCAATTTATGCACGCCGGAAATTAGCTCTCTGGCAACCCCTTTCATCGTAGGTGGAGGAGGCTCAAAGGTGTCATCTGAAACCTCCAACACATCGCCAATATCATCCACCAGCAAACTCACAAGCCCGTGATCCGTCCGTACCACCACATTCATGGGCGGGATCCCCTCTTCACGGTCGTCCAATTCCAATCGTCGCCGCAAATCAATCGCTGTCACAATTTGGCCTCGTAGATTAATCAATCCGCTCACGACCCGTGAGGCCAAGGGTACCAGCGTCATCGATTGGAATTTAATGACTTCCTGCACATCCAGAACATTGACCCCAAGAAACAACTCATCCAAAAAAAATGTGCAATATTGCTTCGGATCACTCATGGGTTACACTCCTATTAATTCCTCAACAGGCTCCTCGGCCGAAAGTCCCGCATAATCCAGGATAAGTTGTTGAACATCTAAAACATCAGTCACACGTTCCTGGATAACCGCCGAGCACAAAATCTCAGGCTTAATGGATACATGTTTCGCCTGAAGAAACTCATCCACAATATCCACGATTCGTTTCACGATTAATCCAATGCGCCGTTGGCCATTAGAAATGACGACCATTTGGAGCGCCTCAGTCATATCGCCATCTGAAGACCCCGTCGGGCAGAGCACCTGACAGAGACGGATTATGGGAAGAATTTCTCCACGATATTGAATCACTTTTTTCCCGCTGGCTTCTTCTAAGGAAGAAGGTTGTATTTCTTCCAACCGGGCAACCATTTTCAACGGTATCGCTACCTGTCCGGACTCACCAACTTTGACAATCAGAAGCATTTCCCGATGACCTTTTGAATCGTGACCTTTATCGAGAGAATCAATTCGGGCTCCCTCGGACTGTTGAATCGTCATTTCCGCACGATTCGCTAAACCCAGAACATCCAAAATAAGGGCAACTCGTCCATCCCCCATAATCGTCGCTCCGGCAAACACCGGAACGCCTTTCAATTGTTTACTCAGGGGTTTCACCACAATTTCTTCCATATCATTAATTTCATCGACGACCAATCCAAAGCGTTGGCCCTCGGCCTTCAACACCACAATGTTCACCACGTTCTCACCCGTTTCGGTTTTTTCGTTCACTGTGCCATTCTGGTGCAACCCCACCATCTGCCCCAAGTACAACAAGGGCAGCAGAACTCCTCGAAAGCGAAAAAACGAAGCCCCATGAACCGTATGGATAAAATTATTAATTTGTTCCCCTTCCAAACGAATCAGTTCCAATAAACTGACTTGCGGAATCGCAAAACGTTCATGGCCAGTCTTGATGATCAATGCGGGGATAATAGCCAGGGTTAACGGGACTTTTAGCTTAAAGGTGGTCCCTTTTCCGAGTTGTGTTTGGATATCAATGGTCCCACCAATTTTTTCGATATTGGTTTTAACGACATCCATTCCCACTCCCCGTCCGGACACATTCGTCACTTTTTCAGCAGTCGAGAATCCTGGCATAAAAATAATATTTAGCAATTCGCGTTCACTCATGCGCGAAATTTGCTCTTGAGAGACCACTCCTCGTTTAACAGCGGTTTCAGCCACCCTCTGAGTATTGATCCCACTACCGTCATCCGTAATTTCAATATTTACTTGTTCGCCTTCGTGATAGGCCCATAGTAACAACACACCCTCTGCGGGCTTCCCATTGGCCTGACGAAACTCTGGGGTTTCAATGCCATGATCCACAGAGTTTCGAACTAAATGCGTGAGTGGATCTTTGATGGCTTCTATTAAGGTTTTATCCAATTCAGTCTCTTCGCCTTCCATTTCAATGCGAACTTCTTTCCCACAGGACATGGCCAAATCTCTCACCACTCGTGGAAACTTGCTCCAAATATTCCCTATCTGCTGCATCCGAGTTTTCATGATGCCTTCTTGAAGTTCCGTCGTAATCAAACTCAAACGCTGTGCAGCATGCAATAGTGAAGGGTCCTCCAATTTTGACAACCCTTGCCCAATTTGGTTCCGAGTTAAAACTAGCTCCCCCACCATATTCATCAACTTGTCGAGCAATCCGACATCAACACGGATGGAAGAATCGGCTGCCGACGGTCCACGAGATTCTCCAGTTGGAGCAGGAGGCTCCACTTTGGGGTCATCGGAAGAGGATGGGGGTTGAAGAGCGGGTGCCAAACTATCCTCGACCAACGCCCTTCCCGCATCGGTTGCTTGTTTTGGAGTACCGCCAGAGGCCTCTGGAGTTTTTTCCTGAGCCTCAAGAGGCTCAGCGGAAAGGAAAGAGGGCTCAGAGGTTTCAGTTGCTGGCGGAGCGGTTTCACCCTTTTGCAGAGCCACTAACACCTTCTTGAGGTCCTGATATTCTTCCGTGCCATCATTCCCTGTTTGCTCAATCGCGGCCAGCATCTGCCGAACCGCATCGACCATACTTAACAGAGCATTCGCTATTTCATTGGATAAGGCTAACTCTCCATCACGAACTAAGCTCAAGAGGGTCTCACCGGTATGGGCCAGACTTTCTAATTTTGAATACCCTAAGAAGGAGCACGTTCCTTTAATTGTATGAATGGCACGAAAAATACTGGCCAGCGTTTCTTGCTGTTCAGGATGCCCCTCAAAATCAACCAAATCTCGTTCAACTTGACTGAGATTTTCATCGCTTTCGACTAAAAACTCTTGTATGGCTGCATCCATTTCACCCATAGATGATTCCCTTTCCTGTTCCACGCAACGTATCGTAAGGTGTGAGGCGTAAGGCGAGAGGTTCATGGAGGCCTTTCACTTTTCGCTTCACGCCTTCTCTCGCTTCACGCATGACTGGTCACGTCTTCTTCCACTTCCGTTTGAACGCCGCTCCACGCCTGAACCTCTTCCCGAAGTCCGCTGAGTTCACGAATGGCCTTTTCTAATCGTTGACGCGAGATATCCTGAAACTGCATGGACATCACGATGTCCGTCACCTGGTTCGCATGTTTTTGTGCAGAAGACGTCGCATGCAATACACCAGGCTCAGCTTTGTACTCTTACCTTCTAATACCTTAGTAATGGCTCCGATTCGATCACGTGTTTGTAGCGCCCCCGATAAATCAATTGAAGCAAAACCTTGAAGGGAGGTAATGGCCTTTTCCGTACTCGTATTCACCTCCGACACCACACTTTGAATATTGGAAGCCGCCACGCGTGAACGGTTGGCCAGCTTGGCCACTTCTTCGGCAACCACGGCAAAGCCACGTCCATGCTCTTTGGCTCTGGCTGCTTCAATAGCGGCGTTTAACGCCAAGAGGCGGGTTTGATCGGCAATAAATTCAATTTCTTCTAGTAGCGGCCTTATCCTATGTGTACTCCCTTCGACTTCCTCTACGACCATTGCGACATCCATCCCTAATTGAGAAGATTCCACGACACTCTGCGCAAAAGATCCAATGATTTGATTGGTTTCATCCAATAACGAACCATCTTGACTTTCTCCATCAGGCCCATTCCCTAATTCCGCTGCCGTTTGATTCGCCTCTTGAGTGGCTGCATCGGTAATCTCTTGGAAGCGGACAATCAGCTCAAGCACCGCTTCTTCAACGATATTGACCACTTCCTGAATTTGGGAGACAACGTGATCTACAACCGGTTGAACTGTCGCGGTCGTTTGTTGGAGAATGTCCTGTTTCACCTTTTGCTCTACCTCAAATTTCACATGTTGGATCATCACAGGCCACCGCTTTTGCTGAAAAACATAGGCCGTCAAACCACATCCAAACAGTCCACCCGCCACGACACACACCAGTTCAACGACCATCATGACTCCATCCGTATTTTTTGGTCATTTTCCTGGAATAGTATGAAGAATTCTCCTTCCCATCTCGCTAATGGGAGGAAATATTTGCAGATTTTAAGGAGTTGAAATGATTTTCGGCCCAACTCTTCTGTTTCTTTAACGAGAAGAGACCATTTTCAGGTGGGCAAGAATTGCCGAAGGAATGTTCGACAGTGGAAGAATTTTATCGACCCCTCCTGCTTTAATCGCTTCTTTGGGCATCCCAAAGACTACACAGGAGGCTTCGTCTTGAGCCAAGTTAAAGGACCCGGCTTTTTTCATGTCCAACATGCCTGCCGCCCCATCATTGCCCATACCTGTCAGAATGACACCAACACTATTGGCTCCAGCATATTTCGCCACTGATTGAAACATGGGATCCACCGCAGGCCGATGTCGATTCACGGGTGGTTCTTGATTCAGCGTGACATAATATTTTGCCCCGCTCCGCCGCAGTTCCATATGAAAGTTTCCAGGTGCTAAGAGTGCCTGTCCCGGAATCACACTATCCCCTTCCTGCGCCTCTTTCACATGAATGGGGCAGAGTTCATTCAACCGATCCGCGAAAGTTTTCGTAAAATGTTCGGGCATATGTTGAGTCATCAGAATCGGAGGAGTGTTAGGGGGTAAAACCTCCAGCAGCTCTCGCAATGCCTCGGTTCCTCCGGTAGATGAGCCAATAGCAATGATCGAATCCGTAGTTTTTATCATCGCCGATTGAGCCGCTAAAGCCTTGATGCGATCAGCACAATCAGCAGGAGGCGTTCGTTTTTTCACCGTGGCTTGTGCGGCCGCTTTGACTTTACTTGTAATTTGTCGCGAAAGATCCTCTAACCCATGCTGAATGTCGACTGTCGGCTTGGTCACAAAATCCACAGCCCCGGATTCCAGGGCTTGCATCGTGGTCGCCGCACCCTTTTCGGTCAGAGAGCTCACCATCACCACGGGCATCGGACGAGCAGCCATCAATTTTTGCAAAAAGGTCAGCCCATCCATCTTGGGCATTTCGACATCAAGTGTCAGAACATCCGGATTCAAGGTTTTAATCTTGTCACGAGCCACATACGGATCCGGCGCTGCCCCAACCACTTCAATCTCAGGATCTTCGGACAAGATTTCTGTCATCACCCCACGAATTAACGCCGAATCATCGACAATTAATACTCGAATTTTGTTTCCGCTCATCACCATCTCCTTAAAATCAAAAACGTAAAGCGTAAACCGTAAGGGGTGAAACGAGATCCTTCTTTTTCCCTCTTCGCGCCTTACGCCTAACGCCTAACCTCTTACGAATCTTTATTAAAAGAGGGTCACCTCAGACTGCACAGGAGCTTGTTGCAGTTTCGCTTGGTACTGCCCCTCCTCCTCTGCAATAGTTTTGGCGACAACCCGGTCAAGCTTTTTTAATAGCACCTTTCCCGAATCGGTAAAAAAATAGACTTTTCTTGGACAGGCATCACCTACATTGGCTTTTACCAAGGGCACACCCTCTTGTTCTAGAAAATCTAAGGCCCAAGCCGCATTTTTTGCGCCTATATCAATCGTTCCATCATAAATTTTTCCCCCACCAAAGACTTTGGCCTCCAGGCGTTTTTTTTGGCCTCCACGTTTGAGAATTTCATTAATCAACATCTCCATCGCAAAACTGCCATACCGCCCAGATTCCGCCCAATTGTCATGACCTTCCGTGTTGGAGGGTGCAGCCAACATAAAATGATTCATGCCCCCAACCTTGGCAAAGGGATCACGGAGACATACAGAAATACACGAACCCAAGACGGTATATACCACCTTGGGTTCTTGGCTTACGAAATATTCACCCGGCAAGATGACGGCGACCTCATAGGGAAAGCGAGTATCCTGTATGCGGCGGATATGTCCAAACTCCATTAAGCTTGCTGATGTCGTCATGAGCTTACAATTCTCTTCAATCCTTGATATCCTAAGTTGAGATAAAGTCTTTCGTGAAGGGTAAGGGGGTAAGGAGAAAAGGCATTGAATTTTCCTACATCTAGCTTCTTACGCTTTACGTCTTTTTTCGCTTCACGCTTCCGGTTTTTGATAAATCGTTGGCTTGACATAGGTAAACTGATGATCGATCCACTGCAAACTTTCCGAATGCCCAATAAAGAGATAGCCACCCGGTCGGAGGTAGCGAAAAAATTTTCCCATGAGTGTACATTGCGTCGGTCGGTCAAAATAAATCATGACATTGCGACAGAAGATGACATCCAATGGTGTTTTAATTGGGAAGGCTGGCGCCATTAAATTGATACGACGAAACGCGATCATCTCAGCCAGATGTTTTCGCACTTTCAATTTTCCCGCCTGTTCGCCTTTGCCACGAAGGAAGTGACGTCGCACCAATTCCTTTGGCAATTGAGCCACGCGCTCCTCGTCATAGATTCCCGAAGCCGCCTTAGCCAACACTCGGGTTGAAATATCCGAGGCTAAAATTTTAATATCCCACCGAGATCGATCGGGGATGGCATCTGTCAAGGTCATCCCAATGGTGTAAGGTTCTTCTCCCGAGGAAGAAGCTGACGACCAAATACGTATCGACCGAGTGGCCTGTACCTTAGGAATCACTTGTTCTCGAAGAAAATCAAAATGAACCGGCTCGCGGAAAAAATCCGTCTTGTTCGTCGAAATCAGATCAACCAGTTGAGTGAGCTCTTCCTCACCACCCTTCCCGCTCACGCGATCATAATAGGCCTGATAGGAAGGGAGCTGTAATTCCCGCAATCGTTTTCCTAGACGAGACGTCAGCAAACTCTTTTTTGGGGTATCAAGCGTAATCCCCACTTGCTGATAAATCAGGGATTGAAATTGTTCAAATTCTTTATCAGTTAATGTTGCACTCATGTGTTGGCCCTATAATAGTAATTGATGAACAAGACGAAATCTGAAATCGATTATCCTTCCAAAAAACCTTCAATTTCGTAAAGCGTGAAGCGACAGGTGATATGTTCCTATTTACTCCCATCACCTTTTCGCCTTACCCCCTTACCCTTCACGCCTTACCCCTTACGTCTCACGTCCCCCCCGCTGGAAACCAATAGAACAACATCAAATAGACACCATATGCTGTAAGGAGGGTGCCGCCAAAGGTCCACTGCAAAATGCGCCCAAGTTTCCGATGGATCGACACGCCAGCCACCATAGCCCCTGCTCCAATGCCATATCGCAATCGCCGGATTCCGATCACCATATTGGTCCCACCCAGACCAATGGTCGTTATCGCTAACCCTGTATGCACAAGAAGCAACGGGACATAGAGCGTCCAATATTGGTCCGAAGTTCCACCAAAGTGATCCCGCCCAAAAATCAGTTGTTTAGTCACATACGCCATGAGCCACATTCCAACTAATAAGCAGGAAATCGTCATCCATTTTCGATGCGCTGCGACATCATGTCGTTTGGCCGCCCACACACCGACAAGGGTCATACCATAGGCCACCGTCATGCCAACCAACACCAATCCCCATAAGAAATCGGTTATTCCCATATCATTGATCCCAATGTAGGAGAACACTACGCATTCTTCCCAGAACCGACATCAGGAATACAGCAGCTTGGAAGTCAGATGTCCCTTATGCGCATAGACCTCCATACCCGATATCTATCGGCAGATGTCCCAGGGGAAATAAGACGGAAAGACCGTTTTTTTCTTAGAAGGGATCTGAAAAGAAAAAGATGAAGGAGGTGAGGAAGGAGTACTGGCTAAAAAAATGGCGTGGGTAGTATGGTCACCACCCACGCCATCTGAAGGACGTCGTCCTAGAAAATCGAGTTATTTCAGTCTGACAACAATGGCTCCCATAAAGTCACCCTTCTTCCAATCTTTTTTCGTGGTTTTGGGGTGTTTGTTGTGGCAATCCGCACAACTGTCCACAATGGCATAGTCGGCCGACATACCGACAGTGGTCCCGCCATCATCAGCCACAAGGACTTTGTCCTTCCCTTTGGCTAACTGCGCAAGCATGTCCTTTTCCGCGCCACTCTTTGCGGCATTGGAGGCATACAAGGGATCCGTCCCAACCAGAGACAAATCAAAATCTTTTATTTCCTTTCCCAGTTCCTTCACGAATTGAGCCGGAAGCATCATGGCGTGATCATCTTTCACCCAATCCTCATTAAGTTTCATCCCACCTTTCTTCGCATCGGCTACGACACCTTTGACATACACTGTTCTGGCAGCCTTGGCGGTGGCCAGAATGTACTTGGCCGCCAATTCTTTGGCCGCGTCTGCGGCTTGACCTACGGGTACGACCAGCGCGAGCCCAATCATGGAGACGACAAACATTGTCGCAAATGCAGCCCATCTTCTCATAATAACCCTCCTCCTGTGAGTGTTGGAAAACATCATGTAAACGGTTCGGTATTGGCTTGGGGGATTCGAGCTTATCCGACATCGCACCGAACAGTCAATATTAAAGAAACAGTCTCATAGAATGACCTTTAGGTCAACGGGGAGGGAGTAAATTAAAGAGGTTAAGAAGGGAAAAGTGTATCGGAAGAGAGGAAACAATGCCGACAAGAGGGATAAATCGTGAAAAAGGAAAAGGGAGAAGTAAGAAGGCGGGGGTAGGAGTGAGCCGCAAGAAGAACACTCAAAACGAATGCTCTCCTCACGCCTTACTATTTCACTCCTTACTGATGTTTAGAACTCTTCAAAGAAATCGTCGTCGCTTTTCTGCTGCCCATGCCCATTGCTGCTACCAACACCCACGGGTTTCGAGGCTGAACGAACAGATCCCGTCGGACCCTGGCTCGCAGCCTTTGGGGATGTCCCTACTGCGGATGCCTTATTCACCGAAGGAGCCGAAGCAGTTCTCTGCCTTGTGGTTCCTTGAGGACTCGACGCCAAGCCTTGCTCGCTGGTTTTAAAGAAAGCAACTTGCTGCAACAGTTCTTCCGCTTGTTGTTTCATGGATTGCGAGGCCGAGGTGGCCTGCTCCACCAACGCGGCATTCTGTTGGGTACCCTGATCCATCTGCATCACGGCTTTATTGACTTGATCAATCCCACTGGCCTGTTCTTGCGATGCGGCACTGATCTCCGCAATGATGTCCGTCACTCGTTTGACCGAATTCACGATCTCAGAGAGGGTTTGCCCTGATTGATTCACCAAGTCACTGCCATCGTCCACTTTTTGCACCGATTCATTAATCAACGCCTTAATTTCTTTCGCGGCGGTCGCCGAACGTTGCGCTAAGTTCCGCACTTCGGAGGCCACCACGGCAAACCCTCGGCCCTGCTCGCCTGCCCGGGCCGCCTCCACCGCCGCATTCAAGGCTAAGAGATTGGTTTGGAAGGCAATTTCATCAATCACATTAATAATATCCGCAATTTTTTTACTACTCTTGTTGATTTCATCCATCGCACTGACGGCTTTATCCGTCACCGCGCCACCCTTTTCAGCCACTTCTCGAGCCGCCACAGCTAATTGATTCGCTTGTTTCGCGTTATCGGCATTTTGTTTGATGGTGGACGTCATCTCTTCCATCGAGGCACTGGTTTCTTCCAACGCCCCCGCCTGGGCTGACGTCCGTTGCGACAGATCTTCATTGCCTTGGGAAATTTCCATCGTGCCTGTGGTAATTCCAGATACCGCGGATTTAACAGACTGAACAACCTCACTGACTCGGTCAAACATGCCATTAAAGGATTCGCCAGTTCTGCCAATTTCATCTCGGCTGACCACCACAGTCCGTGCTGTGAGATCTCCGTCCTTAGCTTTTGCCGCCATCGCTTCTAATTCTTTCATGGGCTTCACAACAAATTTTGAAAGCAACATAAACAATATGATCATGGTCACCACACCTACTCCAATGATCCCCATGTACATATTGCTCAAATTACTATTGAGTTGTGCCATAGGAATATCCATGGGGATTTGCACAGACACAGCGCCCAGCATATCGCCCACCTGTTTTCCGTCGTGACAAGATACACAGGCTTTGACGCTGGCAAAATCTGGAGTCGCTCGGCGGTACATCATGGCACCATTCACCTTCTCAATGCTGGTAAATTCAGTTTTACCGGTGGTCAGGGCTTCCAACGCCTGTTGTTCAAAGGTATCTTGAGGACCATTTGCGACATTCAATGGGGTCGCACTTATCACACGCGCATTGTAAACGCCTTCTTTTGCCAAAATTTCAGAAGTTTCACGAGTAAATGTTGCAGGGAAGGGAATCGTATCTGGAGCGTCATGTTCCATACTGACTTTCATGCCCGATCCTTTGCCCTTGATCACAAATTGTTTTGCCACATAAGCACGGGTGACTTGAATTTGTTTTTCAATGATCGAGGCTTGAGTGCCTAACACACGATTGAGGTCAGCTTGTAATTGCTGCCCCAGAAAGTAGGCCCCAGCTACCAACAGCCCGGCAAAGACAATCAATGTACTCACGACCACTTTTGGACCGATACCTAATTCATTCCATTTTCCCTGTGTACCCACGTTCATAAATCCTGGTCCTCCTCCAACCATTAAAATGTCGATTCATTTCGTAAGGCGTAAAGCGTCAGGCGAAAAAAATCCTTCACCTCACGCCTCACCCTTGACGATTCATTAGAATTCTTCAAAAAAGTCATCGTCCCCTTTCGAGGCACCCTTCCCATTGCCGCTCCCGACGCCTACCGGTTCTGGCGCGGCTTTGACCGGCGCCTTGGCCTGGCTTGGGGCCTTCGCTTTGGGCATGGCGGTTGGCTTGCTGCCGCTGCTCGGCCGCATTGACCCCTGGGTGGCCAAGCCCGAACTGTTTTCGGAAATCTTAAAGAACGCCACTTGCTCTAAGAGGGCTCCCGCTTGCTGTTTCATCGACTGCGACGCCGAGGTGGCCTGCTCCACTAACGCCGCATTCTGTTGCGTGCCTTGATCCATTTGCATCACCGCTTTATTCACCTGATCAATGCCACTGGCCTGCTCCTGCGAGGCCGCACTAATCTCCGCAATGATATCCGTGACCCGCTTCACGGAATCGACGATTTCGGCCAGCGTTTGACCCGATTGATTCACCAAGGCACTGCCATCCCCCACCTTTTGCACCGATTCATTGATCAAGGCCTTGATTTCTTTCGCGGCGGTCGCCGAACGTTGCGCTAAGTTCCGCACTTCGGAGGCCACTACTGCAAAGCCCCGGCCCTGCTCGCCTGCCCGAGCCGCTTCGACTGCGGCGTTCAAAGCCAACAAATTGGTTTGAAACGCAATCTCATCAATGACATTAATAATATCCGCAATTTTTTTACTACTCTTATTGATTTCATCCATGGCACCCACAGCATTATCCGTGACCCTACCACCCTTCTCGGCCACTTCCCGCGCCGTGACTGCTAACTGATTGGCTTGTTTCGCATTATCGGCATTTTGTTTAATGGTCGAGGTCATCTCTTCCATCGAGGCACTGGTTTCTTCCAACGCCCCCGCCTGGGCTGAGGTGCGTTGCGAAAGGTCCTCATTGCCTTGCGTGATTTCTGCCGAGCCCGTAGAGACGTGTTCAGCCGCTTGCCGCACTTCTCCCACTACGTTAGCAATGTTATCCAACATGCTATTCATGGCTTGACCTAACTGCCCCAACTCATCTTGGCTGGTAATCGTTGCGCGTTGCGTCAAGTCCCCTTCGGCCGCTTGTTGCGCCACCTTGCTGATCGCCACCAAATTACCGGCGCCTCGTCGGCCCACCCAAAATCCCACGACCAAAATCAGCCCGACACACACTACCGCCGTCATCATTAATTTTTGGTTAAAGGCTATGGCCGTCGCCAGGGCTTCATCGTTGGGGCTCCGAACCACCACAGACCAATTCATACCGGGATACCCTAATGCACCTTTGAGATGCGTATAGCCGGCCACTTGCCAGATGTTCTTCCTGGCATTCACGGATTGCCTGTTCCCCGTCTTGCCAGCCACGGCTTCTTGGGCTGCCACCACACCCTTTTCTGCTAGGTTGAGTGTGAATAATACCTTTTCGAAATCATGCGTGACGTCTTCCGTCCCTTGCTGGGAAGGGTCGTAATCGATAATGACCTGCCCTTTATCCCCTAGAATTGTAATTTCAGTACTTGGGAACCCTGCTGCCTTGAGTTCTTGATAGGCGGTTTGAACCATTTCCTCAACCAAGGAAAACTTGGCACGATTACTCCAAAAGCCAACTAAATCCCCATCAACATACACGGGTGTGGAAAACCCGATCACTAACCCATCGTCACCCGGGTAGGCCAGTTTTACATCCTCATCCACATGCACATCTTCAATAAACGTACCTGTGGAGATATCATTGCCTGGAGCCGTAAAAGGTTGTTTCGTGGTATATTCCTCAGCCTGTAATGCCTGAAACCACGGAGCCTCATTATATTTTTTGTCAAATAATGCAATGCTGTCGATTGGATTACCTTTCGCATCTTTGCCGTTCACCGCTATCACATCCCCAACCGGGTCCACGAAAATTGACAGATAATAAATCCCATAGGTGGCCACATATTGGTCCATCACCCTGGCAATTTCATTACCCTCTTTCGCGTACCAATTATACTTTTCGCCCACAATGCGGTTTGCCGCAAAGGCTTGGACGTCTCCATACCTTTCAAAGAGACTGCGATCAATTTTATCAGCAATATTTTCGGCCACTCCTTGGAAGCGATAGCCAGCAGACTGCTCCATTTCTCCGGCAGCCGACGACCCGAGATAGGCCACCGCTGCCATGGGCACAATGCCGAAAATGGTAAATAAGGTGACTAACTTTGCCGCGATGCCCCAACTCAGAAATTTACTTAAGACAGTGTTCATGGCCAGTTCATCCTTGATTGAAAGTTTGTTGCCCGCGTTTGGTGACCTGAATTCCTCTAGTCTCCAATCCGCCCCCTACACAATTTATTTTTATCTTCAACAATTCGACTCACTGCAATCCCTATTCATTCTCTACTCAACTGGTAACGCCGGAGCTGCGGCCGTTTCCACGTCAACCGGAATGTCTGCGACGGCTTTGACTTCGTCATCGGTTAACACTCGATCGATATCTAACAGCGTCACCAAATGATCATTGCTATTCCCAATCCCCGCCACAAACGTGATGTCCACCGTATTACCCAGTTCAGGCGGTGGCTGAATATCTTTGGCATTCAGATCTAAGACATCGGATACCGCATCCACCAAAAATCCCATAACCCGATTACGGACATTCACTACGACGACCACGGTGAAGGACGTGGGCTCAGTCACCCCCATGCCAAATTTCATCCGTAAATCCACGATCGGCACAATCGTTCCACGGAGATTCAGGACTCCTTTTAAATAGTCTGGAGTATTCGGAATTTTGGTGACATTGGTGTAACCTTTGATTTCTTGGACTTTCAGGATATCCACACCATAAAATTCTTCAGCCAAATTAAAGGTCAGGAATTGCTGGTCGTCGCTGGAAAAACTCGTCCGAATGTCTTGTCGTTCAGCCGCTTCAATCGTTGCCGTGGACATGGTTTGGCTCCTTGGTTATGTACGTCATCAGTATAATCTTCATCTATTTTCTCGTAAGGCGTGAAGCGATCAAGACGTAAGGCGAATAAGAATCCTCCCGTTTAACGCCTCACGCTTCACGTCTGTTTCGCCTCACGTTTTTATTACGCAGCTGCCGTGTGGCCGGCACGCGCTAGCTTGGCCAATCCAGGCACATCTAAGATTAAGGCCACTTGTCCATCTCCCAAAATTGTCGCGCCAGATATAGCTTCGACCTTTCGGTAGTTTTGCTCCAAGGTTTTAATCACCACCTGCTGTTGCCCTGTCAGTTCGTCAACTAGGACCGCTACCCGACGATTTTCGGCTTCAACAATTACCAACAACGCTTGTACCGGGTCGGTATATTCCGGGGTGACATTGAAGGTTTCATACAGTCGGACCATGGGCACCCATTCTCCTCGCAGATTCACGACTTCTCCTTTACCCACAATCCGCTGCAAATCGCTGGGTTTGGGACGAATGGACTCTGTGACGGTAATGAGCGGGATAATATAATTGTCCTCACCGACTCGAACAGTCATCCCATCGATAATGGCTAAGGTCAGTGGTAATTTAAGGATCAGCTTTGAACCTTTTCCCGCTGTACTTTCGATGGACACCGATCCACCCAAACCTTCAATATTCCGTTTCACCACGTCCATGCCAACTCCACGACCCGACACATCCGTAATGGTATCCGCGGTGGAAAAACCGGCTCGAAAAATTAGTTGATAGACATCTTCGTCGCTCATGGCAGCCCCATCGGCTATCAATCCCCGTTCAATGGCTTTTGTGACAATTTTCTCACGATTGAGGCCACGGCCATCATCCTCTACCGCAATGCAAATATTCCCGCCGTCATGATAGGCATGAAGCCGGACGGTTCCGCGCTCTGGCTTTCCAGCCGCAATTCGCTCTTCTGGCCCTTCTAACCCATGGTCTGCAGAATTCCGCACCAAATGGGTGAGCGGATCACCGATGGCTTCGATTAAAGTTTTATCCAATTCGGTTTCTTCCCCAGACATGATGAGTTGAATCTGTTTTCCACTCTTTCCCGCCAAGTCCCGCACCAATCGAGGGAATCGGTGAAAGGCTGATCCGATCGGCATCATCCGAATGGACATGACTCGCTCTTGGAGCTCTCGCGTATTGCGTTCCAATTGCACAATCCGTTCTTGTAAGACCGGCAATTGGCTCAATGTAAATTTCTCACCCAAATCCGTAATCATCGATTGCGTAATAACCAACTCCCCGACCAAATTGATCAGTTTATCGATCTTTTCGGTATCCACCCGAATTGAAGCAACTTCGGCTTTTTTGAGCTGCTGCTGCTTTTGTAAGGCCTTATCCACCTGTTGCGGCGTCACTTTCTTGTCCTCGACCAAAATTTCTCCCAAGGGCTTTTGCTTAGCCAAGCTATCGGATAGTTCCCCCGGTGAGACGACGCCTTCTTCTACAAGAATTTCTCCAACCCGTTTATAGGGCTCCGCCTGTTTGGGGGCGCAATCTGAAATGGTTAATTCGCTCCCGTCCCTTACAAAATCGAACACGGCCTCAATCTTCGCAATGGGAACATCGGTTTCTAATTCTACGGCCCAACTCAGATAGCAACGCTCTGGCTCCATTGCCTCTAATGGAGGAATCTGATCGGTCTGAACCTGTAAGACTTTGACCATGCCCAATTCATGGAGTTCTTTGAAAATTTGAGATGGATCCAACCCACGTTGAAACAGTTCCGGCAACGGTACCCAGTTGATTTTCACCAGACGCCAGGTATTGGCCTGTGGTGCAGCCTGTGTTGTGGACGCCGAGGGTAGAGCCTGTGTGGCACTCCCATCGTCACCGTCTTGACAAGCTTGGAGCTCCTGCTCAAGACCTTGAATGACCTCTTCCTCAGGCTCACTTCCGCCTTGTGCGGCATCTAACAAACTCTTGAGTCCATCGAGGGCTCGCAGCAGCACATCCACGGAATGAGGCGTCACGGGTATTTTTTCATTCCGCATCAGATCCAACACGTTTTCCATTTTATGGGTGAGCCCCCCAATGGCCGCGAAGTTAAACATTCCCGCATTACCTTTAATGGAATGGGCCGCCCGAAAAATTCGATTCAGCAAATCAAAATCTTGTGGACGTTCTTCCAACTCCAAAAACCCTGATTCCATCGTTTCGACATGTTCCGCGGACTCGACAAAAAATGATTCTTGAAAATGCGATAGATCAACAGCCATTATTAAACTCCTTTATGGGTGGGCTGAATTTGTGTCTTTTCGTAAGGGGTGAGACGTAAAGCGTAAGAGGATTTTTGATGCCGGATTAACCCGCTCAGCATCTTGTCCAATCGATTCATCGCACTCTCAAGCCCTCTTCCATCTTCTTCTGTCAACCACCCAAGTCGCTTAGAAATATCTACTTGGGTATCGAGTTCACTTAACGAACTCTGAGAGATATATAAATACTGAATAAATTCTTTTGACGTTTTCCGAGCCGCCCCTTCTGCCACATTACTGGGAATACTGACTGCTGCTCTCCGCATTTGACTGGTGAGCCCAAATCTTTCTTGATCAGGAAAAGTTTTTGTTATCTTGTACACGTCAGTTACAAGTTGCATTCCAAGATTCCATAAATCTAATTTCTTGTGCGGTTTCTCCAAGCTTCATGTCACCTTCCATTTCACGTCTTATTCGCCTACCCTTCACGCCTTCCTCGCCTCACGCCTTACGTCCCCCTCGCCTTACGTCTTTTTAGCCGGGCATCACTTTTTTTATGGTGGCGAGCATTTGTTCGGGATTGAAGGGCTTGACGACCCATCCGGTTGCTCCAGCGCTTTGTCCTTCTTTCTTTTTGTCATCCGAGGATTCGGTCGTGAGCATCAAGATGGGCGTGAACTTGTGAGCTCCCATTCCCCGAATCGCCTTTATCAGGGAAATGCCATCCATGTTGGGCATATTTAAATCCGTGATGACCAAATTTGGCTTGGCTCCCCCGTTTAATTTATCGACGGCTTCTTTCCCATCGCCGGCCTCGACCACTTCATACCCTGCCCCGGTCAAGGTGAAAGTCACCATTTGCCGCATGGAAACGGAATCATCAACTACGAGTACGGTCTTGCCCATGATTGTCCCTCTCTGTTGTCGGGTTGCTTGGAAATCGTCTAACTGGTTTCATGTTCGCAACTTTATATATTTTCTTTTCGTGAAGCGTGAGGCGTCAGACGATGTACCTTTTCCTCCGTTACGTCTTCTTTCACTTCACGCCTCACGCCCTTAAAATAAGGTGACATTATCGGCATCGTCAGTGCCGGTTGTTCCCACTAAAACCGCCTCTTTCCCATTATGTGCTGCCTCGATCGTGAGTCGCTCTGATTCCATGGTGTAATGATGTTCAAGATGGCGAAGTACCTCCATCACTTTAGTCATACTATCCGCTCCGGCAGTGTCTTCAGCGACAGCCTGCAAGGGAGCATGTATCCGTTCCATTGGTTGATACACATGTTCTAATTTTTGTCGGGTGATATCCTGGAATTGCATGGACATCACAATCTGCCCAACGTCCTCCCCAAGTTCCTTGGCTCGTCCCGAATTCTGCCCCACACTTTCTTTCAGTGCTGCATTCTTGGCTACCATCACCTCGGTCATGGCCATGATGTTTTGTTGGGCTTCCAATGTAGATGACAGATCCAATGACGCTAGGACTTGCAGCTCAGCCATAGCCGATTCCGTGGTCCCTTTTACTGCCGTTGCCAGGGCACGAATTTGTTCAGCGGCTTGCCCTGAACGGTTAGCCAGCTTTGTGACTTCATCAGCCACGACGGCAAATCCTCGTCCATGCTCTCCTGCCCGTGCTGCTTCAATTGCCGCGTTCAAGGCTAACAATCGGGTTTGATCCGCAATAAATTCCACCTCTTCCACTACCTCAGAAATACGAGAAGTGGTATCAACGGCCTTATCCATGACCCCCACGGTCGACACTGTGATCGTTGCCGTTTGCGTCACCTGATCCACGAACATTTGCATAGTATCCTTCGTGCCATTCAAAATTTGTTCCACGCTCATCTCACCTTCTTGTCCCTGTTCACCCATATTGAGAATGGCTTCAGTCTCCAAGGCCGATTCACGTGCTTGTTGTGATATTTTTTGAAATCGCTGTATCAATCCGGATGCCGCTTGTTCAGTTTCTTGAATCACAGCCTTCAACTGTCCGACAAAGACGGGGAAAGCCGGGGCAAGACACCCACAGAATTCTTTCCAATTTTGTTGCACCGTGGCCTGTTCTTTGGCCGACTCCTTCAATTGGCGTTCAAGTACAACAAGACGTGATTGCCCTGTTCGACTCCCTAGGACATACCCTACCCCACCGCCAATAATCAGCAATGCTCCCCAGATCATCCAATCAATCACCACACATCACCTCTTATTATGAATGTTGCGTCACTCGGAATCTGACTTAGTCCGACTCATCTCCTTAACACGCGCCATGTACGGGTGGAAGAAATTGTGCAAATCCAATTTGCTCAAAACGATCTCCTATTTGAGCTGAATATCCTTTTAACGTGAGTCGACCAGAGCGAGTTGCGGCCACAATCAACTGTACGCATGAAGAATCCATTCGATCAATTTCTGACAAATCGAGCTCCAATGGTCCCTCTTGCCGATGAAGGGATTGGAGATCTTCATGAAACTGACTGGCTTCAAAAATGGTGAGGTCTCCAATAGGTTTTAAGAGGGCATCAGCATTCAATGTGTTTTCCTCTTGGTCGTCTTTCATCGTTTCCCTTGCTTTGGTGTTGCGACCCTTCTTTTTCATGGTTCACCTCTTCGCATATGGTTCGTTAATCCCCCTCAACGTCTCTCACGTATCAAAAACAGAATGTTATGAGTACCCTCAGATATCAGAGTCTATCGGGTCAGAAAATTCGGGACTTTAGATTTCAAGTTTTTTTTATACTAATACCATCAGAAAACGAATGAAGATTCCCTGAGACATTTGAACGTCAAGACTTGGATACTTTCCTCAAATCAGCAGGGAATCAATCTGGGATTGGATGACATCTTTGATCTCCAAAATTCCATCGAGGACATCATTCGAGGACATCATTGGGAAGGTTAAGCGCGACCGCAACAGGCAACTCCCGCAATGTCTCTTCAGATAACGCCGGAGAGTCCAAATGATGGGTGGCCAAATGCCTGGCTAAACACGTCAAAGGCGCCCCTTTAGAGGGATCCATAGCGAGATGATAGGACTGATGTTGATGATGGGTAATCGCTTCTTTCACCACAGAAGGAAAGTTCCACGCATCGGCAAGTTGTCTTCCTACTTCAACATAGGATTGCTCCATGAGCATACACATAGCCGACCAAGGAATGTGAGCAACGGATTTCACACAATATTGGTTCACCGTATGAACGATAAAAGGTTTGCCAATACTATGAAGCAGCCCACACAAAAAGGCCGTGTCCCGGTTTTCCGCAATCATGCCGGCAAGGGATTTCGCATAGTATCCTGTCGCAATGGCATGTGCCCAAAGGGACTTCACTTCTCGCTCGTACCCCCGGGTATTAAAAACCCCAGCCTGGACTGATAACGCAAAGGCTGTTCCGGCTACGGCATTTATTCCCAGCCAGGCAATGGCCTGATTAATCGATTGAACGTTTCGAAAGGTCCCCCACGCAGCGGAATTGGCTGTTGTATATATTTTGGCAGCCAGAATCGGATCTTGTTGAATGAGAATGGCCAATTTATCCGCGTTAGCTTGTGGGTCCGTCGTCAAGATGAGCACTTGATGGGCAATGTGGGAAAAACCGGCAAAGTAAAGTCTTTCCGTTCTAGCCGATCGAGAATTGGCAGTAACAGCTCTTCCATTTCGGGGGACTCCAAAACACAAGGTGGAGTCACCGGCATCTTGGATTTAGAGACAACTCGAGTGGGGATGGAAAGAGAAGACGGAGCCTCAATAATGGAGATCGGAATCTTCTCCCCAATATTCCTTAAGGTCAAGATCTTCTTGACATACCCTTCCGTCACATCAATGGAAAGGCGAATCTTATCCTCTTTCAGGCTCTTATGAGCTAACAGTAAGAGACCAAGTCCGCCACTATCAATAAACGACACCTGAGAAAAATTAAGGACAATTCGGTTCGGTCGTGCCAACTTGGCATTGTCCATGGCCTGAGGGAACTCGTGCCGCGCCTGAAAATCCATCCGCCCGGATAAGGTGAATACCATTGTCCCCGCCTTCTCCTGTTGGGTGATCTGCATATACGGTGCTCTCCCTTTTGACTACGCTTATTGAAGTGTCAATCTTGATAAGATTGCTCTTGCGGTTCCAATGGGTGGGTGGCAACCAACTTAGGGCATTCGTTTTGTTGAAGACCATCGTCGGCATGTAAATTCACGAAACAGGTCACTTGATTCCCCGCGCCTCGATACTCTAGATGATCGAAACTTAATGTTTTAGCCATTGCGATTCCTCGTCCATGACTTTCTAACAGTCGCTCAGGCTTAATTTGTTGAAAATCACTCCAATCAAATCCTTGACCTTGATCGGTCACCGTCACCTGTATCTGATGAGAATGGCGCTCAAACAAAACTTCCACAAATTTATCAGCATGCTCTGGAAGACCTTGACGGCGCTCGATTTCCTCTATCCATTGATCACCTTCCTGAAGCTTGGTTTTTTCCTCATACCCAATTTGTAAATTTCCATGCTCCACGCCATTCACGATGAGTTCGTTTAAGCCAAAAACTACTTTTTCTGGATTGGGACAGGCTTGTGCCACCAAGAGCGAAAGATCATAAGCCTCGTCCATCGTTCGAACTTGAAACCGTCCTTGTTGCAAAAGCCCAATCGTCTTGACTTGAACTCGCAAATTTTGTGCAAGGCTTTGCCATTTCCGGCCTTCCTCTACCGCTGCGCTCACCATACGTCGCAACACTTCACGATCAAACGGCTTCGTCAGATAGAAAAAGACTCCAGCCTCCATCCCTTCGCAAATTTCACCAGGGGACGCCGCGGAGGTTTGCATGACCACCGGTAGCCATTTAAAATTTTCATCTTCTTTCAAGGCCATCATCACTTCGAGGCCATTCATTCCTGGCATCATTCGATCTAAAACCATGGCATCAAACACTTTGTTATCATGCCGTAAAAGCTCTAAGGCCTGAGCACCACCATTGGCCTGTATCAATTCGTATGGCTCATCACGCAGGCATTCCACCAGGACTTCTAAGTTCAGAGCATCATCATCAACGAGCAAAATGCGTGGTGGCTCATTATTCATGGATGTCGTTTTGCAATTCTCAATTAAATTCCATTCCAACCAAAGCCACATCATCTCCAAATATGCCACCAACCTGCCATGTCCGACTGGCATGAATCAGGCTCTTGAGGCCCAAATTCATGGGACGTTTGTAGACGCCTTCCATGGCTGTCTGCAACCGTTCCCTTCCCCATATCTCATTCTCGGCATTCTCCACTTCGTAAATCCCATCACTAAATAAATACAGACGATCTTTCTCTACAAGCCCAATCGACTCCGTCGAATAGATTTCATCCGGAGAAAACCCCGTAGGCCAGGTTTTCCCCCCTAACACAACGGAAGAGCCTTCATTTCTGACTAATATAGAACCAGGATGGCCTGCACTGGCATAACGCAGAACACGGGTCGAAAGCTGAAGAACGCCCACCCAAATCGTGAAATACTCTCCGTTCTCCGTCATCGGATTTTCCGCATTCAACCGGGTCACTATTTTGCCGGGATCATAGTCAGGGAAAGACTTGGCAATGTGGTCTCCTTTAAACCACATGGCCAAAGAAACTGCCCGTAACGCGGGGCCGGTCCCATGTCCCGACATATCCAGCACCATAATGCCTAAATGATCGTTCCCCCATGGAGCAACCTGGAATAAATCCCCTCCCAACTGTGACGAAGGCTGGAATTCCCATGCTAAGTGAATTCCTGGAGCCACCGTTCCCGGCTTCGGCAATAACGAGCGGACAAAGTCGGAAGCCGAATTCAATTCGATATCAAGCTGCGCTTGTTTCTCGCTGATCAGACGATAGGAGTCTTCTAGGTCTAAAAATAATTGTCTCGCACGAAGTCCTGCCCCAACTCGAGCAAGTATCTCTTGATCCGACGCCGATTTTGGCAAAAAATCATCGGCACCACGACTCAACCCTTCAGCAATTTGTGCAGGTTGATCTAATGCCGTCATCAGAATGAAATGAATGGATTTCAATCGCTCATCTTTTTTGATCGCCTCACACAGGCCCGGACCGTCCAATTCCGGCATCATCCAGTCAGACAAAACCAAATCCACCTTTTCTCGTTCTAGAATGGCCAATGCTTCCCTGCCATTCTCCGCCTCAAGCAATCGATGTTTCAGTGTTTTCAGTCGCCGTTTCGCGACCATCCGCACTAATTTCTCATCATCGACAAGCAAAATGGTATAAGCAGACTTCTCCTGATCTGGGTTACAACCCATAACCGGTTGGGCTTCTTGGCTGGCTTCGAGTACCTTCATCACTTATCCATGGAACAATAAATACCTGTTCAAATTTTTTTCGGTTTCTAGATAAGAAAACTCAAGCTTTTTATGATGGAGAAAGGACAAAGTGGGGCGGGAGGCGTGAAGCGTGAAGAGCAATAAGGAGAGGGGAGATAGGAAGTATGGAGAAAATCAAGCCAGTGGGAGTCTATACTTGTTGCCCGCTCCTTAATCCTGACGCTTCACCCCTCACCTTTCACGCCTGACGCTTCACGCCTTACGGTCTTTACTTATCGGGAAAGGCGTGAATGAAGGAGCGCTTTCAACCGAACCATGGATTGGGCATGCAGTTGACAGATACGGGATTCCGTCACATGGAGAATGACCCCGATTTCTTTCATGGTGAGCTCTTCAAAGTAATACAAGGTCAGGACCAGGCGTTGTCTTTCCGGCAACCGCTCAATGGCATCGACTAATGCCCGCCGTGCATCCTCAGAAACCAGTGACTCTAAGGGATTAGGCTGATCTCGGTCCGCCAGCGCATCTAAAATGGGATGGGCATCTTCATCATTACTGCCTAAATCATCTAAACTCAAGACGACGGCCCCTTTGGCCTGGAAAAGCGTTTCGTCAACTTCTTGCGGTTCCATCCCTAGCGCTTCCGCCAATTCAGCTTCCGTCGGAGGTCGACCTTTTCGCTTCGTCCATTCATTGGCAGCATGATGGATTTTTCCGATCCGTTCTCGTAAGGATCGAGGGACCCAATCCATGGCTCGAATTTCGTCAAGCATTGCACCACGAATGCGAAATTCCGCATAGGTCCGGAATTTTATTTCTCGTGAGGGGTCAAATTTCGTTAAGGCATCCAATAATCCGACCATCCCGGCGCTCATGAGATCCTCGACGTTAAGTCCACTCGATACTCGCATAGCTAACCGCATAGCCATGTATTTAATCACGGGCAAAAATTCTTTGATCAAATTTTCCCGTTCTTGATTGTTCAACGAGAGTTTCGTCGGAAGCGCAGCCTTGGGTTTTTCCGGAGCAGTGGTTACAGCACCTCGTTTCATTCCTTATCCTTCCGTCACAGTTCGAGTCGCGGCCAAAGCCGACGGACCAAATAATTGAAAGCCCCCTTGCCAGGAATGGTTCCCTCTCCAGTCGTGAAGCGTTGACACGAGCGAATTCAACGCCCGGCTCGACGGTGCACGAGGGTAAAGATCGCAGACGGCCCGTTGTTTGGCCACTGCCATCGTGACGTACTCATCTGAGGGAATACACCCCATATAATCCAATGATACTGACAAAAAGCGTTCGGTCACTAAACTAAATTTGCGAAACACTTCTTTACCTTCTTGAACATTTTTCACTTTATTAACCAAAAATCGGAATGTGCGCAGGTGATAGCGCGTGGAAAGAATTTTGACGAGCGCATACGCATCAGTCAAAGATGTCGGATCTGGTGAAACCAACACAACGGTTTCATGCGCCACTAAACTAAAATACAGCACATTTGGAGAGATGCCTGCCGCGCAATCAATGAGCAAGAGATCGGGTATCCGTGGCAATTCAAGAAACGCGGTTTGCAGCATCAGTTGTTGTTCATGTGTGAGTTGTGTAAAGGCTTGGCCGCCAGAGGTAGCGGGAAGGAGTTGAATGCCTTCTGGACCGGTGACCAGCACCTCTTCCAATCGACGCTCACCTGAGAGCACGTCTTCAATCGTATATTGCGGGGTAAGCCCTAGCAAAATATCCATATTCCCAAGAGCCAAATCGGCGTCCATGACCATGACTTTCCGGCCTTGTCGGGCCGAGGCCACCGCCACATTCGCTACGACATTGGTTTTGCCTACTCCGCCTTTTCCAGAACTCACCGCAATGACTTGAACTTGGGGTTGAAGCGATGGAACCGGATTCATGGCAGCCCGTAACCCGCTCGCTTGATCCAAACGTCGAGGCCTGACAACCCCTGATCGAACTCTAGAGAAATTAGTGGATACGGCCATTAGCGAGTCACCTCAGCAAATTCCGTCGACTCCGCATCCATTAGTGTCGGCAACTTGCCCAAGACCAATTCCACCAGGCGTTGCCGCGTGGCCACCTCTAAATCCTCTGGTACACGCTGCCCTGCCGATAAATAGGACACAGGAATTCCTGCTTGAGACAAGAGGTTATACACTCCCCCAAACTTCAACGTCTCATCGAGTTTGGTCATAATGATTTTGTGAATGGGCAGGCTTTGATATCGTCGGATGGTTTCCATCTGCACCGCCTCGGCCACCGGCGCAGCAAGAACAAGATGGGTTTCGATTTTGAATGATCCGCGGGTCATGGCCACCAATTCCTCATGCCCCGCCCGATCCTTGGGACTTCGGCCTGCGGTGTCGATGAGAATTAAATCCGCTTGTTGATGACGCCCTAAGCAGGCTAAGAAGTCTTGTTGGGATACCGCAACTTCTAAGGGAATTTTTAGAATTTTGGCAAAGACCCGCAGTTGTTCAACCGCAGCAACTCGATAGGTATCTAATGTGATCAACACAGTTCTCTGCTGTTCATCTTGTTGCCGAGCCAGACCGGCCAGCTTAGCAATGGTCGTCGTCTTACCAACTCCAGTTGGCCCAACCAACATCATTATTTTTTGTCCATATTGTCGTGAGACCGTTGGGTTAGAAACAGCCAGGGCTTCTTCCATTCGTTCCCGCAGAAGCCCGTTCACCGCCTCGCGGTTTCCAAGCCCAACCGTTCCCAGGGTTTCCACCACCGAACGCAGAATGTGATGCGCCAGCTGCGGGTCCATCCCATGGCCCACAAGTACTTGATAGTCCTCCAGCAAATCCCCCGGCAAGCCTTCAATTCGTTTATGCATCTGGCTTCCCAGCACTTCTCCCACCACAATGCGTAACCCTTCTAACTCCTGTCGCAAGGGGCCCAAGGCCTGCTCCGGATCTTTCTGCGACTCCCTCAAACGTTGAATTTCCTCTTTCATATCATGCAAATGTTGCGTGACGGGATCTAAGACCGTCGCGACTTGTAACTGTTCAGAAAAGGTCGGCTCCTTTTTCGTATTCGTTTGTGGTTTCGGAGCAAGTACATTCTCCGTGGGCATTTGCTTTTTGATCAGAGCTTGCAGTGACCGATCTAAGGTCACCGCCGACTGCGCTTCTTCGGTTTGGGTTGTTCGATCGACGGCTGCGGTGACTTCAATGACCGACTGACTGAGTAGCCCAAACAGGCCCCCTGCCTTTTGTATGCGGCGAGAGGAAACAATGACGGCCTCTGGGCCCAGTTCCGCTTTTACCGCTTGGAGAGCTTCTTGTAGCGAAAGAGCTTCAAACCGTTTCAGCTTCATGTGGTAACCTCACAACTTCAATAGCTTGAATTTTTGTTTTTGGGTCCAATTCATTCGGCGACAGAACCGCTAACGCATGAACGCCCGGCGAAATGAGACGATAGAGTTGAGATCTGATTGATTGGGAACACAGCACAATCGGTTGATATCCTTGCCCGACCACCCGTTCCACCGCTTGCCGTACGGCACCAATAACTTGATTGAAGAGCCCTGGGGATAAACCTTCTTGATTGGTGCCACTGGGCTTCATCACCTCGGTTAACCGTCGATCTAAGATCGGGTCTAAACTCACCACATGAACGAGCCCATCGGCATTGGCATATTGGGTAGAGATGGTTCTGGATAGATTTTGCCGGGCATATTCGGTCAGGGTGTCAGGATCTTTACTCACAGTGGTGTAATCGGCAACAGTTTCGAGAATAGTCCGTAAATCACGAATGGATACTCGTTCACGTAGAAGATTCCTTAAGATTCTCACCACAACTCCTAGCGATAATTGAGTAGGAATAAGCTCATCCACCACCTTGGGATACGTCTTGGCGAGGTTATCCAGCAAATTCTGGGCCTCTTGTCGACCGAGCAATTCATGCCCATTTGTTTTAATGAGTTCCGTTAAATGTGTCGCGATAATGGCTGGACCATCAACGACGGTATACCCTTCCATTTGAGCCCGTTCTTTTTCGGTCGGAGCAATCCAGACCGCGGGCAAACCAAAACACGGGTCGTGGGCTGGTTTCCCCTCCAATCCTTTTCTGGCCTGTCCAGGATTGATGGCTAATAAATGTCGTGGCATGAGCTCGCCCTTTGCCACCTGAATACCTTTGAGCAAAATGCCATATTCATGTGGCTTGAGTTGTAAATTATCCCGAATATGGACGGCCGGCACGACGAATCCCATATCCAACGCAGTCTGTTTACGAATGGCCCGAATGCGTTCGAGAAGTTCTCCACCCTGAGCATGATCGACAAAAGGCACAAGACCATACCCGACATGAAGCTCTAACAGATCTGGCGGAGCGACCGTATCAATGGATTCGGGGGGAGGCGTTTCGGTTTTTTCCGCCTTTGCTCCCGTGGCTGTTGTCGGATGAGAGGCCGCGACAGCCGCTTCCTGTTTGCGCTGAAACAGCACATAGGCTAACCCAGCCGTCATAGCCCCAAGAAGTAAGAAGGCGACATGAGGTAACCCGGGCAGGAGTCCTAGAAAAATCAATATGCCCGCAACCGCAGCCACCAACTGGGGGTTGAAAAAAATCTGCTCAGTTAAGTCCCGCCCCAAACTGGTGTCTGTGGAAACGCGAGTAATAATGATACCGGCAGCCGTTGACATGATCAGCGCGGGAATTTGCGCAATAATGGCATCACCAACTGTCAACAAGGTAAACCGTTTGGCTGCATCAACGACCGACATCCCATGATCCAAGACCCCAATTCCCAGACCACCCAACACGTTGATAAATATGATGAGCAATGCGGCAATGGCATCACCACGCACAAACTTACTGGCACCATCCATCGAGCCATAAAAATCGGCTTCTTGGGCGATCATCTCCCGCCGTTTTCTCGCTTGGCCTTCATCGATAATGCCTGCATTTAAGTCAGCATCAATGCTCATCTGCCGCCCCGGCATGGCATCCAAGGTAAACCGAGCTGCGACTTCGGCGATCCGCGTAGCACCCTTCGTGATCACGACAAAATTAATAATGACGAGAATGGAAAACACCACAATACCAACCGCAAAGTTTCCCCCAACGACGAATTCACCAAATACTCGAATTACCTCTCCAGCCGCCGCAGGCCCCTCAGCCCCATGCAATAAAATAGCTCGTGTGGACGCGATATTTAATGCCAAGCGGAATAGCGTTGTCAGTAACACCACCGAAGGAAACACTGAAAATTCAGCAGGCCGCCCCGCATGCATAGTGACGAGCAAAATCAACATCGCCAAGGTGATGCTAAAAGACAAAAACAAATCCAGCATGAAAGGCGGCAGAGGCAGCAGCATGAGCAATAATAAGCCCACCACACCAACCGGCAGCAGCACATCCCCATAATGGGCAGGGGTCATTTCAAGTTTAAATTTTTCGCTATCAAATGCCATAGGAGGCCTTAACTAGCTACGACTACGCAGATGTTGTCCATTTATTTTTCCGATTTTTCTCATAATTCCCGTGAGAGGTAAGGCGTAAAGCGGAAGGCGAAAAACCGCCTGTCTTGGAAATCCCATACCTGAGTCCTCACTCTTCATCCCGGACTTCTCCCGCCTGCCGCCTTACCCCTCACGCCTTACCCGGCCTGCTCGTGATTGTTTCGCAAACGATACACATACGCCAAGATTTCCGCTGCGGCTTGGTAGAGGGCCGCCGGAATTTCCTGCCCAACCTTCGTGGCCTTAAATAAGCCACGGGCTAAACTTCGATTTTCCAGGATGGGTACGCCAGCATGACGGGCAATTTGTTTTATTTTTTCGGCCATGAATCCTGCACCTTTGGCCACCACAACCGGCGCATCCATGTTTGCGGTATCATATTTAATGGCCACCGCCACATGGGTGGGATTCGTAATGATCACATCGGCCTTGGGAACGGCTTGTAACATACGTTGGCGTGATCGTTCTCGTTGCAAACTCAGACGACGTGAACGAATTTGAGGATCACCTTCCACATCTTTGGATTCATCCTTCACTTCCTGCTTGGTCATTTTTAAATCTTCATTATGCTGCCAACGTTGATAAATAAAATCCACGATGGCCAGAATCAGCAGGAGACCTCCCACCAACCACACGATCCTTTGCACCAGATCCCACGTTATGCCAATCGACTCAAAGAGCCCCATGATGGGGAGTTGAACTAGGTGTCGCATGCTCACCGACAGCACGCCATAGAGAATGCCGCTCACCATGGCGACCTTAGCCAGAGATTTTAAAAGGTCCACCACCCCTTTCCACGAAAATAGTCGCTTGATGCCATTTTTGGGATTTATTTTTGAAGGCTTCGGTTGTAAGCCTTCTTCAATCCATAAGGGCCCTGTTTGCATCAGGATGGCTGCAAGAGCCAAAACCGCTACAATAAGTCCAAACGGCAGGAGAGGAACAAACGCTTCTTGGGTCACATTTAGGAGCAAGATATATAAGGTCGAGTTATCGAGCTGGAGCGTCCCTGACTGTTCTAACCAATTTCGATATCGGCCAGAAAACTGTTGCAGCATATGCGGAGCCCACAGAGTCATCACTCCGACGCCCCCCAACAACACCACTAAGGGGGGCAACTCCCGAGTGAGAGGCACCTGCCCCTTTCGTCGGGCATCCGCTAATTTCTTCCCAGTCGGTTGTTCGGATTTTTCTCCCCCGTCTTTATTTTCAGCCATTCCCTAATCCTTGCAATAATTCCCAAAGGACGGCTTCCATTCCTAATACCGACTGCTGAAACACCAACGCAATAAATGGCAGACCAAGCCCCAACACAATGAGTCCAACCGATATGGTAATGGGAAAACTCGTGAGTAAAATATTCATTTGTGGAACCAATCGGCCCAATATGCCCATCGTGACATGAACCAGAAACGTGGCAGCCATGACTGGAAACGCCAACCTCATCCCCGTATCATACGTTGCTTGCATCAGTCCGGTGACATCGGGAAGAAGGGGAGCGCTTAGGTGCGCTCCGAATGGAGGTATCAACTGAAAACTACTACCCAGGGCCAATAAGACCAATAGATGCCCGTCCACCTGAAAATATAATAGAGTGGCAAGAACGGTCATTAATTGGCCAAACACCGGTGTTTGCACCTGTGACACCGGATCGAGCACATTGGCCATGGCAAACCCCACCTGGAAACCCAACACATTCCCCGCCAATTCCACCGCTGCCATGACTAACCGCATGGCAAAGCCAAGAACCAGCCCGACCAGAATTTCGGCGCCTAAAGCCATGACCAAATGACCGGGTTCTAACCAATTGGCCGGCAGAGTAAAGGAGACAACCGGTGTCAGGATTACCGAGATGGCCGCAGCGAAGCCAACCTTGACCCGCCTGGGTACCGTTCGGCCTCCGAGTAAGGGCAACGCCGACAAAATCACCGCTGTTCGGACCAAGACCACGACAAACTGCCAGACCTGTTGAATTGCGATATCCCATTGCCACACCGGTTACTTCATTTCGTTCTGGAAAATAAGGTAAGGGGTGAGGCGTAAGGCGTGAGGGGCAAGAAATTTAATAATGAATTCGGGAAACTGTTCTTGACACTCCTCACTTTTCACTCCTCACTATGTACTGTTATCACTGGGACATTTCGGGAATTTGCCCCCAGATACCGGTCATAAATCCCACCAGTATTTGTAGCATCCACGGAAACATCACCAGCAGCACGATGAACATTGTGATAATTTTTGGCAAAAAGGTCAGCGTCATTTCATTAATTTGAGTCATCGCCTGAAACACACTGACCAACAACCCCACGATTAAGCTTAGACCCAACATGGGACCTGCCACATACAGTATGGTTTTAATGGCTTCTTGCCCCACGGCCATCACACCTTCAGGAGTCACGTCTTTAATCCTCTGTGGTTTACAATCATTATTTCGTTAGGCGTTAGGCGTAAGGCGAAACACGAGATGGACATTTCGTCTTACCCTTGGCGCCTCACGGCATTTCGTTATTGGAAGCTATTCATAAGCGAACCCACGACTAAAAACCACCCATCGGCCAACACGAACAACACAAGCTTGAATGGTAACGAAATCATGATGGGAGGCAACATCATCATACCCATTGACATCAACGTACTCGCCACAATCATATCGATCACCAGGAATGGGACATATATCAAAAATCCTATTTGAAATGCCGTACGCAATTCACTCGTGACGAATGCCGGAACTAATACATGTAAGGGAACGTCTTTGGCGGTCTGAGGATCTGGGATTTTCCCCATACTCATAAACAACCCCAAATCCTTTTCCCGGACTTGTTTCAACATGAACTCTTGAATCGGTTCAATCGCTCGCTGCATGGCGACTTCTTGCGTCACCTGGTTCTCAAGGAAAGGATCCAAGGCCTCCGTTCGAACTTTCTCCCACACCGGCATCATGATAAACAGAGTCAAAAATAACGCTAACCCGATCATGACTTGATTGGGTGGGGCATGCAGTGTCCCAAGAGCTTGACGTAAAAGGCCCAGGACAATCACGACTCGCGTAAACGAGGTCACCAGCATAAGCAGAGCAGGTGCCAACGTCAGGATCGTCAGCATGAAGAGAATACGAAGACCGAAAGTCCACGGCTCTGTCGCGTCTAATCCAGAAACTTGGAGACTGATGGTCGGATCTTTTGTGGCTTGAGCAAAAACCGTGTTGATGCCTTCAAGAGCATGGCCCAGGACCAAGAAACACAGAACACCCCAGGCCCGACCTCCTGACAATTTCCACCATTTTTGACTTTTCACCGGTATACTCAGGAACATTTTGAAACCTTTACTGAAGACGACTTCGACAAAGGATGCACTTCGTTCTTATCTGCTTCCCTCTGGGCCCATTGACCCAACCATTCGCCAAGACGGCCGGCAACAGGATTGGTCACAGATCGCATTCGCCTAGTTCGTTCTTCATCCGTAATTTTTGTTAAGAGCGTCATTTCTCTCGCGGTGGTTCCTAGCACCAATACCTCGCCGGCCACATCGACTAACATAATTTGCTTTCCCGTCCCGACACGCAAACCTCCCAACACACGCATAAGAGGTTCCCCGCCAATTCCGGGTGTTTCGCCAAACGTGCGCCTGACCCAGGCTAGCCCAACCAAAAGAATAAGAACCACCACGGCCAATGCCCCAGCCATCTTGAGCGCTTCGTGTGTTAAATCCATAATATTTTCGTGAGGCGTGTAACGTGAGGCGAAACGCCAGTTTCCCTCCTCACACCTTACGCCTTACGTCCTTAACGAAGTTTCTTCACTCTCTCTGAAGGGCTGATTACATCAGTGAGACGAATTCCGAATTTTTCATTTACCATCACCACTTCGCCACGAGCCACCAGCCGTTCGTTGACTAATACCTCTAATGGTTCACCAGCCAATTTATCTAATTCCACGATTGACCCTGGACCTAGTTGCAATAAATCTTTAATCAACATTCGGGTGTTGCCTAATTGTGCGGATAGCACCAAGGGAATATCTAAGATCCGATCAAGGTTCGGGTCTGAAGACTCGTTGGATTCTGCCACGGCTGGAGGAGCCATAGTCTGCACGGGGCTCTCACTTTTCGCCGCCGCTTCTTGGGCGAGAGCCTCCATCATTTCCTTCTCCGCATCAAAGGTGTCCATGTCTACGTTGTCTTCGTCACTCATATGTCTTCTCCATATTCCTCAAGGGTTCTCGTTACTACACGATCATAGTGAACGTGAGTCTCATTCAGGGATACTCATGATGTTTTGAATTTGAAACGATTGCATACCTTTTGTGGTCCCAGGAAATCCTAAGAATTTTGGAACCCCTTCTACCGTAGCAATAAGTGGTTGCGTGGTGGACTGATTCAACGTAATCACATCACCCGGCGCAAAACGCATAAATTCTTCTACTGATAATTCCGTTTCCCCTAAAGCGACTGAGATGTAGACAGGTGCATCCTTCAATCGATTGGAAAAACGCCTGACCCATCCATGATCCACTTCGTAAAAATCGCTTTGAAAACTGACTTGCAAGCGTTCTCGAATGGGTTCCAACATGGCATACGGCAGACACAGATGAAGATCCCCTACGGAATTGCCAAGCTCTATTCCTAACGTCACCACAATCACTACATCTGCCGGCAGTACGATTGAAGCCAATTGAGGATTCATCTCTGCTCGAACCGCTTTGATCGCAACCTTTTGAACAGGCTCCCAGGCTTTTTGTAAATCCTTCAACCCCATGGCCATGACCGTCCTCATGACACGCTGCTCAATCAGGGTAAAATCCTGGCCTTCCGGTTTCACATGAGTTTGCCCCGCCCCACCAAAAAAGTGATCAACCAGGAGATACACGGTCGCCGCATCGGTGGCGACCATCGCAGTGCCGCGAAGAGGCTCCATTGAAATAATTTGCAAATAGGCCGGAACAGGAAGGCGTTTGGTAAATTCCCCAAACTTCAAGACTGATTGATTGGTGATGGTCACTTCCACTGTTTTTCTCAGCATTTCACTCAACGCGAGACGAAACAGTCGAGAAAATTGTTGATGGATGACATCCAGAGTCGGCATACGACCCCGAATAACCCATTCTTGATTTCCTAAATCATAAGGAACCGGGCCATCTTGAGGCTCCTCAACCTCAGGCGCCTCAGTTTCAACCTCCCCATCAGTCACCCCACGAAGGAGCGCATCAACTTCATCTTGGCTAAGAATCTTTTCCATTTTCTTAAATTAGTAAGGAGTGAGGAGTAAGGGGTAAGTAGCAAGAAATAGAAAAATGCCTAATCTATTCTTTGTCCCCATTTTACCACTCACGCCTTACCCCTTACCCCTTACTCCTCACTTTTGTTATTGGATAATAAAGTCAGTAAAGAATACATTCGAGACTTTCCCTTTGCTCATGACCCCATTAACGCGTGTCATAATTTCTTCACGAATTCTTCGTTTGCCATTGACGGTGCGCAAGAGTTGTGATTCCTTACTACTTAACAAGACCAGTAAGGCATCACGGATGGCAGGAACTTTATTTTGATAGTCCGTTTTTTCTTCTGGCCGGTCCAACTCCAGTTTTATACTCACTTTCAGAAAACGAAGTTCATCTCGATCCGCTAAATTGAGAAGAAACGGTTCCAGCTCCATAACCGGTCCGGCTTCCTCGACATGTTCTGCGCCATGGTTATCTTTTGCATATTTTTCACCGTCTTCCTTTTGGCCACCCATAAAAAACCATGCGGCGGCACCACCGCCTCCAAGAAGTAGGACTCCGACAAGCCCTAACACCATCATTTTTTTCCCAGATCCTGCTTTTGCCGGTGTCGCCGCCTTGGCTTCTTCTTCAGCCATACCATAACCTCACATGCAAAAATTGGTATTGAGCCCACACTTCCACTTTCAAATTGAGCAACCTCTATGCCACTCAAACAGTTGCCCTGGTCGTCCTGGAAAAATTCTAAAAGCCCAATAAAAACAAGATGATCCAACCTTTGGATTGGGTATTTTCATGAAGACCTTCCGTAAAATATTTTTGTAATTTCGTCATATTCCTGGCGTTGCGCTGGATCCTTTGACGCTTTTTTCCCATTTGAACGGTGGTTGGGTTTTCCCTTTCCCCTACGTAAACAAAAAAAGCCCCCAGCTCAGCAAGTCGAACCGGGGACTTTCCTAAAAATTTGATGCTATGAAATGTTACCGGGCGAGATTCACCAACTCTCCAAGTAGATCATTGGTTGTCGTGATAATTCTGGAGTTGGCTTGAAATCCTCGCTGCATGGTGATCATATTTACCAATTCATCTCCCAAGTCCACATTCGAAGTTTCCAATGTACTGGCTGAGACTTTTCCGAAAGAACCAGAGCCTGGTGCGCCCTGCAAGGGGGTGCCGGAATCACCGGATTGAATAAACAAATTTCGCCCGATTGGCTGAAGCCCATCGGGGTTAATGAAACGAGTCAACGCAACTTGCCCAAGATTTTGTGTGGTGCCATTGGAAAATCGTCCAGTAATCACCCCGTCCTCACCAATTGATGTACCGGTCAAAGTTCCATTGGCAAACCCATCCTGCGACAGAGTCAGAAGCACGGATGACGAGCCCTGCTGTAACATCCCATCTGTCCCCGTCCCTCCATCCGTCGTGATACTGGTTCCAAAATCAAAGGCCGTTATTTGTGGAGTTGTGGATCCATTACTAAAGGTGATTCCCGTTCCACCGGTATTAAAATAGGTCACTGCGCTCTCTGTATCCAATAACCCTCCAGTCGTAAATCCAAGTGTCCCACTTGCCACGAGTGCATTACCGGTTGTGGCATCGCTATTCCCTGCCGTAACCGTGACTTCTGACTCCGAGGCAATCACATTATATTGCCATGTATTGTTGGCTGTTTTCGAAAAATACACGGTTAAGTCATGGCCGACGCCCAGCGTATCAAAAATGCGAACTCCCGTACTAAACTGCGAAATGGCTGGATTCGACGGATCCGCTAAAAGTTGTGCTGTCGTAAAGGCCGTCACGATCGGCTCACTTGCATTGAGATTTCCACTCATGTCCACCTGAGTGGTAGCGGTGCCAACTTGTTGGGTCGTGGTTAACACCATATCTCCAAGAGTCCCTAGAATATTTCCGCTCGCATCGACTTGATACCCTTGCAATCGTAATCCAGCGGGGTTCACGATATTACCGGTAGAGTCAATATTAAACTGCCCAGCTCGAGAAAAAAAGATATTCCCCGAGGCATCGTTAACTTGAAAAAATCCGTCACCATCAATAGCCAAATCCAGAGCATTTGAGGTGGTCTGTAAGGATCCTTGCGTAAAACTAGGGTCAATCCCCAACACGCGTACCCCACGTCCTTCTACTAAGGCCGTACTGGTTCCCCCACCACCGATCGTCGCCCCGAACAAATCCCCAAATGAAACCGTTCGACTTTTATAGCCAACGGTTTGTGCATTCGCGATATTATTCCCAATTTCACTGAGTGCGCGGCTGGTAGCATTGATTCCACTCGTGGCTGCAAAGAACGCTGAGGTAATGCCCATTGGTACTTACTCCTTTGTTACGAGCATTTCGGACATCCGTGTTCGGCATGCTACTGGGTTTATTGAATCGAAATGATGTCTTGAGTATTGAGGGTTCTCCCACTTTGAACCACGACAGGCTTTTCGGCCCCCAATACGATATTGGCCACCTGTTCCCTGGCAAACGGTAAGACCGAAATTGAATTCTTTTGTGCGTTTTCAGCGCTCACCCTAAACCGATAGATGCCTTCTTCAACTCGATCCCCATTGTGATCTAAGCCATCCCATTGAACCTGATTGGCTCCGGCATTTTGAAACACGTTCGATTCAATTTTTCTCACGATCTGTCCGTTTTGACCAAAAATTTCAATAGTCATAAAGCTGGCATCCGCACTGAGAGCATAGCCCAAAATAGGTTGTTCTTCCTTTCCAACACTAACGGTATCACCCTCAGAGATGACCGTCCGTCCGATTAAATTCACCAATCCCAATTCCGTACGTTGAGTATCTTGCGCCACCAAGTCTCCCAATAGTTCATTCGTATTCGTCGCTTGTTCCAAGGTGGTAAATTGTGCCAATTGTGCGACAAAATCCTCGTTTTCTACTGGATTGGTGGGATCCTGACTTTGAAGTTGCGTAACGAGCAATCGTAAAAAGACATCAGAGCCAAGCTCTGACACCGCCGCCTGCACATTCCCCTGTCCGGTTACGCCCGTTACGGGTGAGGTGGATGCTGTCGGTGTTATGGGATCCATGCCGTCATACTCCTTCTATTATCGTTCAACGCATACTCTGATGGTCAGGCGACAAAATGTAGGCCTGCCTCTTTCCGATGGCCTAGAGGATTGGGGGTTGTCTGCAACTCGCCTTGTGTCTGTCTTCCCAACTGTTGTCCCTTTGAGGTTCTTGAATCATCAAACATCGAGTGAGTCTCTGGTTCGGATTCTTCACGAACCTCAGCAGAGAATTCTTCCAATTCCAAGTCCACCTGGCTCAATTGATTTTCCAGATGGGGGACGAATTGATTGGCAAGGTTTCGTAGAGCGGAATGGTCCATGACCAAACCCGCAGAAACCAATCTGTTCTGGACTCCCACATCAATTTGTACCCGCTGATTTTCCGAAACTTGGACATCCATTTGAAGACGTTGAAGGACTGGTGCCGGAAATTCCTGACCCCGTTCTTCAAGAGCTCGCGCCCCAGGCCCTTGCCCAGCAAGCATCGATTGCTGTTGATGGCCAGATGAAGAATTTGAAAAATGATTCATCCCATTCCCCAGCCCTTGCCCTCCAGTTGAATCAACAGCCACATTCCTCAGTAATGTTTCGACGCCGACTTGCCCCCGTTCCCCTTTAATTAACACTCCCGTTTCTCCAGACACATCCGCTGGAACTACCGTACGATGTTCGATACTTTGCCCGTTCAGATCACTCAAAACTGAAACAGTGCTAGGTCCAGATTTCCCGGCAATCTGTTTCGTCACATCAGGCCCCATAAATCCGACAGGACCTTCTGCCTGTACTGCGGTTGCCAGAGGAATGGGATTCAGCTTCACCTGTTGCGGTTGTGCGAGGCGGCTGGCAATTTCAGGAAGTATACCCTTCGTTTGCGAATCATTCCCAATGATAGGACGCTCTAATTGTGGTAAGCCGCTTTGAACTTTCTGAGCCAATGGACCAATCGTTCGTTCCGACAAGGTCTCCTCTATCTTTAACCCCGATGAAACTACCTTTCCATCATGTCCTGGAGAAAATTCTTGAGTGATGGCCGATGATTCACCAATCTTTTCCGCTACCCCCTGGTGGGAAGGAATGGGTCCAGCCTCAAGCGTCCTTGTTATGGGAATTTGTCCCGTACCAATATTATTCACCACAAAGCCGGGCAATTTCGCAGGTCTGAGGGAGAATTCTTCTCCATAACGCGGGGAACCATTATCTTGAAAAACAGGACGGGGAAGAAGTTGAAATTCTTGCAGTTGAGCCGTGGGAATCGTCAGGACACCCACGGGAGAAGTTTCCTGTTCCAAGGCAAGACCATGGTTTTGAGAAGGAACGGATTCAGTCCTGCCCACAGTGGGTTGGGGAACCACTGGAGCAGAAACCAGACGGAAAGGTTCTAGCAAGAGAGTTGAATCGGCAGTTGATGGCAAGGGTTCGCTAAGAGGTTCTTGGATCTTGGTGGGGTGAAGCTTGGCGACAATCTTTTCAACAATTTCTGGTTCCTCCAATACATCAGAATGACGAACATCTTTCTGCACGAGAGGACCGATGCCCAATGCTTCGGTAAGACTTTCCGTTTTTTCTACCGTTTGCCTATCCTGAAGCAGAACTGAGGCCCCACCCAGTTCATTCAATACTTGGGAAAAAGGCTTCGCGGCCGGTTGGTTCGAGGATGGTGATTGTCCCTGGACGCCCTCACCAGAAAGTTCGACTGCGACTTCAGGACTCGTAGTGGACCCGGGTCCATTCTGAGGGCTTAAAAATAGAGGAAGAAGAGTACTCATAATTTATTGAGGGGCCTTCGCGTTGACTCTCCGCTTTAGCTTAATTTCACGGTATTTCCGAAGTCCCTCTGATAATCTGGCAGCTTTCTTCGGTTTCACCCCTGCTAAAATTCCTGCTGCTTTCTTATTTTTTATCCCTGCAAGAATGTCCAAGGCCAGCCCTTCCCGCATTTGTTCGATTCGTAATGCCCCTTCTTCAGGATCCATCGACTCATAGATTTTGAGCAAATGGACGAGGGCTGGATCCTGGTCTAAATACCGCCGTTCCTCTTCACTGAGGGCCGCCGCTTCTTTTTCCAGCCGATTTGATTCTTTCGCCTGTCGCGCCGCCAAGGCTTCTAAGTCTCGTTGCAATGACAGGACGTGCTCTTCGCGAAGTTGCAAACGACGTTCCCGCTCCTCCACCTCTTTTAAACGGGCTTGAAGATCTTCTAATAACGTCGCCTCCTCACTGCGTGGCTCATAGAGGTCTGCCTCTTCAACATGTTGTTTTTCTTGCGAATCAGTGGCAGATTGTTCGGTTGTCGCTTGCACGGACCACACCAGTGTGGCCCATAACAGCCCCATGACCAACCACCAAGGAAGCATACGTCGACTAGGCAACATCGTACTACTGGGTCATTTCTTCAAGGTGAGAGGTGGCAAAAGCATGAGCAGAGATATCTTCTTGAACACGTTGTTCCTGTGCGGCCACTTTTTTCAAGAAGGCCGCCTCTTTTTTGGCAATCACGAGTTCGACCACCCGTCTGGCATGATACGCTTTTTTCAATTTCTCTCGAAGAACCGTCAACGTCTCTTCCAACCGTTGGATCTGCTGCATGCGAGCTTCCATGGCCGTTCCCAGTTGATCGAGCCAGCGATATCGTTCTTCTGCAGCCAAGGTATCAATACCCATTTGTATCTGTTGCTCCAAATCTCTCACGACCATTTCCATTTCATGACCTAACTCATGCCGTTTGGAGAACTCTTGACTTTTTTCCCATTCGGCTAAGACCACCTCTTCTCGTGCTAAATCCTCTACCTGTTTACGAAACCGTAATAACGTCGTCCAGTTCATAGCCATCAACCCTTTGCGACAAAAAGACTTCGACTCTGAGCGGCTAAGGCCTCAAGGTCCTGCCAACTCTCCTCCAAGCTCACGGCTGTCTCCCGGCGTTGTTGGAGATACCGATCAATGGTTTCCTTCATTTGAATGGCCGCATCTAAACGCGCATTGCTTCCTTTTTGGTAGGCTCCCAAATTAATCAATTCTTCTGAATTTCGGTATTCGGCCATCGTTCGGACAATGGTTCTTGCGGCTTCAGCCCGGGCATCCGACACAATATCGGACATCACTCGACTCACGCTTTGCAGAACATCAATAGCTGGAAAATGTCCCTGCATTGCTAATTGCCGGGATAAGACGATATGCCCATCTAAGATGGATCTCATCGAATCAGCGATGGGATCGTTCAAATCATCTCCATCCACCAGCACGGTATACAGGCCAGTGATTGACCCGATTTCCAATGGCCCCACTCGCTCCAAGACCTGAGGAAACAAAGTAAAGACTGATGGAGGATACCCCTTGGTCGTTGGAGGTTCCCCTGCCGCCAGCCCCACTTCCCGTTGAGCATGAGCCAGACGCGTCAATGAGTCCACGAGTAACAGGACATGATTGCCATGATCCCGGAAATATTCGGCAATGGCCGTCGCCACAAAAACCGCTCGAACGCGGACCAGCGGGGATTGATCAGACGTCGCCACCACGACCACCGATCGGCGAAGGCTTTCTTCTCCCAAATCCCGTTCAAGAAATTCCTTTACTTCGCGGCCACGCTCCCCTACTAACGCAATTACATTCACATCCGCTTTCGTATGGCGGCAGAGCATGCCCATCAACACGCTTTTCCCTACCCCGCTACCCGCAAAAATTCCTAACTTTTGACCAACACCACATGTCAATAGGCCATTGATAGCTTGAATACCCAGATCCATTGGAGTGGTGATACGTTTTCGCTTGAGAGGTGCCGGAGCCGGGGCATACAGCGGATACCGTTGGCTACGAGGAAGTGGGCCTTTCTCATCCACTGGTTGCCCAAGACCATCAACTACACGACCTAATAGATGCTGTCCGACGAGCAAACGAGGGGCACTAGGGTCATATCGAACTAAATCTCCAGCACCAATTCCTCGAACAGGCCCAAATGGCATCACCACTACGCGTTGTTCTCGAAACCCAATGACTTCTCCTTCAAGGATGGATTGGCGTCTTTGGCTATAGATATGACAACGCTGACCAACGGCAGCCCCGGAACCCGTCGCTTCCAATGTGAGTCCCACGGCTTTCACCACATGGCCGGTGACGGTAGTCGTGGACAGTTCATTCAACCGCTGATAAATGGTTGCGAGACTCATGAGGGAGAAATTTCTAGTCCAAACTCAGTAGCCACAGTTTCCAGTTGTTGCTGAATACGCGCATCCAACTGCAATCCGACTTGCTCCACAAGACAACCTCCAGGTTGAATGTCTTCATTCCCTTCAATGCTCAAATGATCTCCATCAAGAAATTCTGCCCGCAAGGCTTCATGAAGGGGCTGTAAGACCGCGAGGTCCTGAGGATGAACTTTGAGCGTCACGAGGTTTTTGTTCAGGAGTTGCCCGAGAATCTGACGAACTTGTCGTACAATCAGCTCTTTATCTGTTTCCACCTCCTGCAGAATGATTTTTTGGGAAATGGCCAAAGCCACCTCCACCACATCTCGGTCTCGTTCTTCCAGAGCTGCGACTCTGGCGCGTCCAATCTGATTCCCCAGTTGAATAGCCCGATTCAGTTGCTCATCAACTGTTGCCTGACATTGCGCCCGGCCTTCATCGATCCCCTTCACCCGGCCTTCTTCAAAGGCTGCTCTCTGCAACTCAGAACAATCATGCCGTTGTTCTTCCTCCTCTTTTTCCCTGGTTCCCTTGGGAACCAATTCCGCCATCTCAAATTTTTTCACCCTGGTATTTTTTCCCATATCTCAACCAACCCTAGACCATTTGCTCTTCGCCTTTTCCTCCTAAAGCCACTCGACCTTCACCGGCCAACCGTTGCACGGTTTTAATGATATTCTGTTGGGCTAATTCTACATCACTCAGCTTGACCGGGCCCCTCGTTTCCATATCTTCTTTTAAGGACTCAGCGGCACGACTAGACATATTGTTAAAGAATTTATCCCGAAGCGGGCCTTCAACGGGCTTGAGGGCCAGGAGCAATTCTTCCTTACTGACTTCGCGCAGCAATTCTTGCATGCCCCGATCATCCACCGATTCAAGATCCTCGAAGACAAACATTTTCCCACGGATTTCCTCAGCGACGTCTGGATCCTTTGATTCCAGCGCTGTGAGAATTTCGCCTTCCACATTTTTCTTGACTGAATTCAATATTTCGGCAACCAGGCCTGTTCCCCCAACAGGGATGGCATTTTTGGAAGATCCTAATCGCAATTCTTCCTGGAGCACCCCATTCAATTCATCCACCATATGGGGAGACACTTCCTCAGTTGTCGCCAGACGATACACCACCGCATCTCGTTTATGTGCCGGGAGTAAGGATAAAATCTGGGCAGCTTGATCCGACTCCAAATTGGCTAAAATAAGGGCTCCGGTCTGTGGATGCTCAAACGTCAACAAATTGGCAATGGACATCGCATCTAAAGATTTCAATGTCTCGAATCCGGCATTTTCTGAATTATTGAGAGAACTCAAAATACGACGAGCCTTATCCTTCCCTAAGGCTGCATTCAGAATTTTGGCCAAGTAGGTTTTCCCTTCTACGCTTAAACCTGAGGCCCCAGCCAATTCCATGTATTCCTTTAACACATAGCGATGCTCCTCTTGCCCAACATTCACCAACGCCCCTAAATAGGCCCCAATCTGCCGGATATCTTTCTGGTCCAGTACTTTCAACACCTCGACTGCGGCACTTTCACCGATGGCTAGTAATAAAATCGCGGCCTTTTCATATCCAGATAAGTGATCACTCACCGATTAGGCCTTTTGTTCTTGTTCTTCTTTTATCCAGGTTCGAATCACCTGAGCCGCCGTGGCAGGATTATCGGCTGCGAGTTTCATCGCCTTGTCCTGGGGAGTCTCAGTAATCTGCTCTTCATATTCGGTTACCGTGGCTGGCAATCCCGTTTGGGGTAGCATGACGGCTTCCGCCGAAGGCTTACTCAGGTTTAACGCCATCGGTCGTATCACAAACCAGAGAACCAGCACACCCAGGAAGAAAAACAACACGGGCTTGAGGAATCCTCCCCACGTCCCCAGGAAGGCCTGAACGCCAGCAGTCATGCCCTCCTCTCCTTCCGGTACAGCTGGTGTCTCGAAGGGTACATTCACCATCTCGATTTGATCGCCACGCTCCTCAGAAAAACCCACGGCCTTTTTAACGATAAGAATAAGATTTTGAATTTCTTGTTCGGATCGGGGGACATATTTCTTGTCACCAGCATCACCCTCTGTTTGTTCTTCGGAATTTTCTGCGACCTCATAAGTCCCATCGACCAACACCGCCACACTCAACCGTTTGATGGCGCCGGTTGGTTCAATGATCTTGCTGACTTTTCGATTCACCTCATAATTCAATGTTTCATTCTTTCGTTTCGCTTCCTTGGGTCCTGACCCACCTATGGGCTTTAAGTCATTGGGAACATTACTTCGTACCCCTGGCACCCCAGCCTGAGTACCTTTCTCCGTCACCTTTTCTTGGCTTCGGTTTTCACTCCGAACCACTTGGCTATTGGGATCAAAACTCTCTTCGGTAATTTCAACTTTACGAAACTCTAATGGAGCCGTGACACGAACCACGGATTTATCCCGCCCCAACACTTGGTCCAACATGGTTTGCACTCGTTGTTCTAAATCATGTTCAACGCGACGTTGGGTCTCAATTTGAGTGGCAGTCAATTTCGTATTTTCATCAGCTGAATTCTGACTCAGCACCTCTCCATGATTATCCACTACCGTGACCTGATCAGGATCCAAACCTTCAACACTACTAGCCACCAAATGCACAATTCCTTGCACTTGTGCCCCTCCTAAGGGATTTCCTCGCTTTAAGGTCAGGACGACGGCCGCCTGGGCCGGCTTTTGTTCTGAGGCAAATAAGCGTTTTTCAGGGATCACTAAATGCACCCGGACACGATCGACTTGAGAAATTTGGCTAATCGTGCGAGCTAATTCGCCTTGAAGGGCTCGCCGATAATTCATTTGTTGAGTAAATGGCGTCACGCCTAATCCGGTACGATCAAATATTTCAAACCCCACTCCGGCAGATTCAGGCAGACCTACGGAAGCCAACTGAAGCCGTAATTCGTGAACCCGTTCGACGGGAACGTGAATCGTATTGCCTCCTTCCCCTACTTCATACGTCACGCCTTGTTTTCCAAGTTCTTGGATAATCGCTCGGGTATCCTCCGAATCTAATTGGGAGAACAGGACTACCAGTTCTGGCTCTTTGCCCAACATCATCAACAGAGGGATCGTTGCGATGGCCAATGCCAGCACCACCACCACGCCAATACGCTGTCCCAGAGTTAAGGCCTGGAAATTATTGCTGAGACTTTCTGAAAAAGTCACCATAGTTATGGGAAAACCACCCAGAGATCCATTTCCTGTTTACATCTCAGAATACGAAATCTTTAAAACAATCGCACTATTCCTTACACCTGCATTCGCATAACTTCCTGATAGGCCTCAATCATTTTATTTCTCACTTGCATGAGCAAACGAAAAGAGAGTCCGGCTTTTTCTCCCGCAATCACCGCTTGATGAATATTCACGTTTTCGCCCTTTGCCACTGCATCTTCTAACCGTCCCGCTTCATGTTGCATGGAATTGACGGACTCCACGGCGTTCTTAAGAATATCCCCAAACCCCGGCCCTCCTTGTGCTGATTCCTTGACAGGCGAACTGCCAAAGGGTTCGGGAATCGCTTCAATTCCTTTAATCATTGAATAATCCATAAAAATCTACCTTTCTCTTTTTAGAAGGCCGAATAAACGCATTCAGGTGCTTTTGCCTCTGGCGTTTCTCGCCTTACCCCTTACTCCTCACGAATGAAAAAGCTATCGTCCCATTTCCAAGGCACGAAGAGTCATAGTCTTTCCCGTTTCCATCACGGCGATGTTGGCTTCATACGCCCTCGTGGCTGAAATCAAATTCACCATTTCCTCAATGGGATTCACATTGGGTAAATGAACAAATCCTTTTTCATCAGCATCAGGATGATCGGGCTCATAGACAGTGCGTAATGGTCGAGAATCTTCGACAATATCGGTCACCCGAACACCCGAAGGTTCCGATGGATCTCCAAACGCGCTCTGAAAGACCGAGTGAAAGGAATTATTGGTGGAAGTCGCTTGAAACACCACATCGCGACGAATATACGGCCCGCCATTTGGGGAACGGGTAGATTCAGCGTTCGCAAGATTTCCAGCAATAATATTCAATCGTTGCCTTTGAGAATCTAACGCCGACCCCACAACCGCAAATAAACGATCGATTTCCATCTTGTTCTCTCCTTAACAACAGAAAAGGAATAATTCTTCGTTTGGCGTGAAGCGTAATATCACGTCCTCTGTCCTCCCAACGCCTCACGCCTCACGAGGTTTGTTAACGTTACCGTCCTTCATCAATCGCTCGCTTCCAACCCTCAAAACGACCATCTAGAAATTGACTGACTGCCATGTACAAGAGGGTATTTTCAGCCATCAAAGTCATTTCTTGTTCGAGATTGACAGTATTCTCATCGATTCCAGCCCCGACGTCTTCGTGTATCGTATGATGGAAAATATTTCTTTCGTCGGAAGATCCACCTAAATGTCGAGGATTGGTGGTGGTCGTACCTAGCGGACCTCCTCCTTGAAGCACAGCGGACAATGTATCCTGAAACGGTAAGTGCCGCGCTTTGTACCCAGGCGTTTCTTCATTGGCCATATTGGACGCAATGGTTTCATGAACCCCACTCCGCACATCCAAGGCACGTTCATATAACACCGTTCCAGGATCCCATGGAGAAATCATCATCCGGATACCTCTTTAGCCTGCCTCATGTCTGAAATTCCCAACCCAATCGAGGTGACACTCTTTCACATGACAGAATATGAAATGGCGAAACTCAATCAGCAACACCAATGCCATTCCAACACCGACTAGTATTTACGACCCCGCGGGCGAACCATTTAGCTCTTGCGGCCTATCTAGGGAGGCAGAATTTTCCTTGCACGTTTTTCCTACCTCAGGCAACTTCTGCCGACCATTACTTTCATGAATCATATGAATCCAATTTTCAAACGTTCCCGGATAAAACAAACCTTTCCCCTCAATTAAATTCCCAATGAACGGCCACCATTCAGTTCCCGGTATTCGCGTAATTTATTTCGTAAAGTGCGAATACTGATTCCCAACGTTTTGGCTGCATGTGTTCGATTACCCTTATGGGCTTCTAATGTTCTGAGAATGAGGTCTCGTTCCATTTCCCAAATGGTTCCAGTCGGCGCATGGGTGGGACCAGATGTTAATGTCGGTTCATCAAATTGGAAGTGTTCGACTTGCAAAGAACCATTATCAGCCAACAAAACCCCACGCTCGATCACATTTTCCAACTCACGAACATTCCCTCTCCAAGGCCGACTTTTCAAATACATCATGGCCTCATCGGAAATTCCTTGCCATGAACGATGGTTACGTCGAAACGACCGAAGGGCAAATTGCTCAGCTAACAACTGAATATCCTCCGGCCGGTCTCGTAACGGAGGAAGAGTGAACGGCATCACGCTCAATCGATAATACACATCCTCCCGAAAACGGCCGGCCTGAACTTCCTGTGCAAGATTCCGATTGGTCGTCACAATCACTCGCACATCTACTGGAATAGGCTGTCGCGACCCTAAACGGTCCACCTCTCGTTCCTGAAGAACCCGCAAGAGTTTGGCCTGCAACCCCAAACTCATTTCCCCAATTTCATCCAACAACAATGTTCCATGGTGCGCGAGTTCAAATTTCCCCGCGCGCCTTGTCAAAGCTCCGGTAAAGGCACCCTTCTCATATCCAAACAATTCACTTTCCAAGAGACCTTCAGGCAAAGCCGCACAATTAATGGCCACAAAGGGTTGATGAGCCCTCGTACTCTTTCGATGAACATGGCGAGCTAAGACCTCTTTTCCTGTTCCACTTTCGCCCTGTATCAAAATGGTGGCTGAACTTCCTGCAACCATATCCAGCATTTTTAAAGTCTGTAACACTTTAGGATCTCGAGTCAGAAAGCCTTCCTGCTCTTCACCAAACACGGTGGGTTCTTGCGCTCTATTCGGAACATGCCGGGGTTCATTCCGATCATCATCCAGCTGCTGAATGAGCTTTTCGAGTCGATCAAAGGGAAACGGTTTTTGGAGAAAATCGGTGGCTCCATATTTCAGAGCTTCCACCGCGACATCTACGCCTCCATAGGCTGTCATCACCACCACCGGCATATGATAGCCCTGTGTTCGAACTTCCCGTAAAAACTCCATCCCTCCTTTTCCAGGAAGACTCAAATCAGTAAGCACCAGCCAAGGTGTATCCCGCTCCACATGCTCCAAACCTTCATAACCATCTCTGGCGATGGTCACATCATAGCCATGTTGGCTGAGAACCTTGCTCAACGCCGTCTGTAATTGTTCATCATCTTCAACTACCAGGATGCCCCGACTCACCCCACTCTCGGTCTCTAGCATGCGATTCTCCTTTACTGAGGGAAAAAGAGTTCCACCGCTGTCCCTTTTCCTTCATGACTGGTGATATCAATTAAACCGTGATGAACATGAACAATCTGTTTCACAATGGACAAACCAAGGCCTGTGCCTCCCTTTCGCCCTGAATAAAATGGGCGAAACATGTTGGAGAGCACCTCCTCGGACATTCCACAACCGTGGTCTCGGATACAGAAGACCAGGCCCTCCTCAGATCGTTGTTCCCTTTTTTCACCGAGGGAACGTGAAGTATGACCGGAATAAATCTCTATCGAGTCATCCGGTTCGGATGCATGTATGGCATTGATGAGAAGATTGAGTAACCCCTGCTTCAATAAAGATTCATGTCCCTTGATCGTCGACAATTTCCCATCGTGACGGCGATGAATGGTCAACCGTTTTTTTTGTAAGGGATACATCGCCAACAATTCCACCTCGTCCAATAATTTCAAAAGATTCACAGGTTCATGCTGAGAATGAACGGGGACACTCATCACCAATATATTGGAGACAAGGTGATCCAAAGAACGAATGGCCTGAATACAATGATTCGCCAAGTCTTGTCGTTCCTCCTGACTATGAGAATCACGCCCCAACAAGGTGGCAAACCATTCAATACTCGACAAGGGATTCCGAATATCATGCGCCAGCCGGCCCACGTTTTCGCCAAGACACGCTAATCGGCGCTGATGTTCCTCTTCAGTTCGTTTCAAGAGTCTTGAGGAAGGCCTATCGGCTTTCATTCTCTTAAGGGAGAAATGGAGGGAACGAGTCTGTGATGGTGGAATCGCGGGAATTTTGACGGAAGGAGAATTGGTTTCACATTCCATAGGCGGAATAAAATAAGGCACTCCCATCGTGTTAACTCCCTTCATTGTCCCTCCTCACTTGAGGCTTCCCACTCAAAGAAAATTCGTCTAATACCGCCGAGGCTGCTGCACGTATGGTATTTTCAAATTCAGGCGCTCGTGTTTCTAATTGCTGAATTTCAGTCAAAAGTTTTTGTGCTTCACTCGGCTTCCCTTGATAATCTAATGACAATCCCCAACGATACTTAGCCCAAGCTTTCAGTGCTATTGGAGCTTCGGACAAAAGCACTTGTTCGTACCGGGGCTCAGCCTCTTCAAAATCCCCCTGATCAAAAAAGAAATCTCCGAGTCGAACCACATCAGCCATATCATGAGGATCCAACTCAACGACTTGACGTAAATCCTGAACCGCAAGGTCTCTTTCCCCTTGCTCTTGGTAGGCCAGTGCCCGGTTGCGAAGAACGTAGCGCTGCAAAGACGTGTCATGAGTATGTAAGAACGCATCTGATAACTCTTGAATCGCTCCGGAATAATCTTTTCTAGCGAGGGCTTCCATTCCCATGACGGTAGAAACTTCTGCTCGCCACTGACCTTGTGGGTACTCTCGTACATACACCTCACCGGCCTCCCGAAGGAATTGCCCCTGACCTTGGTCCTCTGCAAGAAAAACTTTTTGTGCAAAAATTTCCTCACGCAATGAGCTCTCCGGATGGCCTTGTAACAATTGGTCATACCACTGCATCGCCTTCGATGGGAGATTGATTTCCTGATAGGCCTGAGCCACGGTCCTGATACGTTCTCGCGACAAAGGAATTAAGTTGAAAACCTCCTGTTGATCTTCATGAAATTTGAGCAACGGAACCCAGGCTTGTCGATCGTACAACGCTTGAATCTGCTGATTAAGAATGTCACTTAATCCCTGCTGCGCTTCCTGGCGCCAGGTATCCGATGTTGCCACGATAACCAAATGCTTCAATGCCTGGATGGCGGCGGACATATCATTCAACACGAGATAACCGCGCCCCAGCCATAACAGACTTTCCTCCACCAAATCCTGTTCTGGAGATTGACTCAACATCCGGGCCGTTTCCACGACATGGTCCCAGGACACCGATACAAATATTTCTAAATCCTCTAAGCGTCGATAGGCATGTTCCCATTCGTCCTTGGAATGGTCTGTAGACAAAAATTTCACGACCCACCTTGTTTGAGCCGCTTGTCCCCGACGACCAGATTCCTTCCCCTTAAATCGCCGCTTGGCTTCCTCGGCAAACCATAAGGACAAAAAATCATGCCCTGCCTTTGTCATTTCCTCGGATAGGCGAATTAACGCTTGCCCGGCTACCTCTTGCTGGGGATGTAGATTGACCGTGGTCAAAAAACGAGGAATGGCTTGTTGAGAATGACCAAGTGCCAATTCCGTCATACCGAAATAGTATGACGAAAGATGAGATTCTCGAATAAGTTGAGGCCTTTCGGCTTCAACCACTCGATACCAATAATAGGCCTGCTTCCAAACTTTGGACATGGCTGTCGCATCCGCAAGTCCCAGGGCCCCGCGCGGCCGACTGGATTCCCATCTGGGCTCTTCAACTACTCGACGAAGCACTAACGCGGCCTCCAGATATTGCCGATTTTCCAAATATCCCATACCCGCCTCGACCATGACCTCTCCTGCCAGAGGATGTTCGGGATAAGCACCAAGAAATTCTTCAAACAACGCATTGGCTTCAGAATGCCAGCCAGCATCCCAATACAGTCGCCCCATCGAGCAGAGTGCCCACGGGGCATATACATTATCCGGCTGTTCCCCTTTTAACGCTTGAAGACGATCAATCTGTTTCAAGAATTCTTTTCCGGGCTCATCGGAGGCTTCAGGAAGTGAAGCCATGGCCCATTTGGCGCCTTCCGCAAACACGCCTTCTTCATGATCTAAAAGATAAGTAGAGAATAATTCCCGGGCTTTCAAAAAATCCCCTATTTCCATCGCTTTCTGACCTTCATGCACGACAGATGGCATAACCATATCCCGCGGATGATACCAGGGGAATTCCGAGCAGGCCCCACCCGCTGCCGTACTAGGAAAGAGGACAGCCACGCCGACCACCAACAGAAATTGTCTCACGTTTCGTATGTCCTCCAACCGTAGACACCTACTTCAGCAAAATCCGGACCCGAGAATTTCTTACCTGGCTCAAAAAAACCGGTCGGAAAATTTGTTGAAAAATGAGGGAATTTTTTGAAGGACTCCCTGCAGGGAAGAAATTGCCGGCGTCAAGCCGTTGACGGAAGGGTCAGAATTTCAGGCTGATACGAGGAAAAACGATGGGGAAAATACTGAAGAAAAACTAACGGTTAGGCATCAACCAAATCTTCGGGAGGAGCGGAACGTTGAGCCACGACTTCCGCAAGGGATTTTTTTTTCAATTTTTCAATAAGCGTCGTCCGATTGATTTGTAGAAGACGCGCAGCTTTACTTTTTACCCAATTCGTTCGCTCGAGAGCTTCAAGAATCAAACGATTTTCAAATTCTTCGACCGCTCGCGAAAGATCCAATCCTCCAACCGGAATCGCGGCAGGCATAGTGGGAAGTTGATCCGATGGTAGGTGGCGTATTTTCTCAGGCAAATCTTCAGGTTCAATTAAACCTCGTCGCTTCAATATCGCTATACGTTCAACAATATTACCAATTTCTCGAACATTGCCAGGCCAGGGATACTCGCAGAGCAAAGCCATGGCGTGATCGGACACGCCCGTCAACTCGGCTTTTCGACGATCGTTAAACATCGCAATAAAATGTTGCAGTAAGAGAGGAATATCCTCAACTCGTTGCCGCAATGGCGGAACGAGAACAGGAACCACATTAAGACGATAAAAGAGGTCTTCACGAAATTGTTTGGCCGCAACTAAATTTTCAAGGTCTTGATTGGTTGCGGCAATCACCCTGGCATCTGATTTGTAGGTCCGAGTCCCTCCTACCCGTTCAAATGTTCGTTCTTGAAGTACTCGAAGGAGTTTGACCTGAAGAGGAGGGCTTAAATCGCCAATTTCATCGAGAAAAATCGTTCCACCTGAAGCTAACTCAAAACGACCAACCCGGGCCGCTACCGCCCCAGTAAACGCTCCCTTTTCATGGCCGAACAACTCGCTCTCCAAGAGAGCTTCAGGAATTGCCCCGCAATTGACCGGAATTAAATTACCGCGACGTCGCGTACTATTCGCATGAATGGTTTGGGCGATAAGCTCCTTGCCCGTCCCGCTTTCACCTAATATCAGAACCGTACTATCAGTATCTGCCACACAATCAATAAGCTGAAAAACTTCTTTCATGACCTGGCTGGAACTCACTAACTTCCCTAAACTAAATTGCCCTTTGACCGTTTTTTTCAGCTCGGTATTTTCATCTTGCAATGATTTCACGCGTAAAGCACTGGCTACTGTGGCGCTCAGCACATCAACTGAAAAGGGTTTGGATAAAAAATCAAACGCTCCCGCTTTAATGGCGTTCACAGCCATTTCGACGGATCCATAACCGGTCATCACCACAATCACTGGCCGTGCAGGCCATTGGTGCATTTGCTCCACAAGCTCAATGCCATTGAGGTCAGGAATCATGACATCGGTTAAAACCAGATCAAAGGCAGATGATTCGGCTAAGACAAGGGCGTGCCTACCTGAATCTGTCTCCGTAACCTCATGGCCTTCATCTTCTAATTGCAGTTTGATGGTTTCTCGAACATCCGGCTCGTCTTCAACTAAAAGAATTCTGGCCACTCGTTCACTCACCGGGGATTCAGTAGACATTGATGATTCCATGACTCGTCTCCCTCACAACACCCACGACTTATGAATAGTTGAAAAAGTCATCTAATTCACGAGACACCAGCGTAGAAGCTCCTTTCCATTGCTAACCCATTTCTGGAGTAAGGTCAAGTTGCCGCCAAATAGTACGCTATCCAGGGGGCTGAAATCTTTCGGGCATTCATATTCCAACTTCGCGTTTTCCCAAGACTTTTTTAAATATTTTCAACAAGTGACGTTCTCGTCCTAGAAGTTGAACTAAAGAAACATCCACCAATCGCCGAGAGGATTCAAGAGCCAGAGCAGATTTTTTTAACTCACGTGGACGAACAAACATATGGAAACTGCTCCCCCACCAGAACCGACTTCCATGCCCATCTTTATCCTATTTGACACCCAAACGGGATATCTTTATGGCCACCTTTTTGCGACCGGGCCAGAAGACCCGTTTCTCCAAGAAGTCATTCAATGGTGGAGCCGGTACTGCTCCAATGCCCCAATCGGCGTTGACTACCCAGGCCTCACAAAAGAAACCCAGCCAGCCGGAAACATCTCTTCCAATTAACCACCCGTCAAATCAGTGAAAAGTAAAAAGTAAGGAGTGAAGAGAAAATTCGACTATCATTTTTTCCCATCCCATCCTGACTTCTTACTTCTGACTTTTCCCTTAACCCGCCTGACGCTTTACCCCTCACGAACTCTTTTGGCTTCAGCTTTTTCCTCCCTACGTCCCACTTCACATCTGCCTCTTTTCACTTGGCCTCCGTCTTAAGGCAGTTCTGCCCAGATGGCTAATCCTGACCGAAACACAAGCATGAAGTCGGACAGATGAAGGATCACCACATTATCATTGATTTGTAAGTCCTGTATTGGATTCCCGACAGGGAGATCGCGTGAAAAAAACCCACCGGTAAAAGCGGAGAATCCTAACGCTCTTCGATCTGTCACCATGACCGCTATCGAATTCTTGACCGCACTGTGCTGCAACGACTCGCCGGCTCCCCAAGGTTCCCGTTTCCACCGCGCCCCATCACTCTGAAATCCGTACGTCGCTTGTTGACCTTGGACAATGATCATGCGAGGAGTGAGAGACCATTTCAGAATACGTTCTGAAGTTGAAATTGAAAAAGGAACCCAGCGTTGAAGCTTGCCGGAAAAGCCAATCAATCTCGTCGTGGTTTGAACAAAACCGGTAACGCCCTTCGCTTCCATTACCACGACCTGTTCCCCTGCACGCAACACTAGCCTCGCAATGCCCTCTCCCGAGGTTATACCAAACAACTGGCCTTGCTGAGAGCTAATCCCTACTTGGTCTGAGACCCAGTCATGAGCATCGCTCGTCTTCGGACCGATATCCATCGCTAGGCATACCACAAGGACGCAAAAAATCCTTGGTACCCTCTTATGATTCTCTGGCAGGAAAATGTTAACGATAATCCCAGGGAACACCGCGATCTCCTTGCATAATAGGCCCTAAAAGGTCTTTCATGAGCTGGGACCCGTTTCCTTGAGAGCCCCACAACCCAGTCAAGCTAATCAGGAAGTCATACTGTTCCCGATCCGGAAACCGCACGTAATAAAGGCCTAAGGAAAAACAGCGACAAGGATTTTGATACAGGGCTACGACATCCAACTCGGCCGTTTTCCCGGTACGGAAGTCATGATACCAACGCGACCCGACCGTGACACCTCCAGGCAATCGTACTCCGCCTCCGGCAGTAAGATAGAGAATTTTCTCCGCAGGCGCCAGCACTTCATTAAATGAAATGGGATTCCAAATATCTCCTCGACGAACCCGTGAGCCAGCCTTGGAATATCGTTGACCTACTGAGAGATACCAGGTTCGGTCTCCTTGAATGAGTCCATCGGTATTCAGTTGGGTGACGTCTTTATTTCGATGATCAAAAAAGGCATCGACCGTTAGATTAAATGCGGAGAGAAAGTTGAGGAAGCCGATCGGTTGATGAAATTCTCCACGCGTCCAAATGTCAGAATATTTGGACGCCAAAGGGGGAGGGTCTCCCACATGATAACTTTGAGCCAAAAACATATCCAACCAGGTATTCGAGGCACTGCCCTGTCCCTGATGACTGAGACGGTTACTCAAAGAATACGTCAGCAAGCTCTTATTGATTAAATCATCCACCGCATCAATCTTGACAAGTTCACTTTGCTTGGTTTGCGGAACAAACTCATAAATGATATTCGGTTTCAACGAATGCCTCACCGACCCATAGTCCCCCATAGAAAATCGTCTCGTGAGGTTGGAAAACGCTTCGGCTCCGAGCCAATACGTTTCCCGATTCTGTCGTGAAGTTTTCGAGGATCCACGTGAATACGCCACCTCTCGAAACTTGACTTGTGGCCGAAGTCCAACAATGTGCCCCGCATGCAAACCTTCAAAAGAAAGACCTGGGAGGAAATCTACACGACTGACATTAAATCCCTCTTCCCGCCAAAAATGAACAAAGGTCGTATCGGCCGTCATCGCGACAGGACTACCCAATAACCCAGGATGGAAAAATCGATGTCCCACTTCGGGCAACCGTTGAAAGGTCGAGTCACCTCCCGCATTCAGAGGTTGGAGGTATTGGCCCCATAGATACAATGCTCCATGATCTAATCGTTGCAACAGCGTAAGATTGGACTCCTGGCTCGGCAAAGCACGCTGAACTCCGGAACTACTCAAATCCTGTAAAACTTCACGGTCAGTGGAATAATTCAGGTTCATGCGAAAAGAAAGATCGGGTGTAAACTGTTGTGTATGAGCACCTCGAATCTCGGCTCGACCACGATTTTGATCGGTATCATAGAGAGACTGTAGCAACCAATTTCCTTTGGCTTGTCGACTCCAGACGTACCGGTAATTTACATCACCGCCAAATCCTCGGTTCGTCAATATTTGTGGCGATATGGTCAAATCTTGACTCGGATTAATGGCCCAAAAGAAGCTTTGTCGATATTTAAAGCCAAAGGAATTGTCGATCCCGACCGTCGGAATAAGTAATCCAGATTTGCGATCAGCTCCCAAAGGATATTGAAAGGTGGGCAGGGGAATAATCGGCACATCATTCACATTGAACCAGACACCTCGTCCAGACAAGCTATCTTCATAATCTAAATCGACATCATCGAACGTGAAACGCCAGGCGGGAATTTGACCATCCTTCGCATCACAATTGGTAAAAGAGCCTTCCTTGACACGATAATGTGTTTCGGAAAAACGTTGGAGCCGACGACCCGTCACGAAC